>CXWL01003130.1_pt1 | contig 17227 bp, 14 predicted proteins | sample 590931 | NCBI WGS metagenome assembly CXWL01 (sample SAMEA3498368, study PRJEB10139) | groundwater metagenome | biome: water well; material: biofilm material | place: Germany | collected 2015-04-27 | reverse complement strand
GGGATTGGCGGAAGCGAAAGGTCAGCAGGCTCATCGTTCAATCCCCATCATCAGGGCTGACTGAATCTGAAACCTTCAAGGAGGTACTCTGTCACGGGTAATCTTGACTCAAGACTATAACATTTTCTGCTCTCGCTTGGATGGGAGTGTGACCTTCGCCAGACCGCCAGGGACACCTGAGGCGACTTGAAGCTATGCAATCTTGCGAGTGCTCGCTAATAGCAATTCGGGGAGGATGGCCAACTCCCTGGGGAAGGCATACAGTTGATTGGACGCTGCGGAGGGAGCCTGGCCGGACCTTCCGGTCGTGGCTCCGCCTCGTAGTGGTATCCTTTCGCCAGCGCCTCATTGACCAACATCTCGATGTCCGTGTCGGTCAAATCTGGGTACTCGTGTCGAAACTTGCGCTCGAGGATTGGGCGAGTGGTCGCGATATACCGTTCACGAGACTGTCGTAGCCCCTCGCGAGCTTGATGATATAGGGCCTTGCGCTTCTCGGTCCACACACTGTCCGTTTGGTCGGAAGTGTTGTCAGTTCTAGACTCGGGATCCATTCCCTGGTCGAGGTGGGATTCGGCACATCCAGATAGCAGGGTAAAGATTAAAGCCAGAGCGAGTCGCATGACGCGGCCTCGTAGAGGGTTCTGATCGGTCACCACGGTTCGGATTAACGGGCTAGGGTAGTCAGCTTGCGTACGCTTCGGCAATAGGCATCTACGTTCCAATCTCTTCCACGCAACATAGGAATTGAGGTCGCGTCTTGCTCTGTGCATGCCAGTAAGCCGTGACTTGAGGGGCAGGCCCCATTTCTTCAGACCGGTCGGCATGCGGGTACCGCTGAATCAGGGTTGCCTGGACTCTGACGACACGCCCACGAAGTAGAGGTGCTTCTCTCCGGTGAGATGTTGTGGCTGGACGATATAGTCGCCTGTCATCGAAGGAACCCAGATGGACTTTGCCACCGCCAGGTTTCCTCCCGTCACCGCCCAAGCGAAGCCGCCCACAATGCCCCCGCCGATCGAATAGACCATTTTCGCGGCGCCATAGGGAATGGTGAGTGCCCAGCAAGCTGCTTGCCGTCCGGCTGCCTCGGGGCTGGATAGATTTGATGGGCTGGACGGGCTTGATTGCGGTGGACTCGGTTCGGATAGGTTCTCACCATGAGCCAGTGCGGATTCCCCTGTCATGACCAGCAGTGTGCAGACAGTAGCCACGACAAGAAGCACCCGCCCGGCCTGCACCCATAGCAAGCGATTTGTGCTCATGGCCATTCTCCAATGATGAGGGTTATCGCAACATGCGAGACTTGCACGAGTGCGTGCGTACGTGCTCCTGGGAGATGGGAACATCATGATCGGGGTGTGTTACGGGAAGTTTGGCCTATGGTTCGTCTTTGGGAGACTCCTCGCTCTGTTTGAGCCAAAGTTCAAGCAGCCTGGTCTCGCGTTCGGACTGGGAAATGTGCTCCAAGGCGAACGCGCCCGTCAAGCGATCTTCATAAAACGCCCGTTGCTTCGCGTAGGTTTTCTTAAAGGCTTTTGTTTTGAGGACTTTCCACTCAGCATCGGATATTCCCGCGTGGGCACGCAAGAGGTTGATCTCGATGGCTTGGAACGCAAAGACCTTGGCTAGTACCTTGATGACCGTGGCATTCGTCAGGAATCGTGGACCCTTTTCAGCCATGACCCATCGTTTCGGTTAGGCCGCCGGCACAGATGACTGTGCCGGCGCGTTCTCAACATGTTCACATGGCACGGAATCCAAAAGTGGATTAGAGTCAGTTCCGCACGCCGCTCCACACTTTTGCCGAATCAATCGCCTTATCAGGATTGAGGGTCTTTGCCCGTTCCAGCAGGACATCGGCTCCCTCCGGATACAGCGGATCAGAAATACAGCAATTATCGACCGGACAGACTGCCGAACATTGGGGTTCGTCAAAATGGCCTACGCACTCGGTACACCGATCATGCGCGATTATGTAAATATTATCCCCCACGCCCTGGCCGTCACCTACATGGAGTCCCTTCTCTTCTGCGGCGCTGCGAGTTTCAAAGATCGCCTCGTTCGGGCATTCCGGCAAGCAGGCGCCACAGTTGATACATTCGTCGGTAATCAGCAGTGCCATGATTCGAGCCTCCTTATTGTCTAAGATGTAACACGGCGCTGAACGTCTTCTTTATCGTATTTTCCTCCCGCACCCTTGATGAACCACTGGGCGTCATGAAGAGGGCAGTCACGCTGTATGATGCGTGTTTTCATATGGATCAATAGGAGGCGTATGTTGCACTTTCGTACGCGCTTCTGTCAATGCGGCGGTTCGATAAGTATCAATCCAACGTAGAACTGTCCGGTTTCTGGGTTCGCCACGGTCGCCGGTGTTCGTCGCTCCAGTCGCAGGCGTCTCCCTCGTCTGGCGAATCACCGACACCCGCCCGAGTGCCTGCACCCTCCTGATGCCCCTGTCCTCGCTGACCATCCCGCCCTCCTTGTGAGGGCCGACCGTCTCGCAACGAAGAGGACAGTGCTATCGTGGTGACAGCGGACAGGATCATGTTGGGATGACAGCAACAGAGGAAAGGTCAGTCGATGATGTGCGGTTATCCACAGCCTCGCCATCCATATTTTTATGGCACACCCTCTGATCTCTCTATCACGCACACCATCACGCGCGTTCCATAACTTGACGAACGGGCGATCTCTGCTAACTTTTCGTAGGAGAGGATCTGTAGGCCGCTGCGAGAGCTTACTCTGCCGACTGGCGTCGACGAACGTCCTTCTCAACCGCAAGTCGCACAATGGATATTATTGAGTACATCACCAACCATCCCATTGCGTGCGGCGTCTCAGCCGTCATTCTTCTGGCAATAGCCCTACTGCTTCGACAGCCGAACCATCGGCGCTGGGTCTTAGGCCTCTGCTTCGTACTCTATCTGCGGTACATTGTCTGGCGTTTGCTGTACACGATTCCCACCCACGATATGCCTTCCCTGATATTGGGGAGCGTGGTCGTTCTCGCCGAGCTCTACGCATTTTTTCAATTCTGTTTTTTTATGTTCCAATCGTGGTCTCCCAAGGAACGGGAACCGGTTCCGCTGACGCGCTATCGCACGGTGCCCACCGTGGATATCATGGTCACGGTGGTGAACGAACCGCTGAATATTCTTCGCCAGACGTTAATTGGATGTCTGGCTCAGGAGTATCCCAAAGACCGCTTTACCGTTCATGTCTTAGACGATGGGCATCGCGAGGATATCCAAGACTTGGCGGCTTCGCTGGGCTGCAACTACCTTCGGCGCGCGAATCGCCCACAGCATGCCAAAGCCGGCAATCTGAACCATGCACTCGGTCTCACACAGGGGGAGATCGTGGCCGTGTTCGACATGGACCATGTTCCGGCCCGGACATTTCTCACCGACACGGTGGGGTTCTTCCACGATCCGAAGGTGGCGATCGTCCAAACACCGCACCACTTTTATAATCCCGACGTGTTCCAGCGTAACCTGCGCGTGGAGGGATCGATCGTCAACGAACAAGCGCTATTTTTTCGATCGCTCCTCAGCGGACGCGATGGCCATAACAGCGTCTTCTTTGCCGGAAGCTGCGGCCTCATCCGACGGGCTCCATTGATGGCCATCGGAGGCTTCCAGCATCAGACCATTACCGAAGATATTCATACGAGCATGAAACTGCATGCCCAAGGCTATTCCTCGTGCTACCTCAATCGGATCTTGTCAGCGGGGCTTATGCCCGAGACCTTCGAAGGCTATCTCAAGCAACGAAAGCGTTGGGCGATGGGCTGTCTCCAGATGCTCTTCCGCGACAATCCGCTCACACAGGCTGGGCTCACGTGGACACAACGCATCGACTACTTTGGTTCAATCTTCTACTTTCTCTTCGGTGTGCCACGAGTGATTTGCTTGCTCGCGCCACTGGCCAGTCTGCTCTTCGGCATCTCTCCGATGACCGCCGATGTCGGAACGCTGATAAATTATTTCCTGTAAATTATTTCCTGTCGTTTTTCTTGGCATCGTCACTCATGATCCGTCCGATCTCGGGCGGCGCGCGGAATCCGATCTGGTCGGATATTTACGAAACCGCCATGTGTTTTTCCTTGGCGGTCGTGACGCTGAAGGCATGCCTCACTCCTCGCAAAGAACGGCCATTCGAAGTGACCCCGAAGGGACAGCAGGTCAGCAAGACCGCCTCGGCCTTTGTGGTTGATGTCTGGCCCCATCTGCTGACGTTTGGATTGCTCGTGGGGGGCTTGGCGCTGGGCTCTATCAAGCTCTGGCAAGGGACCGGCGATCCCGGTCTCGCCGTGAGTCTGTGGTGGGGATCGATCAATCTGCTCTTACTGACTGTGACGCTGTTTGTCGCGAGTGAACAAGACCAAGTCCGCGGGCAATTCAGGATCGATCGTGATTTCGTGGCCACCCTCTCCATTGATGGCCACACCTATGCGGCGCGTATCATCAACATCAGCGAGAGTGGCGCTGGCTTGCTGCTGGAACGGCCGGCGCTGTTCACCACTCCAGAGGCCCAGCTGTCCCTCACCTCATCTAGTGGGGGACTGATTCGTATTCAAGGCCGGTTGCTTCGTCAAGTCCGAGAAGAAGCGGGAGACACCACGGCGGGGTTTGCGTTTGATCAGATTGATGAGGCGACCAGCCAAGCCCTGATTGAAAAGATTTTTGGGGATCCGGAGAATTGGGAGACGGCCCAACCGCCGTACTATAGCAGTGGCTTGCTGGATAGCGTGCGGAGTATCGGGCGCGCATTGTGCGCGCCTTGGGGCAGCACGACAGGCAACCTGCGGCGTATTCCGCGGATTGATGCCGAGATGCCCTGTCACCTGCGACTGCCGGTTGGCTCCGTCTACGGAGTGGTGAAGGACCTGTCCTATATCGGTCTCAGCGTCGTGCTCCACACCACCCGCACCACCGGGCTGGACGGCTGGCTTGGATTGCCGCAAGTCACTCTTAAGGTGAAGGCAGTGTCGGTTGTGCCAGGGCAGGATACGGTGACCGTTCGGTTCCACGTGCAGGGCATTATACGAGGAAAAGAGCAATGGCGAGACGTACACGAATCCTACTGGCGGCGTGCCTCCTAGCCTGGTGGCCCAGTGAGGGACAGGCTGGCGATGCCTTCACCGGGTTTCAGGTCGACAATAAGGGGCAGTATTATGGCTTTGTCGGCGTGAAGGTGCCGATGTATCAACTGGCGGACGGTACGGAGCTGTTCGTTCAGGCGATGTCGGCGGCCTTAGGCTACAGCTACAGAGAGCGCAATCAGACCCCTGAGGCAAATATCCAATTCATCGTGCCGTCGCTTGGCCTCCGACACACGTTTGGCAGTTGGACCCTATCGGCTTTAGCGGGGCCGCAACTTCGACGGATCGAGCAAGAGCGTGTGGGCGCTGGCCGCGACATTCAGCACCAGATCGGCGGGTACGGGCAACTGGAGGCGCTCTACTGGCATAAGCAGGGGAGTGTTCATCTCATTGGATCCTATGCGGGGATCGATAATTTCTTTTGGGGACGGATTCGGGGAAAGCGGCTGGTCTCAGACCCCTCCAGGACGGATCGTGTGCGGCATTCTGTCGGCTATGATCTTGCCGGCATGGGCAATGCCGATTTCCGCGCCGTTCAAACCGGCCCCGTGTACGAAATTGCGGTGGGCAATTTCTTTTTCCTCATCAAAGGTGGCTATCAATACAACAACACGTTCCACAGCGGCGGGTACGGCGGCGCCGAACTGTACTTCCCATTTTAAGATCGCGCTCCAGCACAGCGCACTCCCACCGACGCGATACCACTTCGCCTTCTATACGCGGTACATACAGGTAGTTGATCTAGAATTCCCTTCGCCAGTGCTGAGGCGCATCGCACAACGCGGCAGGCTGGTCAGTGACGAGCGTCGTTCGAGAGGCCTGACTCGTGTTCCAGACTTGTAGGACATCGCCGGTCAGGGCTGCGCCATCCACCTTGGGCTTCCGTTGATCCACCTTCCTCCTGAAAGGGAACCGGTGCGTCACAAGCAATGCTGTGCGCGATCATCCCACTTGTTCAGCAACAATTAGAATTGCGGGGTCACGACAACTAGATCTGCGGGGTGCCCGCGCCTCCTCACCGCCGGTCCTGTACTCTCTTCGCTCTACCAAGGGAGGGCGAATGGTTACCGACCGGCAAGCAAGGAGCCTGATGATGGAACTCGGTGCTGGCCTACGACGACCACGGGCGGCTGTTGCTTGTGCAAGACAAGGACTCTGGGTTGTGGGGAGCCCCGAGCGGCATTCTTGATCCGTATGAGTTGCCGGCTGATGCAGCCGTGCGTGAGACCTGGGAAGAAGCCGGAGTGTTCGTCGAGCTCACCCACATCATTGGGGTGTTTGCAGGAGAACATTTTGCCGGTGTGTATTCGAACGGCGATCAGCTTGCCTGTGTCACGACGGTCTTTGGTGCGCGTCCCATCAGAGGGACCCCTCGCCCGGATCACGAGGAGACATCTGATGCGCGCTACTTCGCTCCAAGTGAGATTGATCGCCTGTCGTGCTATCTGCACTTCCAGGTGATTCGCAAGGTGGTGAGCCAACGCCGTTATTTCCAACCGTCCACATGGCAACCCAGCAATGCGTAACTTGTTTCCCGTGGGCCGTGGTGAAGCTTCACGTGCGAGGTCTCATCACTGGGAATGCATCGGGTACCTGAGTAAAGGATGAGGCGGGGCTAGTTCTATGTCGCTCGACGCGATACACTAACTATCAGATCCTGACCGTGACGCATCGAAATCCTTGGAGCGCGCTACCATTTATTTCACTGTGGGATTTCATGCCCGATAAGACTTCTTTCTCGACTACGAGTACCACAGAAGTCACAGCGGTGTACGTCCACTTTTCACAAAGGAGCACAGCTCATGGCAGACGTCAAAGAGCAGATCACGAACGCGTTAGAGCATTTCAAGCAACAGCGCGATNNGGCGAAGGACGAATGGGCTCGTCTGGAGAAGCAGTGGGAGGAAACGAAGCCTAAGCTGGAAGCGGCACGGGAGGAAGTAGGGAAAACAGCGGTGTCCGTGGGTGATGCACTGAATCAGGCGATCGAAGAATTGAAGAAGGGGTATGAGCGGCTGCGGACCCGACTCTAAGATTACTAAGGCTGTATCGGAATAACCGCGGGGTTCTCTTAAGGGCCATTTGAAGGCAGCGCCGTCACCACGCGGTAGAGCGTGGTGATCGGACAGTGTGTTCACAGGGGGCGGGTCTCATTGCTCTGCCCCCTAGTTTCCCTGACAGATGTTTCTATCCAGACTGTGGTCTGCCAACCCACGCGCGGGATGAAATCGTGAGCCTACTGTCTCATTGATCATCAGTCACCGTTTGAGTGGCATATCCTGAAACTTCTTGCTGACCTGCGTTTTCCCCTCACCGATCACAATTCCTGATTCCGCTGTCTGGGTAATCACAATTTCCAATCGTCGGTTCTTGCTCCGGCCCTTGTCCGTATCGTTCGTCGTGATCGTTTACTGGCCCATAGCCCACCGCGTTGACTCGGTTACTCTGCAATTCTCTGCTGATCAGCACCTGCACGGCATAGTCCACCCTGGTTCGGAAGAGTTCCTGATTATCGCAAAAGCCTTTCGCAGGTCAGGCCGGAACGGGGCATTGTCGGTATGCCCTGCCACCTCAATCCCCTGGTACCGGGACCCGTGCAAGACGGCGCCGATCCATTCGAGTAAGGAAGTGCCTTCGAGAGGCATCCTCATGCCGCATGCTGACTTCCCCACCCACGTGTTGCTCTGATGTTCTGCCTTGCAGAGTGGCTCTGTATAACAAGTCAAGTACTAGTACTTGTGTGATCTAGGGCTGGTACCGGTGCGAGCTGGTAAAGTCGAGTCGTGCTAATAGGTGCATTCGGATCTTAGTTCGAGTGAACAATTGGCAGTATAAGTACCCCGCGCCGGGGCCCATCTGGTTCGAAGGCGATTAGTTTCGATGATAGGATTTCCGGTGGCTTTGTTGGGAGAGAGCACAAACAGATGGGGGTGTAGACCCCTGCGCAGACATGCTCGTGTTCCTTCTGTGTGCCTACATAATATGAAGTTGGCCATGGACTAGGAGCCGCACGAGAGGTTGGTTAGTGTGCCACGGTCGCGACGGCTCCTTCAAACTGAAGCAGTGCTCGCTCTCCCGCGCAGAGCGGAGCGTGGAGGCTCGCGTGCCCCGGTTCTTTAGTGTATGGAGCATGAGCCACTCATTGATACCCCTAAAGAAGAGTTAGGAGGACTACGATGCCACTTGAACTACCGCGCCATGAGTTGCAAGTACGCAAAAAGGAATCAGTCTTCGATAAGAAAGAATATGAATATGCCGAGCGGTATGATGAAGTTGAGCAAGAAGCTCGAAAAAAAGAGAAAGCAGCCGGTAGGGACACCAAGAACCCTGAAAAGCGGACTGCCCGGTCCGCAACCAGTATCGTGGCGGACGCCCAGAAAAGTTTGAACGCTGCGACAGCCCACCTGACCAAGACTGGTACGGTGCCGATCAACGACCTTGTTTCTGAGCTAAGGGGACGGGCGAAGGAGAGCAGCACGGACTTAGCGGGGTACTTTAACGACTATAAGCTCTCACTTGAGAAAAAAGACAATCTTTCAAAGCTCGATGTCCAACTGTTCGAATTGCTGGAGTTCGCCGAGCGGAAGGGAGGGATTGGCCATTGGCTTGAGCAGTGGAATGCGCTGATGCGGGATCCGGCTCAGCGGACGGATGTGAGTAAGATGGCCGATATTGCCGACTCGATCGGAGCAGGGATTGAGTTTCAGAAGGCTCTCCTCGAAGAGAACTTCAGCAAGGACCCCGAAAGGCTGAGGACCATTATGGATGAGAAGGTGAAGGAGCACCTGAACAGCCTGGCATTCGAAATCTCTCGACAGGTCACTGAGGCTCTGCAGGGGCGATTTGAAACAGCCAGTCCACTCAGCGCCGCTCGGAATACCCTCAAAGGGGAGGACCCTCGTGAGGGCAAAGCCAGAGCAATACAACAAGCGGTCAAGAATCTGTCCGTCAGTCAACTATTCGAGGGTCAGCAGAGACGAGATCGACAAGTGAAGCTGGACAAACCTGACCCCGTGGTCAAGTCTCTGCAGAAATGGGAAGAGGCTGCGACTGATATGTCGGCACTCGTCGAAACCATTGGAGGCCCGGACTATCCTGGAGACATGATGGAAAAGTCGGTGGCGACACGGTTGATGGATTCACAGCTCGAGGCAATGAATCGCATCCGCGACGCGGCAAGTCAGATCTTTAATGAGACTCCGTCTCGGAGGGATGAGGGGATCACCGACGTAGTCAAGGATGTCACCTTGTTTCAGCTCTCCGGGATTGCGAGTGCTCTGCTCGAACAACATCGAGCCTGGGCCACACAACTCAAAAATCCAGGGACTAAACAGAAGCTGCTCGACCAGGTAGAGCTAGCAAAAAACATCCGCACAGTCATTGAGAAGAAACGGCAAGATCCGGAGAATAAGCTGAATCTTTACGAGCAGGCGCTGACAGCCTCCGAGAATGGATCCTTGCATGACATGTGGAAGGCGGTAAAGAATAGATTGCTGGACAGCGTGAGAAGTTGTGGCGCGGATGCGGCAGTGAAGGAGCTGGAGCAGTTATTTGAGCTTGGGCTTGGTGACGACCTCGATAAATGGGCGATACGCAGGAAGAGTCCCCAGGATATTCGGGGGTTAGCGTGGCAACTGATTAGCACGCTCCGAGAGTATCAGGCCGGAGCTGAGAAGATCTTGGAGAAACATGAGACATCCATGGTGGGCGGGGCCGCCAGCGGGAAGGAAGTCAGACGGATCCTCGAGGAGCTGCTAGACCATTCAGTGGGGGCGATTCGCGGCGCTGTTGCGCAGGGTCTCGATGAGAATATCGCGGCTGGTCTGGTCTAGGATGCTGCCGTAGTCAGCCGCGAGGGACATCACCGGGGCGACGACCAATACAGTCTCGTCCACATCGAGGAGGATCTATGGGAACGGTACAGGCAGAGCGTGTGCTGCCGGATCAAAGCTTCCGCTGCTATACGACCAAGGACCACACAATCTTGCAGAAATTCGAATTGGCGGCGGCCAAGGCTTCCATCAGCCTGATGACTCGGTTGGGAAAATATCAACCACCGGCCTCCACCAATCTGGACGCTGTTCCACAGTCCGCTGGGTTCTTCCCTCATGGCGTGGTCGATGTCGCGAAGGGGACGTTTACCGCCATGAGCGGAGCAGGCCCCGGTACCGCCGCTGAGAGCCACCCGAATTTCCCGAGAACTGTCGCTGCTGGCGAACTGGTGACGGTCATTGAGACCTCTGAGGAACTCACCCTGACGCAGGAAGACTCGCTGGCACTGGTGGGGGGGACATTTCTTGTGCCTCGTGAAGCGCCGACGCACCTGTTGGTGTTCGGCAATGTGGTCTATATCCGCGGACGCATCTCTGCACCGGGCCGGCACATCGTGATCTTTGCCAGAGAAGTACGCACCATGGCGACCAAGTCAGAGCAGGCGGAAATTGATGTGAGCGGGCTCCCTCCAGCCCTGGCGAAGCCTCCAAAACCGCAAAAAGTAATAGACGGCGATGGCACGGGGACACCCGCAGGGTGGTATGAGAAAGTATTTGAGCAGGTGCGTCCGATTTTTGCTGGCTCAGGGAAACCGGGGCCTGATGGGGATGACGGGAGCACGGGGGATACCGGGAAGGCTGCTGGCGACATCTATCTTGTCTGCGAGACCTGGCCTGCCGCTATGGAGTTGAAGCTTTGTGCGTCCGGCGGAGCTGGACAAGCTGGCCAGGACGGGCAACGAGGGGCCAACGGTGGTGCAGGCGGAAGCGGATATTTGCATAAGTACTACCCAGACTTGTTCGACAAGTCACCCTACTATGAGTATGTGCCACCTGGGCTGGGGGGCATAGGGGGATTGGGCGGCCGGGGTGGTGCTGGTGGGTGGGGAGGAGAAAGCGGTTCCTGTCTTGTGGTTGTGAACGGTGTGAAAGGTGACAGTGCCACCTACAAGCAACTCATTACCGTAATTGCGCAACCAGGTACTCCTGGAGTCAATGGCGCGCGTGGAGGCGATGGGTCTCAGGGACCACTCGGGGTGGAACCGCCACATCTTTCAGCGGCGCGAATGCTGCATGGTCGCCCGTATTTACACTTTAGAGAGCACGGGTCTGGAGGATACCAAGGAAATCAATCCAGAGAACGACAACCAGACTTTGCTAGTGCATCGCGGGGAACGTGGGGACGTGTCCTGCTGATGCATGGGGTGAATATTACGATAGAAGCTAAGACGACGACTGACATACGCAAAAACTTGCGTGGCGTCGCACGAGTCAGCCACTTGCACATGCTGCTCGAGACCGCACGGCTGCGGTATCTCCAGTGGGATGCCTACCGGTTTGCCCAAGATCCTGAGGCCGACGAACAGAAGGATAAGAGGAAGGAGGAGCTGTATGCCTTACTGGATTTTCTCTGTGTCGGGCAGAAGTTCCTGCCCGTCTTTTCCGCCGAGAGTGAGATGCAGGTCCTGGAGGGGATTCGGACGACGGTGCTCTGTCTAACCCAGCGGGTAGGGGCTGGGTTGGACTATTTGGGCAATACCATGAACTTCGTCCCGCTGGGATCGCCCGACCTATACGTGACGCCGTTGAACAAAGCACTTAAGCAGCTCTCCGAGTGGGAGACGACGTACCATGCATATAGCCAAGCGCTCCAAGACGCCAAGGCCGTCCACGAACAACGGACGGTTGCGACTACGGAGGCAGGAAAACAGATCAAAGCCCTAGAGGACGGTTTGCCCTTACTCCGGTCGACCTTGATTTCCCATATCACGGAGAAGATTTCTGCTGAAGACCGGAAGGTTGCGAGCGCCCAGGCTGAGTTGAAACCATCGCTTCAGAAGCTGCAACAGTGGGTGGAGACCTGCTTTGGCCTGACGCCAGAAGATTTCATTGACTGTGTCTTCAACTTGGCGTTTATCGGGAGCCCATTCCAGGAAGGCCGGTCGGGCAAACGTGAACTAGCCGGCCATGGAGCCTTCACAGCGTTTACGACCATTTCAAGTCAGGGTGCCAAGCTCATCACCAAGGCCGTGGACACGCTTCCGAATGATGAAGGACAACCGGTCAACCGTAAGCGCCTCCTACGCAAGGTTGATCGCTTTTCGGATAAACTCACCACGTTGAGCGAGGCCTATCGCACCATCAAGGACGCTCGTCATCCGAACGATCCGGACCAGATCCAGCTCGATGATCCTGATGCCTATCGCCTGGTGGTCGCTCAGGAAGAATTCAACGAGCTCTTGGACCAGTTCTCGACGAAGCCTGGGGCACAAGGTGCCATGAAGGTGATGAACGCTTATGTGAAGGCCGTACAAGACCGTAATGTGGTGCTGGAAGAGTACAATGCATTGGTCCAAGAATATGTCCGTGTGGTTGGGGAGATCAGTACGACCAGAGGGCACATCAGTACGATCGAACAATTGCAGAACAAGGATGCCGCTCCTGATCTGCCGGCCGAGACGGCCTTTGTCACAGCGCTGTACAACCGCACCCGTGAACGCTGTCTCGCGCAGTTCTATTTGGCAAGCCGCGCCTATCGGTTCTGGAGTCTTGCGCCCGAAACCGCCTTGTATGAGACGCTGAAACTGGGCAAACCCAATGAGATGAATCACTCCTTGTTGAGCGGCGCAATCGAACAACTGCTTACCAGTCGGACCTCTGAGGTGACCGACATACTCAAGACAAAGAAGTTGTGTCAGCTGTTTCCCGATGAAGAAGCAGGGGGCAATATCATTGATCGCACCGGCATTGCGGTGCTCTTGCAACCGAAAAACGTGTACTGCGTGCGGTTTATGTCGGCTGCTACCGCGACCCAACTGCCCACGAGCGGGAGGGGCCTTGTCATCGTCGCGCTCATCGATCTGCGACTTCATATTCGGATTTTTGATACTAGTGGGAAGCAAGTAGTCGATAAGGCCGAATACCAGTTGGGTGATGGGCCTGAGCTGTCTGCGCTCAAACGGTATTTTGAGATCACGCGGGCTGATGTGCTTCGTGCGGGGTACGGATGGACGGCTGAGGCGGTGGCGAAGCTGTCGCCGGCTGATCAAAGACAGGCAGCCATCAAGAAACTCTGCGAACTTAGTGCGGATTCTGAAGAGTTCTTCCGTGAAATGGGTGGCCCTGAGCTGACAGGGCGCTGTGCGATCCTAGTCTTCTTGTTGGGAGCCAAGATTCGCTTTCCGGAAGACCTCAAGCAGATGCGGGTCGACCATCAGCGTCGTGTGCTCATTCATGGGGTTTCTGTCGTGACTGATAGGCGTCTGAAAGAGGCTGATCTGGAGCGGATGAACCATGACGCATTAGTGCCGCTGGCTCTGCAATCCTTAGACCAGAATTTAGACCGAGATTTCATCCGCCTGCGATTGGCGGAGCTCTCGGCGGAGGAACAGGAAGCTATCCTTACCGATGTGGCGACGGCGACAGCGTTTCCCCTCGCGCGAGGTTATCCGAAGGAATTTGCCGAGTTCAAGAGTACGGGGGTAGCCACGTTTCGCATTCCTCCACCGAGCCGACTCTCGATCGCACAGGAGCATCCCTTCGCGCCATTTTATAATACCCGCCTGACCAGGGTGCGGGTCTGGATTCGTGGTGTGCAGACGAAGGACTCCATGTGCCATGTGATGATCAAGCCAGCGGGGATCGAAACGGTCTGCGATAGCGATCTGAATCCTGTGTCATTCGAGCATGCGCCACTAGATGAATTTTCCTTTAAGTACCAACATTCCAAGGTCCGGTGGGACGAAGACGGTCAGTATGTAGAAAATCCAGGCGAGGCGCTGGCGCACGGCAGTATCAGTGGCGCCTTGGTCTGTCAGGGAGACTATGAAAAATCGGCCTATGTTCCCTTGATCGGTCCGTTTACGGCATGGACGCTCTCACTGACGGAACGGGCCAATGTCGAGCTAGATCGGAGCAGTATTGAGGCGATCCAGCTGGAGTTTCACGGGTTCCAGCAAACATATAAGGATAAGCCACCGGCAAGTTAGTGGGGGGGGGAATCTCCGAGCAATTCCCTCTGCGCTGAACACTGTCCGAGATTGATTCGGCTCTGAATTTTCACGATGGGTCACCGTTTATGCGACCCTTCTTGTGGTTTCTTGCCGATTTGCGTCTTCCCTTCACCCACGGCGATTCCTAATTCCGCTGTCTGGGTCATCACGATTTCCATGCGCCGGTTCTTACTCCGGCCTTTGTCCGTCTCATTCGTCGCGATTGGTTTGCTCTCAGCATACCCCGCGGCTTTGACTCGGTCGGCTTCAAGTCCTCCGTTGATGAGGACCTGGCTGGCATGTTCGGCCCTAGTCCGGGAGAGTTCGAGATTGTCCCGAAAGCCCTTCCGAGGATCGTTCCGGAGCGGCATGTTGTCGGTATGCCCGGCAACCTCGATGCTCTGGTAACGGAATCCGTGCAAGACGACTCCGACTCGCTCGAGCAATGAGGCCCCTCCGAGGGTGACCGTTGCGTCACCGGTGGAGAATAACTCACTGGTGGCCAAGGCGAGGGTCAATTTATTTCCTCGCTGCTTCAAGGTCGCACTGCCTTTCTTGAGTTCAGGCTGTAAGAGATTCGCCAGGCTTTCGCTGAGTTTCCCCAGGTCGCTATTTGATGAGAAGCTTTCGCCATCATCTGTACCTTCAGGGTCGGGTCCGACCGAGGTGCTCAAGGATAGGTTGTGATCGATCGGTAATAGAGAAAGGGAGGGTGGGCTCTCCTCTTGTGCGGCAGTTGGCGCGGCTGGTTTGGATGCAGTGAGCTCAACCTCAACCAGCAATTGCTTGGCGCGCGCGAGTTCCGCATCCTTCGCCAGGAGTTGGGGGTTGAGATCGGCCAGCTTTTGCGTGACGTGCTTGATCTCTTCCTTGACCTGGGCCAGTTCCTGCTCTTTCTTCGCCGTCTGCTGGTCTGCGTCGGCTGTACGGCGCTTGGCCTGGGCCAATTCCTGTTCTTTCCCCGCCAACTGCTGTTCGACGTCACCGGCGCGACGCCTCGCCTGGGCCAGTTCCTGCTCTTTCCCTGCTGTCTGCTGGTCTGTCTCGGCTGTGCGGCGCTTAGCCTGGGCCAATTCCTGTTCTTTTCCCGCCAGCTGCTGTTCGACGTCACCGGCGCGACGCCTGGCCTGGGCCAGTTCCTGCTCAGCTTCAGTGACACGGCGTTTGGCTTGGGCTAGTTCTTGCTCCTTCCATGCCAACTGTTGTTCGGCTTCGGCGGCACGCCGTTTCGCCTGCATCAGCTCTTGCTCTTTTCCCGCCGTCAGCTGATCAACGTCGGTCGCGTGGCGCTTTGGCTGGGCCAGCTCCTGCTCTTTGGCCACAGCGGCCAGCTGTTGTTCGACGTCGGTGACACGGCGTTTGGCCTGGGCGAGTTCTTGCTCTTTCCTCGCGACCTGTTGTTCGACTTCGGCGACGCGCCGCTTCGCCTGCGTCAGCTCCTGCCCTTTCCCCGACGTGGCAATCTGTTGTTCGAGATCAGCAACACGGCGCTTGGCTTGGTTGAGTTCTTCGGTGCGTGACGCAAGATCTTCCCGAAGTTGCTTGGAATTCGCATGGGCGTTGGTGATCTGGGTTGCGATCTCATTTTCCTTGGCATGGAGCTGGAGCACGAGCTCACCGATCCGTTGCTTGAGCTGCCGTTCGAGCTCATCGATTTTTTGCTTGGCCTGCTGAAGATGGGTTTTCGTCACGCTCAATTCGTCCTGCGACGACGGCCCGTCTGAATTTTCGGCGGCCCTCGCAACCGGGACGGTTCCGCAGAATAGGACGATGGATACAACGGCAATGGCGGATAACTTGATGATCATGTCTCACTCACCCAATAGAGAAGGTGCAGGATTCAGAATGAATTCGCGCTCCACCAACGGCATGCGCGACACTCATATATCCATGAAGTCCGCTCGCGAGGCACAAATGGGAGCACCTCAATCGACCGCACCGAGGTCGGCGCGTTTCCCGCTTCATGAACGATACAGAAAAAAATGGAAGGAGATCCTATCGCCTTCGTAATTCGCTTTGCAACGGGGTGTGCGGGGTCATGCTACCTGTTGAGCCGCTTGGCGGGACGGGAGATCGAAGTCGCCAAGCTACGAGTTATTGAATTCTTCCGTGTAGCAGGATGCGGAAAAAGACCGCCAGCGGCGTTCTCGCATCACTCAGAGGCTCAACGTACGGCCCAAAGTACGATTCGCCTCTTCGCTCGCTGCGGCCTTGCTGAACGGCCTTTTTGCGCATCCTGCATGGCGGTTCAGCGTCGTCTCAACTCTCGATATTCGAGACAGCTACAGGGGGCGGAATGAGTTTTTCCGCAGCCTGGTAGAGGGCGGTTTGTCCAGTCCACGGCTGCCACTATCTGAACCGCGGCGCATGGGGCAGGACGAACAGCCGAATGCTGTGCTGCCGACAGTGAGGCATCGGGAATCTCTCTTGAGAGTGAGGGGCTGGAATCCGAATAGTGTCACCAGTGCTCAGCTTGAGGACATCGGCGTAGGTGTTAGGGAATGTGATCACGTGTTCATGACTATGTCCGTAATGGTGAAACGAGTTACCGCACCCACTGATGTGCGGAGAGGCTCGATCTCCCCGTCTTGAATCTCATCGTCTGTCTCGCTAGACTGCGCCCCGCTCAAGTTTTCTCGCATCTTCGGAGGTGACTCAATGATGGTTCGCCCGCTCCTTCACGCAGTCATTGTTTTCGCGGCGGTGGTCTCAGTGGGGATGAGACCTTCGGAAGCAGCCGACCAGCCGCAGCACATGAAAGCCATGTGTGAGAAAGGCACGACCACAGCATGCAACTCCCTCGGACTGTTGTATCTGAAAGGTGAGGGGGTGAAGCAAGACGACGCTCGCGCGGCCGCGCTGTTTAAGAAATCTTGTGACGGCGGGGATGTTGCTGGTTGCTCCAACCTCGGTGTGATGTTCGCCGAGGGAATCGGAGTCCCACAGGATGAGGCTCAAGCCGTCGCCTTTTCAAGGATCGGGTGTGATGGTGGAAGTATGAAGGGCTGCTCTAACCTCGGTGTGATGTATGCCGAGGGAACCGGGGGCCAGCAGGACGACGTCCAGGCTGGCGACTTCTATAGGCAAGCCTGTGACGGAGGGAATACGAAGGGCTGCTACAACCTTGGCGTGAT
>CXWL01055936.1_pt1 | contig 17229 bp, 10 predicted proteins | sample 590931 | NCBI WGS metagenome assembly CXWL01 (sample SAMEA3498368, study PRJEB10139) | groundwater metagenome | biome: water well; material: biofilm material | place: Germany | collected 2015-04-27 | reverse complement strand
GGCCACATCGACCTGGCTCGTGTGCGCCTGGCCGTGTTGCCGCTGCAAGAGTGGGCGCAAATCTACGGCGAGGTGTGGCGTTTGCAGCGCGACCACTTCTGGGTCGAAGACATGTCGGGCATTGACTGGCCCGCCATGCGCGAGCGCTACGCCGCCTTGCTGCCGCGTGTGGCCACACGCGGTGAGCTGAGTGACCTGATCTGGGAACTGCAGGGCGAGCTGGGCACGTCCCACGCCTATGAAGTGGGCGGTGACCACCGCAAGCCGCCCGCCGTGGCGCTGGGCCACCTGGCGGCTGATTTGCGGCCGGTGGCGCAGGGCTGGGAGATCGTCAGCACCGTGCAGGGTGATGCCTGGGACGCGGCGGCCGACTCACCGCTCAACGCCGTGGGTGTGCAGGCGCAGCCTGGCGAGTGCATCGTGGCCGTGGGCGGGGTGCCGGTGGACGCCGCCACGCCGCCTCAGGCGCTGCTGGTGCAACACGCCGGCGCCAAGGTGGCGCTGACATTGGCGGGCGGCCTTGGCAAGCAAGCCGCAGCAGGCGCGCAACGCGACGTGCTCGTCACCGCGCTGGCCGACGAAGCCCCGGCGCGTTACCGCGAATGGGTTGAACGCAACCGCAGCTTTGTGCACCAGGCCAGCGGCGGGCGCGTGGGCTACTTTCACCTGCCCGACATGATGAGTGCCGGCTTCGCTGAATTCCACCGCTATTTCGGCACCGAATGCGACCACGACGCGCTGGTGGTGGACGTGCGCTACAACCGTGGCGGCCACGTCAGCCAGTTGCTGCTGGAGAAAGTGGCGCGCAAACGCATCGCCTGGAACATGCAGCGTTGGGGCCAGGTCAGTTGTTACCCCGACGAAGCCCCGGCCGGCGCCGTGGTGGCGTTGACGAATGAACACGCCGGCTCCGACGGCGACATCTTCAGCCACGGCTTCAAGCTCATGGGCATAGGCACGCTGGTGGGCCAGCGCACCTGGGGCGGTGTCATCGGCATCTGGCCGCGCCACAAGCTCATAGACGGCAGCGAAACCACGCAGCCCGAATACAGCTTCTGGTTCAAGGACGTGGGCTGGGCGGTAGAAAACTACGGCACCGACCCGCAGATTGCCGTGGCCAACGCGCCGCAGGACGACGTGTTCAACGCGCCTGAGCGCGACAAGCAGTTGGCGGCGGCGGTGGATGAGGCCTTGAAGGGCATTGAGCGCGTGGGCGTGGCCAGGCCGGCGTTTGGGGTGCGGCCCCGCCTGGGTTGAGCCTTGGCGGGCGGCGTGTCAAACGCCAGACCTGCCCCTTGCCCGGACCCGGGCCTGGGCCCGGGAGACTGCTAGATCGGTCGAGTGCTCTTCTGCGCCAGATAAAACCACTCGTGCCCCGGCAGCGATGACACGTCGGGGAACACGATGTAGCCGGCCTCTGGCGCGCGCAGTTCGCTGCCGTCGGCGCGCACCGCAATCAGCTCACCGGCGGCCAGCGGGTCAAAGCTGGTCCAGGCCTTGGCAAAACGGTCACCTTCGGCGTGGCGGTCCACCACTTCGGCCAGCACCAGGCATTCAAAGGGGCGCGCCGGCGGTGCCAGCGGGATGCAGGCCAGGCCCAGCAGTGCCAGCGTCTGGCGTATGGCGGTGTAGGCCACGTCCTGGCCTTCGGGGTCGTCGTGCTGGCCGCATTCGAGCGTGATGCCATAACCACCTTGCCCGTTCGCGCCCTGGCTGCGCATGTACTCGGTGGTGCCCACGCCGTAGCTTGGGTCTTCATGCACGGCGCCCGGCGTCAGGCCCTGCGCCCTGCGGCGGGCCACGCCGCCGGCGTAGGCCGTCATCCAGCCTTCCACAATGCGGCTCGGTCCCACGTGCATGGCGAGTTGTGCTTCGGCTGCGGCGTGCGCAAAGGGCTCCAGGGTGCCGCAGTTGTTAGCCGGGCCACGCATCACAAAGGGCCGGCCGGGGCTGCGAAAGCTGTGCAGGTCCAGCAGCACGTCATGCTCGGCCAGCCACTTGCACAGCACCCCGGCGATGCGGTCTTCGTTGTCTTGCGGTGTCGCCGTAGGTTGCAGCCGCCGGTTGAGGTTGCGGCCGCCCTCGCGGCGCATGTGGTTGTAGGCCAGCGGGTTGCACACCGGCACAAAGGTGACGCTGCCGCGCACGATTTCGATGTCGCCGCTGTCGATGTCGTGCAGCGCACGGCGTATGCCCTTGGTGCCGGCCGTTTCATTGCCGTGCACGGCGCCGGTGACGATGAGGCGCGGGCCGGGTTCTAGCCCCGCGATGCGGTGCGCGCGCAGATTGCGGTTGCTGATCATTCGTCACCACCACACAGCATGCGGTGGGCGCGGGCGTAGCGTTCATGCACGCCCACGATCACCTCGGGCGGCAGGTCCAGCGCGGCCTGCTCGGGGCCGCCCGTGACGCCGGTGCTGGCCAGCCAGTCGCGCAGCGGTTGTTTGTCCAGCNNGCGTGGATGCGGCCCTGCTTCAATTCATCCGCCAGCCAGAAGCGCGAAGAGTCGGGCGTGAGCGCTTCGTCCATCAGCGTCAGCGTGCCGTTTTCGTCCAGGCCGAACTCGAACTTGGTGTCGGCAATGACGATGCCACGTGTCAGCGCGTAGGCGGCTGCGGCCTTGTACAGGCGGATGGCGGTGTCGCGCAGCTCAGCCGCGCGCGGCGCGCCTATGAGCGCGGCCAGTTGCTCGAAGCTGATGTTCTCGTCGTGGTCACCCACCGCCGCCTTGGTGGCCGGTGTAAAGATGGGCTGGTCCAGCGGCTGCATCATGCTCAGCCCGGCAGGCAAGGCGATGCCGCAGACGGTGCCGCTCTTGCTGTATTCCTTCCAGCCCGATCCCGCCACGTAGCCGCGCACCACGGCCTCGCAGGGCACGGGCGTGAGTCGCTTGACCAGCATGGCGCGGCCCTGCACTTGCGGCGCTTCGTCGGGCGCCACCACGCTTTCGGGCGCTTGCCCGGTGAGGTGGTTGGGCACGATGCCCTTGAGGTGTTCAAACCAGAACAGCGCCATCTGTGTCAGCAGCCGGCCCTTGCCGGGCACGGGTGCTTTCATCACCACGTCAAAGGCACTCAGGCGGTCACTGGCCACCATGAGCAGGCGGTCAGCGCCCACGGCGTAGTTGTCGCGCACCTTGCCTTTGGCCAGCAGCGGCAGGCTGCGCAAGTTGGTGGCGGGCAAGGCGGGGCCGAGCGCTGCAAGGGCGGCCGAGGCGGTGGTGGACATGGTGGACTCAGGCAGTGGTGGCGGCAGAACCGCCTATTTTGCGGGCAGGGGTGGGCCGGCTCAGTGTGGCAGCAAGAAGCCCTGCAGTAGCGTGATGCGGCCGGCCGTAGCGTCCAGCGCCACCGGCAGGCCCATGGGCAGCGGGTGGTTGGGTGTGCCGTGGCCCGTGGGCCAGCCGCCCAGCACGGGCTTGCCCAGGCCACACAGCATGTCTTGCAGCAGCGCCGTGGGCGAGGCCTCTTCGGTGAAGCTGCCCAGCACAAAACCTGCCACCGCGTCCAGCACACCGGCCAGCCGCAACTGCGTGAGCAGGCGGTCCACACGGTAGGGCTCTTCGCTCACGTCTTCCAGAAACAGGATCGCGCCACGTGCGCGCCATGCCCAGGGCGTGCCCAGCAAGGCCGCCACCAGGCTGAGGTTGCCACCGATGAGCATGCCCTGCGCGTGGCCGGGCACACGCAGGCCCGTCGGGTCCAGTGCGGGGGCCAGCACGTCGCCTTCACGCAGGCCGGCCAGCAGCAAGCCAAACAGCTTGGCCTCGTCGGCTTCACGGCCCGGCTGGACGAGGTCCGACGCCGGCATGGGTGCATGCAGGCTGGCCAAGCCACAGCGCGCCCACAGCGCGTGCAGCGCGGTGATGTCGCTGTAGCCGATGAGCAGCTTGGCCGCACGCCGCACCAGCGCCGTGTCGATGTCGGGCAGCAGCCGCATGGCACCGTAGCCGCCACGCAGGCAGTGGATGGCGGCCACCTCGCCGTCGGCCAGCGCGGCGTGCAGGTCGGCCAGGCGCAGCGCGTCGGGCCCGGCCAGGTAGCCGGTGCTGGCGTGGCAACCCGGGTACAAGCGCACGCGCAAGCCGTGGCGCTGGTAGAGCGCCGGCACGGCAGCCAGTTGTTCGGCCGACACGGGGCCGGCGGGGGCCACCACGGCAACCAGGTCACCAGGTTTCAGGGTGGCAAAACTCATGGGCTTCCTCGTCAAGTGGGTGGCGCCGCCGGGGCTTGCGTGGCCGCGCAGCATGCAGGCCGCCACCACGTGGTGGCGCAGCGCAGATGCCGAGCGTAGCTTGGAGCCACAGCCACAGCCACGCGCGGGGGGGGCGAGCGCAGCGTCGCCTTGGCGGACACGCAGCCGCCCCGGTTGTGCAATCTGTCACCTGCCATCCCCTGGGCCAGGGGATGCCTAAGCCGCAGCGACCTTTTACATTGCGTAACCCCTCAGCCCTCAGCCGTGAAATCGGCTTCGGGGCCTTCGCCAAGGCGCCAGTCCCCTTCCGGGCTCTGGCGTCCGGGCTCAGCCGCCACCCTTTGGCCGGCGCCTCTGCACAGGAAACAAGATGACCCCCTTCAAGCTCCTCCTCGTTGTTGCCGCCGCCACCTGTGTGGCACAAGCCCAGGCCGGCATCGTGTTTCAAGACAGTTTTGACACCAACAGTGCCGCCAACTGGAGCTATTCGGGCCAGAACACCGGCACCTGGGCGGCGGCTGACCAGAAGCTGCAGTCCAGCTTGACGCAGACCAACCACAACAACACCACGCCGGGCTTTGCCGCCATCAACGGCCTGGCCACGTCCAGCCACTTCAAGATCGAGGCCGACGTGCAGGTGGTGGGCGCCACACCCGGCCAAGGCATCGACTGGGGCCATGTGGGCTTTTTCTGGGGCCGGACGGGCGCGGACTACAGCATCGGCTACCTGCGCACCCACCTTGACCACGTGACGGCATGGGAAGGCGCCTACTCGGGCGAAGTCGTCACCAACGCCGGTTTTGCCACCACCAACGCGGCCGACATCAATGGCGTCAGCTACCACCTGGCCTTTGAAGTGGACTACGTGGCGCAGCTGATGCGCGTCAGCATCAACGGCACGTCTGCGGTTTGGGGCGGTGCGGACTTCAACAAAGCCAACAGCCCCGGCGGCGTGGGCGGTGCGTTGGGTGTCGTCAGCTGGGGCGAACACGTGAGCTACGACAACGTGGTGGTGACCGACTTCGCCGGCAACAACGTGCCCGAACCCGGCTCGCTGGCGCTGGTGGCTTCGGCGCTGGGTTTGATGGGCGCGGCCGCACGCCGCCGGGCCTGAGAGGCTGAGAGACTCTCAGTCTCTGAGCGTCAAACCGGTGTTTTGAAGCCGATGTGACGGTCTTTATAAAGTCCATAACGTGGCCATGATGGCTACAACGGACTTTATAGGCACCGTAACAAGTGAACGACTTTCGCCTCGCCACGCCCACCCAGATCCTGGCTGAAATCGGGCAGCGGCTGCGTGGGCAAAGGCTCGCAAAGACCATCACGCAGCAAGAACTGGCCACACGTGCCAGCGTGGCGCTGAGCGCGGTCAAGAAGATCGAGTCCGGCCACAACGCCACCCGTCAGTCGCTCATCAAGGTCGTGCAGGCGCTGTCGCTGGCTGATGACCTGGCGCAGGTCTTCAAGCCCAAGCCCGTGCTGAGCATTGCCGATATGGAGCGTGCCGAACAAGGCAAGCGCCAACGTGCGCGGCGGCCACGCGCACCATGAACAAGCTCAGCGTTGTCTTCAAGGGCTGGGGGCAAGACTGGGTCTTGGGCACGCTGGCGCAAAACGAACGCCACCTGCTGTTCGAGTATTCGCCGCAGGCCCTGCGCCAGGGCGTGGAGTTTTCAGCGCTGCACGTGCCCCTGGCGGCCCGCACCTATGCCGACTTGCCCAGGTACCTGGGCGGCCTGCCGGGCTTCATCGCCGACGCCTTGCCTGACGGCTGGGGCCTGTTGCTCATGGACCGCGTGGTGCGCAAGGCGGGGCGCGATCCTTCCATGCTTACCTCGCTGGACCGCCTTGCGTTCATCGCCGACCGGGCCATGGGGGCCTTGGCGTTCAAGCCCGCCAGCGAGCTGGACTTGAGCCCACAAGACCTGAGCCTTGCGCAGCTTGCTCAGGCCGCGCAGTGGGTTGTGCAAGACCGCGACACGGAGGCGCTCAAGACCCTGGCGCTGCTGGGCGGCTCACCGCATGGCGCCCGGCCCAAGGCCTTGGTCCAGTTTGACGTGCACAGCCGCAGGGTGAGCACCCTGCCCAGCGGGCCCGGCACACCGTGGCTGGTGAAGTTCCCGGCGCAGAACGAACACGTCGAGGTCTGCGGCATCGAGTTCGCCTACTCCAGGCTCGCGCGGATGTGCGGCGTGAGCATGCCCACCACATGCCACTTTGATATCGGCGCCAAACTGGCTGCGTTTGGGGTCGAGCGCTTTGACCGCTGCAAGGGCAAACGCGTGCCCGTGCAGTCGTTTGCTGCAGCCATGTACGCCGACTTCAGGACACCGTCGCTCGACTACCAAGGTGTCTTGCAGGCCACGCGCTACTTGACCGGCAGCCAGCCCGAGGCGAGGCAAGGCAGCCCGGGCGCGGCGACTTGTTGAGGCTGGCTGCAGCGTGCGACGTGCCGGTGTCATTCGCAAGCCACACGATCGCAGTGATGTGCGAAGCGGCACAAGGTCTTGGCAGAGAGCTGGAGGACGCTGGGGTGAGAAAGGCCACTCGCACGCAAATCGCTGCGGTGGTTTCGGGCAACATGAAGCGCTGCCTGGGCATTGCCGGGTCCGCACGCGCGCCAGTGCTTCCCCGCGCACCCACCCACAGAAAAGCCCCGCGAGCTTGAACCGCTCACGGGGCTTTGTGTTGCCAAGGCCAACCCCGTTCGGGGCGGCCGATCAGACTGGCCTTAGAACGTGTAGCGCACGGTCAGCGTGAAGGTGCGGCCCAGCGGATCGGCCACGCGAGGATCCCAACCCGCGCCCACCACGTCGTCCACATCGTGGTGCGTAAACGGCGGCGACTTGTCAAAAATGTTGCGCAGACCGGCCGTCACCGTGGCGCCCTTGATGCCCTTGTAGGTGGCAAACAAACCATAGGTGGCGTAGCTGGGCACGGTCGTGCTGGCCCCGGCCGGCTGGGTACCCTTGGCCGACATGTTCTGATCGGCGTAATCTGATTTGTACACCCCCGTGAGGTTGGTGCTCCATTCGCCCGCGCTCCAGCCCAGGTTGATGGTGTACTTGTTGCGCAGGTACAGGGTGCGGGCGCCAAAAGTGCCCACGTACTCTTGCAGCGGCAACACCTTCAGCGCCCGCTCTTTGTGGCTGAGCATGTGGGTGCCTTCTATCGAAGTGCGGATGCGGCCGAAGCTGAACTTGCTGTCGTAGGCCGCGCTCCAGTCAATGCCGCGTGTGGAGCTGTCGGCCGCATTGATCCAACCCGCCTTGATGAGGTTGATGTTGCCGCTGGCGTCACGCTGGAAGCGATCCGGGAAGAGCGCGTAATTGGCAATCACATCACCGACCAACAGCTTGCGGATGCGGTCTTCCAGGTCCACACGCCAGTAGTCGGCGGCCAGGGTGACGCCGTCAGCCGGCGCCAGCACCAGGCCAAAGCTGCCTTGGCGAGACGTTTCCGGCTTGAGGTCGGGGTTGCCGCTGTCGGTGTAGTCCATGCCGGTGATGCCGCACTTGGCGGCATTGACCACCGGGTCGGCATTGGGGCAGGTGACGGTGGGATCGTTGAAGAGGCTGGTCAGGTCACGCGGCGCCGTGTTGGGGCTGAGCTGCTGGAAGGTCGCGGCACGGAAACCCGTGTTGGCCGAGCCACGCAGCAACACCGACCGGGTCGGCCGGTAGCTGAAGGCCACCTTGGGGTTGGTCGAGGCCCCGATGCCTCCGCTGTAGCGGTCGCTGCGCAGTGCCAGTTGCAGGTCAAAGCCCTTGAAGACAGGGATCTGCAGCTCGCCATACACCGCGCTCACGTCGCGCGAGACCTTGGGAATCGCCGTGTTGCCCGGGCACAGCAGCACGTCGGTGACCACGGTAGTGTTCAGTGTGGACACACAGGAGAAGTTGGTGTCCATCGCGAATTCGTAGGTTTCGCGTCGCAGGTCAAAACCCACGGCGAAGTCCATCGAACCCGCTGGCAGCTTGGCGAGCTGGCCCGAGAGCGAAGCGTCCACCTGCGTCAGGCCGGTCTCGCCACCACCGAGCTTGCCACGCGCCTTGGTCGACTCGATGAGATCCATGGCCGCTGCCGATTGTTTTTCGCCCGGCAACACCCAAGGATCGATGATGCCGGTCTTCATGGCGGCATTGAGCTTGGCCGAATAAGCATAGCCGTCGTGCAGGTTGGCCCAGCCCTTGGACTGCGCCTTGGACAAGCCCACGCGATATGAATAGCTGCCGATGTCGCCTTCGGCACCCAACAGCACGCGGCTGTTGTTGGACACGTTTTCGATCACGCGGTTGCCAAAATCCTGCATGCGCCAGCGGTAGGCAATGGGCAGCGTGGCATTGAAGCCCGACACACCGTAGGTTCTGAGGTCGAGGTAATGCGGCCCCGTCACGGGGTAGTTGTTGCCCGCTGCGGCTGAACTGCTGAACTGCGTGGGTGTCAGCTCGGCCTTGATGGCGGTGCGCGACCCGGTGAATTCAATGAAACCCTGGTGGTTGTCGTTGAACAGCATGGACGCACGCGCCACGAGGTTGTAGCCCTCCTTGGGGGCCACCAGCATGTATTGCGCGCCGTAGTCGGTGTTGCACAGGTAGCGGCCACTGGCGGCACTGGTGTTCCAAAGCGCAGGCTGGAACTGCACGCCAGTTTCAACCGAGTCACAGCCACCCTGAATACTGAGCGGGTTGATGCGCGTGTACTTGACGGTGTCGGTAGCGCCCACCACCGAGCCGGTAGAACCCAAGGCCGTACCGGCCCCGGTGATGACGTTGGCCACCGGATGGCTGGACGAATTGGGTGACAAGCCCTTTTCGGGCTGGAAGCCGTCGGCCCAGCCACGGTCCTTGCCACGCAGGATGTCATTCTTGTCAAAGGACACGCTGGCCATGAGGTTGAAGCCGTCACGCACCAAGGAACCCTTGCCCGCCGTGAGCGAGGCGCGCCGCGTGGTGCCACCGCCCTTGGACAGGGGTTGCGCAAAGTTCAGGCCAAGGCCGACGCCTTCATAGTCGGTTTTGAGAATGAAGTTGATGACGCCACCAATGGCGTCAGTGCCGTAAATGGCCGAGGCGCCGTCCTTGAGGATTTCAACGCGGGCCACGGCGTCGCGCGGAATGGCGTTCAGGTCTACCGCGCCACCGCTCATGCCAAAGGCCGCCACACGGCGGCCATTGAGCAAGACCAGCGTGCTGCTGGCGCCCAGACCACGCAGGTTGGCGTTGGCCGAGCCACCCGTCAGGCGGTCGGTGTCGGCGCCAAAGACGTTGTTGTTGGAGGTGGCGTTGTCAGCGCCCGCAGCGTTGATGCCCAGGGCATTGAGCAACTGCTCGGCGGTCTGGATGCCGGCGCTTTCCATGTCCTCGGAGGTGATGACCTGCATGGGCAAGGCACCCTCGGTGGTGATGCGCTTGATGTTGGACCCGGTGATAACCACACGCTGGTCCTTGACCTGGGCCATGGNNGTGTTGCCCCGCAGCATCAAGTGGCCCATCCGGGATAACCAACACCCGTGGGTTGCCGCCCCACAAACGCTCAGGCGCGGCCAACTTCGAGCGGCCAGCGCGGCAAGAAAACAACAAACACAGCCCTCGCCGCCTGCTCTCACACCCTCGGCCGGGCCGGCCGGCGCTTGACCCAGGTCAAACAGCCGGCAGCGGCCTGGCCGGCTAGTCATTCAGAACTAGGGCGGGACCCAACCCCCTAGTCACTCTGCCGCCGCGCCATGGGTCGGCAGGCGGATGTTCGCACCGGCCGTGCGCCATCACAGTCAAGGCACTGCATCTGCCGAGCCTTTGCCATGGTCAACGACGTCCACCACCCCGCGCCCACGCACATCGCACCCAAGGCCTGGAGCGTGCTGATCGTCAGCACACTGGCCTTCACGGTGTGCTTCATGGTGTGGATGATGTTTGGCGTGATCGGCATCCCGATCAAGAAGACGCTGGGCCTGAACGCCACTGAATTTGGCCTGCTGACCGCCATGCCGGTGCTCACGGGTTCACTGATCCGCGTGCCGCTGGGCATCTGGACCGACAAGTACGGCGGCCGCATCGTCATGACGGTGCTGATGGCCGCCACCGTGCCGGCCATCTGGCTCATGGCCTATGCCACGGCCTACTGGCACTTTCTGGTCATCGGCCTGTTTGTGGGGCTGGCGGGTGGCTCATTCAGCGTGGGCACACCTTACGTGGCGCGCTGGTTTCCCAAAAACCGCCAGGGCATGGCCATGGGTGTTTACGGCGCTGGCAACTCGGGGGCCGCCGTCAACAAGTTTGTGGCCCCGGCGCTGCTGGTGGCCTTTGGCTGGACCATGGTGCCGCAGGTGTATGCCGCCGTGATGCTGGGCGCGGTGGTGGTGTTCTGGCTGGGCAGCAGCAGTGACCCGCGCCACTTGGTGCCGTCCCACGTGAAGTTCAGCGACCAGCTCAAGATGCTGAAAGACCCCAAGGTGCTGAAGTACTGCCAGTACTACAGCATCGTGTTTGGCGGCTACGTGGCGCTGAGCCTGTGGATGGTGCAGTACTACGTGGGCGAGTTTGGCCTGGACATCCGCTTGGCCGCCTTGCTGGCCGCCTGCTTCAGCCTGCCCGGTGGTGTGCTGCGTGCCATTGGCGGTGTGCTGTCTGACAAATACGGCGCGCACGCGGTGACGTGGTGGGTGATGTGGCTGAGCTGGATCTGCCTGTTCCTGCTGAGCTACCCGCAGACCGCCATGACCATCACCACGGTCAACGGGCCCATGACATTTCACATCGGGCTGAACGTCTACATGTTCACCGCGCTGATGTTTCTGCTGGGCATTGCCTGGGCCTTTGGCAAGGCCAGTGTCTTCAAGTACATCAGCGACGACTACCCGCAAACCATTGGCACCGTGAGCGGCATCGTGGGCCTGGCCGGCGGCCTGGGTGGCTTTGTGCTGCCCATCATGTTTGGCGCGCTGATGGACCTGACCGGCATCCGCTCCAGCGCCTTCATGTTGATGTACGCAGTGGTCTGGGTGTCATTGATCTGGATGTACTGGACCGAGGTGCGCAAGACCCAAGTCATGGGCCAACAAGCCCCCGAGTCACCCTTTTCGCGGTCGTTTGCACGCTAGGTCTCAGAGCCCCCTGCGTCATTGCACAGGCCGTTTTTTCTTCAACCCGCAGTCACCTGCCAAGGAGAGCCCACATGGCTTCTCACGTCATTACCCAATGGAACCCCGAGGACAAGGCGTCCTGGGACAAGACCGGCCACAGCGTGGCGCAGCGCAACCTGTGGCTGTCCATACCCGCCCTGACACTGGCCTTTGCGGTGTGGATGGTGTGGAGCGTGGTGGTGGTGAACCTGCCGGGTGTGGGCTTCAAGTACAGCACCAACCAGCTCTTCTGGCTGGCCGCGCTGCCCGCGTTGTGCGGCGCCACGCTGCGCATCTTTTACAGCTTTGCCGTGCCCATCTTCGGCGGCCGGCGCTGGACGGCCATCTCCACCGCCACGCTGCTGCTGCCCGCGCTGGGCATTGGCTTTGCCGTGCAGAACCCGGCCACGCCGTATGAGGTGATGGTGGTGCTGGCGCTGCTGTGCGGCTTTGGCGGCGGCAACTTTGCCAGCAGCATGGCCAACATCAGCTTCTTCTTTCCAAAGGCGCAAAAGGGCTACGCGCTGGGCATGAATGCGGGCCTCGGCAACCTCGGGGTGAGCATCGTGCAGTTTGTGGTGCCGCTGGTCATCACGGCCGGTGTGTTTGGCGCCCTGGGTGGCGAGCCCGCGATGGTGACCAAGGCCGGCGCCACCACGCCGATGTGGCTGCAAAACGCCGGTTTCATCTGGGTGCCCTTCATCACCCTCAGCGCCGTGGCGGCCTGGTTTGGCATGAACGACCTGGCCGAAGCCAAGGCCAGTTTTGCCGACCAGGCGGTGATCTTCAAGCGCCAGCACAACTGGATCATGTGCTGGCTGTACCTGGGCACCTTCGGCAGCTTCATCGGCTACAGCGCGGGCTTTCCGCTGCTCATCAAGAGCCAGTTCCCCGGCATCAACGCACTGCAATACGCCTGGCTGGGCCCGCTGGTGGGCGCGTTGGTACGGCCCGTGGGCGGCTGGCTCAGCGACAAGCTCGGCGGCGCGCGTGTGACCTTCTGGAACTTCATCGCCATGGCCGCAGGTGTGTACGCCGTGCTGCAGTTCTTGCCGCACAACGGCGCCGGCGGCAACTTCACCGGCTTCCTCATCAGCTTCATGGCCTTGTTTGCCTTTTCGGGCATCGGCAACGGCAGCACCTTCCGCATGATCCCGGTGATCTTTCTGACCGAGCGCCAGCGCGCTGCCGCGCCCGACAAGTCCTCGCAAGACCAGGCCGTGAAAGACGCCAACAAGGAAGCCGCTGCGGTGCTGGGCTTCAGCAGTGCCATCGGCGCCTACGGCGGCTTCTTCATCCCCAAAAGCTATGGCACCTCCATTGCCATGACGGGCAGCCCCGACGGCGCGCTGTACGCCTTCATCGCCTTCTACCTGACCTGCATCGCAGCCACCTGGTGGTGGTACAGCCGCAAGAACGCCCCGATGCCGTGCTGAAGACACAGGACCTGACATGAGCCACTTTCTCGACCGACTCACGCACTTCAACCTGCCCAAGGAAAGCTTCTCGGGCACACACGGTGTCACCACCGGTGAAGACCGCACCTGGGAAGACGCCTACCGCAACCGCTGGGCACACGACAAGATCGTGCGCAGCACGCACGGCGTGAATTGCACGGGCAGTTGCTCGTGGAAGATCTACGTCAAGGGTGGCATCGTCACCTGGGAAACCCAACAGACCGACTACCCACGCACCCGCTGGGACATGCCCAACCACGAGCCCCGTGGCTGCGCACGTGGGGCTTCGTACAGCTGGTACCTGTACAGCGCCAACCGCGTGAAGTACCCCATGGTGCGTGGCCGCCTGCTAGAGCGCTGGCGCGCCGCGCTGCTGGTGGCCAAGACCCCGGTGGACGCCTGGGCCACCATCGTGGAAGACAACGCTGCCCGGCGCGACTACCAAAAGGTGCGTGGCATGGGCGGCTTTGTGCGCAGCACGTGGGACGAGGTCAACACGCTCATCGCCGCGGCCAACGTTTACACCATCAAGAAACACGGGCCTGACCGTGTCATCGGCTTCAGCCCCATCCCGGCCATGAGCATGGTCAGCTACGCCGCAGGCAGCCGCTACCTGAGCCTGATCGGCGGCGTGTGCATGAGCTTTTACGACTGGTACTGCGACCTGCCACCCGCCAGCCCGCAGGTGTGGGGCGAGCAAACCGACGTGCCCGAATCGGCCGATTGGTACAACAGCACCTACATCATTGCCTGGGGCTCTAACGTCCCACAAACACGGACACCCGACGCGCACTTCTTCACCGAGGTGCGCTACAGGGGCGCCAAGACGGTGGCCGTGACACCCGACTACAGCGAAGTGGCCAAGCTGGCTGACCTGTGGATGCACCCCAAGCAGGGCACGGACGCGGCGCTGGCGATGGCCATGGGCCACGTGGCGCTGAACGAGTTCTACTTCAAGCAGCGCAGCACGTACTTTGACGACTACGCGCGCCGCTACACCGACCTGCCGTTGCTCGTGATGCTGAAAGAGCACACGCTGGCCGATGGCCGCAAGACCCTGGTGCCCGACCGTTATGTGCGCGCCAGCGACTTCAACGGCAAGCTCGGGCAAGACAACAACCCCGAGTGGAAGACGGTGGCCTTTGACACGAGCGGCCGCGCCGTGCTGCCCAACGGCAGCATCGGTTTCCGCTGGGGCGCCGAGGGCCGTGCCGACCAGGGCAAGTGGAACCTGGAAAGCAAGGAAGCCCGCCACGGCGAAGAGGTCAAGCTCAAGCTGTCGGTCATAGAGGACGCTGAATCCACAAACCCGCAGGCACACGAGATCGTGGACGTGGGCCTGCCCTACTTTGGCGGCATCACCACACCGCACTTCCAGTCCAATGCCCAGCAGGGTGACGTGAACCACGTCAAGGTGCCGGCCGTGCGCCTGCGCCTGGCGGTGGACGGCCAAGAGCAGCAACTTCTGGTGGCCACGGTGTTTGACCTGCAGGTGGCGCAGTACGGCATTGACCGTGGCCTCGGCAGTGGCGCCAAGAGCTACGACGACAACGCCGCCTACACGCCGGCCTGGGCCGAAAGCATCACCGGCGTGCCACGTGACCAGATCATCACCGTGGGCCGGCAGTTTGCCGACAACGCACACAAGACCCACGGCAAGTCCATGATCATCATCGGCGCGGCCATGAACCACTGGTACCACGCCGACATGAACTACCGTGGTGTCATCAACCTGCTGATGATGTGCGGCTGCATAGGCCAAAGCGGTGGCGGCTGGGCGCACTACGTGGGGCAAGAAAAGCTGCGCCCGCAAACGGGCTGGACGGCGCTGGCCTTTGCGCTGGACTGGATTCGCCCTCCGCGCCAGATGAACAGCACCAGCTTTTTCTACGCCCACACCGACCAGTGGCGCTACGAGAAACTGGGCATGGAAGAGATCGTCTCGCCCACGCTCAGCGACGCCGACAAAGCACGTTTTGCCGGCAGCATGATCGACTACAACGTGCGCGCCGAACGCATGGGCTGGCTGCCCAGCGCGCCGCAGCTCAAGACCAACCCGATGCAGGTGGTGCGTGACGCCACCGCCGCCGGTTTGGACGCCAAGGACTACGCCGTGCGTGCGCTGAAAGACGGCACGCTGCAGATGAGCTGCGAAGACCCCGACGCACCGCAGAACTGGCCGCGCAATTTGTTTGTGTGGCGGTCCAACTTGTTGGGTTCATCCGGCAAGGGCCATGAGTATTTCTGCAAGCACTTGCTGGGCACCGAAAACGGCGTGCAAGGCAAGGACCTGGGCCGCGACGATGCCAAACCCGAAGAGGTCAAGTGGCACGCACAAGGCCCCGAAGGCAAGCTCGACCTGGTGGTGACGCTGGACTTCCGCATGAGCACCACCTGTTTGTACAGCGACATCGTGCTGCCCACGGCCAGCTGGTACGAAAAGAACGACCTCAACACCAGTGACATGCACCCCTTCATCCACCCGCTGTCTGCGGCCGTGGACCCGGTGTGGCAGAGCCGTAGTGACTGGGAAATCTACAAGGGCTTTGCCAAGGCCTTTAGCGAGGTCTGCGTGGGCCACCTGGGCGTGGAACGCGAGGTGGTGCTCACACCCATCATGCACGACACCGCCGGCGAACTGGCCCAGCCCTTTGACGTCAAGGAATGGAAGAAGGGCCAGTGCGACCTGATCCCCGGCAAGACCGCGCCGCAGATCACCGTGGTGGAGCGCGACTACCCCAACGTGTTCAAGAAGTTCACCGCGCTCGGACCCTTGATGGACAAGTTGGGGAATGGCGGAAAAGGCATTGGTTGGAAGACCGGCACTGAAGTCGAACAGTTGGGTGAGCTCAACGGCAAGACACTGGCCGCGGGCGTAAGCCAGGGCATGCCCAAGATCGTGACCGACATCGACGCCTGCGAAGTCATCCTGCAACTGGCGCCCGAGACAAATGGCCACGTGGCGGTGAAGGCCTGGCAGGCGCTGGGCAAACAAACCGGGCGTGACCACACCCACCTGGCGTTGCACCGCGAAGACGAGAAGATCCGCTACCGCGACGTGCAGGCGCAGCCGCGCAAGATCATCAGCAGCCCCACCTGGAGCGGCATTGAAAGCGAGACCGTCAGCTACAACGCCGGCTACACCAACGTGCATGAACTGATCCCATGGCGCACCCTCACCGGCCGCCAGCAGTTCTACCTGGACCACCCCTGGGTCATCGCCTTTGGTGAAGGCTTCAGCAGCTACCGCCCGCCGGTAGACCTGAAGACCACCGCCGGCATCCACAACATCAAACCGAATGGTGAGAAGGAGATTCTGCTCAACTTCATCACGCCGCACCAGAAGTGGGGCATTCACAGCACCTACAGCGACAACCTGTTGATGCTCACACTCAACCGCGGCGGCCCCGTGGTGTGGCTGAGTGAAGACGACGCCAAGGTGGCGGGTGTGGAAGACAACGACNNCCGCATCGTGCTCAAGCCCACGCACATGATCGGTGGCTACGCGCAGTTCAGTTACGGCTTCAACTACTACGGAACCATTGGCACCAACCGCGATGAATTTGTGGTGGTGCGCAAGATGGTCAAGGTGGATTGGCTCGACACGCCACTGGGTGAAGACCGCATCGAGGCCGTGCAGGCCCAAGGAGAGGGCGCATGAAGGTCCGCGCACAAATCGGCATGGTGCTGAACCTGGACAAGTGCATCGGTTGCCACACTTGTTCGGTCACCTGCAAAAACGTCTGGACCAGCCGGCCCGGCATGGAGTACGCCTGGTTCAACAACGTCGAGACCAAACCCGGCATCGGTTACCCCAAGGAATGGGAGAACCAGGACAAGTGGAATGGCGGCTGGGTTCGCAAGGCCAATGGCGCCATCGAACCGCGCCAGGGCGGCAAGTGGAAGCTGCTGATGCGCATCTTCGCCAACCCGAACATGCCGCAGATCGACGACTACTACGAGCCCTTCACCTTCGACTACGACCACCTGCAGTCGGCGCCCGAGATGAAGCACACGCCCACGGCGCGCCCGCGCTCGCTGATCACCGGGCAGCGTATGGAGAAGATCGTCTGGGGCCCGAACTGGGAAGAGATCCTGGGTGGTGAGTTCTCGAAGCGATCGAAGGACAAGAACTTCGACGACATCCAGAAGGACATCTACGGCCAGTTCGAAAACACCTTCATGATGTATTTGCCCAGGCTGTGTGAACACTGCCTGAACCCGGCGTGTGTGGCCTCGTGCCCCAGTGGCAGCATCTACAAGCGTGAAGAAGACGGCATCGTGCTCATCGACCAGGACAAGTGCCGTGGTTGGCGCATGTGCGTGAGTGGCTGCCCCTACAAGAAGATCTACTACAACTGGAAAAGCGGCAAGGCCGAGAAGTGCATCTTCTGTTACCCGCGCATTGAAGCCGGCCAGCCCACGGTGTGCAGCGAAACCTGCGTCGGCCGCATCCGT
>CXWL01017114.1_pt1 | contig 17229 bp, 14 predicted proteins | sample 590931 | NCBI WGS metagenome assembly CXWL01 (sample SAMEA3498368, study PRJEB10139) | groundwater metagenome | biome: water well; material: biofilm material | place: Germany | collected 2015-04-27 | reverse complement strand
TTCCAATCTATACTCAATTCTTATAAAAATATGCCCGATATTTTTATTATTAATCCAGACCTCTTAATTGTGGGACTAAACAGTCACCTATCTAATATTTCAGTGAGTGTACGCGATGCCCCAATTTCCCATTCAGGAAGAGTTAGATCTAAAGTATTCTCTAGCTTGCGAGTATTTAAACGCGAGTTAAGGGGGCGTTTTGCAGGCAATGGATAATCATCACTTTTTAACGATTGCAGTGCAATAGATGGAACTTTAAGTGGAACGTTTGCTTCCTCAGCATGCTTTAAAATGAATTTGGCAAAGTCAAACCAAGATGTACATCCTCTTGCAACTAGGTGATATAAACCGGATATTTCGGGATTGTGTTTTAATGTAAGTATTGCGTAAGCAGTGACATCAGCAATTAATTCTGCTCCTGTGGGCGATCCAATTTGATCATTGACAATAGCTAATTTATCCCGTTGCTGCGCTAAGCGAAGTATTGTTTTAATGAAATTATTTCCATAAGTAGCATAAACCCAACTGGTACGAAATATTAAATTTGCACAACCAGATGACTGAATATTTTTTTCACCTTCCAACTTAGTCCTACCGTAAATATTAAGTGGATTTGTAGGATCTGTTTCAAGATATGGTTGGTCACCCGCGCCGTTAAAAACATAATCCGTCGAGTAGTGAATTAACCGGGCATTCAATTGTTTGGCTTCCTGTGCCAGCACGCTAGGTGCCTCTGCGTTAAGGATTTGAGCCAATTCTGGTTCCTTTTCAGCTTTATCGACAGCAGTATAGGCTGCTGCATTAACAATGATATCTGGTGCAATTTTCCGTACGGTCTGTTTGATGCCTGCAAGATTAGTTAGATCACCACAAAAGTTTTCGCTTGTCGAATTTAATGTGATTAATTCGCCTAAGGTAATCAAACTCCGCTGCAGTTCCCATCCCACTTGACCTTTTCCACCGAATAGTAATATTTTCATGACAGTAACTCGGGATAGTTTTTTTCTATCCATTTGCGGTAAGCACCGGTTTGAATATCAGCTATCCACTGTTGATTATTCAGATACCACTGAATGGTTTTACGTATTCCCGTCTCAAAAGTTTCTGCTGGTTTCCAGTTTAACTCACGTTCAATTTTCATTGCATTAATTGCGTAACGGCGATCGTGCCCAGGTCGATCTTTGACGTAAGTAATTAACTTGTGGAAAGCTGAGTCTGGAAACGAGTCTTCTAATAAAGTACAAATTATTTGAACGATCTCAATATTCGGCTTCTCATTCCAACCGCCAATATTATAAGTTTCTCCTACGATACCGGCTTCTAGTACACGGCGGATTGCGGAGCAGTGATCAGTGACAAATAACCAGTCGCGAATTTGCTGGCCATCCCCATATACCGGTAAGGATTTTCCTGCCAGAGCATTAGCAATTATTAAAGGAATTAATTTCTCTGGAAACTGAAAGGGGCCATAATTATTCGAGCAGTTTGTGGTCAGTATGGGTAAGCCGTACGTGTGATGATAGGCGCGCACTAAGTGATCACTGGAGGCTTTGCTCGCTGAGTAGGGGCTGTTGGGTTTATAACGATGGTCTTCGGTAAAAGCGGGCTCATTCCGAGTCAATGAACCATACACTTCATCGGTTGAGACATGGAGAAAGCGGAAATTTTGTTTGGCCATGGATTCAAGCTCATTCCAATAAACACGTACGGCTTCCAATAAGCGAAATGTGCCCAGAATATTAGTTTGAATAAAATCTTCTGGGCTGTGGATCGAGCGATCGACATGACTTTCTGCAGCTAAGTTAATTATTGCTCGGGGTTGACACTGAACCAGGATTTGTGAAATCAGTTTGGTATTTCCAATATCTCCTTGTACAAAGATATGCCGGGGATCCTTAGATAAGGAAGTCAAATTTTGTAAATTACCGGCGTAAGTTAATTTATCAAGATTTACAATTTTTTCATCAGATTGTGCCAACCAATCCAAAACAAAATTACTTCCAATAAATCCTGCACCCCCTGTGATTAGAATCATGCTGTTTTCCTAAAAAATAAATCGATTGTGGTGATATCTCTATAAATGCCAAGCATAGCTTAATTTTTATTATTTACTCGGGATCCCAGCTGGGTAAAATTCCTATTTCATCAGAATGTACTTGAAATTCACAGTCGATGCCGATTCCCGGCACCCATATCAGTTTCTCGCCACAAAACAATAAGGGCATGGCGATACGTTCCCACGGTGGGATAGCTGATTCCTGTAATAGGTTTTTTAAGCTTCTTCGAGGGCGATTACAAGCGGGTGTAAAACGTTCGCCGCCACTACGTGAACGCACTGTGACTGGTTCATTTAATATTTTTTGTTGGCTAATACCTTGATTTTTGACTTGAGTAAAACGGATGGTGCCGCGTAAATGTTGGAGTGCCAAATACGTTTCTCCATGCCATACACATTGCTTGGGTTCTTGAGGAGGTGTTTTTCCGGGTAACATGTAAATGGCACCTTTATAACAACGAATTTCTGTATCACCCAAACTGATATGGAATTGATTATCCATACCTATCGACAAAAGTTGATTCAGAATGTTTTCTATTTTAGCTGTACTGGGAAGGGTTATATCGTGCTGTAACAAAGTGTAACGTAGAAGATTTTTTGCACGTGGAAAACTCAGTTTGCATAGACTTTCAACTTGAAGTCTCCCCGAAGCAAGACAACGCGCGCTATCGATTTCAGCTAATTCATCCAACAGTAATGAAGCTTCAGACAAGTGACGGCTGGTACGTAACAGTGTTTTGGGATAATTCGGGTATCGTGTTCTTAATATGGGTAGAATCTCATGGCGTAGAAAATTTCTATTGAAAGTGATGCTGTCATTACTCTCATCGTTTATCCAGTTTAATTTGTTTTGCCGTGCGTGGGCTTCAATTCGATTACGAGAAACTTCTAGCAGTGGCCGGAGTATCTGTGGGGCAGCATCAGAAGCTTGTTTTCTAACAAATGGCATCGCACTCAATCCTTTAACGCCTGCACCACGAAATAATTGTAATAATAATGTTTCAGCCTGATCGTCCAGATGCTGCGCCAATACTACATAATCTGCTTGTGTATGACCGAATATGCGATAACGTTCTTCCCGGGCGATGGCTTCAAGACTGATGCCAGCTTCTTTTTGGATCTGCAGATAGGCGACGTAGATAGAAATGCCGTAGCTGCGACAGAGATTGCAGCAGAACCTGCTCCATAGAGTCGCGTTGCTGCTGATGCCATGATTAACATGCACAGCAGAAAGCGTAAATTGAAATTGCTTGGATAACGTGGCCAGTACGTGCAGTAATACAACGGAATCGATACCGCCGCTCAAGGCAATGGATAAGTGACTGCCCTTTTTAATATGTGCAAGCAACACTTCTTTGGTAACGCATAGAAGGCTATTCGACTTTGACTTCCTTAAATGAGCCATATGTCATAAGCCGATCTAGGCGTTTTTCCAACAGTGTTTCGATAGAATGGTCCTGAAGTTTGCGGAGTGATTCCTGTAAAACAGTTTTTACCGATTGCATGATTGCTGGGTAATCACGATGCGCACCACCGATTGGTTCAGCAATAATACTGTCGATTAAATTCATTGTTTTCAGTCGTTCAGCAGTAATACCCATAATTTCTGCAGCTTCCGGTGCTTTGTCCGCACTTTTCCATAGAATAGATGCGCAACCCTCCGGTGATATCACGGAGTAGGTGGCATATTGCAACATGTGGATGACATCACCGACAGCTACTGCTAAGGCGCCACCAGAGCCACCTTCTCCAATAATTACGCAGATTACGGGAACTCTTAATTCCGCCAGAACATAAAGATTCTTACCGATGGCTTCTGATTGACCGCGCTCTTCTGCATCAATGCCGGGATATGCACCCGGCGTATCGATAAAAGTAACGAGTGGAATAGAAAACTTCTCGGCCAGGCGCATTAATCGCAGTGCTTTACGATAACCTTCCGGTTTCGGCATCCCAAAATTGCGATAAATCTTCTCCCGGGTGTCGCGTCCTTTCTGGTGGCCAATCACCACAATGGTCTGACCGTTAAATCGTGCTAAACCGCCAACAATTGCATGGTCATCGGAAAAATTCCGGTCACCATGCAGTTCTTCAAAATCTGTAAATAAATGTTCTATATAATCGAGCGTATAGGGGCGTTGCGGATGCCGGGCAACTTGTGAGATTTGCCAGGGTGTTAGTTTTGCATAAACATTTTTCGTGAGAGATTGGCTTTTTGCCTGTAAACGCACAATTTCAGACGATATATCCAGTGCGGAGTCGTCTTGCGCGAAGCGTAATTCCTCTATTTTTGATTCAAATTCTGCAATATTTTGCTCAAATTCCAGAAAAGTGATTTTCATGTGGACTAAGATATAATCTTAAAACCGTGATGATACAGGATTTATGGATAAATCTGCATGGCAGAGTTAATCAAACTAATGTCAATTTTGGGTAAGCATCTCAAATGCTGGATAAAGCTTGCTTGAGTTTTTATGTAATGAAGTTATCTGGCTGCATGAGTTTATAAGGGGTTTTTTATGAAACGACGCACCTTTCTCCAAGGATGCAGTGTAATTACCGCGTTGCCTGTTTTTTCATTATTACTATCAACACAAGTAGTTGCAAATCGTATCAATCAGACTGTGGTCGAGCCACTCAACAAACCACATAAAGCATGGCGTGGATTGGTGTCAGCAACGGCTTATCGGGTTTTATTTGAAGAGCATACCGAGGAGCCCGGTAGTAGTGAATTAAATTCTGAGCAGCGGGAAGGGATTTTTATTTGTGCTGCCTGTTATTTGCCATTGTTTGAGAGTCAGTATAAATATGAAAGTGGAAGTGGCTGGCCGAGCTTCACCCAGCCTATTCCTGGGAATATCGGAACTAAGCGCGACTTTCAACTAATTTTTTTGCGAACTGAGTATCACTGCGCACGATGCGGGGGGCATCAGGGACACGTTTTCAAAGATGGTCCACCACCCAGAGGCGAGCGTTGGTGCAATAATGGACTGGCGTTAAAATTTGTACTGAAAACAGACCAACTACCGGCTCTCAGAGGGTAAGTCTATGTCGAAATGGATTCATCAACAGAATTTTATAATTGTGTTATTGCTGTTTGTATTGATATTGAATGCCTGCCGACAGATGGATGAACCAATAGCAGCGTCAGCGACTTCGAAAATACTGGAGGAATATTTAGAGACAGCAATCTTTGCCGGCGGGTGTTTTTGGTGTACTGAATCTGATTTTGACAAAATGCAGGGTGTCGTTTTGACTACATCAGGTTATATTGGCGGTACCGTGGCAAATCCAACTTATGACCAAGTAGTTGCTGGCAAAACCGGGCATGTTGAGGCTGTAAAAATTCACTTTAATAATACAAAAACTAGTTTTTCTAAATTGTTGGCCGCCTATTGGCTAACGATAGATCCGTTGGCTACCAACCAACAGTTTTGCGATGTAGGTCCACAGTATCGCAGTGTGATTTTTTACCGCGATTCTGGTCAAAAACAACTGGCAGAAAACTCAAAGAAGGCACTGGAAACTTCCGGGCGATTTAATCAGTCGATTGTCACGGAGATTCTACCGGCGACGGAATTTTACCGAGCAGAAGAATATCATCAAGATTATTACATTAAGAACCCGCTTCGGTATGCATATTATCGAAACAACTGCGGACGGGATAAACGGTTAGAAGAATTGTGGGGAATTAGACATTAATAAAATAAAGATGATTTCTTTGGGAGAAATTACGCCTAAAGATTTTTTACGTGATTATTGGCAAAAGCGGCCTCTGCTGGTAAGGAATGCATTGCCCGGTTTTAGTGGTTTGTTAACACGTGATGAACTGACGGAATTGGCGTGTCATGAAGACGCGCAATCCCGCCTTGTTGTTCAGAGAAATGGTAAGTGGCATCTTAAACATGGCCCACTCAGTAGCTACGATTTGGCAAAGTTGCCTAAAAAGCAGTGGACACTGCTTGTACAAGATGTGAATCATTTTCTACCTTCGGCGCGTGATTTATTGTCGAAGTTCCGTTTCATTCCACATGCCCGCCTGGATGACTTAATGGTGAGCTATGCACCCAAGGGCGGTGGAATCGGGCCACATTTTGATTCCTATGATGTGTTTTTATTACAAGGAATGGGGTCTCGGCGTTGGCAGATATCTGCGCAACAGGACGATCGATTCATGGCTGACGCTCCGCTTAGAATTCTGACAAATTTTCTTTCAGAGCAAGAGTGGGTGCTGGAAGCGGGCGATATGCTTTACTTGCCGCCTAAATATGCACATAACGGGATTGCTGAAGATGATTGTATGACATATTCCATTGGTTTCCGTGCTCCCAGTCATGATGAATTGATGACACAATTTCTTGTTTATCTACAAGACAAAGTCGAAACGGAAGGTTGGTACTCTGATCCTGGATTGCAATTGCAATCTCATCCATCAAAAATCAGTGCGGCGATGCAATTCCAGGTGAATTCGATATTGAAGAAAATTAACTGGAATCGCGATGATATTGAAAATTTTCTGGGTATCTATTTTTCGGAGCCTAAATCACATGTTTTCTTTGAGCAACCGATAGAACCTCTGACACCACATTTGTTTTTGCAACAGATTAAGAAAAAGGGTGTTCAGCTTGGCTTAAAAAGTAGGTTGTTAAGTAGTCACAATAAGTTCTTTATCAATGGTGAAGTTTATAGCGTGGGTAGCAATGCATTCAAAACGTTGCTTGAGCTTGCTGACAACCAGGAATTTTCCCCATTTGCTCATATTGACGAAGAGACGGCGAATATCCTTTATCAATGGTATGTTAGTGGTTATATTGTAAGTAAAAATCAGGGAGTATAAAACCTTCAATAGTCCGATATCCTATAAATTTTCTTGAATTTCTCTGGACAGTCTTATTTTATTCTGGTATTAAGGTTGTGGTCTTTCTGATTTGAATGGCCGATGAGCTGTTTTACATAATTTATTTTTCGTCAAAATTTTTTTTGAATATAGGAGATTTAGAATATGAAATACTCTCTATTAATTGCTGTTCTTTTAGCTTCATTTCTAGCCGGATGCGGTGACCCAAAGCCAGGTCAATATCCTCCAAGCTTCATGGATGATCGTGAAGGCGCACCTAAGTAATGAGGTATCGGTCGATTCTTAAAGATTAAGAATTTTTCTAACATCATAAAAAAACCGCTCTTCACAGAGCGGTTTTTTTATGATGTTATTTTAATTATGTTTGTAATTAGCTATTTATCATCTTAATGAATATTTTCCGCATGATATCAGTGAATGGAGAAGCTCGGAATACTGGATTCAAAATTGTATAATTGAACGACTTCGATTATGCTATTGCATATAAACTAAATAGAAGGATATGGGAGATTAAATGATTAAATTTTCACTCTTTGCCGCTGCATTTGCAGTATTAACATTAACTGCTTGTGAAGGCAAAAAAAGTCTTGATGGGTATCCTATGGATAAACCACCTCCATCAGCTTATGCACCTAGGGATTCAGAGCCTGCCGATAATACAAAATAGTCTTTTATTGAGCCATTAGCCTTCTTAAAAGAAGATTATTGGTTTGTCGATTGATAAAATAAAAAAATTAAGGTTGACTATTTATTTTTTTAGTCAATCGAAAAGGACATTTCATATTATTGCGACTACTGCGTATATTTTCAGTTTCTGAAATTATACGCAGTGTAGTAGAAAATGGATTTGTAGAAACTATGAAATCATATGGGATATGTGCGGTTTTTCTTGTTCCAATAATGATTAATAGTCCGAAAAGTAGATATAAACTTGTTAAATTTCTAGCTAAAACTTGCTTGAATGATTAGTTTAATTCGTTATATACTGCTGAGCTTACTTTTAAGAACTTTTTATAAGGAAAATTACATGATGAAATATACTCTTCTGGCTGCATTCTTGCTGGCTTTAACATTATCTGCATGCGGTGGAAAACCTAGTCAAGCATTGCCTGAAACTGAAAAAGCAAACTATGAAAAAATTATGAGTGGCGGGGAAGCAGAAAGCAAGAAATAATTTCCTTTTTCTTGAGGAAAAGAACCGCCCGAAGAGGCGGTTCTTTATTTGTTTGGTTGTCGAGAGTTTTTCTATTATTTTAGATATCCTGAGAAATATAAAGCTAATTTCTCAACACGCTCATGTAAGCACTCTCACATATTATTATTTAAGCTGCTCGTGTAAAAGCTTTAGAATGCGACTTGTAGTGGCGGAATTTACTGCCGTTCCGTCATCATTTAACAGAGTGACCTTGCTGGTATTGGTTTCAGTGCTATGAATTTGTATACGGTATTTTGCAGCTTTTTCATCATCCTTATTCCCGCTACGCCAGAACATAATTCCTGACAGAATGCCCTCGTCATCGCCTTTTTTCTTGACGTCCTTATCGGGACTAAGATATCGCACAAAATAAATACCTTCTACGCGATTGCGATCCTCAACAGTAAAGCCGATACGGTCAAGTGCCAAGCCAACACGTCGCCATGATCTGTCGAATGCTTCATTAATGACGAGAGTGTTTCCTGTTTCTGGGTCAATGTAAGCACGTTCTTGAGCAGTACTCTTGCCGGTAGTTAACTCCAGCTTGGCCTTCTCTTCTTCTACACCGAAGCGCATCATCAAACGAGATAACATTTCAGCTTCTAGGTCAGGATCAGCTGCACGCGGCTGCCAGATTGTCCGATTGAGACTGCCTCCTTCCAGTACTTCATTCATACCACGATGACTGATATATATTTCGGTACTGCCTACTTCATTCCGTTCCAAGCGGGTGCGGAATTTATCGCGTTCGGCAGTTGAATAAATACTATCCAGAAAAGTAGAGAGGAAAGTACGCACAAAGTCTTGTGGAATTTTGGCGCGATTCTCAGCCCAATCAGTTTCCATAATTCCTGCTTCCGGAACTTCTATTTTGATCAAGAAACCCAGTTCCTGCCAGAATTCTTTTACTATCGGCCATACGGTCTCAGGAGATTGCGGGACAACCAACCAGCGTTGCGTTCCGGCACGTTCAATATGCACACTCTGAATCGATGATGGTAAGAATGAGGATGTACCCGCAGCTGCTTGTTGTCCGCCACGCTCGCTGCTATAGGTGGAAAATGTTGCGCTACCCGATGAACTGAGTTCGGGGATTGAATAACGTTCATCAACCGCAGGTTTGATGAGATCGGGCGGTATGTCTAAAGCAGGTAACTTTCCTGCTGACTTATAATCGATGGTTTTAGTTTCTGGAAACAGATTGCAACCTGTATTTGTCAATGAAAGCGCCAATACCAGAGATGGTATGGTTACTTTTCGCCATTTCATTTTTGACATCTTATTCCTTCAAATCATGGATATTGGCTGATTGCATGGCTTCTCGAATGAGTTGATGATGCTGAGCGGATAAGGGTGTAAGCGGCAGGCGGATTCCAGAACCGATTAAACCCATTTGTGCAACTGCCCATTTCACCGGAATTGGATTTGCCTCTACAAATAGATCGATATGTAAACGCAGGAGCTTATTATTCAGCGCTCGCGCAGTATTTAGATTGCCAGAAAATGCAGCGATACACATTTCATGCATCATTCTGGGTGCTACATTCGCGGTGACTGAAATAACACCATGACTGCCTAACAACAGCAGCGCCAACGCACTGATATCATCTCCGCTATAGATGGAAAATCCAGGTGGTGCGCGTAACAATAAGTCAGAGCCTCGCCCAATATCTCCCGTTGCATCTTTAATACCGATAATATTGGGAACCTGTGCCAAGCGTAGTGCGGTATTGTTATGAATATCTGCAACTGTTCTACCCGGGACGTTATAGAGGATATGTGGAATTTCTACTGCTTCTGCAATCGTCTTAAAGTGCTGATATAACCCTTCTTGAGTAGGTTTATTGTAATAAGGAGCAACCGAAAGGCAGGCATCTACGCCCGAATCTTTTGCATAAATCGATAAATCGATGGCTTCACGTGTTGAATTCGCGCCAGTACCTGCAATCACCGGTATGCGTCCGGCAACATAATCAACTGCAGTGCGCATCAACAAGTGGTGCTCATCAAAGTCTACAGTTGGCGATTCACCTGTCGTGCCAACTACCACAACGCCATCGGTACCCTGGTCTATATGGAAATCAAGAAGAGAGCGGAAACGCTCTAAATCTAATCCACCCTCTTCATCCATCGGAGTGACGATAGCAACCAAGCTACCTTTAAACATATCAATCTATCCAGTAAAAATAATACATTTTACCCGAATCTCATATTGTTTAAGCATATTCACCATGTATTCCGGCATATTTTATTCTTGCTGCTGACTTAGATGCTACGCTTTAGTCTATCGATATATCTACATTTAACTTGCGATTCCCCGTGGTCTTGCCACGGGGATAGGTGCAGGGCGCGCGGAGCTAGTTTATTTTAGAGAAATTGATCTTGTCATCACTGTAATCAACTTTAATGGTGTCTTTTGCAACAAATTTGCCTTCCAGAATCTCTTTGGCCAACGGATTCTCAATTTGCGCTTGGATGGCGCGTTTTAAAGGGCGAGCACCATACACTGGATCAAAACCAGCTTGAGAAAGTGCTGCGAGTGCTGCTTCGCTGACTTGAAGCTGCATTTCCAATTTGGCTAATCGTGTTTCCAGGTAATGCAATTGTATTCTAGCTATCGATTTAATATGTTTTTCATCCAACGCATGGAATACCACAACTTCATCAATGCGATTAATAAATTCCGGACGGAAATGGATTTTAACTTCGCCCATAACAGCTTGTTTGATCGCTTGATATTCGCTTCCGGACATTTCCTGAATCATTTGAGAACCTAGATTGGATGTCATGACGATAACCGTATTCTTAAAATCAACGGTGCGGCCCTGACCATCCGTCATGCGACCGTCATCCAGAACTTGTAGCAATACATTGAATACATCCGGATGCGCTTTTTCCACTTCATCCAGCAAAATAACGGAATAGGGCTTTCTGCGTACGATTTCAGTTAAGTAACCGCCTTCCTCATAGCCGACGTAACCCGGCGGCGCACCGATCAGGCGGGCTACCGAATGTTTCTCCATAAATTCGGACATATCGATGCGGATTAGATGATCTTCGGAATCAAACAGAAATCCGGCCAGAGCTTTACATAGCTCAGTTTTCCCTACACCGGTTGGTCCCAGGAACAGGAAAGATCCATAAGGGCGGTTGGGATCAGCCAATCCAGCACGCGAACGGCGGATCGCATCCGATACTAAGCGCACGGCTTCATCCTGACCAACCACGCGATCATGTAGTTTTTGTTCCATCAGCAGCAATTTTTCGCGCTCACCTTGCATCATTTTAGATACAGGGATGCCGGTAGCCCGCGATACCACTTCGGCGATTTCTTCTGCGCCGACTTGCGTGCGTAACAGCTTGGGTGCGACTGTGCCGCCCGGTTCAGCGCTTCCGGTTTGTTGTTTCTGATCATTGAGTTGGGATTGCAATTGCGCTTCCAGTTGCGGAAGACGACCGTATTGCAATTCTGAGACTTTTTGCCAATCTCCTTTACGGGTAGCTGCCTCTATTTCCAGCCTGATTTTTTCCATTTCCTCTTTAATTTGTTGGGAGCCTTGAACATGGAATTTCTCAGTTTTCCAGATTTCGTCTAAGTCAGCGTATTCCCGTTCTTTTTGTTTTATTTCTTCCTCGAGTAATTGCAGGCGTTTTTGCGATGCTTCATCCTTTTCCCTTTTGATTGCTTCGCGCTCAATTTTGAGTTGTATCAAGCGACGGTCCAGCTTATCCAACGCTTCCGGCTTGGAATCAATTTCCATGCGAATGCGTGCTGCGGCTTCATCAATCAAGTCAATTGCCTTGTCGGGCAGAAAACGATCGGTAATGTAACGATTGGATAATTCAGCAGCAGCGACAATAGCGGGGTCTGTGATATCCACGCCATGATGCACTTCATATTTTTCCTGTAAACCGCGCAGTATTGCGATCGTGGCTTCTACGGTGGGTTCTTCCACCAATACCTTCTGAAAACGCCGTTCCAGCGCAGCATCTTTTTCAATATATTTGCGGTATTCATCCAATGTGGTTGCACCGACACAGTGCAATTCTCCGCGTGCCAATGCGGGTTTTAACATATTGCCTGCGTCCATTGCACCTTCTGCTTTGCCTGCTCCAACCATCGTATGCAGCTCATCAATAAATACAATGGTTTTACCTTCGTCTTGCGCAAGTTCTTTTAGCACCGACTTGAGGCGTTCTTCAAATTCGCCACGGTATTTTGCACCCGCCAGCAATGCAGCCATATCCAGCGAGAGAACTCGTTTATCTTTCAGGCTTTCAGGTACTTCCCCATTGATAATGCGCTGGGCTAAGCCTTCAACAATTGCGGTTTTACCCACGCCCGGTTCACCAATCAGCACGGGGTTGTTTTTTGTGCGACGTTGTAGAACCTGTATCGCACGACGAATTTCATCGTCACGTCCGATGACCGGATCCAGCTTACCCTGACGTGCACGTTCCGTAAGATCCAGTGTATATTTTTTTAAAGCTTCTCGACTACCTTCGGCTTCTGCACTACTGACCTGCTCGCCACCTCGTATTGCATTGATGGCTTTTTCTAGTGCTGTGTAATTGGCACCATGTTGCTTAAGCAATGCAGCGATCTCACCTTTATCCTGCAAGATTGCCAAAAGAAACATTTCTGAGGCAATAAACTGGTCGTTGCGTTTTTGCGCTTCTTTGTCTGCCAAATTAAGCAGGTTACTCAGCGTACGGGAAATAGCAACCTCTCCACCTGAATTTTCTATTTTTGGTAAACGATGAACGCTTTGCCTTACATTATCCAGCAGTGGTATGGTATTAACTCCGGAACGCTGAAGCAAGGAAAGTGTACTGCCATCTTCTTGTTGCAATAATGCTAATAGCAGATGCTGTGGTTCAATAGTTGGATTATCCTGACCGACAGCAATACTCTGTGCGTCAGAAAATGCTTGCTGGAATTTAGTGGTTAGTTTGTCAAAACGCATGAAATGCTCCCATAGTAGGTTATTGTTGCCTACGTGGGGGAGAGGAACGAAATTTCAAGAGCAGATTATTTTGCTGAGTGGATAACGCGTATTTTGCTTGTTGGTGGTATAGGTTTTAGCAGGGTATGCTCAATTTCAGAAACAGGCACTGGTTTGCTAAAATAATAGCCTTGATAGTGATTGCATTTTTGTGCCATCAATAGATTCAATTGTTCTTCTGTTTCTATTCCTTCTGCAATGACATCCATTTCCAGGCTGTGCGCCATCGCTATGATAGTCGCAACAATGGTGCGGTCATTTTTATCGGTTACGATATCGCGTACGAATGAACGATCTATTTTGAGTGTATGAATCGGGAAGCGCTTCAAATAACTCAGGCTTGAGTAACCAGTCCCGAAATCATCAATTGAAATCTGTATGCCCATTGCACTGAGACGGTTAAGTGTTTCTACCACTCTCTCAATATTATCGATCAGCATACTTTCTGTTATTTCCAGGGCGATATATTTAGCTTCTACACCTGTTTCGCTGAGGATGCGTGATATATTATTTATTAGCTCTTTGTCACGGAATTGCCTTGCTGACAGATTAATGGCAACTTTTGGCACGATATAATCCTGCTCTTGCCAGGCTTTAATCTGTGCACAGACTGTTTTCAGAACCCATTCACCAATTGGTATAATTAAACCGGTTTCTTCTGCCAAGTTGATAAATTTATCTGGAGCGATTAATTTGTGTTCAGGGTGCCGCCAGCGGAGTAGTGCTTCTACACTGTGCAACTGGTGATCGGGCATATCCATAACAGGCTGGTAATATAATACCAGTTCATTACGTTCCAGCGCATAGCGTAAATCAAGCCCGAGCGTATGTCTTTCATGTGCTGATTTATTGAGTTCATCGGTAAAGAATTGGTAATTATTCCGCCCGTTTTCCTTTGCGTGATACATCGCGACATCACTATTCTTTAGCAATGTTTCTGCATTGGTCCCATCATTTGGGAAAACTGCGATACCGATGCTGCCACCGATATGTAGTTCATTTTTGTGGATATAATAGGGTCGAAGCAGTGAATCCAATATCTTCTGTGCTACTTTTGCGGCATCCAGTGATTCCGTAATGGAATTTAATACAACAATAAACTCATCACCGCCCTGACGGGCAACCGTATCTTCGTTGCGGACACAAATCAATAATCTTTCTGCGACTGCCTTTAACAAAAGATCACCGATATCATGGCCGAGTGAATCATTGATGGTTTTGAAATGATCTAAGTCGATAAACAGCACCGCCATTTGTCTTTGGCTGCGTGTGTCATGGACAAGCGCTTGTTCGATACGATCTTGTAGCAAATGCCGATTGGGTAGACCTGTCAATGCATCGTGCGTTGCCATCTCGATGATGCGTTTTTCTGCTTCCGTACGTTCGTACCAGCGGCTTAGATCATGCGCAACGGTATCAATAAGATTCTGCTCATAAGCTAAGACAAATGAGAGATCCTGGATATAAGCTACTTGTAGCAATCCACATACTTCTCCATTGGCTATGATTTTTGCGCTTATCGTATTTGGAAGATTGTCTTGATAGGATGCTGTGGTAAATTGTTTATCTGCAAGTTTAAGCATGGCAACAGCCATCTCAGGGAATTGTAAAGCAAGTGTTAAACAGTTTAATATGCTCTGGCATGTTTTTTCTACACTTAGATCCTGTTCCAGATAGTTTCGTACTGTATGTAAACAATTGCTTTCCTTCAGCCGCTCATTCAAGTCGAGATCTTTTTGTTTGCGTGCGGTAATATCTACCCGTACAGAAAGGTAACGGTCTATTTTTCCACTTGTGTTCACCAATGGGACGATGGTCGAATCAACCCAATAGAACCCGCCAGATTTATTGCGATTACAGATTTCCTGGTGCCATGTTTGGCTTTTTGTAATAGCTTCCCACATCTCTATGAAGAATGACTTAGGATGTGTACGTGAGTTCAGTATGCGATGATCCTGTCCGATGAGCTCTTCTTGAGAATAGCCACTGATTTCACAGAATTTCTCATTGACTTGTATAATACTTCCCCGATCATCCGTGATCGAAATTAGAGCAAGCTTACCAATAGCGTCAATATAGGCGGTCAGTTCGGAAGAAATTCTTTCAGCGTCATTTTTAGCCTGTATTAATTCCTTATGCGCTTTGAGTGATGTATTTCTGGATTTAATTGTTTTTTGAATGAGAGGAACGGTTAGCCAATATACAATTGCCATGCCGATTAAAACAAGAAAACCCAGGGATAACGCTATTGTTTTTATCTGTTGGGTCAGATGGCTATACAGTTCTTTTTCATCGATCTTGAGCACCGCGCCCAAGCCGTAGGCAACTGGTGAATGGGCTGCAACAACATCTACCTGCCGATAGTCCTGAGTAAATTTAATGCCGTTCTGCCCTGCTAAGGCAAAATGTATCGGCAACGGTTTGTTATGCATGATTTGCTGCATGCGTTTAAATTGATTCCTGTTAAACCCGCGCAAGAAGCAATCCATCTCAAGCTCATTTTCTTTCACAGGTGCACAAAGCAGAAAGTCGCCGGTTTTTCCAATTAGGGCCGCTTCCTTAAATATCCTGGTAAGATCAGACATGGGTTCTTCGGTTGTGATACGGCCAATGGGTTTGTTTTTTTCATCTAGGAGTTGTATCGAGTTACGGGCAATAAACTGCCCATCCCACAATAAAGCAGTATGGATATCCGGGCCTGTATCCAGTTCAACAGTAAGATCCGGGTTAATGGAATTGATGCCTGAACTGAGTACCAGGTTTCCTTTAACGTCATGGATTTTTATACCCATGAAATGTGTAGTCAGTATTTTATCCACAGATTTAATGAGTCCGGCGATACCCTCATCATTGAATTCATCTACATAAATCTTTTCTAAGCTTTGAGTCAGGAAAATGCGTGTGTTTAATGTTTTTGTATTTGCTACGGAATATGCAATCTGATTTTCGATTAACTTGACTTTATTTTCTAATGCTACCTTGAGACCTGAAGTAGCCATTTCTTCAATTTGTGATTGCATGACGCTATATACGGAGAAACCCGCTGACAAGATGAGTATAACCAGCGTGAACCCGCTGATTATACGAATTCTTTGGTCATCCTGATTGATAAAAAAACGGAACATTGTCGATTGTGGGGCTACTTTTGTTAAGTAGATTTGTTTCCGGACATAAGGCATACATTATCGGTAGTCAGGCATTAACCTTAAGTTGTATTTAGGGAGTCTTTTTCCCCCTTATTCTCAAAATGATGTGAAGGGCCACATGATTGAATATGGATAGCGGCTAACGATGAAGTTGGATAAATCGGATTTCTAGTTTATATTTTTTTCTTGGATGGTTCGGGGTAGGGATAAAGAATATTTAGTGCCACGCTTTTACCCGCTGTTTCAACGATACGTACATGCTCGCGTTTAAATTGCCGTGCGTGATGTAGGCCGCATGAGTGGGCGATCATGTTAATTTCTTTGTTAACATTCCGGGCATAATTGGCAACACGTAGATATTTTTCTTCAACCACCAGACCATTCTGCAAACGCGCATCATGCGTGGTAATTCCAGTGGGGCAGGTATTGAGATGGCAGCGCATCGCCTGAATGCAACCCAATGAGAACATAAAGCCGCGGGCAGTATTCACAAAATCAGCACCGGCACAAAGCGCCCATGCGCCTTCTGCAGAAGTCACCAATTTTCCTGCAGCGATGATGTAGATGCGGTTTTTCAGGCCGGATTGGATCAACGAATCTACCACGCGTGGCAAAGCTTCTGCGATAGGTAGGCTGACATGATCAATCAATGTTTGCGGTGCTGCGCCACTACCGCCTTCGCCTCCATCAATAGTCAAAAAATCGGGTGCATATTCGAGTCCTCGGTGGTTGATGCTATCACATAGCTCGTTAATAAAATTCCACCCGCCGATAGCCGTTTTGACGCCGACGGGCCGCCCGGTCAGTTCTCGGATATAAATAATTTTATCCAGCAGTTCGTCAATGTTGTTAATATCCTTATGACGATTCGGACTGATGGAATCCTGATTCTCAGGAATGCCGCGGATGGCAGCAATTTCGCTACCGACTTTATTCCCAGGCAGTAATCCGCCTTTGCCGGGCTTTGC
>CXWL01004861.1_pt1 | contig 17239 bp, 13 predicted proteins | sample 590931 | NCBI WGS metagenome assembly CXWL01 (sample SAMEA3498368, study PRJEB10139) | groundwater metagenome | biome: water well; material: biofilm material | place: Germany | collected 2015-04-27 | reverse complement strand
ATTTTCTGATACACCCCGCGTTTAACTTTCTCTCCCAACGCACCAATCTCAATCAATCCTTGTAGCCAATCCGGCACGGCAAAATACGGATGCCAAGGATCTTCCGGCAACGTATCGCGCATCGTATTGATGACATGCGCCAAGGTATCCAAGCCCACGACATCTGCGGTGCGGAATGTAGCGCTTTTGGGGCGGCCGATCAGTGCGCCGGTCAACGCATCGACCAAATCAAAACCAAAATCAAATGCCCGGCCATGATGCATCGTCGCCAGCAAAGAGAACACGCCGATGCGGTTGGCAACGAAATTCGGCGTATCTTTGGCACGAATCACCCCCTTGCCCAGATAAGTCACTAAAAATTCTTCCAGGTGATCGAGCATTTGCGCATCACTGGTTNNGCGTGGCGGATTGAAAAAATGGATGCCACAGAAGCGGTGACGCAATGCTTCCGGGAAAGCCTCGGCTAACTGGTTAATCGATAGCCCGGAGGTATTACTCGCAAAAATGGTTTGTTCGCCCAGATATGGCGCAACTTTGGTGTATAAGTCCCGCTTCCAGTCCATGCGCTCGGCAATCGCTTCGATCACCAGATCGCAATCCTTGAGTAATTCAAGATGCTGATCATAATTCGCAGGCTGAACACTGGTTGCTTTGGCTTTAACCGATAGCGGTGCAGGTTCCTGTTTTTTGAGTTTCTCCACCGCCTTAATCACATTAGCGTTGGGATTATCCGCGTCACCCGGTAACTCAAACAGCAACGTTTCGATGTTAGCATTTACCAGATGTGCTGCAATCTGCGCTCCCATCACACCAGCCCCCAGTACCGCCGCCTTGCGCACTAAAAAACTTTTATCAGCCAATTTCGCCTCCCGCTTGATCGGTTATGGAATAAAACCTTGTTCATGCCGCCTCTGGCCGAAAGAGTACAAGCATGAGCCCTAAAGCGCAAGTTTGTATGATTACAAGATTATGAATAGTGCTTGAAGCGATTCACGTTATTAGTACTCTGCAGGTAGGAGCCATCAACCCCAGACTGTTGCAAATTGCTCTGCATTGAACCCCACCGTCGCGCGTTTTCCATCGGTAATCAGCGGTCTTTTAATCAAACGGCCGTTGCTCGCTAGCAAAGCCAGAATCTCCCGGCTGGATAGCGCAGGTAATTTTTTCTTAATTTCTAATTCGCGGTATTGCACGCCGCTGGTATTGAAGAGTTTGTTCAGCGGAACATTGGCGCGCTCGACAATAACAGCAAGTTCCACCCCGGTTGGGGGATTTTCTGTGATATCAATAAATTCGTAAGCAATCTCAGCTTGCCGCAAAAATTGCTCCGCCTTGCGGCAAGTACCGCACTGTTTATAGCCATACAATTTGAGCATGTGTCGTGACCTTAGTATTCAAAAAATGGAGGATAGAATTTTCATTCACCGCCTTTAGGCCCCCAAAACACGACCCAAGTAATGAAATCCGGTGAAAAATTCACAAAACAATGTTCGACGTGGGCCGCCACGAAAAACACCATGCCCGGCTCAAATTTGTGCCGCTCACCGGCAACAACAAATTCGCCATGACCGGAATGGATAAAATACAGCTCATCCTGATCGTGCGGCGTTTGTATATCGGTATCCTTGGGTACATATAACTCAACCGACATCGAACCATGCGCAAACGCCTGAGCAAACGGCTCACCCATCGGCCATTCCGCACTCACCTTGCCGGGTATGCGTTGCATCAGATCAAATAATGTTGCTTTCATCATTACTATCATCCCGCATTCTATTTAAAACTACTCTTTTTGATATTGACCATATATAAGTGAACTCGATAGGCGGCACCAACAATCACCGCACTACCACAGTGCTAAACAAAGCACGCGCAAAAAATGATGATGAAGAATATATCCGATATGATATGCAAGGAAATATTTTCTGCGAGTAACGAAGCTTAGTAACGAAATGCGATAAACAGATAATCCACAAAGAATATGTTCAAAAATTTGAATTTTTGGGAATACTTTTAACCTTGCATTACCGGAATTACATTCCGGATATACAAACATCCCTGCAAGGAACGTTTTCCTTTGACAAAGAACACCGATATGATGGGTTTGAAAAATTTTCTGAATAAACCGATAAAGAGCAAGTATAGACAGCAGTATAATTATGTTGCATCGAATGTTTTCATTCGGTGCAACATGGATTACACCCCCTCGAGCTACCGATCTTAAGGTTTTGCTGCCTTTAATAATTTCTCTAATATGTCCAATGCCTTAGAAATGTTATTTATAGTTTCAGCAACTTTTGCCAAATCTTGAATTGCTACAAGAATTTTAGCATTTACCTGCTCGACACTTTCACGAGCTTCGGCATACTCTTGAGTAGCTGCGGCAACGTTTGCATCAACTAATTCACGTATTATATTCAATACTTCTTGAAGTTTCTCTCTGAGCTGCTCTTTTCTGCCAATATCAGGTTCCTTAATAATAAGTATTTCAAGCGAATGAGATAGTTGTTGTAATTCTGCGCCTAAAGATGTGTTGGACATTGAGACTCTCCTGTTAATATTGTTAAACTACTCAGTGAATTATTATTTGCTACTTAAGGCATTGATGGCGGATCTTAAATTGTTCATTTCTTGCCCTACGGCTTTGATATCATCAATCGAAAGGTTGTTACTCTCGATTGCTTGTTTCAATTGCACGTTAGCGGCTTTCAATTTTGTCAGCGATGCGATAGCTGTTTTAGATATATGATTTAAATGTTCTCTTTCTACAAAAGCCTGCTTAAATCCATTAATCGCGATGAGGCGATCCGTATAGCTTGTGCTTTTTGCCAATGCGATGTCGGCATCGGCTCTAAGATTCGAAATCGTCGCATCAAATCCCTGAGCACTATGAAGCCCTACTTTATCAAAATCCTCTATAAGCAAATCACATAACTTGTCTATATCCGGTCCTGCATTCTTTACTATGCTCTTAACAGCTTCAGCTTTCTTGGCTTCCACCCAAAATGAACCGATAGCGTGNNTTCATATCAATAGTCGCAGCTCGAAAATGATTAAATTCTGTCGCAGCAAAATCTCCAATGTCCGCAGATGCTTGTGCGAAACGACTTGCTGCCTCTTTCTGCGTCGAGGTTAGCGCACAGCCCGATAAAAATACTATCATCATTGCGGATGAGAAAATCCAAAGTAGTTTTTTCATACTGCTCTCCAAATTGTTGTTTGTTGTTGTCGGAACCCTAATTAGAGCCTACTCAAAAAGTATACCTAACTAAAAATCAGGGCGTTGTGAGTATTGTCACAAAAATGAAACGTTTAGTGTAAAGCTGGACAGGTTATTGCGTTCTAGCAGGCTTCTGAAAAACCTATTCGAGGCAGTCGATACCAAAAAAACAGGCGAGAAAGGGAAATTTCTACATGATTGAGCATTTTGAATCAGTTTTTCACGGCTAGAGTCCGCGCTGTCAACAGTTATCACTCCAGAGTGCGTAACCGGTGATCTATCCACTGTTCAATCTTCATCAGAAGCTCAGTGCGCGCAGGTTCTTTTAAAAACAGATGCTGGTGATAATTCAGATTAGGCAGCGCCAAGACTTCGTTATCCGAATGATTCTTCAATGTAGCGCGAGCAAAATCCTCATTGCCCCAGGCTGGGGTGATCGGATCATGCGCCGAATAAACCAGATAATAGGGTATTGTGAATTGATCCATTTTACGGCGAAAGCACACAACCTCTTCTTCAATACCTTTCACGTACCGCAACAAGCTGCGGCGGACGATCCAATTATCGGCGCGTAAGCGCGCTTTCTCTACTTCACTATCGGTCAGATAATCCGTCACCCAATCCGGCGAAACTGGCGTCATGAAACTTCGTAAGCCCGGCCAGGAAAACACTTCGAACATGCCATCTAATAGGGGCACAGTTATCAATGAGAACAACTGATTGAATAGTAACAGCGGCAAAGGCTCATTCTGAGGATGCAGAAAATGCGTCTCGGCGTGAAAAGACAGCTTGATCAATGGATTCGCTACCCAACCGCGCCATCCGGGCGGTTCGCTGACAGCAAAAGCCGGTGCCAGAAAAACAATACCTCGCACGCGCTTGGCCGGATCATCTTTGCTCCGGGACTGCATCAGATAAGAAGCAGCAACCAGAGCACCCAGGCTGTGCGAAACAATAAACACAGGCCGTTTTGAATCACTCTGTGCATCACAAAGCGCAATCGTCTGCCTGAGCGCCAGACCCAGAGTCCTGCGTAGCGGCTCCAGATCATGCAGCAATGATTGCGCTAGGAAAGCATCGCCAACTTCCTGTCTGGCTGCACCCGCCGCAAGTGCTTGATCCGCCTGCTGCAGTACCGGATTGGACAGGCCGTGCGCATAAAAATCGAACCCTGCAACTAAAAACTGCCGGGAAAAATAATGCGCCACTTCGCCATAACGCCCGATATGTTCATTCATGCCGTGAACCAGCAATACACAGGCTGGCGCTTTAGCGGGTTCTGGCGGAACAAGAGTCCGCAGGATCAACGGTACATTACCACCAGATTGGTTAATACTGCTTTCATCCCCCCAGCGAGGGTAGGGTTCAGTGACAAACTTCTTATGTACACAACCGGATAACATCACCAGCATCAGAAATATGCTTATCAGAATTCTCACCCTGTCCAATAAGCAAACACCTTTTAGGAGCGGGGCGTATCGCCTTCGCGGCACAAATGGCAACTGCTCATTTAAAAAGAATTTTTGATAGAACGCCATGACTCATCAATAAGGTGAAAATTAACATATTCCCATGGATAACCAGCTTACGGATTTGCTTCAAGCCAAAGGTGAAATTTCCACAGCTTTGCATACTACTACAGCACTTTCGTTGATAAATTCACTCCACACGCCCGATCAATACTTAAAAACACTTGATCCATCCATTAACCGGCCGCTCGGTTGCTGGCAATGTACTTCTCGTCCCAATAACGTCTTGTAAGCAAATTTCGGACGCCGTTGCCAGGTTAACGATAGCTCCTTCCTGCTTTCGCTAGATACTGGCTTGTCATTCGAACCGGGCACTGCAAAGCATCCAAGAACATCTCGATAAAACGCGTGCCGTTTCCAGTAATGCACATGAATGCCATCCGGCCCAAACCAGACGGGTTCCTGCTCATACAACGTAAAATTCCGGCGCGATGCCAAATCGATCAATCCTTGATATACGGCTCGAACCCGGCTCACGGTTTCACTCCGAGGCAATCGGCAGAACGGATAAAAAATATTGCGATAGAATGTGTAACGCCGCTCGGACAGATCCTCAATCGAAACCATCGGCAGATTAGTCACGACAATCTGCGCAGATTGCATCTGCAACTGCTCAACGCACCACACCACCGATCGCAAAATCTGCTCAGGTTTCGATCCAAACAAAATATCATTACCGATATCCGTCAACAACGCATAAGTCGGAAGCACTCCGACCGAATTCAGTTGCGGCCATAATCCACTCGCATTAATCCCCGGCAATCCGCGTAGCAGCACTTGATTAGCCGATCCATACGCACGCCCATGCCCGACAGCCGCCAAAAACTCGCTCGGCCCGCCAAACCGCTGCTGCATCAGATGGGTAACCAGGCGTAGGGATAATGTCAGATTGCTAGCGCCGAGCAGGATGATGCGGTTATTAGGAACGGAAGATGAATGTAAAGCCATTCGTAATGATCCGCCAGCTAATCCGGCCGGTGGATCTGGATATTTTGAATCATACTCTTATAAAACTTAATATCTTCTTGCGATGGGAATTCACCAAATTCTTCATGGTGTTTTAAGAATTTTTGCTCAAGATCAGGCCATCGTTCAACAAAACTAATAGTATACGTAAGTTCCTTCTGGCTCATCATATGTCCCAGAATCTCATCAAAATCTTTCCAGTAAACATAAGATATCGCCGCCAGCGCGACCAATTGCGCTTCTCGCCTGTTGGACGCTTTATCGCTATCCAGTGAACTGGTCCTGCGGCTGACCAGATAACGCAGCCGGTTGAGAAATGCCTTGATCGTGCGCGGCGTCGGATCTTTCAGGGCAATCAACGGATGCCAGATTTCCAGCGCTACAGTAAAATTCTCGGTGTCCTTGACCGGTTCCGGGCCGAGCAATGCAATCTTTAGCCGTTGCAGCAGCGGCTTGATCCAGTTCAGCCATTCCTTGTCATCCAGGCTATTCAATCGCTGCAACAACACGAAAAACACCATGCAAACGAGCACCGCGAATAGGGCAAGCGCCACCCCAACCTGTAGCGGCCATTTCTGGAAATTCTCTTCAGTATAAGCAGGTCTGAATAACTCACCGTCTGATGGCGTTGTTTCCTTGGGTTGATCCGCAGCAGTCACCTGTTTTGTAGAAGATTCTGTCGCTGCCGTCTTGTTTTCCCCAGTCATTGCCGGTGACTGAGGTGCCGCAGCGGCTGATTGCTTTTGTTCCTTCTGAGTCTGATCCGCGGAATCCATTCCCAGGTAAATTCCGGCGGCAATCGTCAGAAAAAATAATGATCTTCGAATGATTACCACCAAAAACGACAGAATATTATCTGCGCGCGCCTCGCGCTTTTCATCGCGGATCATCCTAGCTTCAGACTCGGATTGTTGATTCAAGCTACCCATCAAAAACGCCCTGATCTGCTCGGTTTCCGGCTTGGGAACCGGCACTTCGATATGGATCAGTTTCTGCAAATAATTCCGTGCAAATCCATTATGTTGCACGGTATTAGTAGCTTTTCCGGCTTGATCCGATTGCGCGCTTGCCAGATCGTTATCGTGAATCTGCGCCGTTTCCCTAAAACCCAGTGTTAAATTGATTAGCACTTGCTTTGGTGACATGCCGATCACCATGAATAATTCTCCGGAGCTGGACAGAAAATTGCTGATCTCCAGCACCTTGCGGGTATGCTCAGGATCGCAGCGATCCAGGTCGTCGATAAACAATACCAGCCGCCTTTGTCCCAATAGACACGTGATCGCCTTAAAATGACTCTCAAACAACAAGCGGGTGCCTACTTTTTCGGTCGCTTCACCGGCAGCACCGGTCGTTCGCAGAAATCCCTGGATGAAGGACACCGGCGCCAAGCCCAATAACGCCATGCCCTTGATAGCAAGAAATAGTAATGAAGCGGATAACGCAGTCAGCCAGGAAACAAATGCGTTGGAAAGCAGCACCGGTAAATCCGGACTCAGGTATTCCATTGCTGACTGAAGCGTTTTCTCATCGTCGAGCGACAGTGTGGTGCCGAAACGTCGCTCCACGGTTTTCAGCAGCACATTGGGCGAAGCATAACAGGCCTGTTTCGTTTCAGACAGAGGTATGCCGGTCAAACAATTCAATTCATCGCGGCGGATACGCTCATGGTTATGCAATCCGTACAGCACTTTGCACTCTCTTTCATTGAAAAGATCCTTGACAGTACTCGGTGGATTGACATAAACCACCGCCGTTAATGGCTTATGCCGCGGTACTGCAACGGATTTATACTCCACAAAACTGGACTTTTCCTGCGCAGCCGGTTCTGAATCATCGTGCAGGCTGGCCCATTCAGAACAAAGCTGACGGAATCCTTTTTCGCCCAGCATGACCGGCTGCTCGATCTTAAGGGTATACAACGTATAGCGCCAAGTCTCGTTCCATTTTTCGGTTTTTGAAAGCCAGGTTCCCATGAATGCCAGACTGGCAAACAACATCATCAAAAGCGCTTCCCACAACCAGTGCCGCCGCCACAATAAACGCAAGCGGAACCATAAACCGGAAAGCCGCCACCAAGGTTTGATCGCTTGCTTGTGCACATTGACCAAAATCGATGCCAGCACACTCGGTTCCTCGCGGTGATGCCAGGCGTTGAACCACACCGGCTTCAATCCTTTGCGCTTTAGATTGGCGGACAGATAGTTCATCACCGAACTTTTGCCGCTGCCCCACTCGCCGGTAATCGCCAGCGTCAGCGGCGGCCGGGTATTTTCGTTGGTCAGAAAACGTGTCAGGCTGTCGGCGATCAAGCGTGCGCCCAAAAAATCCTGTTCGCCCGGTCCGACCGGATTATCGGTCACACCCCGGTTCATGGCCGTCGATGATTGCGTCTGCTCATACAGGTGACTCAATCGGGCACGCCACCAGAATGCCGCCACATAGATCGCCAGTGCAATCAGGGAGAGTAGATAAAATCCTAGCGGTGGATAAAAACGATAGGCGATTTCCTGCCAGGTTTTCCCGCCATCGAGGGTCTTCAGGATCGTGCCACCATCGCCTGCCGCCCAGCCTTGCTGACCGTCCGCATGGAAGGTAATGCTTCTAAGCAATTTTTGAGTTTTACTGATTTGCGGTTCCCAGGTTTTCCCGCCATCCATCGTCTTCAGGATCGTGCCATCCCAGCTTGCCGCCCAACCTTGTTGGCCGTCCGCTTGAAATGTGATGCTAGTAAGCTCTGCTTGAGTCTCGCTGGTTTGTAGTTGCCAGCTTTTCCCGCCATCCACCGTCTTTAGGATCGTGCCGCCATCACCTGCCGCCCAACCTTGTTGTCCGTCCGCTTGAAATGTGATGCTATTAAGCTCTTTTTGAGTCCCGCTGGCATGCGGCTGCCAGCTTTTCCCGCCATCCATCGTCTTCAGGATCGTGCCATCCCAGCTTGCCGCCCAACCGTGTTGGCCGTCCGCTTGGAATGTGATGCTAGTAAGCTTTTCTTGAGTCCCGCTGGTTTGTAGTTGCCAGCTTTCCCCGCCATCCTCCGTCTTTAGGATCGTGCCATCCCAGCCTGCCGCCCAACCTTGCTGGCCGTCCGCTTGGAATGTAATGCTAGTAAGCCCTGCTTGAGACCCTCTGGTTTGTGGTTGCCAGTTTTTTCCACCATCCTCCGTCTTTAGGATCGTGCCATCCCAGCCTGCCGCCCAGCCTTGCTGGCCATCCGCTTGAAATGTGATGCTATTAAGCCATGATTGTTGAGTCCCGCTGATTTGTGGCTGCCAGCTTTTCCCGCCATCGAGGGTCTTCAGGATCGCACCGGCCCCGCCTGCTGCCCAACCTTGCTGACCATCCGCATGGAATGTGATGCTAAAAAGCTCTTTTTGAGTCTCGCTGATTTGAGATTGCCAGCTTTTCCCGCCATCCACCGTCTTTAGGATCGTGCCATCCCAGCCTGCCGCCCAGCCTTGCTGGCCATCCGCTTGAAATGTGATGCTAGTAAGCTTTTCTTGAGTCCCGCTGGCTTGCGGCTGCCAGCTTTTCCCGCCATCCATCGTCTTCAGGATCGTGCCGCCATCACCTGCCGCCCAACCTTGTTGTCCGTCCGCTTGAAATGTGATGCTATTAAGCCATGCATGAGACCCACTGGTTTGTGGTTGCCAGTTCTTCCCACCGTCCGCGCTGTGCACAATCAAACCACGAACACCCACCGCCCAGATGCGTTGGTCCAAGGCAAATACAGCCTGCAAATCGCCATTAATCACAGGAAAGCGCTTGAAGGCATTCTGTTCGACCGGATACCGCAAGGTATCGAGCCATCCGGGCACAGCAGTGCGACTGATGCTTCCAGATTCGGCGGCTGTTTCCAGGCAAACAAGGCCGATCCCAGCAGCAATAGCGTAGCCAATCCAATCAGCCACCAAAATGCAGATTGATTGAGACTCGGCTTTTCGTCGTTAGATGCGCTGCTTGATGACATTTCAGATTTTTGCATGGGCTTTTTGGTTCAGTTCGTCGATTGGCAATTGATTAACTGCATTAGTATTTAAGGAAACTCTGAATAACTGTCATTTCGAGCATAGCGAGAAATCTATGGTATTGATAGCCAAAGATTCCTCACTTTGTTCGGAATGACATCTGACAGTTATCCAGAGTTTACTTAACATCTGCACGATAGCTTTCGCCACAGCAAAATTCAAGCTGAGTGATGCAGTAATTTTACGTTGATGGACGGAATGGTACACTTGCCCGCATGTTTTTTATTTTTGCTGCACATTCTTTTTGGGGTTGTTTTTCCCGGTTACGCCGGATTATTCGGCATTTAATCGCCCTGACCGGTTGCATTGCCATTACATTCTCCGCCTGGGCACAAAAACCTGAAACACCGAAACCCGTCACTCTTGATTCCATCAACATCACCGCCACCCGTAGCGAGCGTTCACCGGAACAGATTCCCAACAGCATCACACAAATCACGCGCAATCCGCAGCATAATTACCAATCCGGCGCGACATTGGATGAGTTCGCGCGCAGCACACCGGGGGTTTTCTTTCAGAATCAGTTTAATTTTACGCAGGATTTACGCATTGCGATTCGCGGGTTCGGCGCGCGGTCGCCGTTTGGGGTGCGTGGCATTCAGATGCGTGTGGATGGGATTCCGGCCACATTGCCGGATGGGCAAACGCAATTGGATTCGATTGATCCGTCGTTGATCGAGCGCATGGATATTGTGCGCGGGCCCTCGGCGGCGTTGTATGGCAATGCATCGGGCGGCATGATCGACATCACCACGCGCGAAGCACCGCCGGAGAAATTCGTTATCATGCCGCGCCAGGTGTTTGGTCAGTATGGTTACCTAAAATCCGAGTTGTTTATGGGCGGGCGGCAAGGGAATTTTGGTTACAGCTTGTACGGCTCGCACTTACAGCAAGACGGCTGGCGCGATCACAGTGCGATGCAAAATACGTTCTCGCAGGCCAAACTAAATTTCAAAACGAGCGACGATTCGGACTTGATGCTGGTATTCCGCGAATTTTATTCACCGCTGTCGAAAGATCCTGGGGCTTTGATCAGTGCGGAGGTGCAAGCCAATCCCCGGCAAGCTTCGGCGCGCAATGTGCAGTACAACGCCGGTGAGGAAATCCGGCAGGAGGAGATGGGGGCGCGTTTCCGTCACAGGCTATCTGCTGGCAAAGAATTCAGCGTAACCACACACCTGCTGCATCGCGATTTTCAAAGCCGTCAGGCGTTTTTTGACGGTGGACAGGTGCAGTTTGATCGCTGGGTGGGCGGACTGATGGTACAGTTTGTTAACAATCACATTTTGTTTAACCGGCCCAACCGGTTTCTGGCTGGTGTAGATTATGGTGTACAAAACGATGACCGGCAACGCTTTAACAACAATTTCGGTGCGCGCAGCGCATTGAATTTGAGTCAAATCGAGCGCGTACAAAGCACCGGGCCGTTTTTCCGCAATGAATGGAATATGCGAGACAAGCTCGATCTGGTCATCGGCGGCCGGTGGGATTGGCTAAATTATCAAGTCAAGGATCAATTTAAAACCGATGGCAACCAATCCGGCTCCAGAACGGTGTCGCAAGCCAGTGGCTCGGCCGGACTGGTGTATCACCTCACTGAACAGCAGCAAATTTATACGCATGTCGCTTCGGTATTTGAAGCGCCTACCACCACTGAATTGCTCAACAATCCAGCGGGAAGAGGCGGATTCAATCCCAATCTGAACGCGCAAACCTCGCTCAGCAACGAACTCGGCTTTCGCGGTAACACGGCTGGATTTCAGTACGATACGGCAGTGTTTTTTATCCGCACGTGGGATGAGATTACGCCGTTTGAATTGCCCTCATCACCGGGAAGAGCATTCTTCCGCAACGCCGGACAATCGCGCCGGATCGGCGTGGAAACACGTCTCGCCACACCGGAATGGAAAGGGCTGCGTGGGGAAGTCAGCTACACGTATTCGGATTTTGAATTCGAGAAATACGTGGTCAATGATGTCAGCCTGAAAGGCAACATTTTCCCTGGCATTCCCGCACATCGCTGGGAAGGACTGGTGCGCTATTCGCACCCGTTCGGTTTCTTCGGGCAAGTTCATGTACATCGTGTCGGCGAGTTTTACGTCAATGACGTCAATACCGCCACCAATCCTGCTTATAACCTCGGGCAGTTATTGGCGGGTTGGGAATTGAAACGCAATGGAATCGAAGGCTCTGTATTTGTTGGCATTAACAACTTATTTGATGCACAATATAATGCGAATACTCGTATCAATGCGGCTCTAGGTCGCTACTATGAACCCGGTCCACCGCTTAACGTATTTGGTGGAATACGTTTTCGCATTGTGGCGTTTTGAGATACCTGATACATAGCGATAGCCAGAAAATTCGAACTAAACTATGATGTTCATTTCTCTAATTATTGATGTTACCTAACCTATTAAAGAGAATTAATAATAATGCTGAAAGATGCGAAAAAAGATAAACAAACAGCCACCGCAGATGGCAAGCTCACGCGGACTCTTCTTGACGGTATAGCACCCAAAGAGACATCCAACATCATTACAAGTAATGGCATCACAACCGAGATCTACCGGCCGGAGTGGCCGATTGGCCCTGATCAGATACGCCATATCATTCATGCCACTCTGCGCGCGAACGCTATCAGTGCGTGGCACGTGCATGAATATCAGACGGATACTATTTTCGTAACCAACGGATCGATCAAACTTGTGTTGTATGATGACCGTCCTGAATCGACTACGCGCGGTGATGTCAATGTTTTTCATTTAAGTCGTCTGCGACCTACATTAATTACTATTCCACCGGGAATCTGGCATGGCTTGCAAAATATGGAGAGCTTCGAAAGTAGCTTCATTAATTACTTTGATCGCCCCTATGCTTATGAAGATCCAGATGAGTGGCGATTGCCATTAAATACCGACAAGATTCCTTATCGATTCTAATATTTAAAGCATGGGTCATAGCTTGCCGATAATTCTGATAATTCTGATAATTCTGATAATTCTGATAATTCTGATAATTCTCAAATTGGGGCAAATCTAATGAGCTATGGCAATGATTTTATTCTGACATTATTTACCAATGATCCAGATCTAGCGCAAGCTGGAGATGCTGCAGGTATCAATCGGATTGGCCTCGATCTGGAGAGAATTGGTAAAGAAAATCGCCAAGATTCCAGCAAAGCATGGATTTCAAATCATCAGCTGCAAGAACTCCCAGCTATCCGAGATAAATTAACGCATGCTGCATTATTCACGCGTACCAATCCAATACACGCTGGTTCCCGTGATGAAATCAATTATTTGATCGATCAAGGCGTCAGTGTTCTCATGTTGCCCATGTTCCGCACTGTGAAAGAAGTCGCTACCTTTATTGAGCTTGTGCAAGGCCGTGCACTTGTTTCCCTACTGGTCGAAACAGCAGCTGCTGCAATGCGATTGCAGGAAATTACCAAACTTCCGGGTATTGATGAGATCCACTTCGGGCTGAATGACCTTTATCTGGACATGAAACTATCCAATCATTTCGAAGTGCTTACCTCCGGCCTTCTGGACATGCTTGCAGATATCGTACTAAGCAAAGAAATACCATTTGGTTTTGCGGGTATCGGCCGGGTTAACGATAGTCGTTTGCCGATACCGGGAGACTTGATATACGCGCAATATCCTCGTCTAGGTGCAACACGAGCATTGGTCGCACGGGTATTTTATACTCCGGATTTTCGCGCACTCAATCTTACCCATGAAATCAGTGCTGCACGTGCAGCACTAGATCAGTGGTATCAAGCTGGCGCTGACAAGCAGACTGCCGCCTTGTTGTCACTACGGGAAAAAGTAACCGAATGGACTGTATGAACAATACTTTCCCATCCTCTGCTCTACTTCAGATGAATTAACCGACATGACCAAGCCTAACCTTACTTTCTACGATACTTCAAGAGCTTATTACGCAGGCTATTACCTGCATGGCTTCAAGGAACTGGAAAGCGATGGCAAACTGCAAGTCAATGTTATTCACGTGCTCCCAATGCGTTTAAAACCGGCTATTCAGAATACCAGTTGGCAGCACTTATTATTTACAATGGCCCTTTTTAAGCTTCAGCAGGGTGATAACGAACGGTACTTTTGTATCGATACGCACGACGAAAACTCCGCAAATGCCGAAAGCTATTCCGGCGGATATCACCTGCCACTGCTGCAATGCGTAGATGTCTATTTTAAGGTTAACTATAATCCAGATGAAATCGCGCGTAACCCTGCACTGAAAGTATTTCATGAGAAAATTCGCAACATATCTCAATTCTTCCCGCTACGGTTAAAATCATTTTTGACTCTTAGCCGCAAATTAATACTTCCTTCCGTTTGGTTCGGATTTAAGCCAGGTTTAGGCTACAATCAGCCTTATGATAGCCATTTAGCTGATGCAAAATGGCGTCTGCGCGATCATAAAAAATTCCAGCCACTCGAAAAAATCCTTGCGCATCGCACGGTTCATAAGGATATCGATATTTTCTTTGTAACCAGTTTTCGCAAGGTCCCTCCGCATGAAGCGGTCATGGAGCATCGCCACAAAATCATAAAAAAACTTGCATGCATACCCAAACTCAATAAAGTAGTCGGTTTCACAAATCATGAGTCACTGCCAGAAAAATATGCGGCAGTATTTCATCCGTACCTTAGTCAAGCAGAATATCTCGAAAAATTAGCACGTACTAAAGTCGTTATTTACACACAAGGCATTTCCGGCTGCATTTCATCCAAGTTTGGCTTAGCCATGGCGCTCGGTGTCGCAGTTATTGGCGAACCATTAATGAACAATCCGGAATTACTAGTCACTTACCCCCATCTGAAAGAACAATTCTCTTTTACAAATCCGGATGAAATAGTGGAGCATGCAATCCATCTTGCAACACATCCAGAGAAAGCTCGCGAATTGGGCGCTCTCAATGCAGTCATGTTTGATAACCAGCTTGCACCCCGCCCTACCGCAGAATATGTATTGCGTACGCTATTGGCAATTCCCTGATTACATGTGTGAATCCGCTTGCCGAGCCATGGATATCATCACCTAATTCAACTGTTCCTCATCACACTTATTTGTCGTATGCTGAACCGGAAGGATCAAAAGCCGGTACTGCGGTTGCCAGAGCAGAACTGAAGCACACCATGAAGGGGGTCAGAGCTAAGAATTCTTGCTCTTACGAAGAATAACCCCAACAGTCGTTGGGCGCAATTGATAACACATAACCAACAAGGCGGATTCATTCTTCTGGTATTTTTCATTATTTAACAAAAAATTAACTTGCAATATTGTTTGCTCTATTTTTTATTATGGTAATCCTGTTGGAAAATTAGAGTTAGAATAGATTTGCCTTGGCCATAACCCACCGGATTGCAAGAAGGAAACTTGATATGATCACCGCCGCGCTTTACGACGCGAAGCCTTATGACCGCGAATACTTCGACCGTGCCTTGGGCCACGAGCGCATTGCTTGGCAGTTTCATGAATTCCGCCTCGGTGCGCAAACCGCTGCCACCGCCGACGGGATGCACGTGGTGTGCATCTTTGTAAACGACCACGTCGATCGCGCCTGTATCGCCGGACTTGCTAAAGGCGGCGTAAAACTCATCGCACTGCGCTGTGCCGGGTTTAACAACGTCGATCTTAAGGCTGCTCAGGAATTCGGCATTGCTATCGTGCGCGTACCCGCCTATTCGCCCCACGCCGTCGCGGAACACGCCATCGGTTTGCTACTCACTCTCAACCGCCACATCCACCGTGCCTACAACCGTGTCCGTGAGCACAACTTTTCACTCAATGGACTGGTCGGCTTCGATCTCGCCGGCAAGACCGTGGGCATTATTGGTACGGGCAAGATCGGTCGCATCACCGCCCAGATCTTTCGCGGCTTCGATTGCCGCGTCATCGCCCACGACCTCATGCCGACCGCAGATTGGGCCGCCCAGCACGGCATTGAATACACTTCCCTGCCCGCCTTACTGCAAAGCAGTGACATCATTTCCCTGCATCTCCCGCTTACCCCGGAGACCTTCCATTTCTTCCATCGCGACACTATCCAGCAGATGAAACACGGCGCCTATCTCATCAACACCAGCCGCGGCAAACTCATCGACACCACCGCGCTTCTCGATGCGCTCAAAACAGGTCACCTCGGCGGCGTCGCCCTTGATGTCTATGAGGAAGAAGAAGGTGTTTTCTTTGAAGACCATTCCGAGCATCTGTTGCAAGACGACGAACTCAACCTCCTGCTCACCTTTCCCAATGTGCTCATCACCTCGCACCAGGCATTTCTCACGCGAGAAGCTCTCGGTGAAATCGCGCGCGTTACCACCGAAAACATCCTTCGGCTGGATGCCGAGCAGCCACCGCTTGACGGGACGGCACTTTAAAAAGTCGTAACATAAGCAGGGGCGTTCCAGCATCGACTTGTCACTGCGTGGCCTTGCGGCATTTCATCAAATAGATGAGGAGATGCTTAACAAGTATTGAGACCAGCCAACAGGAATGATACATTGACACGCATTGTTCTATGATCTGTGGAAAGGAAAATAAAATGATCCATACGCTCTCGGTTTTAAAGTTTCTTGTACTAATAACGCTATGCAGCAGCTATTTCTTTCCATTCTTTGCACAAGCCCAGCGCATTCAAACAGAATTTGAGGTTCGATTAATTGCCAGTGGATTGCAATTTCCCTGGGGCATGGCCTTTATGCCGGATGGCAATGTATTGGTAACCGAAAAAATTGGCCAATTGCGCATTATCACGCCCGATGGTCGCATATCCGCCCCAATCAAAGGCGTTCCCGCCGTTTTCGTACAGCAGCAAGGTGGTTTACTGGATGTTGCACTGGATCCGGATTTCTCCAAAAACCGTCTGATTTATTTATCCTATGCTGAACCGGAAGGATCGAAAGCCGGCACTGCGGTTGCCAGAGCCGAACTAAAGGACGGCACTCTGGAAAATTTGCGAGTAATTTTCCGTCAGCAGCCCAAAACAGAAGGTGGCGTGCATTTCGGTTCACGTCTGGTGTTTGCACCCGATGGCAATCTATTTATCACGTTAGGTGATCGCGGCGACTATTTGGAAGAAGCACAGCGGCTGAGCAACCATATCGGCAAAATAATCCGTATCCGTCCCGATGGTTCAGTCCCCGCTGACAATCCTTTCGTCAACAATCCGCAGGCCAAACCGGAAATCTGGTCGTATGGCCATCGTAGTGTGCAAGGCGCTGCCATTCATCCTAAAACTAGTGAGTTATGGATTCATGAGCATGGCCCCAAAGGTGGCGATGAAATTAATATTCCCCAGCCCGGTAAAAATTATGGCTGGCCCAAAGCCAGTTATGGCACGCATTACAATGGTGTACCGATCAAAGATGAACATACCGAGCAAGGTTTTGAAGAGCCCATTTATCACTGGACGCCTTCCATCGCACCTTCCGGCATGGTGTTTTACACCGGCAATCAGTTTCCAG
>CXWL01031729.1_pt1 | contig 17250 bp, 12 predicted proteins | sample 590931 | NCBI WGS metagenome assembly CXWL01 (sample SAMEA3498368, study PRJEB10139) | groundwater metagenome | biome: water well; material: biofilm material | place: Germany | collected 2015-04-27 | reverse complement strand
TTTAATGTGTACATGCCCACCGTATGGCAGGGGCGCGGCACGACCTGGCCCTCTCGCTATGCTCCCTGGGATGTAGAGCTCAAAGGACATCCGAAAGCGGGATTCGACCCGCTCCGGTATTTGATTACTGCGGCGCATGCCCTTGGGCTTGAAGTCCATCCTTGGGTGACACTGACCTTGCGTCAATCAGATGTCTTGCCTGAATTCGCTCCTCCGGGGACTCCAGAGGGCGCGTTCGACGTCCACAATCCTCAATTCCGGACCATGATGGCCAATCTTGCTGCTGAACTGGTGGAGCGGTATGAGGTGGACGGTCTCAATCTCGACTATGTGAGGGCGATCGGCCTCTGTTCCAGCGAGGCCTGCGCACAGCAATACCGATCTCGGTATGGCAGGACGCTGTCCACAGACTCGACATTGTTTACTATGACATTTGGGAAAACCACGCCCATCGCGGAGTTCCAAGAATCAGCTGTGACGGAGATGGTGCAAGGCATTGTGACGGCCGTCCGTCGGGTTAAGCCCGACTTGTTGATCAGCGTCGATGCCATTCCCGGTCAGTCCGGACCTGAACAGGGGCAAGTCAGCGTGAAGTGGGTCAATGACGGATTGGTCGATGCCATTTTGCGCATGGACTATTTCCCGAGAATCAACGTAGCCATGACCGACTCCATCCGTGGCCAGCTCCGCGCCCCGAATGCCCTCACGCTGTTGATCTGCAACATGGCGACGGAAGAGGAATTGGCGTCGCCGACTCAGCCGCGATTTCCCCGGTCCGGGGCGTGGATGGCCCGGACCGTGGCGGAGATTCAGTCTCGCTGGCCTCAGACCGGCTTGGCGGTCTATTTTTATAAATATTTCTCAGACGAACAGGTGACCTCGCTCAGGACCGGCCCGTTTAAAGGCCGCCTCTAAGGGCCTCGCGCACCAGTCGGTCTCTCAACCCATTGAAGGCTCACCGAAGATGAGTTCAATGAATCATACTCCCGATCAGCCGCTCGCCACCGACATCTTGAGCGGAAGGGCCAGCGCGATTCCGGGGTACGGATTTCTTTGCGATCATTCTCACGCGGTCAATTTTCTCCGGGGCCGCCTGTCCGCGTTCTTTCTCGACTATCTGGGCCGGGCCAATGGCACAAGTTCCGAGATCAGCTCGGAGTTGACTGTGGAAGAAGCCGAGTTGACTCGGCGTCTCCTGTGGGAAGTCGAGCGCGTGGCTCATGAGCGGACCGTGCCGCTGGTGATACTGAACATTCCTGTCATCCTCAAGGGGCGCATGATCGATAATTTCCCACTGAGTCTGCCGGAGACTGGACGGGCGTTGCCGGTTGTTGTCGATGTCGGACGCACGGTGTATGCGAACCATCCGCTGGAGGAACTGTCCTATCGGAATGATTCTCATCCGAGGCCCTATGGACATCGATTGATCGGGGAAGCTCTGGCCCAACAAGTCAGAGAACAAGTGTGGACGGTTCAAGCAAGCCGCCACGAGGCATCACCTCAGTAGGGCACCATGCACACGTCTGTGATGGGATTCATTCAACGAGCATCGTCGGACGGAGACAAGCTTGAGCACGCGGATGCGGGCCGTTCGGCCAGCGAGAAAATCTCGCTCATGGAGAACGGCGCCGCGGTGCTCGTGGCGTCCCTGTTCGGGAACGGCCTGAACTATTTCTTCATGCTGTTCCTGGCCCGGCAATTGGGGATGGAGGAGTTCGGGCTGTATGCGCTTGGGGTGACGTTGTTCAATACGGCGCTGCTTGTGGGTTGTGCGGGCCTCGATACGGGCGTCATCAAGTTTGTCTCCGCGTACATGGCCCAAGGCCGTATGGACGATGCCCGGCGGGTGATTGCTACGGCGGTCACGATTGTGACGCTGCTGGGTGTGGTTGCCGGCATCGGATTCTGGGCGATGGCGGCTCCCCTCTCCGAACGCCTCTATCAGAAACCGGGCTTGGCGCTGGTGCTCCTGTGTTTTGCCCCGGCGCTCGTATTCGCGTTGGTCGGGGCGGTCTTGTTGGCGGCCCTGCAAGCGTTTCAGACGGTGCGCTATACGGTCGCGCTGAAATATCTCTGGGAGCCGGTCGGCAAGTGGGTGTTGGCGGGGATGGCGATCTGGGCCGGGTGGGGACTGAGCGGAGTCGTGCTGGGCTGGGGCGTGGTATTTGGAGCGACCGCCTGTCTGGCCGGAGCGGTGCTGGTGCGGCAGGGCCGGCTTGGTGTCGCGGACTTCGCCCTGCTCGGACGGTCTGAGGCGCGCGCGCTGGCGAGCTACAGCGCGCCATTGCTCTTCGCCAATCTGTTCGGCGTCGTGGCGCCGCGAGCGGATGTCATGTTGCTGGGGTACTGGGTCTCAGCCGAGGATGTGGGCGTGTATCTCGCGGCTTTTCAAACCGCCGCGGTGCTGGCCCTGATCCTGGGGGCGTTCGATGTCGTCTTTGCTCCGGTGATGAGTCGCGCCTGGGCGGCGAGCGACCGGCTGATGTTTCGGGAGAACTACGCGATGGTGCACCGGGTGGCATTTACGGCCACCGTGCCTCTGTGTGTCCTCCTGGTTGTGTTCGCTGATGATGTGCTGCGCGTATTCGGGAACGGATTTGCAGCCGGAGGCTCGATCCTGGCCATTCTCGCCGTCGGCCATCTGGTGAACGCGTCGAGCGGGTGCGCGAACACGGTGCTTCTGATGTCCGGCCATTCACGAGTCGTCCTGATCAACACGGTGGGCTATGGGACGCTCTTGATCGGCGCGACCTCGGCGATGATTCCGGTGTGGGGTCCGAGCGGCGCCGCCCTTGCGGCGTCCGGGAGTTTCGCGCTTCTGAATGCAGTCCGTGTCGTCCAAGTATGGCGGCTCCATCGCATGCTGCCCTGGACTCCGGCGATCGTCAAACCCCTGGCGGCCGGTGGTGTGATGAGTCTCGCGGTTGTTCTGCTGAAGCCGTACCTGGCCACGGCAGCGTATCTTCCGCTGGGGCTCATGGCGTGCACTCTGTACATGGCGGTCTTGTATGCCGCCCGGCTTGAATCCGACGATGCGTTGGTCCTGACGGCATTGGCCGCGCGGGTTCGTCTGGCGGCAGGATGGGCGAGGTAGAGGGAGGGAGCCGATGGGATTAGGACAGCTCTTCAACTCGATCCAACAGATTGTGGAGAATCCCTACGTCCCTACGGGGCAAGGACTGGTGAGACACGCTCAGTGGCAGCTTCGAAAGGCGTTCAACCGGTTTCCCTTCGAACAATCGCTCGCAGGCTCTCGCATCGTGGCCTCGCATAGGCACTGCGCGGTGTCGGCGTTGATCAACAGCCAGGGATTGTACGATTACAACAATATGAGGTTGCTGCAGTGGCTGCTGCGTGACGGCGGAACTTTCTTCGACATCGGGGCGAATATCGGTTCCTATGCGCTGGTGGCGTCGGAGCAGGAGCAGGCCCGTGTCTTCGCCTTCGAACCGCATCCGGTCACTGCGCGGCTCTTGTCGGACAATATCCGGTTGAATCACCGGGGGAACGTAACAGTCTGTCCGGTCGCGGTCGGACGGGAAGATGGAGTGGTCCGGTTGACTGATCGGGCAGGAAGCTCCGTAAATCATTCGGTGACCGGAGACGATGGCCAAACGGTGGAAGTGCCCTGCCGTTGCGCGGAGACCTTATGCCGGGAGTACGGAGTGTTTCCGCAGTATGTGAAGGTGGATGTCGAAGGCTTTGAGTTCGAGGTGCTCACGGGGTTCGGGCCGTTTCTCAGCCATGTGAAGCTGCTCTTGATCGAATGCAACGGGTTGTCGGCGCAGCGATCCGTCGGCGACAAGGCGATCCATGAATGGCTCACCGCCGCCGGCTTCCACGGGCCGTATCGGTGCGAGATGAAGGACCGGACTCTTCTGGCTCACGCCGGATTGAGCCGTGAAGATGCCATCTACGTGCGGGAGTCCCTTCGGGCGGACCTTCGACGGAACGGCTGGCTCGTGGAGCAACTCGGATGAACGTGGTCGTCGTCACCAATATTTTGACGCCCTATCGGGTGCCGCTCTTCGAGGCGTTGGCGAAACAGTGTGAGCAGCTCACCGTGCTCTTGATGGCGGAGCGGGAGGAGAATCGGCAATGGGTGTTCGGCGAGTTGCCCTTCAGGGCTGAGGTGTTGCCAGGGTGGCATATCCGGCCGAAGGGGGCTGAAGTCTCGCTGCATCTCAACTATGGGGTCGTGCGGCGTTTGCGGCGGCTCAATCCGGATATTGTATTGAGCGGTGGATTCGCGCCGGCCCATCTGGCGGCGTTTGCGTTTTGCAAATTGTTCAGAAAGCGGTATGTGCAGTGGGGGGAATTCACGCTGCGCGACGGCGCGCAATCGTCTTTCATTCGCCGGTCTCTGCGTCGGCTAACCGTCGGCGGGGCCGCCGCTTGTATTGCCTCATCCAATGAAGCGCGCGACGCCTTTCTCCATTTCGGGGCTGGACACCGCCCGATTCTGACGGCGCCGATGCCGATCGAGATCGAACGAATGCATCGGGCCGTGTGCGCTCTGCGCGAAGGCGAGAAGGTCGTTGGTGATGGCGGCCGGATTCCCGGTCCGATTCTGCTTTCCGTCGGCCGGCTGACGGACGCCAAGGGCACGGGCGCGTTGTTGTCTATGTATGATCTGGTAAGGCGCGTTCGTCCCGATGTCTCGTTGCTGCTGGTGGGGGACGGTCCGGATCGCGGGACGTACGAATTACTTTGTCGTAAGCGGGGATGGAATCAGGTTCATTTCGTCGGCCATGTCGATCCGGCGGAGTTGCCGCGATATTTCGCGATGGCCGATGTTTTTGTCTTTCCCACCTTCTCGGATACCTTCGGTGCGGTGCTCAGCGAGGCGATGGCGGCGGAGCTTCCCGTCGTGGCGTCCGTTCACGCCGCGGCTACGCATGACTTGGTGGAGGAGGGGGTGACCGGCTACCGGTTTGACCCGCACGGTCCAGCCCATGGGGCGGAAACGATTCTGAAAGCGCTGGCGCTGTCCGATGAAGAGCGGGTCGAGATGGGGCGTGCGGCTTACCGGCGGGTTCGATCGACGGACATCGGCCCTTCCGCCGATGTGATGGGGCGGTTCTTGAAGTCGCTGCTGTCTGAATCGCCAGACGAACAATCTCGACCGAGATTCCCATGGTCGGCGCGAAAGAAAGTGTCCTGAGATGACTTCCCGACCGAAACTGCTGATCATCGGTCCGACCCCGCCGCCCTATCACGGGGTGGCGGTGGCGATTCGGACCCTGCTCGACTCGAAACTGACGGAGTCGTTTGATGTGAGCCATCTGGATCTGGCTGACCGCCGGGGCATCGGGCATGTCAACAATCCGGATTGCCACGATGTCGTGCTGTTTGTGCGGCAATGGCTGCGTCTCTGGCGTCTGCTGCTGACCCGCCGTCCGCACGTCGTCTATCTCGTGCTCTCGCAAACCACGCTGGGCTTTATCCGGGACAGCCTGCTCATCTGGCCTGCGGTGCTGACGGGGGCCAAGATCGTGGCCCATCTGCATGGCGGGGCATTGCGCGACTGGTACGAGTCCAGTTGGGCCCCGATCCGCCTCTATGCCCGCGCGGTGTTGGGCACAGTCGCCAAGATGATCGTGCTAGGGGAGACTTTCCGTGGGATGTTTACGGGCCTCATTCCGGACGAGCGGATCGCGGTGGTGCCGAACGGGGTTGAGTTGTCGTGTGATGAACCGAGACGGAATCCGCCGAGCGGGACCCGGCCCTGGCGCCTGTTGCATCTGAACACGCTGAACCGGATGAAGGGCACGCTGGTGCTGCTGGCAGCGCTCCCGACCGTCCTCAGGCATCGCCGCGATGTGGCCTTCATCTTCGCCGGGGGCTGGTCGCATCCACTTCATCGGCAGGTGGCGGAATGGTATATCGCGCAACACCGGTTGGAACCGTACGTCACGTTCGTTGGCGAGGTGACCGGGTTGACGAAAGACGCGGTGCTCCAGTCGTCCGACGTCTTTGTCTTTCCGGGAATCCAGCAGGAAGGCCAGCCGATGGTGGTGCTGGAAGCGATGGCTGCCGGCCTGCCGATCATCTACACGAATCAAGGCTGTCTTAGGGAAACCGTTGTCAACGGGGAATGCGGTGTCGAAGCCTATACGAACGATCCCTACGACCTGGCCCTGCGCATTTGCGCGCTGCTCGACCATGCCGAGGACCAGCGGCAGTTCGGGAGAAATGCCCGCCGCCGCTGCGAGGCGTACTTCAGCAAGGATCGGCATATCGAACGAATGATCCAGACTTTTCAAGATGTTCTGGAAGACGCGTCGCCGGACCGCCGCCCCTCCCTCAGTGCTTCCCGGCCCCGTTAGCCGGATCTTCCTCTGCGCTATGGTCGCCACGTACTCCGTCGATTCATTCACTCAGTCTCTTCACAGTTTAACGATTCGTTAACACAAACTTGAGGTTGGCGTGGCCTGTCGATCGGGCGGACTCGCTAGACTTGGCCTCCCATGGATCCGGCGTCGTGAGTATCACAAGGAGGTCTGCGATGGCTTCAGCGGCGATTGAGCAAGAGCAAGCGAGTCGATTCTGCCAAGTGCCGATTCTCGGGCTTCCCGTCCATATGATTCAAATTCCCGATGTCGTATCGGTGATGACGCATTGGGTTACCCACGAGCGTTTCCGTCCTCATTGGGTCGTAGTGGCCGACATGCACGCGGTGGTCGAGGCGCACAACCGGGCCGATTTCCGGCGCATGGTCCGGCAGGCGGACCTGACCGTTCCTGACGGCATCTCCCTGGTGAAAGTCGCGCAATGGAAGGGCGGCGCCGTGCGATCCCGCGTCGCCGGCACCGACTTGATGAAAGCCTTTTTTTTCGGCACCCAGGGCTTGGGATTCCGGCATTACTTTTACGGCGATACCGATCTCACCCTTGAGCGTCTTGCGGGCAATCTGACGCAGCAGTATCCCGGGTTAGCGGTTGCCGGAGCCTACTCGCCGCCGTTTCGTCCGTTGACGGAAGAGGAGGACGAAGCCGTCATCCGGCGCATCAATGAGGCGAAGCCGGATGTGTTGTGGGTAGGGCTGGGGCTCCCCAAGCAAGAGCAGTGGATCTACACCCATCGCCACCGGTTGAATGTTCCGCTGGTGCTCGGCGTCGGCGCCGCCTTCAAGTTTCTGGCGGGGACGGTGCAGCGCGCGCCCGATTGGGTCGGCGACATGGGATTCGAGTGGTTGTGGCGGTTTGCCTGCGAACCGCGCCGGTTGTGGAGACGTGTGTTGATCGAAGGGACGCAGTTCGTCGGATTGGTCGCGCTGGAACTGGCCGGCTGGAGAGATTTTTCTTGAGGGGCGATGGGACAGCAGCACGAAATGGAATTCTCCGGAGCGCCGTCCATGCCGACTAGTGGAATGGTCTTATCCGAAGTCAGCGGTCCCGGACTGCATCGTCGCCGGCCGATCGTGCTCTGGGGAGCCTTCTCGCTCATTGTGTGTCTGTTCGGGGTCGCCTATGCCGAGAGTCTGGCGTATTTGGTAACGCAGTGGATGGAGGATGATAACTTCAGCCACGGGTTCTTTGTGCCGGTCATCACGGCGGGTCTCATCTGGTGGCGCCGTGAACAGGTTGTGGCGGCGGGCATGGTCCCGTCCTGGTGGGGCCTCGGTCCGGCTATGCTCGGTCTCGCGCTCTACGTCGTCGGTGAACTCGCTACTATTTATTTTCTTCAGCATCTCTCATTGTGGCTGGTGATCGTCGGATTGGCTCTGGCGATCGCAGGACCGCGCGCGACCCGTGAGATGGCGTTTCCTCTCGGGTATCTCCTGACCATGATCCCTCTGCCGCAGATGCTGCAATCCAGTTTGTCGTCCTCGCTCCAACTCATGTCCTCGTCCTTGGGCGTTGGATGTTTGCAATTGATCGGGGTGACGGCATTTCGTGAAGGCAACGTCATCGACCTTGGCCCGATCCAGTTGCAAGTCGTCGAGGCCTGCAGCGGTTTGCGCTACCTGATTCCGTTGATCGCCCTGACCTTGTTGAGCGCCTATTTGTTTCAGAATCGCCTGTGGAAGCGAGTGGTGCTGGTTGCCTCGGCGATCCCCTTAGCCGTGCTCTTGAATGGTCTCCGGATCGGATTGATCGGTGTCCTTGTGGATCGATTCGGTCAGGGAGCGGCCGAAGGGTTTATGCACGCGGTCGAGGGCTGGCTGCTCTTTGTCTTGAGCCTGGCGATCCTCGGCGCGGAAATGTGGCTGTTGGGGAAGGTCGGCACTGGATCTGCGCCGGACGTCGATCGGATTGTAGCGCGCCCGGGTGCGGTGTCTTTCGGTCATGACGCATTTGTCGTGAGCGGCCCGGCTCTCGCCTGCATCGGATTGTTGGCCGTGACGACCTCGATGTCGTTTCATGTTGCGGGGCGCGACAGCACGCCCCCTCCGCGCCAGAACTTTGTCGATTTTCCCATGCATGTGGCGGGATGGCAGGGGGAACCGGTGGTGATGGAGCGACAGTATGTGGATGTGTTGCGTTTCGACGACTATCTGCTGGCCAACTATCAAGGACCCGGTGGCCCGGTCAATGTGTATGCTGCGTACTATCGTTCCCAGGAGAAGGGGCGTGCGACGCATTCTCCGAAGACCTGTATTCCCGGAGGTGGGTGGGAGATCACGTCGCTCGATGAAGTGGTCGTGCTCGGGCACGACTTGGCAGGGAGCGGGTTTCGAGCGAACCGGGTCATGATCCAGAAGGGCGAGCAGAAACAAGTGGTGCTCTATTGGTTCAAGCAGCGCAGCCGGGTGGTGACGAGCGAGTATTTGGTGAAGTTCTTCCTGCTCGTGGACGCGCTCACGATGAAACGGACTGACGGGGCCCTCATCCGGCTGGTGGCCGCGGTGCAGCCGGGGGAAGCGGAGGGGGCCGCCGATCAGCGGGTCATGCAGATGGCGGCGGCCGTCCAGCCTCTCCTGCCGGCCTATGTGCCCGATTGAAGAAGGGGATGTGAGTTTGTGGTGATGTCGACCGCATTGTTCTTCAGTTTTATCGGCTCGCTGCTGATCTGCATGGCGCTGATCCCGGCTCTGACGGCCTCGGCCGGGCGTTTTCAGTTCATCGATGTGCCGCGCGATCGCCGGATGCATGCGGAACCGATCGCCAAAGTCGGCGGGATTGCATTTGCGGCCGGCACGATCGCGGCGGTGCTGCTCTGGGCGCCTCAGGACCGGATGATCCTTGCCAGTCTCCTGGGCGGCGTGGTGATTCTGCTGTTCGGGATGTGGGACGACCGGGTGGGGCTCGACCACCGGATGAAATTCGCCGGACAGATTTTAGCGGCGGCGATCGTCGTGGCCTATGCCGGCGTGCGAGTGACCGCGATGCCCTTCGCCGACGATCAGGCGCTTCCGCTCTGGGCCGCGGCGACGATCACCATGATCGTTATTGTGGGGATGACGAACGCCGTGAATCTCGCCGACGGGCTCGATGGGCTGGCCGGTGGATTGTCGTTGATCAGCTTCGCCGGGATCGCCTATTTGGCCTACCAGGCTAACGATCAGATGCTGCTGCTGCTGATGGTGTCGGTGCTGGGCAGTCTCCTGGGATTTCTCCGATTCAACACCTATCCGGCTCGCGTGTTCATGGGCGATGCAGGCAGCCAGTTTCTCGGGCACTACCTCGCCGTGGCCGCCATCCTGTTGATCGATCCGGCCCGTGCTCCCTACAGCCCGCTGCTCGTGCTGTTTCTCTGGGGCATTCCGCTTCTCGATACCGTCGGGGTGATGGGACAGCGCATCTGGCAGGGGCGCTCGCCCTTTGTCGGCGATCGCAATCATCTGCATCACAAACTCCTGGCCACGGGTCTGTCGCACCGGCAAGCCGTGACGGTCATCTACCTGGCCCAGGGGTTGTCAGTCGTATGTGCCTATCTGCTGCGCTGGCAGAGCGATGCGGTTCTGATGAGTGTTTATGGAGTGTTTGCTATGTCGGTGCTGTCCGTATTCGTCTGGTCATCCTGGCGGCCGGCAACTCCATGCCCTGTGGTTATCCCGTCGGGAGGGCATGCGCCGGCGGCCGGCGTTGCGCCCGCCATCATGCGTCCATGGCCGCTGCGAGCGCTCACGCTGCTCGTGCCGTTGTATCTCCTCGCCTGTCTGGCGACGCCGGGAGACATACCCGCAGAAGTCGGAGTGATCGCCGCCGGACTCGGCGCCGCGGTGCTGGGGAGTCTGGTGATCGCACGTGGCACCGCGCTTGCTGTACGGGCCGGTCTCTATATCGGGAGCACCTGCGCGGTGTACTACGCGCAGATGTCAGCACGCGTGTCGCCGGCCGACTGGCTGTCGCCGCTGACACTGGGGATTGCCGCGCTGGCTGTGCTCGTCGTCCTTACCATTCGATGGATGGGGGATGCGCGATTTCAGACGACTCCGCTGGATTATCTGATCGTCTTTTTGGCGGTAGTCATGCCGTTTCTTTCGGATCTGACGGTCGGCGCCGTCCATCTGAGTGTGGTGACGGCGACGCTGATCGTGTTGTTCTTTGCGTTTGAGCTCCTGCTCCAGATGCACCAGGCCATGGTTGTCCGGCTTGGATGGGTGACGGCCGCGATGTTGGCTGGCCTGGCGGTTCGGGTGTGGTGGGCATGACGAGTACGGAGAGATGAGGAGGGATCGGTCATGAATCGATACTGTATGGGCATGATGGCAACGATTGTGGCGGTCAGTCTGGTGGCCTGCGGCGGTCCGGAAGAACGCAAGGCGAAATACCGGCTGCGCGCGCAGGAATATTTTCAAGAAGGGAACTATCCCAAAGCCCGGGTGGCCCTCCGCAATGTCCTCAAGATCGATCCGAAAGATGCGGAGGCCTACTTCCTCTATGCACAGGTGGAGGAAAAGGAAAAGAACTGGCGCAATGCGGTGACGGGATATCAGCAGGTGGTCGAGTTGAATCCCGCGCACGATCGCGCCTGGATCAAGCTGGGGAAGTATTTCCTCGAAGCGCGGGCGATTGAGCGGGTAGATCAGGCTGCGGACCGCGTGCTCGCTTTGCACCCGGACCATGTGGGAGCACGGTCGCTCAAGATCGCCGCGCTGGCCGTGGGTGGCCGGGTCGAAGAGGCTATTGCGCAGGCGGAACAGCTGCGGACGGGCGCTCAGACCGATGTCGATGCCGCCCTGTTGCTGGCCTCGTTGTATGCCTCGCGTGAGCGGACGGCGGACGCGGTGCCGGTGATCCGGCAGGTGTTGGACGCGCACCCCGATAACGTCGAGCTGCTTGGAGCGTTGGCGATGATCTATGTGCGCGCCGGCAACCCGGCCGAGGCGGATCGAACGTTGCAGCGCGTCATTGCGCTCGAACCGAAGGTGCTCGACCACCGTCTCCGTCGAGCCGCCCTCTTCGACCAACAGCAACAGTATGAGCAGGCCGAGGCGGTCATGCGCGAGGCGACGCAGTTCGATCCAGACAGCGACGCCCGCCGGCTGGCGCTCGTGGAGTATGTGGCGAAGCGGCGGGGCCCCGCCGAGGCCGAAGCGGCTTTGGTAAAGGCCCAGGAAGATCTGCCTCGCTCCGCGAAGATCCGGTTTGCGCTGGGGAGTCTGTATGAGCGGACGCAGCAACCGGCGAAAGCCCAGCTGGTCTACGAAGCGATCCAAAAAGAATTCTCCGGGAAACCGGACGGACTGGATGCGCAGGTAAAGTTAGCCGGGATGGAGTGGTCGGCGGGACGGCAGGACAAGGCCGAGCGGGCGTTAGAGCAGATTCTCAAAGACAATCCCCTTTCGTCAGATGCCCTGCTGTTGCGGGGAAAGATCGCGTTGCAGCGTGGGAACGGAAAGGCGGCGGCCCAGGATTTTCGATCGGTGCTGAAGGATGCGGCGGAAGCGGCGGAGGTCCACGTGCTCCTGGGGCGCGCGCAATTGTTGAACGGCGATCTCGCTCTGGCGCGTGAAAGCCTGGAAAAGGCCGTCGCCCTGGCTCCGGCTCTCTCCGATGCCCAGATTGTGCTGGTCGGATTGGACGTGACCGGCGGTCAGTTGAAGGAGGCGCGGAAGCGGCTTGAGCCGTTGTTGGCGCGCGATCCCGGTAATCTCACGTTTCTGGGCCTCCTCTATCAGATCCAAATGCAGGAGAAGGATTGGGACCGTTCACATGACACGCTGGCCCGTCTCCGTTCAGCCGGGGCTGATCGCGCCAAGGTCGATTTGGCGGAAGGCCAGATGGCTGCGGCGCAACAACAGTGGGATCAAGCGGAGGCGGCCTTCAACCGGGCGTTGATACAACAGCCGCTCGCGGCTGAACCGCTCCTCGCGCTTGTTCGGCTCGGGGTGCAGCGCGGGGCGCTGCAAGAAACTCAGACCCGGCTGGAGACAATTGTCGCCGAACAGCCGAAGCATCCTTATGCGGCGGGTTTTCTCGGCGAGGTGTTGCTGATGAAGGGAGATGCTGAGTCTGCCATGGGGCGGTTCGAGACGGCTACGCAGTTGAATCCGTCATGGACGACTCCCTGGGTCCATCTCGCACAGTTCCGCTATGCCAAGCGGGACATGACTGCCGGGGATGCGGCTCTCAAGAAGGCGCTGGACGCGAGTCCGGACAATGAACAGCTGCGGGTGATGCTGGCGACAAGCCTGGAAGGACGGGATCTCATCGACGAGGCGATGGTGCAGTACGACCTGGCGCTCAAGTCCAATCCGAAATCCCTCCTGGCTGCCAACAATCTTGCGGCGCTCCTGGCCGATCGGAAGGGCGATGCGGACAGTTTGCAACGGGCGCTGCTGTTGAGCCGGGATTTCGAAGCGCAGACCTCGAACGCCTATCTCCTCGATACGCTCGGATGGGTGCATCTCAAGCTGGGTCATCGGCCGGATGCGCTCAGGCTGCTGAAACAAGCGCTGGCCAAGGCGCCAAGCCATCCGGTGCTCAACTATCATCTGGGAGTGGCCTATGCCCAGTCGGGTGAGAAGACGGAGGCGCGGCAGCTTTTGAGTCAGGCGCTCCAGTCCAAGCAGTCATATCCCTGGTTTGAGGAGGCCAAATCCATGCTGGCGAAGATCGATGGCTAAGATGATGCCGCTCTCTCATGTCATGCGAATGCTGTCCCGGACGCTTCTCGGCGGACTGCTGCTCTGGCTCGGCGGGTGCAGTGCATTTGAGTCTTCGGCTAAGCCGGGGACGGTGTCCGCAACCGGGTCCGTCGGCGAGTATCTCCTGGGAGCGGAAGACGTGCTGGCGATCGCCGTCTGGAAGGATGAACACCTGACCAAAGAGGTCGTCGTCAGGCCTGACGGCTTCGTGTCGTTTCCCCTGGTGGGTGAAGTGCAGGCAGCAGGGCGGACGGTTGAAGAGGTGCGCGCGGATATCGCCAAGCGGTTGGCGAAATATATCCCCAACCCGAATGTCTCGGTCGCGGCGACCAAAGTATTGAGCTATCGGATCTATGTGCTGGGCCGGGTCAACAAGCCCGGCGAGTTCATGATCGGCCACACGACGGATGTCCTGCAGGCGCTGAGCCTTGCCGGAGGTCTGACGCCGTTTGCCTCTGAAAACGATATTCGCATCATCCGGCGTATCCATGGGGAGCAACAGGTGATTCCCGTGCCCTATGGAGACCTCAAGCGGGGGAAGAGCCTGGAGCGCAATGCGCTGTTGCAGCGCGGTGATGTGGTCATGGTGCCTTGAAGGATCACCCTCCATCGCAACGATAGAGATTTATGATGTGGCGATGGCTCGTGACGGCGGCGGTTGTGGGAAGCAGTCTCTGCATGGGCGGGGTTGTTCTGAACGGGCACGCGGCAGAATGGTCGGCTGAACCGTCCTTGGGAGTGAGAGGGGATTACAACAGCAATCTGCTGTTGGTGGCCGGTCCGCAGAAGCCGGTCTACGGGCACTGGATCTCGCCCGGCGTGAAGTTTGCCGGGTCGACGGAAAACCTGGACGTCAGCGGGAAAGCGGCGGCCGATCTCGTGCGGTATTACGGCGGCCGCAATCAGGACCTGCTGAATCTCTATTTCCCGCTCTCCGTGAAGTACGGGCTGGCCCGGGAAACCTTCGGCTTCGACGGCGGGTTCACGAGAGACAATACGTTGATGGGGGAACTGTTGCGGACCGGTGTCGTGCTCAGCTTCACGCAGCGGAATATGTGGAATTTGGCGCCCTCGTGGTCGCACGCGTTCACGGAACGCCTGTCCCTCCAGACGTCCTACCAGTATTCCAAGGCCACGTACGAGGACGGCGCGCGGCTGGGGCTGGTGGATTATCAGGTGCAGGGCGGGTCCACCGGACTGGCGTATCAACCGACGGAGAACGATCGTATGCAGGTGTCAGGGACGTATACGAACTTCAGCGTGGCCAACGCCAGCGCGCTACGGTCCCATATTGTCGGAGCGCAGGTTTCGTGGTCCCATGCCTTCACCGAATCGCTCTCGGCGACCGTGACCGGCGGGCCGCAGCTGGTGTCCTCCAGCATCTCGTTCGGCCCGGCGCGGCTCACCGATACGCAAACCCTGTGGGTGGCCAGCGCCAACGTCAAAAAGCAATGGGATGCCGGATTTGCGGAACTCGTCGTGGGCCGTGAGATCAATCCCAGCGGATTCGGCCTGCTGCTGAAGACGGAACGGGTCGGCCTCACCCTGTCGCAGGATCTGACGGACCGGTTGACTGTCTCGGTGAATGGGCAGGTGCTCCTGGCCTCCTCCATTGCCTCGAAAGCGGTTCCGTTCACGTTTCCGGAAAACCGCTATGTCACTGTGACGCCGCGGTTGACCTGGAAATTCGACCAGTGGTGGTCGTTGGATGCTGCCTATACCTACAATCGGCGCGAGGTGGAGAGTTTCGGCGAACGGGCGTTGGGAAATGCGATGACGGTGATGCTGACATACTACCCGCCCAAGCTGTCGGTCGGGCGCTAAGGAGAGGTGTTTATGGCGATCGCGCAGTCTATCGGAGCAGATCGGCCGGTCGAGGCAGGCCATACGGTGAAGGATTTCTGGCAGATGGCGCGCCGCCGCCGGTCGGTTATTTTCGCCGTCGTGTCCGTGATCGCAGTCGTCGGTCTGGCCACGGCCTTTCTGTGGCCTCCGGTGTACCGGTCGAAAGCGACGATTCTGATCGAGGAGCAGGAGATTCCCACCGATCTTGTTCGTTCGACGATCACCAGTTATGCCGATCAGCGGATTGAAACGATCAAGCAGCAGGTCGTGAGCCGGGCCAGTTTGTGGAGAATTGTGGAACAGTACGGGCTGTATCAGCGGCTCCGGAAGGGCAGCCCGACCGAGGAGGTCTTGCAGCAGTTCGTCAAAGATATTCAGATTGAAGTGATCAACGTCAAAGTGGTCGATAAGCGCACCCAGACGCCAACCCAGGCGACGATCGCATTTACGCTGGCCTATGACGGAGAAACCCCTGACCTGGCTCAGAAGGTGACGAACGAGCTCACGGATTTGTTTTTGGGAGAAAACCTGAAGTCGCGGGAGCGTCACGCGCAGCAGACGACGGCGTTCCTCAAACAGGAGTCCGAGAATCTCTCGCGTCACATCGAAGCGCTCGAAAGCAAGATCGCGGTGGTCAAGCAGAAGGCCGACGGGGCGTTACCGGAGCTGACTCAGCTCAACATGCAACTGTTGAATCAGGCGGATCGGGAGTTGATCGACGTCGATCGCGAAATCCGGAGTCTTGAAGAACGCAAACGGTTTCTGGAAGGCGAGCTGGCGACGCTGAAACCCAATACGCCCATCATTGCCGCCAGCGGCGAGCGGATCTTTGATTCGGGCGAACGGCTCAAGGCCTTGCGCGCGCAATATGCCAGCGCAAGCGGCTATTTATCCAAGGACCACCCCGACATCATCAAGATGCAACAGGAACTCGCGGCGCTGGAGCGGGAAGCCGGGGGCGACGCGCCGGGCGACGATGTGCTCAAGCGTTTGGAAGGAGAGCGGTCTCAATTGGCGACCTTGCTGGAACGGTACGGGGCTGATCATCCGGACGTGACCCATGCGCGACAGGCGGTGGCTGGCTTGGAACGGGAACTGGCGGAGATGACCAAGCGACCGCCCAGGCCGGCGCTGTTCAAACCGGAGAACCCGGCCTATATCAACATTCAGTCTCAGCTCGCGTCCACGTCGGCCTCGCTGCAGGCGCTTCAAAAGTCCAAACTCTCCCTGAAGAAACGCGCTGAGGAGATGGCCCGGCGGGTCGAGCGTCTGCCGGAGGTTGAGCCCGAATACCAGGACTTGATGCGCGATCGAGAAAGCACCACGCACAAGTATCAGGAGATTCGCTCCCGCTTGATGGAAGCCCAGGTCTCGGAAGGGCTCGAAGTTCAGCGCAAGGGAGAACGATTCTCCCTGATCGATCCGGCCGATCTTCCTGAGCGGACGGAGCGTCCGAACCGGCCGGTTATTTTGATTCTCACCGGGTTGCTCGCCGTGGTCGGCGGGGTGGGAGCCGGGGCGGCGGCCGAACAGCTGGACGAAACCATCCGCACTCCCCATCAATTGAGCCTCGCGGCCGGGATGGCCCCGCTGGCGGTCATTCGCTATCTCCCGATGGAAGAGGAGGTTCTGGACGTGATTCGCCGCCGCCGCTACTGGCGGTGGGCGGGAGCCGGGGCGGTCGTCGTCGGGGCGGTTGTGGCGCATTATCTCTGGCTGCCCCTCGATATCGTCTGGTTTGCCGCGCTCAGAAAACTCGGTCTGGCCTGATCGGGATAAGGAGAAGAGCCATGGAAGAACTCTCGCAAGCGATCGAACAGTATAAGCAAGAGACCAGGCAGGGAGCCGGAGGGCGTTCCGATCCCTATTATTCTGCCCGTCAGAATCCTCCGCCGATCGTGTACTCCAAGACGCGGGTGGTGGAATGCCGGGAAGAGGTCTTGCGGCGTCACCGTATCGTGGCGGCTTTCGACCGGGGGGAATTTGCCGATGGATATCAACTCTTGCGCACGCAGGTGCTGCATCGCCTGCGGGAGAATCACTGGAATGTCCTCGGTGTGACGAGCCCGCGAGCGCAGGAAGGAAAGTCGCTGACGGCCGTGAATCTCGCGATCACTCTGGCGATGGAAACCACGCAGACGGTGATGTTGATCGATGCCGACTTGAAACGCCCCGCCGTTCATACCCTGCTCGACTTCGGCGACTGCCGGGGGCTGGCGGACTATGCCCTGGAAGACTGTCCGTTGGAGGACCTCCTCATCCATCCGGGGCTGGGGCGATTGGTAGTGCTTCCCGGCGGCCGCCCGATTCAGCGCTCCGCCGAGGTGCTGACCTCTACGCGGATGTCGGGGCTGATCACGGACGTG
>CXWL01006605.1_pt1 | contig 17252 bp, 15 predicted proteins | sample 590931 | NCBI WGS metagenome assembly CXWL01 (sample SAMEA3498368, study PRJEB10139) | groundwater metagenome | biome: water well; material: biofilm material | place: Germany | collected 2015-04-27 | reverse complement strand
CGTCCGCATACGGGAGATTTCGAAGAGCTCCGAAACTTTGAGATGTGCGTGACACGATCGGTACGGCGAGCGGCAAAGCGAAAGCGGAGCAACTCTGAAAATCTGGCTTCGGGGAGTGAAACCGAAGCGTCCGGCGCAACGGAGGCGTCGCGTACAACACCGGTGAAACGGGCATGGAGCTAAGCCCCAAGGCGCACCCTTCGGTTAAGGGTTCGCCGGAAGCGGACCGTCAGGAGGCGAGCCAGCCGTCGTTGGCCTTGTACAACTCCTCGGCCCACACCGGGACAAACGATCGGAAACGGGGCGCGTTGAACGCGCATCGGCCGAAGCTCGAAAGAGCCAAGGCCGAACCCTAGAGACTACCTCGGCGCCGACAACGCGCCCCGTCTCCCTGAGGGGAGGAAGGAATGCAGGAGAAACGCCGGAGGCCGCCCTTCCGAGCGTCCCCATCAGCCTGTCCCAGCCCCAAACGGCACGACCTTGTTTTCCACATCGTGGCCGATGTCGCAGCGGCCCAGATACACGATCCCTGCGCGAGCGCACCAATACTGGACCATCTCCTCTTCGTTCGTGCCGAAGGGCTTGTCGTTCTCCGGCACGTCGCTCAGACGCCCTAGCTTGATCCCCCTCACCTGGCGAATGCCGGGAGAGGAGGTGATGGAGAAGAGGGCGCGGTCCAAGCGATAGAGATATTCGCCGACGTCTTCGAGCAGCAGCACGTGGCCGGACAAATCCGGCATCAGCGACGTGCCGAGGATCGATTGCAGCACCATGATGTTGAACGCCACGCTGCGGCCGTCGAACATGAGGCCGAGTTCGACGCTCTCGGGCGCGCGCTCGATCAGCCAAGCCAGCGCCCTCCTCACCGCCGCCTCGCCGCCAGGGCGGATCATATCCACCGGCATCGGCCCGTGCGCGACGTTCTTGAAACCCTTGGCATAGAGCCCGCCCAAGAGCGCGCCCGCATCGGAATAGCCCAAATAAGTCTTGGCGCGCGCGTGCTCACTCAATTGCGCAAGCGCTGCTTCCGCCATCCGGCAAGCCCCATAACCCCCACGCGCGAACCAGACGGCGTCAAAGGCCGGGTCATTGGCGAATTCCACAAACGCCGCCGTGCGCACTTCATCGTCGCCTGCAAAGTGTCCCGCGCTCAGGAAACATTGCGGATGGAAAACGATCTCGGGAGCGCGATCGAGAAACGCGTCTGCGGCGAAACGCGCTACCCGTTCGGCCAATTCCTTGTCGATGCGGGTGCCGGGCGCGACAACGCCGATGCGAAGCGATGGCGCCATGGGTGCGTTCGTCTCCTTGCCGATAGGCGGCTTCATCCCTCATATCAATCGGCGATGAGTCAGGCAAAGATCGGTTCAGCCAAGTCCTATTTCATGAGCGGCGTCGGCGGCTCGGGGATGCTGCCCTTGGCGCTGATTCTGCGCGCGCGCGGGTTCGAGGTGGCGGGCTCGGATCGCTCCCTCGATCAGGGCCGGCTGGGGCCCAAGTTTGAGTATCTGAAGGCGCAGGGCATCGCCCTCTTCCCGCAGGACGGATCGGGGATTGTCAGCGCCGACCAAATCCTCGTGCGCTCGGCCGCAGTCGAAGACACCGTCGGCGATGTCGTCGCCGCCACGCGCCTCGGCGCGCGCGATATGAAGCGCCCGGAATTGCTTGCCGAACTCTTCAACGCCGCCAAGGTTCGGGTCGGCGTAGCCGGCACCAGCGGCAAGTCCACTACCACCGCGATGATCGCCTGGATCTTGCACCGCACCGGCAAGGACCCCACAGTGATGAACGGCGCGGTGATGAAAAATTTCGTCACCCCGGACGCCCTTTTCGCCTCCGCGCTGGTAGGCAAGGGCCATGCGTTCGTTTCCGAGGTGGATGAAAGCGACGGCTCGATCGCGGCCTACGAACCCACCATCGCTGTCGTCAACAATATCGCGCTCGACCACAAGAGCATGGACGAATTGCGCGCGCTGTTTTCCGGCTTCGTGAACAAAGCCGAGATCGCGGTGCTGAACCTGGACAACGAGGAAACCGCCGCGCTGCTGCTTAAAACCAAAGTGCGTACGCGTACCTTCAGCCTGCGCTCTGGCCTCGCCGATCTGCACGCCACAAACCAGGTTCCTGCCCCCGATGGCGTGAGTTTCACCGCTTTGGAGCGTGATGGCCGCGCCAGCGCCGAAGTGCGCCTGAATGTGCCTGGGGACCACAATGTCGCCAACGCGCTCGCCGCGCTCTCGGCTGCGCGCGCGTACGGGCTCACGCTGAAGGACGCCGCTGCAGCGCTTGACGGCTTTGCGGGGACGAAGCGGCGTTTGGAGATAGTCGGCACGATGGGCGGCGTCACCATCATCGACGATTTTGCCCACAACCCCGACAAGATCACTGCAACACTGAAAACCCTCCACGTATTTCCTGGGCGGCTGCTCATCCTGTTCCAGCCGCACGGCTACGGGCCGCTGAAGCTGATGAAGGGCGAATTCATCGAGTGCTTCGCGCAGAACATGGCCGCCGAGGATGTGTTGATCCTTCCCGATCCGGCATATTTCGGCGGCACCGTCGATCGCGCGGTGACGAGCGAGAACATTGCCGCCGGTGTGCGCGCGCGTGGCCTGCAAGCGCTCGCTTTCGCGGAGCGCGCAGCCTGCGGCGACAAGCTGATCGAACTGGCGGAGCCCGGCGACCGCATCCTGGTGATGGGCGCCCGTGACGACACGTTGAGTGTGTTCGCCACGGAATTGATGGCTCGGCTGGGAAAGTGAAGCTCCGGGTCCGCGAAAAAAAATCTACCCACCCCCCTTGGAGGCGGGGTTATGCTCTCTCCATCGCTCCGCTGGAGGGCATTTGGCCAATGTTTGAACCAAAGCGCGAGCGTGGTGATTGAGCGTGATGGCGCGGAGGTCGATCCGCCCAAGAAGCCCGCGGAGCGCCATAACCGCGGGAGGAAGCACCGGGGATTGTTGCCGAACACAACGACACGCACGCCTTCGGCCGAGCCGCCTACCGGAGTGAAACACCTCCGGCGACGGCGCTGAAGCAATCGATCACGGGGACGCGGTTGTCCGCGTCATAAGCGCTGAAACAACGGCGCAGTTTTTTGCGACGCGAACACCCGCGTCCCCGCCCTCCGTTGTTCTAGGAGGCAGAAACTTTTTCCGGCTGCAAAGGCCAATAAGGAGAACGCATGCCCGCCTCTTTTGGTGATGTGGGCCACGCAAGGGAGCTCTACTCCGCCGCCAAGCGCGGCGCCTCTGGCAGGGGCTCAAGCGGCGCAAAGCGCGCGGCGTCAGCGATGAGCAATTCTGCACGCAGCGTGATGTTGCCTTCATCGTCGCTGCTCTCCTCCAGCACGCGGCCGATGGCGGCGATCTGCGCGCGGATGCGACCGTCGGATGGGGCGAGGGTCAGTGTGACAATGCGGGTGGCGGAAAACGCCGCCTGGTCAATCGCTGCGAGCATGGAATCCATGCCCTCGCCGGTCACCGCAGAGACCGCCACAGCGGGCAGGGCGCTCATCAGCGCGCCCTCCTCCTGGCCCAGCGCCCCTGCTCGCCGCAGCCGGGCCTCGCGCGTGGGCGCGTCAAGCTGGTCGATCTTGTTCCAGACCTCGAGCACGGGCGGAGATTTGCCGTCGGCGCCCTTGGCCAATTGCGCCAGCACCGCAAGCACATCCGCGCGTTGTTTTTCACTTTCCGGATGGGCGATGTCGCGCACATGCAAAAGCAAATCCGCCTCGGTAACCGCTTCGAGCGTCGCGCGGAACGCCTCGACCAGTTCGTGCGGCAAATCCGAGATGAAACCCACCGTGTCGCTGAGGATCACCGCGCGCCCGTTTGGCAGCTTCACTTGCCGCGCGGTGGGGTCGAGCGTCGCAAACAACATGTCCTTAGCCAGCACGCCAGCTTGCGTGAGCTGGTTGAACAACGTCGATTTGCCGGCATTGGTGTAACCCACCAGCACTACAGCCGGCAGCCCGGCGCGCGACCGCGCCCGCCGCTGCAGCCCGCGCGTGCGCCGCACCTCCTCCAACTCGCGCTTCAATTTGATGATGCGCTCGGCGATAATGCGGCGGTCTAGTTCGATCTGGGTTTCGCCGGGGCCGCCGGTTTTTCCCAAACCGCCGCGCTGACGCTCCAAGTGCGTCCAAGTGCGCACCAGGCGCGAGCGCTCATAGCCCTGCCGCGCCAGTTCCACCTGCAGGCGCCCCTCCTTGGTCTGCGCGCGCAGACCGAAGATTTCCAGGATCAGCCCCGTGCGGTCGATCACCTTTGCGCCGATGTCTTGTTCGAGATTGCGCTGCTGCACCGGCGAAAGTGGCGCATCCATGACGATGACGCCCGCCCCCAGCGCCTCTGCCTCTTGCTTCAGCCGCTCGACGCGTCCAGAGCCGAGATATGTCCGCGGGCTGATCTGGCGCAAGGGCGCTGCTTCCGACGCCGACACTTCGAGACCAAGCGCGAGTGCGAGGCCAATCGCTTCATCCAGGCGCCCCTGCGCTTCGGCCGCAGTGGCCGACGCCGCCGCGTACGGCCGCAGCACGATGGCGCGGTTGACATCGGATGAGGGAGGCTCAGTCGTCGCTGTCTTCGTCAATAGCTTTGTCGATCTCATGCAATTGCACGGGCGCGCCCGGCATGATGGTGGAGATGGCGTGCTTGTAGACCAATTGCACCTGGCCGTCGCGCCGCAGCAGCACGCAGAAATTGTCGAACCAGGTTACCACGCCCTGCAATTTGACGCCGTTCACCAGGAACACGGTCAGCGGCGTCTTCGCCTTGCGGACAGCGTTCAGGAACGTGTCCTGCAGATTTTGTTTTTTTTCCATAGGCCCAAACCTCGCCAAGTTGTGTCGCGCCGCGACGTTCGCGCGGCTTCGCGGACCGCTATAGCCGCGCCCGCTCCAACGCACAAACCAAAAACAAATGAGCCTCTATTGCGAGGATTTCATGCCGAGGTATGCCTCGCGCAGGGAGCGGCTCAGCGACCCGGGGCGGCCGTCGCCAATGCGTCGCCCATCCAGCGCGATAACCGGGGTGGCAGGGTTGCTCGCGGCGCTGATGAAGGCTTCGCGTCCCGTCTGCGCTTCCTCGATCGTGAATGCCCGCTCCTCGATTGCACACCCCAATTGGCGCGCAATCTGAAGTAAGGCGGCTCGGGTAACGCCGTGGAGCAGGTCGTGGGACAAAGCCCGCGTGCGCAGGACGCCGTTTGCATCAACGATCCATGCATTGGAGGAAGTTCCCTCCGTCACATACCCCTCCTCGTCCACAAACCAGGCTTCGAATGCGCCCGCCTCACGCGCTGTCTGGCGCGCCAACACGTTCGCCAGGAGGTTCGTCGACTTGATGTCGCGCCGTGCCCAGCGCGTTTCGGGCAGGGAGATAACCTTGACGCCAGCCGCAGCACGCGCTGTAAGCGCCTTCTGGTCCAAATTCTTGGCGGTGACGACCATGGTCGGCTTCACGCTAGGCGACGGGAAGAAATGATCGCGCGCGGCCACACCGCGGCTAATCTGCAGGTAGACGATGCCGTCATGGACGCGATTTCGCCGCATGGTTTCGCCGATCACCGCGCGCAGGGCGGCGTCGGTCATCGTCCCCCCAATGCGCAATTCGCGAAGCGAACGTCGCAGACGCGCCATGTGTTCAGCCTCGTCGCACAGGCGCCCGTCACGAACGGCCCAGACTTCGTAGATAGAGTCGGCGAATTGAAAACCACGATCCAGCACCGACACGCTCGCGCGCCGGAGCGGCAGATAAGCCCCGTTGACGTAGGCGACTTGGCTCATTCGCTTTCGATGCTGGCGCGCCCTGGTGGGTCGACGCCAAGCGACTTTAGTTTGCGATGTAGGGCAGAGCGCTCCATGCCGATGAACGCCGCGGTCTTCGAGATATTGCCCCCAAAACGCGTGATTTGCACATTCAGATATTCACGCTCAAACCGTTCGCGTGCATCGCGCAGCGGCATGGCGATCACTTCGTGCATGCCCTCGCGCTTGGAATTGGTCGCATTGGGCCAGGCGTCGGCGGGCAGAGACTCAACGGTCACCGGCGTACCGGGATCGCCCGACGCCAAAATCAGGATGCGTTCGATGACGTTGCGTAATTGGCGCACATTGCCCGGCCAGTCGGCCGCCTGCAGCGCCGCCAACGCGTCTTCGCCAATCTGACGTGCGGGCACGCCGGACGTTTCGGTTAGACGACCCACGAAATATCCCGCCAGCTCGGGAATGTCCTCGCGGCGCTCGGAGAGCCCCGGGGCCCGCAACGGCACCACGTTGAGGCGGTGGAATAAATCCTCGCGGAATCTGCCTTGTTCGATGTCGCCGCGCAAATCGCGCGAGGAGGAAGAGACGACCCTCACGTTCACTTGCACGTCGGCCGTGCCGCCCAGCCTGCGGAAACGCTGGTCAACCAGAACACGCAGGATCTTCGCTTGCGTCTCCGGCGGCATGTCGCCGACCTCGTCAAGGAACAGCGTGCCGCCGTGCGCCTGCTCGAATACCCCGATCTTGCGCGGACGCCCGTCGGGGCCGTCCTCGCCGAAAATCTCGCTCTCCATCCGCTCTGGCGCGATCGAGGCGGCGTTGATCGCTACAAAAAGGCCGCCGAACCGCGGGCTGTGCAAGTGCAGGAGACGAGCGACAAGTTCTTTGCCGGAGCCTGCAGGGCCAGTGATCAGCACGCGCGAATTGGTCTGCGCCACCCGATCGATCGACGTCCGAAGCGTGGCCATGACTGCGGACGATCCGATAAGTTGGTCGCTGGCGCTGGACAGCATCTTCAGTTCTGCATTCTCACGCTTGAGGCGCGCCGCTTCGAGCGCGCGCTGTACTGCGACGAGGAGCCGGTCGGCGGTGAAGGGCTTCTCCACGAAATCATACGCGCCCTTGCGAATCGCAGCCACCGCTGTCTCGATCGTGCCGTGGCCAGAAATGACCAGAACGGGCATGTCCGGGTCGATCTCCTTGAACATGCCCAGCAAGTCGAGGCCGTCGACGCGGCTGCCTTGGAGCCAGATGTCGAGCACAACCAAAGAGGGTCTGCGTCGACGGATCGCCTCGAGCGCCTCGTCGCTGTCGCGCGCAGCGCGCACCTGGTGACCGTCGTCTTCGAGGATGCCGGCCACAAGCTCGCGGATGTCGGCTTCGTCATCGATAACAAGAATATCAGAGGACATGGGGAGCTCCTGGGACTTCTTCGACCGCGACCGCGGCCTCTTCTTCGCGCTTGGGCAAAACGAAACGAACAATTGCGCCGCCGACGGGACCTGGAGCGTCATCCAGTTCAATCAAGCCGCCATGATCCTCGATGACGCGCGCTACAATGGCGAGCCCAAGGCCGGCGCCCTTCACCCGCGTGGTGACATAGGGCTCGATCAGGCGATGACGATCTTTCTCTGGAAAGCCGAGCCCATTGTCGACAATTTCGAACTGCACGCCGAAATCAAGATCTCGAAGCCGAAGCGTAACGAACCCATCCTTGGGCTCGCCGTCGCGCGCGCGCCGCGCCTGCACGCTTTCCGCAGCGTTCTTCACAAGATTGGTGAGCCCTTGCGCGATCAATCGCTCGTCGCAGACCAGGCCGATCGGATGGTCAATTCCCTCGGCCTCGATGCGCAGGTCTGCGAACGCCAGACGCTGATCGAAGGTGACCGTGCGCGCGATGTCGCTCATGTCCGCGAACGCCATGCGCGGCGTCGGCATTCGCGCGAACGCGGAGAATTCGTCGACCATGCGGCCAATGTCGGCGACTTGACGCAGGATAGTGTCGGTGCAGCGCTGGAAAGTCTCTGGGTCGGAAGTGATTTCGGCTGCGTACTTGCGGCGCAGGCGCTCTGCCGAAAGCTGGATCGGCGTGAGTGGATTCTTGATCTCGTGCGCGATCCTGCGGGCCACGTCCTTCCAGGCTTCCTGACGTTGTGCGGAGATCAACTTGGTCATGTCGTCGAACGTCAGCACCAGGCCGCCCTCGGCGTCGGGGCTCATTCTGACGCTCAGATGGAGCGAACCGCCCTCACGCATCAAATCAACCCGCTGCGGCGGCGTTTCCGAGAGCGGCGCGGGCTGGTTGAGCAGCTCCGCGAAATCGGGCGCGACGTCAACGAGCCGCCGGCCGATCGCCGCGCCCGCTTCGATGGCGAGTAATTGGGCGGCGGAACTGTTGGCCGCGCTTATCCGGCCGTCGCGATCAAGACCAACAACCCCAGCGCTGACCCCGCCCAGCACCGTCTCGATGAACCGCCGCCGCGCCTCCACCGCGTCCTGCGCCAACAACAGATCGCGGCGCTGGGTGTCGAGCTGTGCGGTCATGCTGTTGAAGGCGATAGCTAGCGCATCGACCTCGTCACGCTCCTCGCCGACTGAGACTCGCGCCTGAAGATCGCCGCCCGCAACGCGTCGCGCCGCCGCGACCAGACGGCCAATGGGTGCTGCGACCCGCGATGCGTTTGCAAGGCCAAGCCACGCCGCCCCGAGAAGCACGAGCAAAGCCGTCGAAACATAGGCCAAACCAAACAAGGTCCGCAGCGCGCCCTGCTGTTCGCGTGCAGTTCGGTAATCCTCAAGCGACTGGTCGAACGCGCGCAACTGCGTGACGAGACCAGGCTCTATTTCGCGCGAGACCAGCACATAGGCGTCTGGGTAGGCTTCGAGACGATAGAGCGCGACTACACTGTCCGTCGGTTCGTCAAAGCGGATCGATACTTCCGAGCGATTCGCGGCTGCAAACGCTTCGGGCGAAGGCGGCGTAAACGCTCTGTCGCTTCCCCCGCCTGCGAGGACCTGCGCGCGGCTATCGATGACATAGGCCGATTGCAGCCGCCGCCGCTCCGCTTGCACGTTCAGAAAGGCGAGATAGAGATCGCGCTGTTCGGTCAAGCCGCGTTCGGCGGCATTCAGGTCCATCGCCATCGCCTCGACATCGCCGCTCAGGCCGCCGGAGGCGAGGTCCACGTACGCGCGTCCGACCGCGGCGGCGTTCTCCATGGACGTCTCGACGCGTTTGCTGAACCAGCGATCCACCCCCTGGCTGAAAGCAACGCCAAGAAACGCCGCCACAATCAACGCTGGCGCGAGTGCAGCCAGACTGAACAAGGTGGCGAAGCGCATGTGCAGGCGCGCGCCGGAAGCAGCCGATCGCCACTCGCGCGCCACGCGAAAAATCCTATAGGCAAGCACCCCCACCAAACCGATGGAGATGAGCAGGCTGACTAGAAGTGCGGCGCGAATTCCTGAGGCCGCGCTCTGCTCGATGCCCTCGCCAAGCAGCAACGCGAGCGTGGCGCCTCCCGTCAGCAGCCCTGCGGTTGCGGCCCCGGCGGCGAACAAAAGACCGGAGCGGCTGTAACGGCGCGCCCCGACGACGTTCGGAACTTCCCTGGCGTCTATCGCCGCGGGTGAAGTCACGCTGTCAAACTCCATGTTGCGCTAACGCAACATGTGTTGAACTAGGAACACGTTGGGGTCAATCGTCCTGCCCAGTAGGGATGCCAAGGGTTTGAATCTTCTTGCGTAAGGTGTTTCTGTTGATCCCGAGCAGCGCGGCGGCCCGGACCTGATTGCCGCGGGTGGCGGCCAAGGTGCGCTGGAACAGGGCGCGCTCCACTTCTCCTATAAGGCGCTCATGGAGCCCCGCTTCCGGGAGACCAGGGCGGGCGGCGGCGAAGAGCGCGTCAATGTGGGCCGCCAACGCGTCCGGCCCTGGAGCCTCCTGCACCTGCCCGCCGCCGTTCGAGGTTTGCGCGATGTCATCAGCGGTAATTGTCGAGCCAGCCCCAAGTGCGGCGGCCGCTTGCAGGCAGTTCTGCAACTCACGCACGTTTCCCGAAAAGTGTAGCTGTTCGAGATGCGCCAACGCGCTCGGATCAAGGAATTTCTCCGGCAAACCGTGTCTGCGGCCGTGCTGCAGGAAAAGCCGCGCCAGGCTCGCGATGTCCTCGATGCGCTCGCGCAGCGGCGGAACGCGGATCGTGACGACCTTAAGCCGATGCAGCAAATCTAAACGAAAGCGGTCGTGGCGCGATGCATCGGCCAGGTCGGCGCATGCGGAAGAGATGAGCCGGAAATCTGGTGGCTCGTCGTCTTCGAGTATCGGTAGGCTGGCGGCGAGCCGGGTCTGGCTGTCCGCTGGCAATTCATCGACGCCCTTGAGCATCAGCACGCCTCCTCGCGCGCGCGCCGCCGCCCCCTTCTGTGAGCGCAATTCCTCTTCAATTGTTCCGGGCGCCGCTGCGGCCACGTTGAGCACGACAAACGGATGCTTGGCCCTTGCGCTACTGGCGTGAATGGCGCGCGCCACGCGTTCCTTGCCGACGCCTCTCTCTCCCTCGATCAACACGGGAACGTCAGTAGGCGCGAGCCGTGCTACCGATCGGAACACAGCCTGCATTGCGGACGAGCGCCCAACCAGCGGAAGTGTTTCATCCTCGCGTAAGCGCTGCAGAGCAGCGCGCGTCTTCGGCGGTGGCGATCGCTCAAGCGCGCGGCGGATTGTGGCGAGAAGGGCGTCGAGATCAAAAGGTTTAGGCGCATAATCGAAAGCGCCTGCTGCGTCCGCGGAGAGCGCCGTGGCTATCGTGGATTGCGCGCTCATGACCACAAACGGCAGCTCCGGACGCGCTGCGCACAACGCTGGAAGCACGGAAAAGAGCGATTCGTCGCCCATATAGACATCGCTCAGAACGACATCGCCCTGCCCCTCTTTCACCCACTTCACCAAGGTCGGGAGGCTGGAGGTCGCGCGGACCGCGTACCCCTCGTTGTTCAGCGCTTGCGATAGGACATATCGCAATGAGGCGTCGTCGTCGGCGAGGATCACGCACGCGGCCAAACTAATCTTCCTCTATTGGCAGGTAGACGCGAAATGACGTACGTCCGGGTTCCGAAGCCACCTCTATGCGTCCATCATGGCTCGCTATGATCTCCCCTGTGACGGCGAGCCCAAGGCCCATTCCCTTCGGCTTAGTTGTGGCGAACGGCTCGAACGCGCGCTCCATGATTTGAGGATCGAGCCCCGGCCCATTGTCTATGATCTGCACCTCAAGTTGGGCGCGCGCGGCGCCGGTGGGTGTCTTACGGACTCGCACGCCAGGCCTGAAACTTGTGCGCATAGTCAACGTCGGAGAAGGCGTTCCAACTAAGGCTTCGGCAGCGTTCTGTGCGATATTGAGAAACGCCTGCACCAATTGGTCGAAGTCGCCCAACACGAAGGGCAGGCTCGGATCATAGGCTTCGAGAATGGCGATGTCGGGAGCGCTCGACGAAACCAGCAAACGAACCCGATCCAGCGCCTCATGAACGCTGAAGCGGCGTCGATCACCGCTGAGGCCGGGGAACGTATCAATCGCATTGGTCAGGCGATGAATGCGGTCCGCTTCGGCGCATATCAGTTCGGCGAGGGTATTTGTCTGTGTGTGGCCAGCCTTCGCAATCAATTGTGCTGCCGCGCGTATGCCTGCAAGCGGGTTGCGGACCTCGTGCGCCAACGTCTGCGCGGCCAAGCGCGCGCGTTGGTGCGGTCGCCCATGGGGCAGCGGCGTCAAGGCGAGCGCGACATAACCCTCCTCCCCAACCGGCGCTGCTGCGAGACTGACGCGGCCGAGCGAGAGCCCAGGCCCGCCGAACGAGAAATCGGTTTCGCTGATTGCGGTCCCCTGCTCCGCCGCGCGGCTCACCAGCGCCGAAACAGCAGGGGCGGGCCCAAAGACATGTTCCAGTGTCCTTCCCACGAGACCCCGGCCGCTGCCCCCGAGCAATTGCGCGGCCGCCAGATTGGCGAACGCGATCGTCAAATCACGCCCCACGCCGAGGATCGGAATGGGGAGCCCCTCCAACCAACGGTCTAAGTCGGGCGGCGCTTGGCATGGACCTACCTGTGCTGGCATGGATTGCTTCACTCGAACATGCAGAACTTAGGCGCCTAATTTCTAGGCGCCAAGGAAAATGCTGCGATGCAGCAATGGAGTCGAAAACCGTGAGCTTTGCCGCCATTGTTGTCGCCGGCGGCGCCGGTTCCCGCGTCGGTGGAGATACCCCGAAGCAGATGCGCGCGCTGCGGGGCAGGCCTGTTATTCAATGGTCGGTCGCCGCTTTGGCTGAAGCAGGGGCATCCGAGATTGTAGTTGTAGTCTCGGAGGAGACCCTGCCCCGCTGCCACGAAATCCTCGCGCGGTGGCCGGTCCGCGTGGTGTTGGGCGGCAATACGCGGAGCGGCTCGGTGCGCGCCGGGCTCGAACATGTCAGCGCCGAACGCGTGCTGGTGCACGACGCCGCTCGCCCCGGACTGAAACCAGAAATAGTGCGGCGCCTCCTCAAGACTTTGGATGGCGGAGCATTGGGCGTGGCCCCCGCCTTGCCGTCGGCGGACATGCTCTGCAGGACCGATGGGGCGGGGCACATCATCGACGCAGTAGAGCGCACCGGCTTGATGCACATCCAAACGCCGCAGGCGTTCCAGACATCTGTGTTGAAGGCAGCTTATGCGGCCGCACCGGATGCCAGCTTCCCCGACGACCTATCTGTGCTGCGTGCGTTCGGCGCCGAGGCGGCGCTGGCGACAGGCGATCGAGCGCTCATGAAGATAACTTACGAGGAGGATTTTGCTGTGCTGGAGCGATTGATGGGCGGCGTGGTGTGCGTCGGGTCTGGCTTCGACGCGCACCGCTTCGGCCCTGGTGATCATGTTATGCTCTGCGGCGTGCGCATCGCCCACGATCGTGGGCTCCAGGGCCATTCCGACGCGGACGCGGGATGGCACGCGTTGGTCGACGCCATATTGGGAGCGCTCGGTCAGGGCGACATCGGCGCGCACTTTCCACCGAGCGATCTCGAGTGGAAGGGCGCAAGTTCCGAGATGTTCTTACGTCATGCGGGGAAATTGGCCGAGCGAGCGGGTGCGCGCATCGGGCACGTTGATGTCACCCTGATCTGCGAACGGCCAAAAATCACCCCCTATCGCGAAGCGATGCGGGCGCGGACCGCTGAAGTTCTCGAACTTCCGCTCGCACGCGTCTCCATCAAGGCGACGACAACCGAACGCATGGGCTTCACTGGACGCGAAGAGGGCATCGCAGCCCAAGCCGTTGCTACGCTCGATTGCCTGCCCTAGCGCCGCGCGCATCGATCGGGCCACAAGTGGCAATCTTCAGCTCCGTTGATGTTCTCCCAGAATGCGCGGGCGATGTTGATGTAATCGTCGCTCCAGGCGCGACCCGGCGGCGGCGCGATTACCCGCCAATCGGCGCTGGCGAAAGCGATTCGCGCCAGCGCTTCCGGCGAACGCGAAACCACCATGACGCTGGTGGCCAAGCCGCCATAGGCGTAGGGGCTCGGGGCTGACGCGCTCATTCGATAGAGCGTCGGCGCATTGATCGCACCCGCGACGCGCGCGGCCTCCGAAACCAGCGCAAGATTGCGGTTCGAGAGATGTAGCACGACGATGCCGCGGTCGCTGAGCTTCGCGAGATAAAGGCTAAGCGCCTCGCGCGTCAGCAAGTGCGCGGGTACTGCATCGGAGGTGAATGCATCCACCACGATAACATCGAACGCTCCGTCTGGCGCGTCGGCGATCCGCAATCGGGCGTCGCCGAGTTCTATGCGAGCCGCAGGCTGACATTCGCGCACATACGAGAAATCGCTGCCCTCGCGCCCGGAGAGGCGCACCATCAGCGGATCGATTTCATAGATGGTCAGCGTATCCTGGGGGCGGGTTAGGCACGCGCTCGACCCAGCGCCAAGTCCAATGAGCGCGAGGCTCGAGCGCTCGCCGCCTGCGAGGCCCGCTTGAATCGCCTCCCCCAACGCTGTGTTGGGGCTGTAATAGGTGAGGGGTTCGCGCGTGTCGCCCGGCGCCAGCAACTGCGCGCCGTGGATTGTAGCGCCGTGGACGAGCAGGCGCTCCCGGAGCGGATTATCCCTTGCCGCTGCCGGAATTTCGCGCACGCGGACAATGCCGAAAAAGCTGCGCTCTTGCGTGACGATGCGGCCGCCGCGTGCATTATCGAGGTAAATGGCGCCAAAGGCGCACGCTACGATAAGCGCCGAGGCGAGCCCTCGCCTACCGTTGAACAGGATCGCCACCGCGCAGACAACAAGGCCGACGCGCGCGAGCAATTCTGCGTCGAGCCCCTGCCCCCGAATTGCAAGAATCGCCAGCAAAGTGGCAGCGAACCCCGCAAACCCGTGGATGATGTCCACCGCACCTGCACCTTCGGTGCGAGGTGCAGAAATCGCTTGCGTCAAAAGCGCCAACAGAGTGAACCCGCACGCCAGCAGCAGCGCGCCCCACGGCGCGGCGACGGAAAGCATTTCCCGTCCCTCCGCCACTGCGCGCGTCAGCATCGTGGTCGGGTTGGCGCCGATGACAAGCACGAGCACGGCCAGACCCGCAGCGACCGCCATGGTGATGTAGCGATGCTGCGTCGAACGGTGCTCACCGCCCATTGCCGCGCCGATGATCGCGGCCGCGCAGCCGAGCGCGCCTAGCACCAGAGTTGGCGCCGGCGGCGCCCAGGCGAGCGCCATGAGCGCGAGCGTAAACGCGGCGAGGGCGGCGCCGAGGGCGGCGTCGGCGATCCGGAATCGGGGCGCCCGCGCCTGGCAGAACAAGCACGTCGCCGCGAGCGCGATCGGGTATTCGTATGCGTTGTTGAAAAGGAGCGGCGCGGCGAGCGCGGCGAAGGCCCCGCCCAACACCCCGCCGAACGAGACGCAGAGATAAAACTCCGTGAGCCGTGCGGCATTGGGCCTGGAAGCGGACAGCGCGAGATGACATGTCAGCGCCGCAAAGAAAAAGCCCAGCAACACCAGGCCCGCGGAGACGAGCCAGTCGTCCGCCAGCTCATCGGCAAGCAGCGCCATAGCGAGCGTCAGCGGAAATAGGACCTGCACCGCCCACGCCAATTTTTGATGTCCGCGCGCGAACGCGAGCACGAAGGTGAGCAGATAGAGTGCGAGCGGGATAACCCACAGCATCGGCGCTGAGGCGATGTCAGTGGAGATGTGCAAAGTAACGCCAAGCGAAAGCGCGGACGGCGCCGCTGCCGCAGCGACCCAATACATGCGCCGTCGCCAAGTGGGCGCTGGCCCCGCCTCCGTAGGCGCAGGCGCCGCTCCGCGGCCGGCGATCGCAAGCCCAGCGCAAACCAGGATGATCGCGCCTACAATGGCGTAGCTCAGCGTCCATGCCTGGCTTTGGGCGCCGGCGCCCAGTGCGGGTTCGATCAGCATCGGGTACGCCAACAGACCCGCAAAACTGCCGAGATTGCTCGCGGCGTAGAGAAAGTAAGGATCGTGCGCATCAGCGCGGCCTGAGCGCGCGTACCAGGCCTGCAGCAGCGGCGCAGTGGCCGAGGCCGCCGCAAATGGCGCTCCGACCGAGAGGGCGAGCACGCCCAGGAGCCACAGCGCCGGTTGCTCGGAACTCGGCGACCCTAGCGCCTCGCTCACCTGCACCGGCAGCACCAAGCACGCTGCGATCAACACGCCGCCATGGATCAGCGCCTGCAAACGCATGTCCTTCAACCGCGCCAGCAGGTGCGCGTAGAGATAGCCCGCCAGCAAGGCGGCCTGGAAGAACGCCATCGAAGTGTTCCAGACCTGCGGGCTACCCCCGAGCAGCGGCGTCACCATGCGGCCGAACAGCGGCTGCAGAACGAAGATCAGCGCCGCGCTGGAAAACAACGTCAGTGCGAAGATGGGCGCGGCGGCGGCGCGGGCGATGGCTTGCACTTGTTCTCCTGCGTGAGCCAACGCCCCGAACCGGGGCAGGGTAGAGAGGCACGGAGCCCCCTCCCCTGGGAGCGTCGGCGCCTCGAAGGCGGGGACGCCGGCGGTCCAAGGAGCCCCTGCCCCGCTCCCACGGGACGAATAGGCATCTTCGTTCGTGCGTCTCTGCCATCGCGGCCGTTTACTGGGAATGGACAATCGCCGCGCGCGGTTCTTAGCTCGCGCGATGTTCTCGCCAGAAATCACCGCCGCCGCCCGCGCCGTGCTCAAAGCCTGCCGCGCGCAGGGCCTCCGTATCGTCACCGCGGAGAGCTGCACTGGCGGCCTTATCGCGGCGGCGCTGACCGCGATCCCGGGTTCGTCGGACGTGTTCGAGCGCGGGTTCGTGACGTACTCGAACGAGGCTAAGGTTGAAATGCTTGGCGTGCCGGCTGCGCTGATCGAGGCGCACGGCGCGGTGAGCGCGGAAGTCGCCCGCGCGATGGCGGAGGGGGCGCTGGCGCACTCGCGCGCTGATGTTGCGGTCGCCGTCACCGGCGTTGCTGGGCCGGGCGGGGGGAGTGAGATGAAACCGGTGGGCCTCGTGCACATCGTCGCGGCGCGCAGCGGCGGCACGCGACTGCATGAGGAGTGCAGGTTTGGCGATGTGGGGCGTGATGCGGTGCGCGACGCGAGCGCGGGACAGGTGCTGGAACTTATGGCGAGGGCGGTTTCGCTAGCTTCGGGAGATCGTGATCACTGATCGCCCCAGGTGCTTCCCAATCGTGAGATCGTAGCCCGCTTCGGTGAACGCGTTGACCATCACTGGATTCCTTAGGGACCGGCCGATCTCCATGGGCGTCACGTCGTCGCATCGGTCCGCTAGCTCCGCCGGCGTCCCGGTGAAGCATCCGTCGCGATCGACCAGGTCGCGTAATTGCGAGAGCAATGCCAAATTGGCCTTGGCCATACAACTTTCTTCCGAATCAAGACGAAGCATAGCGTTCTGTCGTTAATTAAATATTACTTATCCGGGGGGAGAGGGGGCGTCTGAGCCCAGCCGCCTCCGCGCCTCCTTCTCGAACGCCCCCATAATCCGCGCCGCGACTTTGTCCTTGTTCGCGCTCACCACTGCATTCAGCACCGGGTTCTTGAACTGATACGAAATCCAGAAGCGCACGCGCGTACCCTCCTCGCATGCCTCGAAGCGCCAGCGATTGTCGAGCGCGTGGAATGGCCCGCTGACGAGCGACACATCCACTTCGCCTTTCGCCGGTTCGCAGCGCACGTTGGTGGAGAAGCGCTCGCGGATGGCTTTCCAGCCGACGATGGCCTCGGCCACCCCTTCCCAACCGCCCTGGTCGCGCGGCTCTTGTTTGATGACGCGCAGCTTCTGCAGATACGGAATGAACTTCGGATATTCGCGCACGTCGCCGACCATGCGGCAAAGATCGGCCGGCGCGTAGGGGAGTATGCGCTCGGCGGCGAGGGTGGTGCGGGACACTAAAGCCCCTTTCCTCGGAGGGGCGCCAGCCCGAGGCTGCAAGGC
>CXWL01111782.1_pt1 | contig 17253 bp, 19 predicted proteins | sample 590931 | NCBI WGS metagenome assembly CXWL01 (sample SAMEA3498368, study PRJEB10139) | groundwater metagenome | biome: water well; material: biofilm material | place: Germany | collected 2015-04-27 | reverse complement strand
CGCAAAATCCGGACCGCCTCGACGACATCGTCCAGCGCCTTGAAGCAGTGCAGGCGTTTGCCGCGCTGCCGGAAAGCGCATCGCTGGCCGCCGCCAACAAACGCATCACCAATATCCTGAAGAAGACCGACGCCGCGATCGGCACTGTCTCCGAAGACTTGCTGAAGGAAGAAGCGGAGCGCAAGCTGTTCAGCGCGATCAAGCGCGTGCGTCCGGACGTCGACGCAGCCTTTGCCGCCGGCGACTTTACCGGAACGCTCAAGACGCTGGCGCGCCTGCGCGACGACGTCGACGCCTTCTTCCTCGACGTGATGGTGATGGATGAAGACCTTTCGCTACGCAACAACCGCCTGGCCTTGCTGTCGTCGCTGCACGGCATGATGAACCGCGTGGCCGACATTTCGAAACTGGCATCGTGATCGGAGCCGTCATGAAGATGATCATCCTCGACCGCGACGGCGTCATCAATCATGACTCGCCCGAATTTATCAAGTCGCCTGCCGAGTGGGTCCCGATTCCCGGCTCGCTTGAAGCGATCGCCCGCCTGAACCAGGCCGGCTACCGCGTCGTGATCGCGTCGAACCAGTCGGGCATCGCGCGCGAACTGTTCGACATGTCGATCCTGAATGCGATACACCAGAAGCTGCACACCAGCGCGCAGCAGGTGGGCGCGGACATCGACGCGATCTTTTTCTGCCCGCATGCGGCGATCGACAACTGCGATTGCCGCAAGCCGAAGGCCGGCATGTTCGACGAGATCTCGAAGCGCTTCAAGGTCAGCCTGAAAGGCGTGCCGACCGTGGGCGACTCGCTGCGCGACCTGCAGGCTGGTTTCATCAGCGGCTGCTTGCCTTACCTGGTCTTGACCGGCAAGGGCCAGAAGACGCTGGAGACCGGCGGCCTGCCGCCTGGTACCCAGGTCTTTCCCGACCTGGCCGGCATGGTCGACGCACTGCTCAAAGACACCACCGCGCCTGCCGCCAGCGCCGCATAACAATATACAAATCCGGAGTCATTCTTGCGTAACTTCACCCTGTTCCTGCGTTCCCTGTTATTCACTGTCGTCATGGTGCTGGCCACCGTGATCTGGGCGTTTGTCTGCATGCTGGCGGCGCCGCTGCCCTACAACAAGCGATTCTGGGTGACGTCGCGCTGGAACGTCTTCGTGATCTGGTGCGCCAAGGTCATTTGCGGCATCCGCTACCAGTTCAAGGGCTACGACAACCTGCCCGACGCGCCGGCCGTCGTGCTGTCGAAGCACCAGTCGGCATGGGAGACCATCTTCCTGCTTCCGAGCCTGACACGGCCCCTCGTCTACGTCTTCAAGAAAGAGATTTTGTATATCCCGTTCTTCGGCTGGGGCATGGCGCTGCTGCGGATGATCCCGATCGACCGCAGCCAGGGAAAAAACGCATTCAAACATGTTGTAAGTCAGGGCAAACGCAGGCTCGCGGACGGCCAATGGATTATCATGTTCCCTGAAGGGACACGGATACCGGTTGGCCAGAAGGGCAAGTACAAAAGCGGAGGCACACGCCTTGCCATCGAAACCGCCGCGGTCGTCATACCGATCGCGCATAATTCTGGCGAGTGCTGGCCGAAGAACTCATTCATCAAGCGCCCCGGCCTCATTACGGTATCGATCGGAAAACCAATATCTCCGGATGGCCACACGGCCGACAGCATGATGGAAGAGGTGGAAAATTGGATAGAATCAGAAATGCGCGTCATTTCACCCCACGTCTACAACGCTGGCTAAGCGAAATGGGCGCCCTGATCCGGGCATCGACACCGCAGCAGAACATGACGTCACCAAAGATCAACGGCAACCAGCTCGAATTATTTGCACAGGACTTTTTCGCGGCGCTTGAACCAGCCGCGAAAAGCCCTCCGCCCCCGCCACAACCACTGTTCAAGGCGCCGCCGGTTGCGCCACGGCCGGCCATTCCAACGCCGCCACGCGCGCCTGACGGGCCGCCGCTGCGCCGCATCCAGCTTGGCGCACATTCCCTCGAATTCGAACTGCGCCGCTCCACGCGCCGTTCGATCGGGTTCATGATCGACGATAACGGCCTGCGCGTTACAGCGCCGCGCCGCATCACGCTGGCCGAAATCGACACCGCCATCCGCGCCAAGCAGCGCTGGATTTTAAACAAGCTCAATGAACGGGGCGAGCGCCGCGCCACGCGCGAAGAGCGTGCGCCGGTGCGCTGGACCGATGGCGCCCAGCTGCCTTTCCTGGGCGGCGACATCACCTTGCGGCTGGAGCAAGCGGTGCGCAGCCACTGCGCGTTCGATGGCGAGGCGCGCATGCTCCGCCTGGGCGTTGTGCCGGGCCTGTCGGAATGGCAGCTGAAGGAACGGGTAAAGATCTGGTACCAGGGCGAGGCCAAGCGGCTGTTCGCCGAGCGCCTCGACCTGTATGCGGAAAAACTCGGCGTGCGCTACACGTCGATGGCACTGTCGTCGGCTGGTACGCGCTGGGGTTCTTGCACGGTGGGCGGAAATATCCGCCTGAACTGGCGACTGGTCCACTTCTCGCTGCCGCTGATCGATTACGTGGTGGCGCACGAACTGGCGCACCTGCTTGAGATGAACCACAGCCCGCGTTTCTGGGCCCAGGTGGGTTCGGTGTATCCGGATTACGACGGCGCGCGCGCTGCGCTGCGCCAGCGCTCGCAGGAGTTGCCCGTATTGTTCGATTGATCGCTCATTCACGCGCGCCCGCCAGGGCCTTCGCGCGAAACGCTCACTGCAGGACGTTCCCGGCCTGCGCGGCGATCTTCAGCATCTCCGCGTAGCGCTCCATCCCTGCCCGCTCGGCGTCGCCGAGGCAGCGGTACGGAATCGGCAAGGTGCCTCGCTTGAGCACCATCAGGTAACCGCGCCGGTAGCGGCGGATGCGGATCACGTCGTCCCATGCGATCAAGGTGACGCCCCGCGAGCAGCTGCGCACGATGCCATGGTCGTCAATGGCGAATTCATACACCAGCTTGCCGCGCCCGGCTGCGGCGAAGTGCAGCGCCGCCGAGCCAGTGGTCTTGAGCAGCATCAGGTAGGTACGCAGGAAACCAAGGCGGCGGCGGCGAATCAGGTAGCCGCCGTGCTCCCACATGAAGCCCGCGTACTCGGACAGGGAATACTGGACCTTGAATACCATCGGCGGGCGGCCTGGATCGTCATGCAGGATGGGTGGCCGCGCGTCAGCATGCTCGCTTGCGGGAACCGCGACATGAATAATGCTGCGCGGTTCCGACGATGCAAGCGGTTCGGTGCCGGCCATTTTCGATTGGTTATACCCTAACATGAACTTCCCCTGCTTTTCTTATGGGGACATGGTAACAAAATGTTAGTGAACTAATGGCCTCAACAGTTCAAGCGTGCGCAGGGTTGCCCCCTTGTGCGCCCCTGCGAAGGCTGCTGCGCGTTGCCCCATCGTGGCGCGCGCGCCACGGTCGGCCAGCAAGCGGGCGCCTTGTTCCAGCATGTGCGCCGCATCGTCGACCCGCAACGCGCCGCCAGCCGCGATCGCCTCGTCGGTCGCCTGCGCAAAATTGAAGGTGTACTGGCCGACGATAACCGGGCGCGCGAGCGCGCAGGCTTCGATCAGGTTCTGGCCTCCCAGCGGCAGCAGGCTGCCGCCGATGAATGCGCAGTCGCATGCCTCGTAATACGCAAACATCTCGCCCATCGAGTCGCCCAGCAAGACGTTTGCGCTGACCGGCGCGTCGCCAAGCTGCGAACGGCGCTGCAGCGACAGGCCGCGCGCTGCGACCAGCCCGGCGACCTCGTCGAAGCGCTGGGGGTGGCGCGGCACGATCGCCAACAGCATGCCCTCCGGCCTCGATGCCATGGCTTGCCAGGCGTCGAGGATCATTGCCTCCTCGCCCTCGCGCGTGCTCGCGCACAGCAGCAGCGGGCGGCCCTGGACGCGCTCGCGCAGCCAGGCGCCGGTGTCAAGCGCCGCCTGCGGCACCACGACGTCGAACTTGATACTGCCTGTGACATGCACGTTCGGCGAACCGAGCGCGCGCACGCGCGCAGCATCCGCTTCCGTTTGCGCGGCCACCAGCGTGATGCCGCGTGCCGCCTGCATCATCAGCGCGCCGAAGCGCTGGCCGCGGCGCAGCGAGCGTTCCGACAGGCGGGCGTTGACCAGCGCCACCGGCACATCCTGGCGCCGGCAGGCCGCGATCATGTTCGGCCACACTTCGGTCTCCATCAGGATGCAGATGCGCGGCGCGAAAAAGCGCAGGAAGCGCCGCACCAGCCATTCGATATCGTAGGGAAGATAGCTTTGAACCAGCCGAGCGCCATGTTTGGCATACAGCGCCTTGCCGGTGGCGCGCCCGGTCGGCGTCATGTGGGTCAGGACGATGCGGCTGTCCGGATAGGTCTGCATCAGCGCGTCGATCAGCGGTTCGGCCGCGCGCGTTTCGCCGACCGACACCGCGTGCACCCAGATCGTGTGCCAGCCGCCGTCGCGCCGGCCATACAGCCCGAGGCGCTCGCCAAGGTGCTGCCGGTAGCCGGGCTCGCGCAGTCCGCGCCACCACAGCCGGCCGAGCACAAACGGCAGCGCCAGCACCCACAGCGCGGAATACAGGCCGCGCGTCAAGGCTGGCCCTTCAGGCGCTCGACCGCAGCCAGAACCTCTGGCACCGATGGCGGCGCGCCGCGGTCGCCCAGGTTGATGATACGCGGCGACCAGTTGCCCTCGGTCTTCCACTTCGGCGAGTCGCAATACAGTTCGATCGTCGGGCGCACGAAGGCGGCCGCGATGTGCGTCAGGCCGGTGTCGACGCCAATCGCCAGGCCCGCGTCGCGCGCCAGTGTAATGGCCTCATCCATCGAGAGCTTCGGCAGCACCACGGCATTCGGCGCGCCGGCGGCGATCGCTTCCGCCTCGCGCTTTTCGTCAGGGGAGCCCCATGCCAGCAGCACCGGCATCGGCGCCAGCGCGTTGGCGGTGCTGATCCAGCTTGCGGTCGGCCACTTCTTGGCGTCGCGCGCAGTCCCATGGAAGAACACGGCGTAGTCGATCGCCGGCATCCAATCCGGCCGGCTGCCGGTGCTCGGCCCGGGCAGGCCGAAGTCGGGCGCAACGTCGACCGGATAGCCGAGCGCCGCGCCGGCGACCAGCCGGCCGCGCGCCACCGCATGGGTGCGCGGATCGAGCGGAATACTTTTGGTATGGAAGATGCGCGAGACGCCTTCGTAGCCGGAGCCTTCGCTGCCGTTGGCAAGGCCGACCTTCTGCCCGCCGCGGTTGATGCGCGCCGCGCCCATGATGATGCCGGTCTTAAGCAGGCCTTGCGTATCAAATACATAGTCGTAGCGTTCCGCGCGCAAGGCGGCGAAGAAGGCCTTGATCTCGGCGCGCGTGGCCTTGTCGCCCAGGCTCTTGCGCCAGCGCCGCAGCGCGAACGGAATGATCTTGCGCACGTGCGGGTTCAGGCGCACCAGGCTGACATAGCCCTCCTCCACCACCCAGTCGATGTTCGCGTCCGGATGGCGGCGCAGGATGTCCGCCACCATCGGCAGGTTATGCAGGACGTCGCCCAGCGACGACACCCGCACCAGGAGGATATTCAACGCCACGCCGCGCTCAGAACGGCAGTTGCGCGTCAGGCTTGGCAGCCAGGATCACGCGGCGGAACTCGCCCTGGATACGGCGCAGCGCTTGTGGCGACTCCGCTTCGAAACGCATGACCACCACCGGCGTCGTGTTCGACGAACGCGCCAGGCCGAAGCCGTCGGCATATTCGACGCGCAGGCCGTCGATCGTGATGATGCGTTCGGCGCCGTCAAAAGTGGCGCCGGCGCGCAGCTTTTCGATCAGCTCGACGTTCTCGCCTTCCTTCAGGTGCAGGTGCAGCTCCGGCGTGCTGTCGGACTGCGGCAGCGCGTTCATCAGCGCCGACGGATCGGCCACGCGGGTCAGCAGCTCGAGCAGGCGCGCGCCCGAGTACAGGCCGTCGTCGAAGCCGTACCAGCGGTCCTTGAAGAAGATATGGCCGCTCATCTCGCCGCCCAGGGGTGCGCCGGTTTCACGCAGCTTGGCCTTGACCAGCGAGTGCCCGGTCTTCCACATCAGCGGGCGGCCGCCGTGTTTTTCGATATACGGCGCCAGGTGGCGCGTGCACTTGACGTCGTACAGGATCTCGGCGCCTGGATTGCGCGACAGGACGTCGGCGGCGAACAGCATCATCTGGCGGTCCGGATAAATGATCTGGCCATCCTTGGTCACCACGCCAAGGCGGTCGCCGTCGCCATCGAAAGCCAGGCCGATTTCAGCGTCGGTTTCCTGAAGCTTGCGGATCAGGTCCTGCAGGTTCTCGGGATGCGCAGGGTCCGGGTGATGGTTCGGGAAGGTGCCGTCGACTTCGCAGAACATCTCGATGACTTCGCAGCCCATGCCGCGGTACAGGTCGCCGGCAAAAGCGCCAGCGACGCCGTTGCCGCAGTCGACCGCGATCTTCATCGGGCGCGCGAGCTTCACGTCCGACAGGATGCGCTCGATGTAGGCGGCGCGGATATCGTGGGTGCGGTAGCTGCCAGGGGTGGCAGCGGCCGCATCGTCGCCGCCGGCGATGCTGTCGTACAGCGCGGTGATGGTGTCGCCGTGGATCGCTTCGCCGGCCAGCACCATCTTGAAGCCGTTGTAATCAGGCGGGTTGTGGCTGCCGGTGACCATGATGCCCGAGGCTGCGTTCAACACGTTGGTGCCGAAGTAGACCATCGGGGTGGCGACCATGCCAAGGTCGATCACGTCGACGCCGGCGTGCTGCAGGCCCGCAGCGAGGGCTGCCGACAGCTCCGGGCCCGACAGGCGGCCATCGCGGCCGATAACGACCNNCGGCGTCGAGCGTGCTGCCGATAACGCCGCGGATGTCATAGGCCTTGAAGATCGTCTTGGACAGGGAAACCATGTTTGTTTTTACCTTTGAATTAAACGCGGCGCGCGGACCCTGCGCGACCGGTTCATTCACGGGCGCTACGACAAGGGACACCGGCGGAAGCTAAGGGAATTAGATTGAATAGAACACATCATATTGTAGCGGCAAGCGGGGCGCTTGGGAAATGCGCCCGCGGACGTGCCGCTACCGGGGCAATGCTTAAACGCGCAGCTTGTCCAGCGATTTGCCGCCTTCGACCCACTCCTTGACCCACTTGGGCTGGCGACCCCGGCCAGTCCACTGCTGGGCCGAATTGTCAGGGTGGCGATAACGTACCGCGACGCTGCCGGTTTTACCGCCGCGCGCGCCGGTGCCGATCAGGTCTTTCAAAGGCACGCCGACACTTTGCGCGATAGCCATGATTTGTTCGCGTGCCTTGGCGACTTCCTGGTGCTCACGCTTTTTCATTTCCTGTTTGATTTGATCCTGCAGGTTACGCAAATCACCAACGGACATATTTGACAGATCCATCATGGTTCCTTAGTTGTGGTTTGAACGAATAAGTGAAATATCACCAATTGTCGCAATATACTACAATTCGAGACGAATGCTAGTCCTTCTTGTTCATTATCAGCCACCGTGGCGACTTGAATCGAACGATACGCGCATACAACCAAATGTAACTGATCACGAACAATAAACAGAAACAAATCAAAACACCGGTATTTCGCCAGAACACCGTCGCAGGTATTACCGCCATCAGCGAAAAAGTCCACAGGTATGGCGATGTTAGCGAGTTACGGCGCATCAGGGCGCGCGCTTCTTTCCGGCCCACCGCCCATTGCACGATGCGCCGGAAAATCAGGCTATGCAAGTGTATCCCATCGGGCATTGCCGGCGATTTTCCGCGTAAGAACATGCGGCGGTAAGCCGAGAATAAGGTTTCAAAGGCGGGATAAATCAGCAGCAAAGCGGCATACCAGGTCGACACCTGGGGGTTACGCATCACCAGCAGCAATGCGAGCTCGCCCAACATGAATCCGATGAAATACGCGCCGCCGTCACCGAGGAAAATCAGCCCGACCGGGTAATTCCAGATCAGGAACCCCGCCGTGGCGCCCGCCACCATCAGCGCCGCCACCAGCACAAACACGTCGCCTACCTGGAACGCCACATACGCGAGCGAAATCAGCATGCAAATGGTGACCACGCTGGCCAAGCCATTGAACCCGTCGATGATGTTGACGGCATTCGCAATCCCGGCCACTGCCAGCAAGGTGAAGGGCAACGCGAGCCATATATAGTCGAAGCCGAGCGAACCGCCGAAAGGCAGGTCGATCCGCGCCAGCCTGGCGTCGAGCAGGAAGTAGCCGAGCAGCGCCGCCACCATCGTCAATAGCAGGCGCCGCGACGCGCTGACATTACCGGTATAGTCTTCGACGATGCCGGCCACGAAGGCCACCGATGAACATAACAACAGCGCCAGCAGCCATTCCGACATTTCCGGCACGCGCCAGATCGAAATCGCGGCGCTGGTGACAACCGCGAGAAAAATGGGCAGGCCGCCGATGCGCGCGACCGCATGCGAATGGACTTTTTGAACGCCGAGGAAATCGGTATCAAGTGCACGCCCGTGCAGCTTCACCTGCTTAATGACGAGCAGGGTCAGGAGCGCGGATGCGACGAAACTCACGAGGAAAGAAAACATTATTAATTTTATTATTCTATAAGAACAAGCTCCAGGCAAGCTCGTGCCCTGCCCGGTAAGTTAAGGGGACCTCGGATAACCTGAAATTTGTCGTTCCCGCACAGGCGGGGACCCATGCGGCGCTAGCGGACATGCGGCCCATGGATTCCCGCCTGCGCGGCAATGACAGTTATTCGAGGTTCCCTTAATCGCGGCTGCAACCGCAGCTTGATCGAAACGCCGACACCAAATGCCGTGATTGTACCGGATTGGCAAGCACAGCCTGGATAGTTCAGCAAACTCTTTTATTGATCAATCGGCAATTGCTTTTCGATAAAGCACCGAGATTGTGCGTGCTGCATTGAATATATCCGAGGAGATTTACATTTCGAAATAATCAGATCCACGGGAATTTTTCATTGCAGGCACAAGGCCAGGGCATCGCGCCAGTCCGGCATCGCGCACATGGTGCGCAAGCGCGTGCAATCGAGCACCGAATTCGCCGGACGGTGCGCCGCCGACGGATAGTCGGCGCTGGTGATCGGTACGACCTTGCAGGGCATTGCCTGCAGCGCCATGATCGCTTCGGCAAATCCGCACCAGGTCGTCTGTCCGCCGCTTCCCAAATGGTAGAGGCCGGTGTGCTGTTTCCACCAATCTTCACCACCCTCCCGGGCGCGGGCCAGCAGCACAGCAGTGGTATCGGCGACAGTCCGGCTCCAGGTCGGCGCGCCATGCTGGTCGCAGACGACGCGCAGCTGCTCGCGTTCTTGCGCCAGCCGTAGCATGGTCAGCAGGAAGTTCTTTCCCCGCATTCCGTACACCCAGCTGGTACGCAGGATCAGGTGGTCGATGCCGGCGGCGGCCACCGCCTGCTCGCCTTCCAGTTTGCTCTGTCCATACGCGTTGATCGGATTGGGCGTATCCGTCTCGACCCAGGCGCCCGCTTTGCTGCCGTCGAACACGTAATCGGTCGAGTAGTGCACCATCGCCGCGCCCAGCTTGCGCGCCTCGATCGCCATGACTTCGGGCGCCTCGGCATTGATGCGCCGTGCCAGCCCAGGTTCGGACTCAGCCTTGTCGACGGCCGTATAGGCCGCCGCATTGACGATCAGGCCTGGCTTGACCGAGCGGATCACCGCGCGTACCTGGCCAAGGTCGGACAGGTCCATGCGCGCGCGGTCCACCGCGGTCACCTGCCCCAGTGCCTGCAGGCTGCGCTCCAGTTCGTACCCGACCTGCCCTTGGGCGCCGGTCAGTAATATCTTCATGGGAACACTTCGGCGTCGGCGAGCAGCTTGCCCTGGCTGTCTTTACCCGACAGCATCGGTTCCCCGGTCAGCGGCCAGTCGATAGCCAGCGCCGGGTCGCTCCACAAAATCGACCGCTCATGCTCCGGCGACCAGTAATCGGTGGTCTTGTACAGGCATTCCGCGCTGTCGCTGGTGACGACAAAACCGTGCGCAAAGCCGGGAGGGACCCACAGCTGGCGGCGGTTTTCGGCGGACAGCTCGACGCCGATCCAGCGGCCGAAGAANNTGGCCGAACGTGAATGGTTATCCTGGACAAAATTAACCGACAGGCCAGTCATTTGCGCGAAGTGGCGCGCGTTGTAGCTTTCATAGAAAAAGCCGCGGTCGTCGCCGAAGACGGTCGGCTCGAACACCAGGATTTCGGGAATGGAGCTTGGCGTAACTTTCATCAGAAGACCTTGTCGTTGAGCACGCGCAGCAGGTATTGGCCGTAGCCGTGATTTTTCAACGGATCGGCCAGCCGTTCGAGTGCCTGCGCATCGATATAACCCTTGCGGTAGGCGATCTCTTCGGGAACCGCCACTTTCAGGCCCTGCCGCTTTTCGATCGTGGCGATGAATTGCGACGCTTCCAGCAGCGATTCGTGGGTACCGGTATCGAGCCATGCCAGCCCGCGTCCCATGACTTCGACCGACAGCTGCTTCGCTTCGAGATAGGTCCGGTTGACGTCGCTGATTTCAAGTTCGCCGCGCGCCGATGGACGAATTGAGGCGGCGATATCACAGACCTGGCTGTCATAAAAATACAGCCCCGTCACCGCGTAATTCGACTTTGGCAGCAGTGGCTTTTCCTCGATCGACACGGCCCGCTGCGCGTCATCGAATTCGACCACGCCATAACGTTCCGGATCCAGCACGTGGTAGGCAAACACGGTGGCGCCCGCGCTGCGCGAACTGGCCAGCTTCAGTTTCTGGTCGAGCCCGTGTCCATAATAGATATTGTCGCCCAGGATAAGCGCCGACGGGCCGCCGCCAACGAAGTCGCGTCCGATCACGAACGCCTGCGCCAGGCCTTCCGGTTCCGGCTGGACCGCATAACTGAGGCTGATGCCCCACTGTGAACCGTCGCCCAGCAAATCTTGGAAACGCGGCGTATCGCGCGGCGTCGAGATAATCAGGATGTCGCGTATCCCGGCCAGCATCAGCGTGGTCAGCGGATAGTAAATCATCGGCTTGTCGTAAATCGGCAGCAATTGCTTCGATACGCTCAAGGTGACCGGATACAGGCGCGTTCCCGATCCGCCGGCCAGGATAATTCCCTTGCGTGATGCCTTGCTATTCAACTGGCCTCCCGTTTCGCATAGTTTTGTTCGACCCACGCCAGGTAAGCGCCCGACTGCACGTTCGCCACCCAGTCCTGGTGATCCAGATACCATTGCACGGTTTTCCGGATGCCGCTGTCGAATGTCTCAACTGGTTTCCACCCGAGTTCACGCTCGATCTTGCCGGCATCGACCGCATAGCGGCGATCGTGGCCGGGCCGGTCCGCCACATAGGCGATCTGCCCGGCATAGCCGTCCCCGGTTTTCGGCGCGACCCGGTCGAGCATTCCGCACAGCGTGCGCACGACATCGATGTTCTTCATCTCGTTCCAGCCGCCGACGTTATAGACCTCGCCCGGCCTGCCCGCCTCGAGCACCCGCCGCACTGCCGCGCAATGGTCGCTGACATACAGCCAGTCGCGAATCTGTCCGCCATCGCCGTATATGGGCAGGGGCTTGCCGGCCAGCGCGTTGGCCATCACCAGCGGGATCAGCTTTTCAGGGAACTGATAGGGACCGTAGTTATTCGAACAGTTGGTGGTGACAGTTGGCAGGCCATAGGTGTGGAAATAGGCGCGCACCAAATGGTCGGATGACGCCTTCGACGCCGAATACGGGCTGTTTGGCGCATACGCCGTCGTTTCCGTGAATGGCGCATCCTGTTCGCCGAGCGAGCCGTACACTTCGTCGGTGGAGATATGCACAAAGCGGAATTCTTCTTTTTCCCTGCCGCCCAGGCCATTCCAGTAAGCGCGCGCGGCTTCAAGCAACGCGAACGTCCCATTCACATTCGTTGTGATGAATTCGGCCGGGCCGTGGATAGAACGGTCGACATGGCTTTCGGCGGCAAAGTGCACAATGGCGCGCGGCCGGTGCTGTTCCAGCAGCTTGAGCACCGTGCCGCCATCGCAGATATCGCCGCGCACCAGGTGGTGGCGCGAATCGTCCTGCAGCGATGCGACATTGGCCAGGTTGCCGGCATAAGTCAGCTTGTCGAAATTGACGATGCCTTCGTTTGACTGCGCGAGCCAGTCCAGCACGAAATTCGACCCAATGAAACCGGCGCCGCCGGTAACGAAAATCATGAAATGTCCCGCCTGGGTTAGTGATCCGAAGGCATAATTCTATGCGAAACTTGCGCTCGTCTTAGTAATTTCATCATATCCGCAAGCGCGGACAGCAATGGGCAAACAGGAATGAAGACTTACGCCATCGGCGATTTGCAGGGATGTGCCCACGAAACGCAGCTGCTGCTCGAACAGATTCACGCAGATGCGCAGGGCGACGCCAGCATCCTCTTTGTGGGGGACCTGATCAACCGCGGGCCGGACTCGCTCGGCGCGCTGCGGCGGGTGCGCGCGCTGCAGGAGTCCAGCGGCGGACGGGTGGAAGCCCTGCTCGGCAACCATGACCTGCACCTGCTGGCGGTAGCCGCAGGGGCGCAGGCGGTGTCGCCGTCGGACACGCTCGACGCCATCCTGGCCGCCCCTGACCGCGATGAACTGGTCGCCTGGCTGCGCCAGCGCCCGCTGGCCATGATGTCCGGCCGCTGCCTGCTGGTGCACGCCGGCGTGCTGCCGCAATGGACGGCGGGGAAGGTGATGATGCTGGCCGCGGAAGTGCAGGCAGCCTTGCGCGGTGACGGCTGGATTGACTTCCTCGGACAGATGTATGGAAACACGCCGGACCGCTGGGACGAGTCGCTGACCGGCATTGCCCGGTTACGCTGCATCGTCAACGCGCTCACCCGCATGCGGCTGTGCACCGCGGACGGTGTGATGGACTTCAAGCAGAAGGAAAGCGCCGGGGCGCCGGCAGGGTCCGGGCTGCTGCCGTGGTTTGACCTCGAAGGCCGCCAGACGAAGGATGTGACGGTGGTGTTCGGTCACTGGTCGGCGCTAGGCCTGGTGATGCGCGATGACGTGATTGGACTGGACAGCGGCTGCGTATGGGGCGGCAAGCTGACCGCGGTTTGCCTGGACGAGCGCCGCCTGCTGCAGGTCGACTGCCCGGAGTACAAACCGCACAGCGGCAAGAAGAAGTAGTCAGGCGGCGCGTTCGCCAAGGGCGTCGCGGATGGCGTCGTGGGCCTGGTCGGCCAGCTCGCGGCGGTGCGCGCCCGTAGCATCGATTGGCGCCAAGCGGACCAGTTCCGCGCGGATACCGCCTGACGCCAGTACGGCCATCACGCTCCGGGCGAATGTCATGTCGCCGGTGAAGTCGACCGCCGGGTGCAGGGCGCCGTTCGCATCGAGATACCTGAGCGCATATGGTTGCACCTGCACCTTGGCGTCCACGGCCGCCTCGAACAGGTTGGCGTGGAACGGCAGCACCGTCCCCTGCGGCGCGGTGGTCCCTTCGGGGAAGAAGGCGACCCGTGCGCCCATCTCGAGCGCGGCCACGATCCCCTTGAACACGTGGCGCAGCTCGCGCCGGCTGCCGCGCGCGATGAACACCGTGCCGGCCTGCTCGGTCAGCCAGCCCAGCACCGGCCATGCGCGGATTTCCGACTTGGCCACGAAACGGCACGGGTGCACCGCATTGATGACGAAGATGTCGAGCCATGACACGTGGTTGGCCACGATCAGCGCGTGATGCAGCGCCGGCGCGCCCGAAGGCGCGGCGACGGTGACGCCGCAAATCGCCAGCAGGCGGCGCGACCAGTTCTGGATGCGCGCACTGCGGCGGCCGCTGCCAACCCAGGGGAAAACAAGGGCGCAGCTTGCCAAGCCCTCGATCAGGTGGATCAGGATGCGGGCAAGGCGCAAGGTCAGTCGAAGATTCAATGGAAACCAGTACAGTAGGCTCGGTCGTTCCCGCGCTCGCGGGAACCCACGCTGGGCGTGAGCCCACGCTGCGTATGGATTCCCGCCTCCGCGGGAATGACGGTCTTAGGTAAGGCGGCGTTCGTAGGCGATGTGGCCGGCGACGATGGTCGTGCGCACCTGGCCGGTCAGCTCGTAGCCGACGAACGGCGTGTGCTTGCCCTGGCTGGCCAGCGCGGACGCTTCAACCTTCCAGCGCGCGCCGGCGTCGAACACCACCACGTCAGCGACGGCGCCCGGCGTCAGTGTGCCGGCCTTCAGTCCCGCCACGCGCGCCGCGTCGTTGGTGATGCGCGCAATCGCACGCGACAGCGGCGACTGCGAACCCGCTTCGGCATGCTGGCCGGCGGCGTAATCGTCGGCCCACTTCAGCGCCAGCGACAGCAGCAGTTCCAGCCCGGTCGCACCCGGCGAGGCCTCGGCGAACGGCAGCAGCTTTTCATCGTCGTCCACCGGCGTGTGATCGGAACACATTGCGTCGACGGTGCCGTCGAACAGGCCCGCGCGGATCGCCTCGCGGTCGCGCTGGCTGCGGAACGGCGGGGCGACACGCGCCTTCGAATCGAAAAAGCCGATGTCGGCATCGGTCATGTGCACGTGGTGGGCGCCAACGTCGCAGGTGACCGGCAAGCCTTCCTGCTTGGCCGCGCGGATCAGCTCCAGCCCTGCTGCCGACGAGATGCGGCACAGGTGTACGCGTGCGCCGGTCGAACGCACCAGCTCAAAGATCGTATGCAGCGCGATCGTCTCCGACATCACGGGCACCCCCGACAGGCCGAGGCGCGACGCCAGCGGCCCGCTGTGGGCGATGCCGCCGCGGCCGATGTGCGCGTCCTGTGGACGCAGCCAGACCGTGTACTCAAAGGTTTTCGCGTACTGCATCGCGCGCAGCAGCACGGTGGTGTCCTCGATCGGCTGCTCGGCCTGCGCGAAGCCGATGCAGCCGGCTTCGGTCAGCTCGGCCATCTCGGTCAGCGCCTTGCCTTCCAGCCCCATCGTCAGTGCGCCCAGCGGGTGCACGTGCGCCTGGTTCAGGTTGCGGGCGCGGTATTTGAGCATCTCGACCAGGCCTGGCTCGTCCAGCACCGGGTCCGTGTCGGGCGGGCAGACCAGGCTGGTCACGCCGCCCTGCACTGCCGCCTGCATTTCCGATTCCAGCGTGGCCTTGTATTCGTAGCCTGGCTCGCGCAGGCGCGCGGACAGGTCGACCAGGCCCGGGGCGACCACGAGCCCGCTCGCGTCAATGACGCGGTCGGCTTCGAAGCCTGCCGGCGCGCTGCCGGTTGCGGCAACCACGCCGCCGTCGATGAACAAGTCGCTTACCGCGTCAATGCCGTTTGCCGGGTCGATCAATCGACCATTCTTGATATGTAGTTTCATCCGTGTGTGCCTGCCAAAATGCTCATTACCGCCATCCGTACCGCGATCCCGAAAGTCACCTGCGGCAGGATCACAGCCTGCGATCCATCCGCCACCGCCGAGTCGATCTCGACGCCGCGGTTCATCGGCCCCGGGTGCATGACGATCGCATCGGGTTTGGCCAGCGCCAGCCGCTCCGGGGTCAGGCCGTAGCTCTTGAAGTACTCCTGCGCCGACGGCAGCAGCGCGCCTGTCATGCGTTCGTTCTGCAGGCGCAGCATGATGATGACGTCGACATCCTTCAGGCCCTCTTCCATGCTGGTGAAGACGCGCACGCCCATCTGCTCAAGCCCGCCAGGCAGCAGCGTGTATGGGCCGATCGCGCGCACTTCCGGCACGCCCAGCGTGGTCAAGCCGTGGATGTCGGAACGCGCCACGCGGCTGTGCAGGATGTCGCCAACGATCGCCACGCGCANNTGGCGCCCGTCGCCGGCGTTGACCACGTGAACGTGGCCCTGCCTGGTGTCGTTCAGGTGCTTGGCGATCAGGTACGGCGCGCCCGACTGTGCGTGGCGCACCACGAACATGTCGGCGCTCATCGCCGCCAGGTTGTCGATCGTGTCGAGCAGCGATTCGCCCTTGCTGGCCGACGAAGCCTGGATGTTCAGGTTGATCACGTCGGCCGACAAACGCTTCGATGCGATCTCGAAGGTGGTGCGGGTGCGCGTCGAGTTTTCGAAGAACAGGTTGAACACGCTCTTGCCGCGCATGAGCGGGACCTTCTTCACCTCGCGGTCCGAGATGCTGACAAAGCTCGATGCCGTGTCGAGGATGTGGTTGACGATGGACTTGGGCAGTCCTTCAATCGTCAAGAGGTGCTGGAGTTCACCGTTCTTGTTCAGTTGCGGGTTAAGCATTGTCGTCTTCGATGGTCAGGGTAAGTTTGCCGTCTGCGCCGCGCGCCAGCGCCAGCGACTGCTGCGCGCCGAGGGTGACGCGGGTGGCGACGAAGTCTGCCGCCACCGGCAGTTCGCGTCCGCCGCGGTCGGCCAGCGCCGCCAGCGCGATACGCGCCGGGCGGCCGTAGTCGAACAGCACATTGATCGCCGCGCGCGTGGTGCGGCCGGTGTAGAGCACGTCGTCAACCAGCAGGATGGTCGCGCTGTCGACCGAAAANNCCGATATGGGTCGGCTTGACGTCCGGATGCAGGCCCTTCCTGGCGTAGTCGTCGCGGTAGAACGAGACGTCGATAAAGCCGAGCCGGCCCTTGATACCCAGGTCGTCGGCCAGCCGTTCGGCCAGCCATGCGCCGCCCGAGTGGATGCCGACGATGGCCAGGTTGGGCAGCCCGGGCAAGGCGGCGCGCACCTGTTGCAGCAGCGCGCGGTACAGCGCTTCCGCGTCGAACTGTTCAGTGGTTGTGGTTGGCATGATCGTCAAAGTATTGTTGCAAAATAATGGAGGCNNGGCGCCGTCGGGGTGGCGCGGCTCGCCGACCACCAGGCGGGCCGGGCGCCACTCGGAAATCAACGCGCCAATCTGTTCGAAGCGGGCGGCATTGTCGATAGCCTTGATGACGGCGAGCGGCTGTGCCTGCCCCGTCAGGGTGTTGCCCATCGCCATCCCAATCCGCTTGATGCCGAAGTCGAAACCGAAAACGAGCTCAACCATTACGCATGGCCGGCCTCGGAGGCGAGCATCATTGGGTCGATGCCCAGCAGCTTGATGGCGGCGGTATAGCGCTGCTCGATTGGCAGGTCGAACATGACAGTGGCGTCGGCGCCGACGGTCAGCCAGCCGTTGCGGCTGATCTCGTCTTCCAGCTGCCCCGGGCTCCAGCCCGCGTAGCCGATGGAGACCAGCAGGCGCTGCGGGCCGTCGCCCGACGCGACCGCTTCCAGCACGTCG
>CXWL01016457.1_pt1 | contig 17255 bp, 19 predicted proteins | sample 590931 | NCBI WGS metagenome assembly CXWL01 (sample SAMEA3498368, study PRJEB10139) | groundwater metagenome | biome: water well; material: biofilm material | place: Germany | collected 2015-04-27 | reverse complement strand
TGCAACTCCTTCGATCCTGGAAGAACCAGGATACGGGTGTTGCACTAGAATCTTGAACCCACAGTACTACTTTTTCTTATGGGGACGTTCTGATTGTGATGCAAGCGGGTGATTCTCTGTTGCCTCACTCGATGAAACAGCGCTGGGCCGACTGGCTCGCTTGAAGAATCCATAGGAAAACGTGATCCAGAAGACCGCCGAGAAGAGTCCCATCAAAACCGCTGAGAGCATCGTCCCCATTTGCTCGTCGGTCGGCTCCGCCGTGATCGAGCGGATCTGAACCATTGTGACGATGGGCCAAGCAAGACTCTCCAGCCCGAGCAATAGGGTGGCCCAGGCCCAGACCAGCCCGACTGTGCGCCCCTGCCAGACGAGAAATCCTGCGACTCCTCCTGCAACCAGAAACACTTCCCATGGTGAGAACGAGTCCCACGCCAGCCAGGCGCCCGCCGCTACGACGAGACTGCCGAGCAGGGCATTGAATTGAGGGCTCCACCAGGTGGTGACCATACTGGTATTGTTCTCCGTGAGCGATGCGCGAGCTAGTGTGAGTTCCAATGGTGTGTTTGTCAATCGAGGTATCCGTCGGCTAGCTTGCCAGCCGAGCGCTCACCGCAGCAATGAATCCGCGATTACAACAGAAGCGCTCATGAATTATGCTGGCCCGGACTACTGCCTCGCCCGACAGCGTGAAAGAGCTTCGTACATTCCTCTCCAGTAAGCGACTTCCACTCTCCTGAAGCCAAGCCATCGAGCATAATGTGCATGATCCTGACACGATGCAGCGTGAGCACCCGATACCCCAAAACTTGGCACATGCGCCTGATTTGTCGATTACGGCCCTCGGTCAGGATGATGCGGAACCGAGCCGGACCGAGTCGTTCAATGCGGCAGGGTTTGGTTTGGCGCTCGTGAATGACGACTCCCTGAGCCAGGCGGTCAATGAAAGATTGATCGAACGGATGATCGACTGACACCTCATATTCCCGTTCATGCCCATGCTCGGTTCGCAAAATCTCGTTCACGATGTCCCCGTCGTTCGTGAGAAGGATGAGGCCGGAGGAATCCTTGTCGAGCCGACCGATCGGAAAGATCCTTTCTGGATGGCCAATCTCCGCAATAATATTCCGAGGCACATGCGATTCACTGGTCGTCGTCACACCTGTCGGCTTGTAATACTTGATATAGAGCAAGGCCATTCCCCAAGGAATCACCTGGCCATCTCGCGCAATGACATCATGAGGGCCGACTTGATCTCCCAAGCAGGCCACCCGCTGATTGATGGTCACACGGCCGGACTCGATCAGGCGATCGGCCTCTCGTCGAGAACAGATACCGTGCTGTGTGAAGAATTTATTGATGCGAAGCTGGTCGGTCACAAGATGGCTAGCTGTTTTAGCAGGTTGTGGAAAAGCTCAGTTTATTCGCAATACATCGTTGGAATCTTACATGCTGGTACCAATGTCAATATGGTCTCAGGATGCTCAAAAAGGCCGTCCAGCAAGGCCGCAGCGAGCGAAGAGGCGAGGAGGTACCAACCGCACTTTGTGTGACCGTTCGCCCGTAGAATGGATCTTGGCGAACGGAAAACACCCTCCGGTACTTCCGAGCCTCTGAACGATGTGAGAACGCCGCTGGCGGGCTTTTTCAGCATCCTGTTAGTGGACGCGACGGCCCGCCTTGATCCGCCCTAGCATACGGTAGATCAACCGGGCGATACAAAACTGTGGTGCGACGAACCCTTCGATGGGGGCGATCTCACTGATGTCCATCCCAAGGATGCCTGGCCCTTTAGCTAAGGCTGAGATGAGACTCATCGTATCGTACCACCCCAACCCACCAGGCTCTGGCGTGCCGAGTGCGGGAACCAACGAGGCATCCAGTCCGTCACAATCGAACGTCAGATACACAGGTCCGCGACAGGCCTTCACGACATCGGGAACCCAGCGTGAGGCCTTGCCTTCGTAAGGGCCGGACGGGTCAAGAATTTCGGCGGCAAAGAACGTTGCAATTCGATCAGTACTCTTAATGCGATCGATTTCCTCAGGAGAAATGGAACGAATGCCAACTTGGACTAACGGCAACCCATCATCGACTACGCGGGCCATCACACTGGCGTGACTATATGGATTTCCTTGATAGGCCTTCCGCAAGTCGCCATGTGCATCGATTTGCACCACGCACAGATTAGGATAGTGTCGGGCATGGGCTCGAATGGCGCCAAGCGCGCCGGTATGTTCCCCGGTCAAGGTGACGACAAACCGCCCGGTACCGACGTGAGGAGCAACGAACGCATCGATCGCATCCACCGCCTGCCGATCGACTTTGCCATCAAGATCGAGCGAGCGGATGGTGGCAACCCCGCCCCACTCTCGATAAGGCTCACACCGAAGTGTTTCGTCGTATAGCTCGACTTGTTGAGACGCCTCAATGATGGCTGATGGGCCTCGATCGGAGCCCAGCACATAACTGGAGGTATGTTCGTAGGGTGCTGGCAGGACATAGACACCCGCCTGATCGGGATGGCACCAGGGCTCATCGAGACCGAGGAAGTTCTGGTCGATGCCCTCCCAACCGGCGGGAAGTGTCATGGGTGTATGCTCACGCGGCAGGGCTACCGACGCCGCTTCGGTATATTTTCCGCCGGGATGAACACGGCCAATGCGATCACTGTCGTCCAGCGATTGGGCTTACCAATAGCGGACTGGGTGATATTTTGGGTCCGAACGATCTTGCCGGCCATTTTGAATACTTGTTCCCGCTCTTTCCATGCGATGTTCGGATCGAATTCAACCCCGAGCGTCGTAGCCAACATCTGCGCCGCCAAGTCTTCCGTATACTCGCCCGTCTCTTCATCGGTTTCGCCATGAGCATGGTGCTCGGACAGATACCCGTAGGTTCGCCGATCGGTAGGAACTGCCACCCCAATCGATGCGGAGATCAGGCGGTTTCGCTCATTTGTTTCCGATCGCGCCATGACACAAAATGTGATTTCACCGGGGTTCAACAACTTCTCTCCGCGAGTGCGTGGAACAATTTTGCAATTCGGCGGAAGAATCGACGACACCGTGACGAGATTACAATAGGCGACGCCGGCACTGCGCAAGGCTTGTTCGAAAGAGGCCAGCTTTTCTTTGTGGACTCCGACGCCTCGCGTCAGAAACATCTGCGTAGGTACCATCGTTTTCTTCTCCTTCGTTCGTCAAACCAATTGGGTGACGGGAGCCTCTGTCGATGAAAGGCATTCCCACAGTGAATTTCCTAGAGACACAGAATCGCTGTTGTACCAAGATTGAGTCCGCTTCGCAATATCCCAGACACGTTTTCTCACCCATAGCGGTGAAAACGTCTGCCGATATTTTTGGAATATTACGGCTAGGTAAATTGGCGACTGAAGCAGAAGTGTTCAAGCACCGAAGGCTAAGTCCCTGCAGGCGGTTTGAGATTCAACACCAACATCCGAGGCTCGGTCATATCCTCGATCGCGGCCTGAACCCCTTCACGCCCGACCCCGGAGTCTTTCACGCCGCCATACGGCATGTGATCGGCGCGAAACGTCGGAATCTCATTTGCCAGCACGGCCCCAACTTCAAGATGCCGAAAGGCATGAAAGATTTTATTCACATCCTGGGTGAACACTCCGGCCTGGAGCCCATAGTCAGACTGGTTGAGCGCTGTGATCGCTTCGCCGAAATGTCGGTACGGGGTCACGGTCACCACCGGCCCAAACATCTCCTGACAAGAAACTTTCATCGTTGGCGTGACGTGCGAGAGCACGGTCGCCTCCATCACTGTCCCCATGCGTTTCCCCCCCAAAAGGACACGCGCCCCTTGAGACACGGCTTCCTCAATCCAGGCCTCCACACGATGGGCCGCGGCCTGATCGATCAAGGGTCCGACGACTGTCGTATCGTCGCTCGGGTCGCCGGCCTTTAGGCGCGCGACCTGTAAGAGGAGCTTCGTGGTGAAGAGGTCTACGATGGAATGATGGGCAAAGATTCGCTGGACGGAGATACAGGTCTGACCGGCATAGCCGAATCCACCGACTGCACAGCGTTGTGCGGCGATGTCCAGATCGGAATCGGGCTCCACGATCACGCCCGCGTTCCCGCCGAGCTCCAACACCACCTTCTTCTTCCCGCACTTGGCCTTCAGCATCCATCCCACAGCGGCACTGCCGGTAAAGCTCAGGAGTTTAAAGCGAGGATCCACGACAAGCTGTTCTGCCACCGTATTGTCGCAGGGAAGGATGTTGAGTGCGCCGGGAGGAAACCCAGCCTCCTGAACTACTTCGCCCAAGAGTAACGCTGTCAGGGGTGTCTGTGGCGCCGGCTTGATGAGAATAGAATTTCCAGCAGCCAGAGCGGGCGCGACCTTATGTGCGACAAGATTCAGAGGAAAGTTGAACGGGGTGATTCCGAGCACGGGACCGATGGGAACCCGACGGAGAATGCCGAGATGAGAATCTGTCCCCGGCGTCCAATCGAGCGGAATCACTTCGCCAGGAATACGCTTCGCTTCTTCCGCCGCAACGGTAAATGTCTGCACGGCCCGACTGACTTCTCGTTTCGCGTCGGTGATCGGCTTGCCGGCTTCAGCCGTCATCAAGCGGGAAAATTCTTCGCGCCGGTCATACAGTCCGCCTGCGATCTTTTGCAACGCACGATAGCGGGCATGGGACGGCAACGCCCCCATCGCTTCAGCAGCATCGACTGTCGATTGAATCGCAGCCTCGGCGTCCGTGGAGCTCGCGTTCGATACCTCGGCGAGTAGCCGCCCTGTAAACGGATCGTGTACGGGGACAACAGCCTCCCCGTGCCGCCACTGACCTCCAACCAAGAATGGACGTGGTTCCTGCACGAGAGACGCCCCGCGGGTAGTACGGACTCAGTCGGTTGAATGACCCGATGCTATAGAAGCCGGCTCAAGATTGGCAGCCTGTTGGGCGATATTGGCCTTGGCAACCAAGTCCTCTGTGCCCCAATCACGGATGGCCTCAAGCGTGAAGGCCTCATAGGTCGAGACACCGTGGCACGACGGGCAATCGGGCATCGGCACCTTGCGATAGAAGACCTCTGACAAGCACGACATGCACATCCAAAAGGGCGGGTCTTCATCGCGTTGTGGCACAGACCAAAACGATTGTGTTGCAGACATATAATCCTCAGTGAATGAAAAATGAACTGCTCTGTGCCACTGCCGTCGATCCATGAAGATCGAGAGATTCCCTCTGTGAGCGCGAAGCAGTAGCCAACAAACGGTCAATCTCCTCGGCAAACTCGTTGAACGGAACTGCCCCAGGAATCGCAATCGCCGGCTCTTTCTCAGTGGGCCCGCCAATCGTTCGTATCAGAATAAAACCGGGGGTGCCATGAAAGCCCCACCGGTTCGCCTCGTTACGATCCTGGAAAATGGATGCTAGGTATTGGCGCTCGTCGAAACACTTCCCAAACGCCGCCTGGTCCAGGCCGATCGCCTTTGCATACTCTTTGAACGATCCAGAATTCAAGCGGCCTCGTTCGCCGAAGAGCCGATCGTGCATCGGCCAATATCGACCCTGGGCCCCGGCGCAGCGAGCCGCCACCGCCGCTTCAATGCCGACTCCCTGGTCTGATCGAGGATAGTCGCGATAGACGAACCGCACTTTGCCGGTATCGATATATTTGGCCTGCAAGCGAGGCCAGGTCTCCTGAAAAAACTTCGCACAGTATCCGCATGTGAAGTCCGAATACTCGATCAAGGTGATCGGCGCATCCGCATTCCCCCTGATTCGTCCATCGTCCGTGATCGACCCTGCAGCAACCTGAGTCAGCTGCGCAAATAACAGCACTCCCGCAGCGGCAACTGTGCGCAGGAGATAGGTCCCCATCATGTTCGGAAAGTCCGCTTTGCTTTGAGACGCTCCAGTAGCCCGACCATCAGAAGAGGCCAGACAATCGTGGCATCGCTCAACACTTCAGCAAAGCGCCCACCAGATTCCGGGGGGACAAACTTTCCCCAGGATAGGCCTTCTTGATAGGTACACCCGCTCAACCCGCCAAAATGATCCGGCTCAGGACAAATGCGCACCCCATACTGAAATCGAGGCGGCTCCACATGAAGTCCAAGTCTGGTATTGCAGATTTCAATGTACGGGCCCACTTGTTGCGCCCAATTGCGCGGCACTCCTCCACCAATCGTAAAGATCCCGCGCCGCTTGGTCGAGATGACATGACTCGCATAACTGTTGAGGTCGAGGTAGGGATTGAACGACGGATAGGAGCTATGAATCGATCGCAGCACCGCAAGATCGTCGCTTCCCGGCGCCTGCGCACGAGCCTGATCGAGCTCCCGGCCCATGGCCCAGGTTCCAAGATCCAATCCCATTTCCGAATCGGTAAACGCAGGAATGAAGACCGGAACATGTTTTAGATAGGCGCTTTTGAGAATGCCGGTTCCGTCATATTCTTCCGCGAGTGTCTTTCCCAGCTCACGCGTGAGAATTTCGGAGGAAAGCACTTGGTCCTGATCCATCCGCTTCATGGTTCGGGCAACGACTTGCTCGACATAGTTGAGGTTGGATTCCATCTCCAGCGTGTCGTAGACCCGATTGTAGCCCTTCTCGAACAATTCTTGATCGGACATCGATGGATAGTGCCGATAATGTGTCTTACCGACCGACTCGCTCAGCCCATGGGCGATCAATGCGCCGGTCGACACGACACAATGCACCATTCCATGGTCGATCATCGCGCTGATGATCTTCCCCATCTTGGCGATGGTCATGGCCCCTGATAACGTCAACACAACGAAGCAATCCGGGTCTTCGATCATGGCCCACAGTACTTCATAGGCTTCGCCCACTCTGCGGCCCCCGAAGGCCGTCTTGCGCATCGCGGTCAGCAAGCCGTCGACGGACTCAATCTGTTCCGGGTCAAGAGGCTCGAGCGCTTCGAGCCCATCTTGCGCCCCATCATGAAATTCGCGTGTACCCATGAAAAATCTACCCGTCATGAAATGAGAATGGAGAAACAGCGCATTCTTTATACACAACCGACGATAGAGGCGTCAACGAAGTGGCGCCTGAGAAATCCCTCTCCGTATCCTGGCGAGTGAGTGGGTATGATCTGCTCATCGAATCGCCACGGAGGGCACGAGAGGATGGCTGAGCAAGATGACGGCGACTCTGAATAATGCGGACTAGGGAGAAACATTATCCCAGTACGCCCTACATTTCGATTGGTCTGCGCCGTGCCTGTAGATTATGAAGGAACCTTGAGAAAAAGATTATCCCCACGCACAATTATGGGCAAGGCGTGCGGCACGAACGAGAACAAACAACTCACTGGAGGTGTTGTATCCGGTCGCCAAGAGCAAATATATTGGCTCCCGGTCGGGTCAAGCACGGTATGGTGGTCCCAACGGGATTTGAACCCGTGTTTAAGCCTTGAGAGGGCTCCGTCCTAGGCCAGGCTAGACGATGGGACCAGGTCATCGGTGATGAGGGATCGACCCTGCACAGTAGCACAGGGACTTTTCGGTTATCAATTCCTCATGATTCTGAGCGGACTTCTCGATCATCTATCTGCCGACCCACACACGACTTGACAGCGACAGTCGTATAGCCTACCTTGCGCAAACACAGGTAGCGGGCTCAGGAAGAAGGAGCTTGTCGACCGCCAGCCTCCTCTTTCCATATGCAGACTCATGGTGGGACATGAACAACCCGCTCCAAATCAAAACCCTCGGTATCACGGACTCGCCTGAACTCATTGACATTGAAAAGCCCGAACAGGGCCTTGAACTGCACCTCGGCTCAAATGTGTTCCGAAACACCAACGGTGTGATCAAGTTTCAAGGTAAAGAGCAGTTGGTGCTGGAAATACGGCCCCTGCCATTGGCGTTGCTCCTGACGATGGACCTGTACGATGAACAAGGAGCTCGCGTCGGCCACATTAGACGGAATACGCTTTCGGCACATAGCAAAGGCCGGTTCACGATCAATGTAACGACCAGCGACGAGACTGCCACAGGCACCCCTCCTTCGGTCACTGTAGCGGAACGAACTGGACAGACAGTATTCGAAGCGTGCCTTGTGCAGGGACGGAAAATTCGAATAACTGCGGGAGATTTCCATACTCATAAGGGTGACTTGGTTACTGTCAGTCCACATTATTGCCGCATCGGCACCAGTCTCACCCTATTCGGCGATGTTGCTGAAAACCGTGGCGGCGCGGTGATAATAGGGTAATCGGCTTCCGAGAGACTCCCCCCTCCGTTCATGCGTGCCTGCTCCTGATAAATCAAGGGCGCGCTCACACGAAGCCATACCTCCTCCCTCTGCTGAAAAACACATCATTTTTGACAAGGCACAGGACTCCCGTACAATGGCACTATGTCAGATGTTGTAAAACCTAGCGTACAGGCCTTCTTGGTCTGCGACCAGGTCATCGAGGACAGCGTCACCAAGAAGAAAAGCCTCATCGGCCTTTTCACCCATTTGCAAGCCGTGAACTTCCCCTTTCAACACTCACAAATGGGGCTGTATTTCTGCATCACCGATGCCGAAGGCACGTATCACTTCGACATCGATTTGATCTATCTCAACAACGAACAACTCGTCTGCCGGGCTACCCTCCCGAATATTGCCATCGTTGACCGCCTTCAAATTTCAGATTTTGGGATCAATATCCCCTCGCTGATCTTCCCTGCTCCAGGGCGCTATGAGTTTCGTCTACGCATGGAAGGGCATCTCATCGCGCAGAAAGACTTCAGCGTGATGCAGATGCCAACTCACCAGACCGCGTAGCGGGAGTCAGCTCCTGCGTCTATCCCTCTGGATACACCTTCTCCCGTCCATCACTCTTATGATAGAACAGTCCGCAACGGCCTGTGTTTCATCTATCTCGTCCATAGAGGAGTTGCCGGCTTATCGTGTCTGAACCGACTGGCGCGTCAAATTTTATCCGCGACATCGTCGTCGCCGACCATGCAGCCGGGAAACACGGCGGCCGAGTGGTCACACGGTTTCCGCCTGAGCCTAACGGCTATCTCCATATCGGCCATGCGAAATCTATCTGCCTGAACTTCGGCTTGTCGAACGACATTCCAGGCGGCATCTGCCATTTGCGTTTCGACGATACCAATCCAACCACCGAAGACCCGGAATATGTCCGCGCCATTCAGGACGACATCAGATGGTTGGGGTTCGACTGGCATAACAAGCAATTTTTTACTTCGGACTATTTCGACCAGCTCTACGACGTCGCGGTCCGGCTGATCCGTAAGGGCACTGCCTATGTCGATGACTTAACAGCCGACGAGATACGCGCCTATCGTGGCACTCTGACTCAGCCAGGAAAGAATAGCCCCTTCCGCGACCGTTCCATCGAAGAAAACCTTGACCTCTTTCGGCGCATGCGCGCAGGGGAATTCGCCGACGGAACCCACGTCCTTCGAGCCAAGATCGACATGGCGTCACCCAATATCAACCTACGCGACCCAACCCTCTATCGCATCAGACATGCGACACATTATCGAACAGGAAATACCTGGTGCCTCTACCCGTCCTACGACTATGCGCATCCCCTCTCGGACGCGCGCGAAGGAATCACCCACTCGCTCTGCACCTTGGAATTCGAAGATCATCGCCCCCTCTACGATTGGGTCGTCGGGCAGGCTGAGATGCCGCACCGACCCCAGCAGATCGAGTTCGCCCGCTTGAATCTGACTTATACCGTCATGAGCAAACGAAAACTGCTCGAGTTGGTCGAAAAGAAATTGGTGAGCGGATGGGACGACCCGCGACTACCGACGATCAAAGGACTTCGCCGCCGAGGGTATACCCCGGAAGCGATTCGGGCTTTCTGCCACCAGATCGGCATCGCCAAGCGCGAAGCCATCGTCGAGATGCAGCTGCTCGAACACTTTATCCGCGAAGACTTGAACAAACGCGCACCGCGAGTGATGGCCGTGTTGCGGCCGCTCAAAGTTATTCTCGACAACTACCCCGACGACCAGTCAGAAGAAATGGAAGCCGTGAACAATCCGGAAGATTCGTCCGCAGGGACGAGGAACGTCCCTTTTTCACGCATCCTCTATATTGAGCGAGACGATTTCCGCGAGGACCCACCCAAACAATTTTTCCGGCTCGCTCCAGGACGCGAAGTGCGGCTCCGGTACGCCTACATCATCAAATGCGTTGGGATGACGAAAGATCCGCAGACCGGCGAGATCACCGAACTCCATTGCACCTACGATCCCACGACCAAAAGCGGCGCATCCCAGGTCCAACGCAAAGTTAAAGCCACCATCCATTGGGTCTCAGCGACTCATGCAATGAACGCCGAGGTCCGGCTTTACAACTCGCTTTTGGTGACGGACCTGGGGAAGATACCACCAGACCACGATTGGACAACCTACCTCAATCCTGTTTCATTGGAACGAATCACGACATGCGTGGTCGAACCCAGTTTACGGCAGACCTCGCCAGGCACGCGGTACCAATTTGAGCGGCTGGGCTATTTCTGCACCGACCAAGATTCAACCCCAGGTAACTTAGTTTTCAACCGTACAGTGTCGCTCAAAGATACATGGGCAATGATCGAACAATCTCCGCCTCCTCGGTAACACACCGGTAATCGTATTCCATTCACAAGAGATCGCTCGGAACTCCTCTCTGTTTCCGCCCTGTTGAAGCTCTCCTTTACAGACTCGGTATCCCTGCTACTCTTTAGGGTGTCGGAAAGAACGAATGACAGGAGCAACTGTACTGTGACAACCATCATCAAAATACAACGTCTACGTTTATTGTACGCCTTGTGTCTTATGGGAATCGTGGCGGGACTGACTATGACAAGTCCTTCGCTGGTCACCGCCGTACCATTTGGCGTTGAATCGAGCGCGACTGACGCGGTGAAGGGTACGATCAACGACCTGATCCAAGTCCTGGACGATGAAACCTTGAAGCAACCGGAACAGGTGGAAGGGCGACGGCATAAAATCGAAGACATCATCAGACATCGCGTGGATTACGCGGAAATGGCAAGACGTGCGCTGGGAGCCCCCTGGTCCACACTTTCCGATCGAGGTCAACACGAGTTCGTCGAGCTGTTCGTCCAACTCCTTCGAGACACATTTGCGGGGCGCATCACTGACCACTCCGACGAACAGGTGATCTTTCTTGGAGAAGTCAGAAAAGAGGCTTTCGCCGAAGTCAAAACACAATTAAAAGGAGGGAAGATCGACACCCCGGTTGACTTCCGGTTGATTCGTCGTGCGCACGAATGGCGCGTCTATGACGTGGTCATCGACGGAGCCAGTATCGTGAGTAACTACCGGTCGCAATTCACCAGTATTATTCGTGACCGTTCGTATGTCGGGTTGGTGAAAAAGATGAAACAGAAGGCCATCGCCGTCAAGGCCTTCGAAAAATCTTCACTCCCGTAACCCTCTTTTACCATCGACATACCACTTCCATGTTTTACTTTACCGTAGCACTGGGTTTGCTAGACTGGCCTGAGTTCGGATCGGCATGGTGAACGACCTCGAACCAGATGGAGGACCGTATGATTGAGTGTCGAGAACATCCACGAATCTCTGTCGATATGCAGGTTCTCTTCTCTACCACCAACGAGACGGACATCCGCAAAGGCACCATGTTCGACCTCTCTGTCAGAGGATGCGCCGTCACCAGCATGTCGTCAATCCAGCCCGGCTCAGCAGTAAGAATCCTCATCAGGGCGACCGATCTGGGCTCGCCGATTTCCATCACGTCCGCTGCGGTTCGCTGGAGTGAAGGCGGAGAGTTCGGCGTCGAATTCCTCGACCTCTCGGAAATCGACCAGCGCCGCCTGCACCGATTACTGCAAGTCGCCACTACTCACCAAATCCAATAGAGTTGACCGCTGGCCGATCCTCTCGGTCGGCGTGGTACTATGCCGGGCATGATCTGCCCCCTCTGTCGCCAACCTACCACCTGGGAAGGCAACCACTGGCGCCCCTTCTGCTCCGAACGATGTCAAATGACAGACCTCGGGGCTTGGGCAACGGAACAGTATCGGCTACCAGACTCCACCCTCACCACCGATACCTCGTCTCCCGACTCGTCGGATGGGAACGTCGACACAGAGAGACCGCAAAACAGTTAGGCAATAGTCCAAGATCGTCCAGCTTCCCACAGAATACAACCGCCTATCTCCATCGAGCAATTCCAGCCATAGCGAACGCAATCGTTGGTCCCGACCTCCTTCGTACGTTTCAGGGTTGGCAACCCCCTGATTATCTTGCTATGGTCACGGTCGAATCACGCCATCTCACAAGGAGCAGACACCATGCTGTCGACCAAAGGCTATGCCGCGATGACCGCCAAGGCTCCCTTGCAACCCTTTTCGTTCGAACGGCGTGAGGTTGGTCCTCATGACGTGCTCATCACGATCACCCACTGCGGCATCTGCCACTCGGACATTCATCAAACGCGCGACGAATGGGGCGGATCCATTTTCCCCATGGTGCCAGGCCATGAAATCGTCGGTACAGTCGCGCAAATCGGGTCTGCGGTGACAAGATTCAAGACAAGCGACCGCGTCGGCATCGGCTGCTTCGTCGATTCCTGTCGGACTTGTGCGGCCTGCCGAGAGGGGTCAGAGCAGTACTGCGATGCAGGCATGCTCCTCACCTATAGCGGCCGTGACAAAGATGGCCAACCGACGCAAGGCGGTTACTCCACGCAGATTGTCGTAGATGAGCACTATGTGCTGCGGATTCCCTCAGCCTTGTCTCCCGCCGGAGCAGCCCCACTCTTGTGCGCAGGAATTACCACCTACTCCCCGCTTCGCCACTGGGGCGTCGGTAAATATCACAAACTTGCGGTGGTGGGATTAGGAGGGCTCGGCCATATGGCCGTAAAGATTGCCAAGGCGATGGGCACTGAGGTCACGGTTCTGAGTACATCCGAACAGAAACGGAAAGATGCGGAACGGTTGGGCGCCTCAGACTTCGCTCTCACTTCAGAGCCTGAGACATTCACCAGGCTACAACGGCGCTTCGATTTTATCCTCGATACTGTCTCCGCCCCTCACAACTACAACGATTATGTGAATCTGCTTAAAACCGACGGGACCATGATTCTCGTGGGGGTTCCGGATAAGCCGACGCTGCTTGAGCCCTTTCCACTCATTCTGCATCGACGCCGTATTGCCGGGTCGGTTATCGGAGGTATCCGAGAAACCCAAGAGATGCTCGATTTCTGCGCCACGCACAAGATCGAGTCCGACGTCGAAGTGATCCCGATCCAACAAGTCAATGAGGCCTACGAGCGAGTCCTCAAGGGCGACGTGCGGTTTCGATTTGTCATTGATCTGGCGTCGCTGAAGTAACAATGGTGGCGGTCGGAGGAAAATGGCTGGGGGACTAGGAATCGAACCTAGGTAGCCGGCTCCAAAGGCCGGCGTCCTACCGCTAGACGATCCCCCAGCGCGGTACGAAACAGAGACATAGTTCTGAAAGTACGGGCGGGAAAAATAATTGGCTGGGGGACTAGGAATCGAACCTAGGTAGTCAGATCCAGAGACTGACGTCCTACCGCTAGACGATCCCCCAACCGGAGATCACAGTAATATACGGCGTGTGATTCCGTCAAGATCGACGCGGGTTTACTAGCGACAGTCCGCCAATTACACTGAGGCTCGCTCGATTCCCTGGCGGAGCCGAAACAATGTCCGGTCTCGCCCCAGCACCTCCATGACGTCGAAGAGGCCAGGGCTCGCAGTGCGACCGGTCAGGGCCACGCGAACAGGCTGGGCAAGCTGACCTATCTTCATTCCCTCTTCTTCAACGAATGTCTTGAAGGTCGCTTCCCATTCTTGCTTGGAAAACGTCGGAAGGGACCCAAACCGTGCAAGCAGCTTGCTCAGAGTCGGCGCCAGGGCTGGGGTAAGAAACTTCTTTACCGCCTCCTCGTCGAACGAGACCGATTGTCCCAGATACGGCCTGACCCAATCGACCATCTCCACCATCGTTTTAGCCCGCTCTTTGACCAGCACAACCAGCTGCACAAGCCGATCAGCCGACAGGGCCGAAACTTCATCTTGCAAGCCCGCCTCCCTTAACAGCGGCACGAGCGCCTGTGCTACCTGATCGGGAGGACTGGTCTTGATGTATTCGGCATTGAGCCATAGCAGCTTTTCAGGGTTGAAGACAGCGGCGGAGGTCTGCACGTTCTTCCAAGCGAATTTTTCGATCAGCTCCTGTCGGGCAAACAATTCTTGATCGCCGTGTGACCAACCGAGTCGGACCAGATAGTTGACCATCGCCTCCGGGAGATAGCCCATGTCTTTGTAGGCCATGATCGAGGTGGCCCCGTGTCGCTTGGAGAGTCGGGCTTTGTCCGACCCAAGAATCATCGGCAGGTGGCCAAAATGCGGCACCGGGAAACCGAGTGCCTCAAAAATAGGAATTTGTCGTGGCGTGTTGGTGAGATGATCATCGCCCCGTACAACATGCGTAATGTTCATCAAGGCGTCATCGACCACGACGGAAAAATTGTACGTTGGATACCCGTTGGATCTGAGAATGATCAGATCATCCAGTACGCTATTGTCGAAGATGATCTTTCCCTTAATCAGATCATCGACCACAGTCTCTCCCTCTTGCGGAGCCTTGAAGCGCAGCGCTGCATCGCCTGCCTGATTCGTGAGGCCCCGGTCTCGGCAGCGACCATCGTATTTCTGCGGCAATCCCTTGGCCTCGGCCTCCTTACGCCTCGCATCGAGCTCTTCTGCTTTGCAGCCACACCAGTAGGCCGCGCCTTTTTCCAACAGTTTCATCGCATAACCGCGATAGAGATCGACCCGATCAGTCTGACGGAATGGCCCCTCATCCCAATCGAGGCCCACCCACTTCATGCCCTCGATAATCGCTTGGATTGATTCGTCCGTCGATCGACTCTGATCCGTATCCTCGATACGGAGAATGAAGACCCCCTTCTGCTGACGGGCGAAGAGCCAATTGAATAGCGCCGTGCGGACCCCTCCAATATGGAGAAACCCGGTCGGGCTGGGCGCGAATCGTACTCGTACCTGAGTCATTACATGCTCACTGATGTGATACAAAAAGCTCGGTATCTATAACACGCAGTGGAAAACCTTGTACAGAAAACGAAGCGCTTCCATCTTGTCGTAGCTTCTGCTATGAGGAAGAAGGAAATCATATGGCCGAATTCATCCAACCTGCGACGGTACTCTCGATAAACGATCTCACCCCTCACACTCGCCAACTGGTGCTCCTTCCCACCGTTCAGAAGATCGCGTTTCAACCAGGACAATGGGTTTCACTCAAGCTGCCGGTCGGAGCCACACCACCGCTCAACCGGGCCTATTCAATGGCATCGCCGAGCACTGCGTCAGGCGAGTTGACCTTGATCTTCGATCGCGTACCAGGCGGCGGTGGCTCCAACTATCTCTATACCCTCAAACCTGGGGACACTACACAGCTCTCAGGCCCCTATGGGAACTTCACACTTCCAGCTCCACTCGATCGAGAATTGATACTCATCGCCCGTTACACCGGCCTTGTCCCAGTCCGCTGCATGTTGAAACATCTGTATGCACAGAGACAGACGGCGGCCATTCTCCTCATGGCCGTTGCCCCTGCTGAGGATGAACTGCTCTTCCATCAGGAACTACTCATGCTGGCAGTAACCCATCCGAGGTTTCGCTATCTTCCACTAGTCGCCGCCGGAGGAGAGCAACAGGGCGTCGATCTCACACTCTCGATGCTCCGCCCATTGATCGATCATGCGCCTAAAGTGATACCGATGGTGTGCGGGACAAGAGGTTTCGTTCGGCCGGTGCGAGCATATTTTGTCGCGGCGGGTTATGATCGTAAAGAAGTAAAAATAGAGACCTACGATTAATAGGCGGCTTAATGACCTTCCTTGACGAGATTCTTATTAACCGCCGGAATCTCGACAATAATATCTTTCGTACCGTTCGGCACACATTGGCAACCGAGTCGTGACTGCAATGTGGTAATCGGGGCTTCTTCCAGCTGATCGAATTCATCGTCTGTGCCTTCGTTGCAACTCTCAAGTCCTTGTTTCACGATCACATGGCAGGTCGAACAGGCGCAGACACCTCCACAGACATGTTCCAACGCAACCCCGTTGCCCATCGCGATATCCAGAAGGCTCCCCGGAAGCCCCGTTGGACCATAGGGAATCTTGGTTGGATCGACCTCAACCTTCGTCATCAAACCGCCGGGGGCGATAAATGTGACGGTATAGGCAACTCGAGGAAGCTCGTAATCAGTTTTTTCAATATAGGGATTGGTTCCGCCCATTTGACGCATGTTCCTTTCTCACCTCAACTTATCCTAACTTCATAGTGTTGACAGTTTAGAAATCTGCGTGCTATTGTTAGTCCGACCATATTGATCGGAGATCATTATAGTCTCCGACCGTGGAGATCGGCAATAGCAATGTTGAAGATTTCAAAAAAAGCAGATTATGCCCTCATGGCCCTTCAGCACATCGCTGCTGTCCAGTTCGGCGATGTAACGCCGGGGCGCGTGGTGAATACAAAAGAGATTGCGGAAGAATATAACATCCCCCTCGAACTGCTGGCCAAGGTGCTCCAGACTCTTGCGAAGAACGCGCTAATCGAAAGCCACAATGGCCCCAAGGGGGGATACGTATTGGCCCGACGTCCGCACCAAATTACCATCGCGCAAATTCTCGAAAGCATCGAAGGCCCCTTAGGTATCACCGATTGCTCGCATGAGAAGGACGGAGAGTTCTGCATGCAGCGGGACAATTGCCATATCCGCACACCGCTGTTGAAAGTTCAGGACAGCATTGCTCAATTGCTCAATAACATGACCCTACAAGACATGATGGGCGGCATGCCTCTCATTACCATTCAGTCCCCTGCGGCACAAGGAGTTGAACGATGAAACTACCGATTTTCTTGGACAACCACTCGACGACGCCGATGGATCCACGCGTATTGGAAGCCATGCTCCCGTATTTCGTGGAGAAATTTGGAAATGCGGCCAGCCGCAACCATGCCTTCGGGTGGGCAGCGGAAGAAGCCGTCGAGAACGCGAGAAAACAGATTGCAAAGCTGATCAAGGCCGATCCCAAAGAGATCGTGTTCACGAGCGGCGCCACTGAATCGGACAATCTCGCGATCAAGGGCGTGCTGGAAATGTATAAAGAGAAGGGCGACCACATTATTACGTCGTCCACCGAACACCGCGCCGTGCTCGATACCGTCAAA
>CXWL01106515.1_pt1 | contig 17256 bp, 10 predicted proteins | sample 590931 | NCBI WGS metagenome assembly CXWL01 (sample SAMEA3498368, study PRJEB10139) | groundwater metagenome | biome: water well; material: biofilm material | place: Germany | collected 2015-04-27 | reverse complement strand
GAATCCCCGTTTCACTCCCTGTCAATATCGCGAATACAGAGGGCGTAACGCGTGACATCAGCCTTTCCGGTATTTGTTTCGAAGCGAAAGGATTTTTTAATCTGGGTGAAATTGTTCGATTTTCTGTCGAGTTTGATAATCAGGGTAACAATTTGACACTCAATTGCAGCGGAGAAATTGTCAGGCTGGTAAATCGCCAAGATAAGGTCGATGTGAGCGTAAAAATTATTGAGTCCACTTTAAAGACATTTTGAATTCTTAGCTTGTCAGGTTGAAAACCGAAATATAAGCAAGGTTTAATTCCAAATATTATGAAAGATGCATATTTGAAAGGTGCAAACATGCAAAAAAGTTATCGTTGCTATGGACGACAATGACAAGCCCCGTTTACAATCCGAACCCTTCTAAATATTGTTTTAATGCAAAATCAAACAGTACAATTGTCACGCGCCATGTCTTTTCTTAATGATAGGGATTCCCTATGCAGAAAAGTCATTCTGTGCCATGACATGGCAATATCATCTATATAGTATTCAAATTGGTTAGTAAATTTTGATTCAACGAGCGGTTAAAAAATTTATCTGGGAGATAAATAAGTGATGAATACCAACAAAATCAATGTTACAAAGCGCCGCAACTCCTCATTAATTCAAATTGCAGCTGCAATGGCTTTGGCTATTTCGGCGCAATTAATGACTAACTTGGCCCATGCGGGTGCCGGGTGGGGCGATAACATTGATGTAACAGGGCAGCCGATCAAGGTTCCAACCTTTTATGCGAACTCGCCTTCGGGATTAAAGCCCAATGTCGATCCCAATGCGGTTGTTGACCCAGTCACAGGTTTGGTTCCTCCCATAAATACCGGTACTCCCATACGTAAATTCGTTGATTCACTTCCCAGTATTCTCTCTCCAAATCTGGCTCCCAGTACAACAGCCAATACCTGTGGCGCATTAACCACTGGTAACTGTAATGGTCAATACATGCCGCTCGGAGTTGGAGAGAAATGGGTGGACGCAAACGGCAATGTCACAAACGATGACTACTACGAAATCGGTATCGTTGAATATACCGAACGTATGCACAGCGATTTGTTCAAGGCGACGCGCTTGCGCGGCTATGTGCAATTGTCCACTGCAAAAACCCCGGGCAAGCAAATTCCGCTGTTTTATCCGGATGGCACGCCCATCTATAAATGGAAAAAAGATCCGGCAACCGGGGGGTGGGCTCAATCCGTCGAGCAAGTGCTTGCGGTTGATACGCCTCACTACTTGGGGCCGGTCATCCTTGCGGTAAGTGGTGTGCCGGTGCGTTTGAAGTTTACCAATTACCTGCCGTTTAGCACCATGAAGGGCGCAGAGTCATTTATCCCTGTTGACAAAACAATTACCGGTGCGGGTGAGACATACGGCGGTATTGACGGCACGGTAACGTTGCCTGGTGGAGCCACGGCTGCGGGTGTGGTTCATGAGATGCTGCAAAACCGTACGGCGATTCACTGGCATGGTGGTGATTCGCCCTGGATCAGCGATGGCACGCCGCATCAATGGTTTGCGCCGGCAGGTGAAGTTGCCTACTACGCAAATGGGTTAGGCAAAGGGGTGTCCGCGCAGAATGTGCCCGATATGCCCGATCCCGGTCCCGGTTCGATGACCATGTATTTCCCGAATGAAATGAGTGGTCGCTTGATGTGGTATCACGAACACGTCTCCGGATTGACGCGTCTGAATGCTTATGCGGGTATTGCTGCAGGTTATTTGTTGATTGATCCAACGGAATGGGGTCTTGCCGGAGCCGGAGTGCTTCCTGCCGAGCAAATTCCACTCGTCATTCAGGATAAAACCTTTGTACCCAAAAATATCGCACAACAGGATGCAAAATGGAGTACTACCCATTGGGGTTCAGAAGGCGATTTGTGGTTTCCGCACGTGTATGAAACCAATCAGGATCCAAACTCGTTCGACGGTACCAATCCGGTAGGGCGTTGGGACTGGGGGCCTTGGTTTTGGCCAATTTTCCCGGCGCAATATTCGCTGCCTACCGGGGAGTGGGGCGATGTAACCACGACGCCTGAAGCGTTTATGGATACCGCTTTAGTCAACGGTACGGCGTATCCAACAATTACCGTCGATCCGAAAGCGTATCGTTTCCGTATCTTGAACGGCGCCAATGACCGCTTCTGGAATCTGAGTTTGTTCCAAGCCATAGATAGCACAGGCAAGCTTTGCGACCTGAATGCTCCCGCCGGCAGTGTTACGCACACGAACAATCCGATTGCAGAAGCTTCGGGAGTTACTTGCACTGAAGTTAAAATGGTTCCCGCTGTACCTACTGCCACATTTCCGCCAACATGGCCTACTGACGGTCGTTTCGGTGGGGTGCCTGATCCCGCAACCGCAGGCCCTGATCTGATACATATTGGTACGGAAGGTGGATTGTTGCCCCATCCGGCGCTGATTCCGGCGCATCCCATTGCCTATGAGATGAATCGGCGCAGTATTACGGTGTTGAACATTCTGGATCGCGCGCTACTTCTGGGTGGGGCTGAGCGTGCTGACGTAGTTGTTGACTTTTCACAATTTGCCGGCAAAACGCTGATTCTGTTTAACGATGCACCCGCACCTGTGCCTGCTAACGATCCGCGTATTGACTATTTCACCGGTATGGAAGATTTTAGCGGTGCAGGCGGGTCATTTGGAACGCTTCCCGGTTATGGTCCTAACACCCGTACGATAATGCAGTTTGTGGTGAGAAACACTACGCCTGCACAAGCTTTCCTGCCAAAGTCTCCGGGTTATATGACTGCGGACGCGGCGGCGGCTGATCCCGGTGTAACACCTGCAGATGCGCAGAAATTTGCGGCCTTCGATGTAGCAATGGCTGCTGTTTATGGTGCGACGCAATCCCGTCCTATTGTTCCGCAGCCGGAATATAACCAGGCTTTTGGCACAAATGATGCCCAAAATCTGGCCAGAATTTATACGGGTTCAATCACAGCGCCTACTTTTGACTTTACCCCCACAGGTGTGAGACAACCCGTTCGCTCGGTTGGATTAGTTGGCGGTGGAACGGGATACCGTTCTGCCCCGACCGTAAAAATCGTAGGAGGCGGGATTGATTTGGCACTGGCTGGGAATAAGGCTGCTGTGATCGTTGCTGAAGTTGACAACATTGCCACAGCGTACGTTCCGCCAGATCTAGTGAATGGCACACCGGCAGTTCCGGCGCATATTCCAACCTACAAAATAACCGGTTTGAGATTGCTGGATCCGGGTTTTGGTTATATTTCCGCCCCGCAAGTCCTCTTTATACCGACTAATGGCGGGGTGGGGGCGGTAGCGTCTGTTCAGCTGCAAAGCACGATATCGTTGCAAATCAAGAGCAAGGCTATCCACGAATTGTTTGAACCCGTGTATGGCCGTATGAACGCGATTTTGGCTATGGAGTTGCCGTTTACCAGTGCACTTATTCAAACCACTATTCCGTTGAACTATATCGATCCGGTAACTGAATTTCTCGGCGATGGCGAAATACAAATCTGGAAAATTACGCATAACGGCGTGGACTCGCACCCGGTTCACTTTCACCTGATAAATGTGCAAGTACTTAACCGTATTGGCTGGGACGGTACAGTTAAGCCAATCCAACCGTATGAGTTTGGTTGGAAAGAAACAGTGCTGATGCACCCGCTGGAAGATATTGTGGTCGCAGTTAGGGCTAAGCGACCAGTCGTACCTTTCGGGCAGCCGAAAAGCCAGCGTCTGATGGATCCAACCCAGCCGATTGGCTCAATGTTGGGTTTCAGCCAAGTTGATCCGTTCACCAACCTGGCAATGGTGGTCTCCAATGCGGTCAAGAATTACGACAATGAATATGTGTGGCACTGCCATATTCTGGGTCACGAAGAAAATGACTTCATGCGGCCGGTTGTATTTAATCCAATCGTTTCCGTTCCGGATGCGCCGACCAATTTGAGCATGTCAAGCCCCGGTGTTCTGAACTGGAACGATCCAACACCACTGGGTGGCGTAGATTTGGCGGGTGTGCCAACTGCCGGTTCCGTTCTTGGCAACACGAATCCAACAAGCAATCCAAAAAATGAAATTAAGTTCATCGTCGAAAAATCAACCGATGGATTGATCTGGGCTGTTGCGGGGGAAGCGGTGGCGAATGCCACAGGATGGACTGACCCTGCTTATGTTGACGGTAATCAATACCGGGTCATTACCCATAACTGTGCAACCCATGTTTTTGCAACAAATACCTGTACGGGTAACTCTGCTCCTTCCAGCGTTCTTGCAGTGAGTTCCAGTGTCGCTGCACCTACTCCATTGCCGCTTAACATTGCTACCAATGGTCTGACAGCGAATTTGAACTGGACGGATAACGCAACCAACGAAACAGCTTATCTGATTGAAGTTGCAATGGTATCGGCGAATGGCGCAGTTGGCACCTTTACACAACTGGCAAATTTTGCGCGTACCGGCACACAAACGACCGGCACGGGTGCCATGGTGTACGCGGCCACCACAGTTCTGGGCAAGCACTACCGCTATCGCGTGAGCGCATTAAACGGCACTGTTTCGTCTTTGGCTATCGTGTTCGACGTTGATTTGTCTGCACCAGCGCAGCCAATCGCGCCGACTGCAAGTGAAGTCTACTTGCAGTTGGATGCCATCAACTCAAGGATCCATGTATCCTGGTTGGACAATGCCCTCGATGAATCCGGCTACGTTATCGAACAATCGACAGATCGCGGCGCATGGACTCCATTCCTGCTGCTGAACACGGCATTCCCCGGGGCAGGTACAAGAGGCAATGTGTCGGCAGACGTGATTTCCGGTCATACATATTCTTACCGCATTGCGTCTTACAAATCCAATCCATGGCAAAGAACGAATTCAACTTGGCTGGTTTCCGGTGAATTGGGTGTGGGCTTGCCCGCCGCTCCTGTGTTGCCTACAACCGTGATTGCTGCCAATGGCTTGTCTGCAACGTTGTCTTGGACAGACAAATCAAACAACGAAGATAGTTTTGTAGTGCAAGTTTCTACAGATAACGGACTGACTTATACGACTGCAACTAACGGCACAATCGTGCGTGCTGGCGCAGCTCAAAGTTATGCCAAAGATGTCACGGTGAGCTATAACGCCGTTACCTTGCCGGGCACGAGCTATAAATACCGTGTCAAAGCGGTCAACTGGCTAGGTTCTTCTTCGACAATTTCTTTTAATGTTGTAACAGCACCAACAGCACCAACGACAATATTGACTGTGTTGAATTACCAAGCTGCAACCGGCTTGAGAACAAACGTATCGTGGTTGGACAATTCCAATAATGAAACCAGCTATGTTGTTGAGTCTTCAACGGATGCCGGTGTGACGTTTGCTCAAGCAGCCGTGTTGGATCGTGCCGGTGCTTTGGGAACAACTACAGGCACCAGAGCTTCAATATGGGTGCCGATATTGGCGGGTCAACGCTATACCTTCCGCGTTAAAGCAGTGAGAACCAACCTTGGCGTTGTCGCTAATTCAACGTACCTGTTGGCAGCTACTGCAGTGGATGCCACGCTGCCTGCGGCTCCGACAGGATTGCCAACTGTAATTGCTGCCAATGGTTTGTCAGCTACTTTGTCGTGGACTGATAATGCCAATAATGAAACAAACTATCTGATTGAAACTTCGACCAACAACGGCGTGACTTATGGCTCACCCACCACCGTACCGAGAACTGCTGGAGTAACGGGTACTAGTGTAGCAACGGGTGTAGTGGTGATCCCGCCCGCCAAGGTCACTGCACCGGGGACAAAATACACCTACCGTGTAACTGCGCGCAATTTGGCGGGTTCATCAGCTCCGATTACCGTTGTGGCTGATTTGTCGCCGCCAGCAACGCCGCTGGCACCGACCGCTGTAACTTCCGTGTTGGATAACAGCGGCACTTTGGCAGCCGTTTCTTGGACCGATAACTCGAACAATGAGACGGGTTACAGGGTTGAAGTGGCTGTTGCACCGGATGCAATAACCTTCGGTGCCTATGTGGCACAGCCTATCTTGGATAGAACTGCTAATGGAACGTCAACTGGAACTCGTGTAAGCATGAATGTTCCGGTTGCACCTAACGGTTACAAGTTCAGAATCTCTGCGGTGAATACCCGCTATGGATTAAGCAAATATTCCAATTTGCTGACTTCTGGTGTTCTCGATACCCGGATTCCAAATGCACCAACTGGACTTTCCGCAATACCGTCTGTTGTAGTTGGTGGGGCTGAGGTCGCTTTGGCATGGACAGATAATTCTGCAATCGAGACCAGCTATACCGTTCAACGTGCCGTTATAACCAATGGTGTTGCGGGTGCTTATTTAAGTCCGTGGCTAGCGATACCACGCGCTGGGGTCGAAACGACCGGATTTGGCACAGTTGCCTTTACCGATACGACTGTGGTGTTGGGTACGAGCTACTCGTATAAAGTATTCGCAAGCAACATCAACGGTCCTTCAGGCGTGTCCAACTTGGTTACTGCGGACCTGACATTGCCAGTGGCACCAACAATTCAGTCTGTTACACCTGAGTTGAGTGGTGTTGCGGTAAGGTGGCTAGATAATTCAGCCAATGAAGCGGGATTCTTGGTTGAATATTCAGCGACTGGAGGTGCACCTTGGACCACTGTTGAAACGACGGTGCCGGGCGTGATGATTTCTCATGCAGCGCTTACGCAACCCGGCTCTTACACGTTCCGTGTTTCCGCAGTCAACCAGTGGGGAGTACCGGCAGCGTCAACAACATTGATTGCGAATCTGATTCAGCCGATTGCTCCGAATTTGAATCCGGCAACACTGGATGCAACGGGAGTGAACCTGTCGTGGAATGCGGTTGCCAATGCAATTGCGTACCAGGTTGAAGTTTCTTCTACCGGAGTGAATGGCACTTGGACAGCCGTGCCGGCAACGGCATTGACTACACTTAATTTGCCAGTCGTTACTGCGGGTGTATACAACTATCGTGTGACTGCCTTGACTGCGGTTACAGCGATCAAGTCGGCTTCATCGGCAGAAATCGTGCAAGTGGACTTGTCGACCCCGGCTACACCGTCTGTGACACAAGTTCCTGATCTGACCGCAACTGGTGTGGATCTGTCATGGGCGGCTGTTCCCGGCACGACAGGCTACTTGGTTGAATATTCAACTACGGGAGCTGCTCCGTGGACACCGGTGGAAACAACAGTCGCATTGACTTCGCATGCGACAGTTAGCACGCCGGGAATCTACAGTTATCAAGTCACTGCGCTAACTCCGGTAACGGGCATCAATTCGCTACCGTCGAATTTGGTTACGGTCAATTTGATGACACCCGCTACACCTACGCAGTTTGTTGCCAGATTGGTTGGAACAGGAGCAACAGCAGCCGTTGATCTGACTTGGATTGATAACGCCACGAATGAAAGTGGCTACGCGATTGAAGTTGATTACAACACCGGTGCATGGGTTCGTAAAATCACGATTGCAGCAGGTGCAGGAACAATGACATGGCAAGATACGGATACCACCCCAGGTATTCGCACTTACCGAGTTGTCGCACTGACACCTGTTAATGCAATTACCTCGCTGCAATCGAACACTGATTCAGTTGACTATAATCTTACGATTCCACAAGAGTTGTTCTCGACGACAGTTGCGTCTATCGCTGTGCAAAGTGTGGTTCTGACTTGGGCAGATCCGGTGGGAAATAATGAGGGAGGTTATAGAATCTACCGTTCTGATGCACAGGCTGCTGAAACCGTGCTGGCTGTAGTGCCTGTACATATTATGACTTACACAGATACAACCGCTGTGGCCGGTATCAGTTACACCTACCGTGTTACAGCAGTCAATCCGTGGGGTGAAACGGCAGGTAAGACTGCAGTGGCAGATTTGTCTGCTCCGGTCGCGCCAAGCGTATTGGCTGCCGTCATTAATTTGGATGGTGGTGGTAATCCATCAACTTACACGGTAACTTGGCAAGATAACTCAACTAATGAGGCCTACTTCATCGTTGAATATTCTGCAGATGGTGGCAATACTTGGGGCGGTGTAAACGTACCTCCAAGTAGAACCAATCACTTGCTAAATGCAACTCCATTTACAGGACCGACTTCGGAAGCCGGACTACCCTATGGAGTAGGAACCGGGGTGACGGGATTGTCTATCAGAGTCTATGCGGTCAACTCTGTGGGAGTAACCTCACCTGTAACTGCAACAGTACTACTTGCACCTTTTTAACCAAGTAAGCTCTTCAGCCGGAGCTAGGTAATTAGCTCTGGTATTGAAGGAAGATTGAAATGCCAATGTCGCCAGAATATTTCCAGAACGGTACTAAGTTACCCTATGGGAGGAAACTGGCGACATTTTTTCTTGTTTAATATATAAATTGAGTCTGACTTAACCAATTAATTTTGTGGGGAATCTGAATATGAAGTTGAGAAATATGCTTATCTGCGGTTTGCTTGTTGCCACGAATCACGCCTGGTCTGGAGAAGTCAAAGAACTCAAAACGGACAAGGAAAAATTAAGTTACGGAATTGGGCTAAGTGTTGCCAAGAACCTGAAAAAACAATCTACAGATTTTGACTTGGAGATTTTGATACAAGGGATCAGGAGTGGAATCTCCGGTGAAAACGCACTGATTTCTGAAAAAGAACTGCGCAAGTTAATGAACAATTACCAGGCATCAATACGCCAGAACGCCATGCTGACCAAGCAGCAAACTTTGGTTGAGAACCGGGAAAAAGCTGAAAAATTCCAGTCTGAAAATAAAAGCAAACCGGGTGTTGTCACTCTGCAGAGTGGCGTGCAATACAGGGTAATCAAGGAGGGGAAAGGGAAGAAACCCCAGGATACGGACGTGGTACAGATTTCTTACCGGGGGTCATTACTTGATGGCACTGAGTTTGATGATACAGGCGACCACATCGTAAATTTAAAAGCATCAGCGTTAATCGCCGGATGGAGGGAAGCCTTGAAATTGATGCCCGTTGGATCGAAGTGGCAGATTTATATTCCATCGCACTTGGCCTATGGCGAAAGAGGGGTAGGTGTCGATATCGGGCCCAATGAATTGCTCATCTTTGAAATTGAGTTACACGGCATAAAATAATTCGATCCCGCTCTGTAGTGCTTAGTGCCAACTTCTTAAGGAAATTTAACCCGGGTGATTAATCAGTATGATGCGTTTTGCAAATAAAAATATACTACAGATTCTTTTTGTGATTACCTGCATTGCATGTGAAGCGAATGCAGAGGAGTCCGTTGTAATTGATAGCAACATGCTGAATGAGCAATCCGTTTCGGAACCGGGCAGCAGTGTTCCGGCACCAGGTTCAATTTCACCTGAAGCAAGCCGATCATCTGATTCAATCGGCACCCCGGAATCAGAGGTGATTTTCGAGCGCTTGCATCGTGGTGGAAAAATGAGCGTGCGTCAAAAAGCTGCCTTAGCCAAAGCAGAAGCAGCTGTATCAAACAAGCAGGAAGCTGAAGATTTTCTTGCAACAAATCTGTCAACCCGAGGTGTGATAAGCCTGCCGAATGGCTTGCAATATTTAATTCGTAAACCTGGCCGAGGGAAAAAACCAAAAGACTCCGACATAATCTTATGTCGCTACACGGGAAAATTAATTGATGGTACCGATTTTGATTACACGGCAGGAAATGCTCCGGTTCCGCTTGCCGTATCCGGTTTTATTCCTGGGATGAGAGAGGCAATCAAGTTGATGGCAGTCGGTTCAAAATGGCAAGTCGTTGTTCCTCCGCACCTTGCATACGGTGAAAAAGGTGATCGTGGGATCGGGCCGAATGCTGTCCTGATTTATGAAATTGAAATATCAAGTATCAAATGAGGCTTCATAATTTGCGATATACGTATTTACTTGTGCAATTGATAGGTATTCAAAAATGGAAATGAATAAACCGACAATTCAAGAACACTTTTTATCAGATAGCCGACTTATTCTATATAAGCATTTACTTGGTTGCGTATTTCTTATTAGTTATTCCGGAATTGCAGTAGCGGAGTCTGCTCCTAATGCAAGTTTGATCGAACAGGGGAGAAGAATTTATGTTGAGGGAAAGCTACCTTCTGGAAAAGATCTGAGAGGGATCAGATTTGGCACTTCTGAAGTGTCGGGATTAAATGCGGCATGTGTAAATTGTCATCGACGCAGTGGGATGGGTTCTGTAGAGGGGGATGTTCAAGTATCCCCGATTACCGGTAATTATCTCTTCGCTTTAGACAATGACAAGCATTTGGCAACGATGGATCCGCGTGTCAGTAAGCGATTTAATCAGGCACATCTCCCTTATACGGATGCGACGCTGAAGGTTGCCATCCTCCAAGGTACTAATAATATGGGGCGTGAAATGCATGCGCTCATGCCTCGCTATAAGTTAAGCAATTCCGAGTTCGAAGCTCTTACCGCGTATCTTAAGCAGTTAACTGTTCAATGGTCTCCGGGGGCAACTGGCGACAGTATTCGTTTTGCCATGGTCATTACGCCCGATGTTGAAGCCGATAAACGTAAGGTATTAATTGACATGATGCGTATTGCGTTCAGACAGAAGAACGGCAGCACGATGACTGCCAAGCACTCGGGCACCAAGCGACAACACATGGTGTCTGCGGCAGAAATGGTGTTGGGAACAGAAAGAAATTGGCAGTTGGATGTATGGGAGTTGCAAGGTGCCGAGGAAACATGGGGGAGCCAGTTGCTGGAGAAGTATCAGCATCAGCCTGTGTTCGCTTTGATTTCCGGAACATCCAATTCCAGTTGGCAACCGGTTCATAATTTTTGCGAGACAGAACAAGTCCCCTGTTGGTTTCCGAGTGTTGATTTACCAGTAACGTCGCCCTCAAACTATTCATTATATTTTTCCAGGGGCGTAAATCTGGAAGCGGATGTGCTTAGCAATCACTTGTTAAACACTGAAACATCCAATCAGAGTCTGGTGCAGATTTATCGTGATGATGTAGTGGCACGGGCAGCCGCAAAGTCATTGACTCATTCTCTGGCCGGTTCTGCAATTACTGTTACTGACCGTACAGTTAGTTCCGGCACTGATCCAGTTGTGTCATTGCGGGATGCTTTGTCAGAGGTTAAAGATACTGATGTAGTCATGTTTTGGCTGAGACAGGATGATGCCGCTGCATTAGAACAAATCAAGCCGAATCCAACCGTGAGATATTATTTTTCTGCCAATCTGGCGGATGTTGGACGCGCGCGATTGTCAGAGGATTGGAAGTCTGTCAGCAAGTTGGTTTATCTATATGAATTGCCCGAAAAACGTGAAATGAATCTGGCCTATTTCCACACTTGGCTCAATATTCGCAAATTGCCACTGGTTGATGAAGCCTTGCAATCTGAAGCATTTTTTGCATTGAATTACATGAGCGACACAGTTTCAGAAATGCTCAACAATATGTATCGCGACTATCTTGTTGAGCGAGCTGACAGCATGTTGAATAAGCGTGAAGGCAGCAAGTCTGAGCAAGAAACCCGGGATCGACAGATGCTAGGCCGGCCGGGCGATATGACCAACAAATGGGGAAATAATACGGTTGCTGCTGAGTTAAGAATTAGGATTCCCGAGGATCATGGTCTAAAGAGCCACGGAACAACGATGTATCCGCGTCTGGGCCTGGGTCCCGGTCAACGCTTCGCCTCCAAGGGAGGGTACATCGTTCGATTCGAAGATGCCAAGAGCAGCAAACTGATTGCCGAATCCAAATGGATCGTGCCTTAGTACGATTTACGTTTCCAATTCAACAGAATCTTAATGAACCTAAAAACCGCAGTTGGCGCTCCGTTCATACCCTTCGACTCAGCTCAGGACAGGCTTCGATACGCGCAAGAAACCGCGCTACTCAGCACGAACGGAGAGGTCACCAATTGGGTGAGAGGCCGTTCGCCCTGAGTAGTACGCGCAGCGGGCGTATCGAAGGGGGGATTGTGCAAACTGCGGGTTTTTAGGATGAATCTAACGACCGAGAAGTTTCTTTGCCTTATTGCGCAGTGCTGAACTACCTTCGACCACGATATCTTCCAGCATGACGCGCGCATCCTCTTGGCGATTTAATTCCAAATAGGCTTGGGCGATCTTAAATTTCATTTCCGCATCATTTCCAAATTTGGAGAGGGGTTGTTTCAGAGGTTTCTTCTGAGAGTTGTCGGAAACAAGTTGCCTAGTGACCAGCAATTCGTCGCGTTTCTTGGAGAGATTGTGCGAAGACATGTTGCTATCCTTCGAGGACGTCTCATTTTGCGCTGAGGGCGTTTCAGATGAGAGATTTGAAGCTGATTGTCCGCCAGTTTTGAAATTTCGGCGACTTAGGAAGAAGTAGATTCCGGCCAGTAGCGCCGCAAATCCGATCCCATAAATTATTCCGTTGCCAGCAGGAGGTGCAATTTCAGAAGTCTCGTCACGGGTGTTGTCGGATTTTAGTGTGGCTGTTGCAGGTTTTTTGTTCTTGGTCGATTCCTGAATTGTATTCTTGGTCGAGGGCTTGTCTGAAACGTCCGTACTTGTCAGCCCTAAAATAGCCTCCTCTGGTGGGCGTCCTTCTTTCCAGGCCAATTCTTGGTGCGAGAATAATGCATCTGCCTTGGCAACATCTTCAGTACGAATCTGGCTCAAACTGGGGATGGTGAGCGATACCCCTTTGCGCAGATAGAACATGCTTCCTTGCTGGAACGCATCCGGATTACGCCGGAGGATGGCGGCCATCACTTGGTTTTGAGTCACATCATCCGCCACCATCAATCCCAAAGAAATATTCCACAGGTTGTCTTTGTTGACGGTTTCGCGGTAGGTGAACTCAGTGGCTCCCAAACGGCTATTACCTTGCTCCGGTAAGGTCGCGGCTGCTAAGGACACAGACAGTGTGACGAGGGTGGATGCAAGCAGTAGGTGTCGGGGACGTGTCATCGCGTAATGGATTGGGGTGAGAAGTTGAATGAAAAAATGACCGCCATTACAGCGGTCATACGAACTAGTCCTGCAAAGTATTCATCAAGTCGATCATGAATTCCGTATCTTCTTCGCTCTGGCTATCCCATCCTGAGAAACCAAGACTCTCCAGCACTTGTGGCCCTTGCGGGGTGTCATTGGTCATGCCCAGCAACAGTTTGCGCAAAGGTTCAGCGTCAGTAAAGCGTGGCCCGACGAGTAGCACATGGCGTACGACGTGGATCTCACTGGTTACCAGAACGCGCAGACTCTTACGGATCAACTGGCTGAGGTCCTCATACGCGTCTTTCAGGAAGAAACCGATGTCCGCCTTGCCTTGGATCAATTGCTTTGCAACTACAACATAGGTCGCCACTTGTTGTACAACGATATTGTCTTTGTTCAAGTTGGCCGGTTCAAGCATGATTCTGCCGATCAATTCGACGTCAGGATCAGGTGTCTGGCTGACACGTGCTCCCGGCTTCAATTCTTCCACGCTGTTTATGGGAGAATCAATGGAGGTTGCAATCACTACTTCATCACGCTCGCCATGGGCGGTCGCAATGGCAGTGAATCCCTTTTCGCGAACCAACATGGCCGCATCGTAAGGATTGGCAAAAATGATGTCGACTTTGTCATCCGCGATCGCTTGGCGTTGGGATGTAAAGTCGTTGTATAACTCAACGTGAATCGGATAACCCATCTTGCGTTGCAGCCAGGTGTTGAAGATGTACCAGCCTGCGATATGGTCCGGTGAGAAATCCGGGCTTACAGTTAGATTCAATGTCATGGTCAAACCTCCTTGGCGCGCAACTCGGCATACAGCGGGATGCATTCGTTTATCCGGTCACGCGATGGTTTGCGACGCACAGAGGTGAATCCGACGACGACTCCATTACGCACGTTAGCGACGGCCGATGCGAACACCCAATAATAGGTACCGTCTTTACGCAAGTTCTTTACGTAACCCTTCCATTTCTTCCCCTGACCCAAGGTATCCCACACATCTTTGAAAGCGATAGCGGGCATATCAGGGTGGCGCAAAATCGCATGGGGTTGGCCGATTAACTCAGCTTCTGTGTACCCTGACATTTCAACGAATGCCTGATTGGCATGAGTGATAACGCCCTTTGTGTCAGTGCGGGATACGATCAGTTTACCATCCGGGTAGGGCACTTCTTTGTCGAGTATCAATACGGTACGGGTGTTGCCTTCAAAATATTTCAACTTGTATTCTTTGTAATCTTTACCTGCAAGTTGGGAGGGTTGCATATCTTCCATAGTTCACCTCAGTACTTAAATTAGAATTCGGAGCTGCTATGCAATGCGCACCTCCAAAATATATAAATATTTCGGGTCGGCTGCGCATCACACAACCGGTGTCCTCGGTGCTAATCGAAATTTAGAGCAACTTGGAAACGCTCTCAGAAGCACGTTTGACGTCAAGGAAGATCAAGCCAAGACGAGCATTGGGCTTACACAGGACGGTCAAAACAGCTTCATCGCCTGCACCTGTCAACAACACATATCCAGTGGCACCCTTGATCAATACTTGTTCCAACTTGCCACGCGCCAATTCTTTGGCAGTGCGGTCACCCAGAGAAAGCATGGCGGCGCTCATTGCACCTACTCGGTCTTCATCCAAACCGGATGGCAGCATTGAAGCCATGACCAAACCATCGGTTGACAGAACAGCAGATGCTTCGATATCGGCAGTAGAACCATTGAGTTCACTAAGAACAGATTTCAACATATCAGCGCGCATGAATTTCCTCCAAGAAGTTAGTTAAAAAAAATTATTTTTGATGTCCGTAACGTACACCGAGAGTCCACACCAAGGTGGTAAAAGCAGTTTGATTGAAACGCGGTAGTCCTCCCACTACAAGTATAAAATGCTCAACATCTAAATACAACGGCCAGAAACCGATTTCGCTATATCCACTGGCACTGACAATGCCGCAACCCTCCGCACGTGTTCGCAGATTGTTATGCAACAGCCCAGCGTGGCGTTCCTGCACGCCCGCCAGATCGGCACCAAGTGCGGCCAGTTCTTCTGTCACTTCATGGGTGTAGCCTACAGCCCCCAGCTGCAGTCCGCGTTGTTCTGCAAGAACCGCTTTACCTTCGTCCGAAAGCTTTGTCAGCAGCGGTGGCAATACCAGTTCGATACTTTCCTCGGGCGCTTTTAGTGGAGTCGTCATGCCTTGCACAAATCCGGATGTTTGCAAACGGTAGATGAATTCAAGTCCGTCGTGTTCGTTGAGGCCTGTCCATTCTTTCAACATGTCAACCGTCAGCGCGGGTGTTTCAGGTTGTTGCAATAGACGTTGTAAAAAGCTGCGGGCAGTTTCTTTGGTATTGCGGCAGGTGGCGTAATACGCACCTCCGGGAGTGGGATGAAGATAATATTCACCGGTCAGGTTATAGCGATCCATGGGTTATTTTCCTTTGGTGATTATGATTTCAACAAGACATTGATCAGCATGGAAACGTCTTCACGCTTCCGGGAATCGACCCCGAAAACAGGTGCCGAGATATCCAGTTCTCGCAGATTGGTGACGTATTCGTCCAGATTAGGTAATGCCTTCACGTCCATCTGTGTCACACCTACTACCAGCCGTGTCTGATCGATGAATTCGCGGAACGAATTGATGTAGAACTTCATGTCCTTGAATGGTGTGGGGCGCGTGTTGTCCAGCAATAACACCAGACCGCCGCCCCCCTGGATCAAAATGTCCCACATGAATTCAAAACGCTCTTGGCCGGGTGTTCCATAAATGTGTACCTTATCTTTATTACCCATCCAGAACACACCGTAATCCATCGCAACCGTGGTTACCGGCTTGCGACCGGTTGTCATGTCAGATGCGACTTCATTGGTCGATACCGGCGCTATATCACTAATGGTGTGAATAGCGGTCGTTTTTCCCGAACCAACCGGCCCGGTGATGATGATCTTGTGATTTTTATGGCCCATTTTCTGTCCAGTTTCTCGTGATTATTATTTGAAAGCGTGGTTCGTTAAGTAAGAAGGCGTTTGAAAATTTTAGATAACACGCCACCGCCCGAATTTTCCTGCCGTTGTTTGCCATCATCTGTGACCAGATCGATCGCCAGCACCGCGTTGTAATAGGCAAAAACATACCGCTGGGGTATGTTAAGGACGCGCGCAGTTTCAAGGAGTGATGCGCCACGAGTCGCCCATAGTTCTGCGATGCGCTGATTAAAAGGAGTGGATTGGAAGTGGCTCATGTCCGGTCGATGTTTCAGATAGCACACTTTATCGGAATTCGTACCTTTTGGAAGTTTCCCCTTTGAAGTTACCAAGGCAATCCTCCATAGCACCGTGTCGAACTGATCCAATTTCGTCAAACTCTCCGATTTGAGTTGCATTTCTGCAAATTCTTGTATGCCGACTGTTCGAACTTTGTGAACTGCTGACAGCGGAATACTGCATTGGTCATATAACGTAGAGATATCGAAATTCATAAAGGCGTGATTTTCGATCGGATCGAAAATGATCCAACCCGTATTAAGATCGAGTCGGGTCGGCGATCTCCATCTTGATCCCACAACGTAGGCCTCGCGCAAAGCGGAGATCAAGTAGCTGTCGTAGTCAAAAAACAGATTATTGGCGTATTTGATTCCCGAGCCTGGCAAGTCTTCCCCGATTCCACAGTAAAGCGGCGCATCTTCAAACTCGGCGTTATCGATTTCTTCGCTGGGAGTTGGGGCGGGCTCTGTCTGTAACACAAGCGGCGTTTCGAGTGGTGGTTGTGTTACCGAAATTGTCGGAACGGTTGCTTCTTGGGGTTGAGCAACTTCAACTTTGTTGTTGATCTCGTTTGAATCGGGATCGACAATTTCCATTTTTGCCGTTTCACTCGGGAATTCAACCTTAACTACTTCTATTTCCTGCTCAGGAAAAGTCACCTCAACTTGGTGTTCGACATGAGATTTGTCGTTCGACTGAAGTTTTGGTTCAACGGCAATGATTTTGGTTTCACTGGAATGCGGTTTGCTTGAACGGGCAAACACGCTTGTCAACCGTTCATGCCATACACGCTTGTCAGACTGTGCTTCGGTTTTTGTTATTTCTGATGCTTCATCCAAAACAGCGATGGGTTGAACATCATCTACGGTGGACAAGGAAGGGGTGGCCGCCAATGTTGATATTTGCTCGTGATCGAATTTCTTTTCGGGTTCGATTGTGGGAGTTGAACGTGGCTTGGTAGTAGGGCTGACATCTTGACTGCTGATTTGTGTAGTAGTCCAATTT
>CXWL01003638.1_pt1 | contig 17258 bp, 16 predicted proteins | sample 590931 | NCBI WGS metagenome assembly CXWL01 (sample SAMEA3498368, study PRJEB10139) | groundwater metagenome | biome: water well; material: biofilm material | place: Germany | collected 2015-04-27 | reverse complement strand
AGAGAGCCAGTGAGGACAACAACAAGGAGGTGCCGACATGGCAACGCCACCCACCAGACAGGATATCTACACCCGCGTCACAAACCAGATTGCGCGACAGCTTGAACAAGGCGTACGCCCCTGGAGTAAACCGTGGAGCGTCGAACATACCGCCGGGCGCATCACCCGCCCACTCCGTCACAACGCCATCCCTTACCGCGGCGTCAACGTGCTGCTGCTCTGGTCCGAGGCTCTCGCCAAGGGTTACGCGGCCCCTCTCTGGATGACCTACAAACAGTCCCAGGAGATGGGTGCGCAAGTCCGCAAGGGCGAGCATGGTTCTCTTGTCGTCTATGCCGACCGCATCACCAAGACCGAAACCGACAGCGACGGCCAGGACGTTGAGCGTGAAATTCCCTTCATGAAGGGTTACACCGTATTCAACGTCGAACAAATCGAAGGACTCCCCGCGCACTACTACGCGCAGCCTTCCAATCCTCTCCCTCTCTCCGACCGTCTCGCGCAAGTTGACCACTTTGTTAGTATCACCGGTGCGGCCATCCACCTTGGCGGCAATCAGGCCTATTACTCACCTGTCGGCGACCACATCCAGCTTCCGCCGTTTGAGGCTTTCAAGGACAAGGACAGCTTCTATGCCACCGCGCTTCACGAGCTCACGCACTGGACACGCCATGAAACACGTCTCGACCGTGACTTCGGCCGCCAGCGTTTCGGCGACGCAGGCTATGCCCGCGAGGAGCTGGTTGCAGAACTCGGCGCCGCGTTCCTGTGTGCCGACCTCGGCATCACCCCTGAGATCCGGGAAGACCACGCCGACTATATCGGCCACTGGCTGAAAGTCATTCAGGACGACAAACACGCCATCTTCCAGGCTGCGGCCCATGCCCAACGCGCTGCCGATTATCTGCAGGGCTTGCAGCCCGCTAAGCCGTCCGACTCTCCAACCTAACAATAGCCGCGCCGGCGTGAGGCACCCCGGCGCGGGTTTTTCTTTGCCCATCGTCACTATTGCCTTGACGATAAAACCTATTCATCCTACCTACTACAAAACTGAAGGAGATCCACAATGAGCCAGAAAGAGACCGCGGAATGGCAACCGTTCGAGACAGCACCCAAGGATGGGACAGAACTTATCTTCTGGATTTCCAGCCAGAAAGGGTTTCAGGACACAACAGCCAACTTCTATTTTGCAGAGGGACAATGGTGGTGGGCCAACACAGAAGAGGTGTTAAAACGTCCTGACCTTGTCAATGGATGGATGAGGTATCCGCAGCCGCCAACCCGCGCCCGGAAGGAATAACCATGACCGATACGCAACCGATGAAATGGCCGCTGTGCTAGACGACGTAGTGACACCCCGAACTATGCGTGTTTCAACGCCTTCAGGACGGCATTGGGTGAAATTTCGATGACTCTCAGCAGGACATGTGCCGGGCCATGCGGAACCCTCTTGCCCTGTTCCCACTTGCGGAGCGTAGGTAAGGCAATCTCGAATTCATTGGAAAACTGCTCCTGAGAAAGCCCCACGGATTTACGGATACGCGCAACATCGGTGGCACTGAACTTGTGTTCCCGCGCCCCGGTCTTTTTGCCCTGATGGTGTTCAAGGGCTTCATGTAAACCCTTCAGAATAGATTGCCCCGCTTTGCTCATGCGTGGACTGCCTCTAGTTTCCGCTCTTTCACTCTGACGGAGACTTCGACACGCGAGCCAAGCTTATTGAGGATCATCATCAACCTGTCAGAGCTGAACCGTTCCAGATCAGCAGTCCTTATCCGCGAAAAATCAGCAGCCGGAACACCTGTAAGGCTTTGCGCCTTCCGGACACTCAGCCCTTTCTTATCGAGCGTCTTAATGATTTCAGCGGCCAGAATAGCCTTAAACTGCCGGACATCTGCATCCGGAATTTTCAGATCCTGATAGACGTTTCCGCTCCCACGGATAATTTCTTCTTTCATTGTAATAACTCCTTCAATCGTTTCAGACGTTCCTTGATGAGATCAACTTCCTGCTTCGGCGTTTTGATCCCTGTTTTCGATTTCTTCTGAAAGGCATGTATAACCCACAGGTCATCGCCTATCTGTACCGCATACATCACCCGAAAGGCATTACCCCGAAACCGTAGGGCAATCTCAAAAACACCCGTCCCCATTCCTGTCATCGGCTTCGTTATATCGGCCTTGCTTCCCTCTGCCGCAATTGTCAGCGCGGCCAGACAGATCTCCTGAGCGCCTACCGGGAAATCCTCGAACTCTTTTCTCGCGGCTTTGAGCCATGAAATGGGTCTTGTCTGCTTGGTCAATCAACACCTTCCATCCCCCATGTTGTCAAATTAGACAACGCCTGTCAAGCACTATTCCCATCCCCTGACCCCATGACTTGATTCTGTAGATAGCAAGTTAAGTTGTCCGGTTTTTGTAGCACATGATCTGTCCGGTTCTTCTCGTCGAGTTTTTCAGCCGCACGCCGAAATTGTGTCGCGCACCGTTGCCCTAGGATCCACGATCGGCAGGATGTTCGATCCGTGGGTCGGCCCATTACGGGCTGGGGGGAGGCGTCCGATCTCGATCAGCCGGCCATCCGTCTGGTAGCGCGCCAGACACCGGGGCCCATGGAACACGGCCAGGGTCCCATCCGGATATGCGTGCACCCGCACCGTGACCTTCACGTAATGGAACCGATGTGGGTCCTGCGGGATCTGTCGGCGCTGGCGGTGATAGTGCACGGTGTTATCCTTGGCCACGACCCGCTCCTCTTGCACACACAGGATCTCGGTGAGATTCGTCCCGACCCACGGGATGAAGACGGTGCCCGGTTCGGTCGCCCGTACCATAAATCGGTCGTTATACTGGGGGAGAAACTGCTCGGTGAGGTACTGATTAGCCGCCGCCATCTCCGTAATCCCCGCCAGGGCCAGCTCTTTGGGCAATCGGTCTTGCAGGGTGCGGAAGGCGCGCTCCGACCGGCCCCGCGCCTCCGGCGAATAGGCGGGAATGAGCGTCACCCCCAATTGCTGTAACGCGCGATGCACCTGCGTCAGCCGAGACTTGTCCACGCGGCCTCCCGCCACATCGGTATGCCAGTAGTGCGAACCCCGGTCGGTATAGAGCGAACTGAACAGGCCCCGGGTTGCGATGACCTCCCGCAGCCCCTGCAAACTGCTCATCGTCCCTTCTTCCTCGACGAAGAAGGCCGAATAGATCTCCGTCGTCGCATCATCGAGCGTCACAATGAGATCCCACTGACAGCCGGGCACCCATTCATGGGGCGAACCGTCTTGATGGAGCATCATCCCGGGCAGCGGTTTGCGCGGTCGCTTCTTGCGATGCGCCCCGCGTCGAGGCGCGCGAGTCACGTGGCCGGCGGCTTGCAACGTCTTCTTGGTCCAGCTATAGGAGCGGGTGCCGCCGTGCTCGGTCTGCCAGCGCTCATGAAAATGCTTGACGGTCCAGCCGGTGTAGCGGGTCTCGTACAGCGTCACCATCCGCAACGCCTCATCGACCGGCACCGCACGGGCTGAGAGCCGGCCGATCCGCCGATCCTGCAACCCCTCGATCCCTTCGGTGTCATACCGCCCACTCCAGCGGCGAAACGTCCGCTCGGTGATCCCTAAGATCTCCGCGGCCTCCGCCATCGTGAGTGTCCGCCGTTGTCGCCGCTCGTACAGCTCCTCAAACCGCATCTGTCTCACCTCCTGTAGTACGGTTGTCCGTGTCATCGTGGCCCTCCTAGAGGGACCACCCTAAACCGGACAGATCACGTGCTACAAAAACCGGACAGATGATGTGCTATCTACAACCCCATGACTTGATTCTTGTTCTGCATGATAACGGCCGTTATCATGCAGAAGATAACTGGGCCGAGGAGTGTCACAGTATGGATGCCAATCTTTACTTTTGTAACTGGAGCCGAAAGATCGCGCTCGGAACAACGGGCGTTTATGTCAATGGCTTTTCAACACGCCTGTTTCCTATATTCGATCACATAGAGGAAGAGGCCAGTGCGGAGACAGAGAAAGCATGGGAAAGCGCCATGTCATCACCAGCCCATGATGAGAACTTCGATCCAGGCGATTATGCCGAAGCGGTGCAAGATTACGGTCTCGAAGTTTACGAAAATCTGCAGTTTACCCGACAGCAGCTTCTCGGCCTGGCGGCGGCGGGGCTCTACCACCTTTGGGAACGCCTGCTAAAGCAATTCTTTTGCAAAGAACTACGGGGCTGGACTTTTGCCGGTCTCACTATCAACAAAGTAATAGCGCCGGCAGATTTTCGTGGACTGGAGGAGCTGCTATCCCAATTCGGATTTCAGCTCGCACAGCAGAGCTATTATGCCGACCTGTGCGAACTCCGTCTTGTCGCCAACGTCTCTAAACATGGTGACGGGAAATCGTGCAAAGAGCTTCAAACGTCCGCACCCCATCTGTTCGAGGGATATAACTATCATTTCGATATTTTTTCCAAGGCGGACAGCTTGGAGTTAAAGCCATCAGATTTCACCCGCTACGCAAAAGCAGTGACAGACTTCTGGGATACGTTTCCCGAGAGACTGACCCTCGTTGACGCTGGTTGATAGGGAGGCGCGCAGCATGACAAAGGCATTGATCGTAAAGAAAGACGCCGGAATCCGGTCAGGGGCAGAAACCGGGATCACCCTCCCCGCCCTCTTTGCGCCTGACGCTGCAACCGCGAAGCGCGTCCTTGAATTCTTCACCGCCAACATCCGCAACCCCAATACCCGGAAAGCCTACGCCAAGGCCGCCGGCGACTTCGCCATCTGGTGCGAGGCCCGAGGCCTCGATCATCTCAGTGACGTACAGCCCGTACACGTCGCAGCCTATATCGAAGAGCTGCAGCAGCGGATCGCAGCGCCTTCCGTCAAACTCCAGCTCGCTGCCATCCGCATGCTTTTCGACTGGCTTGTCGTCGGCCAGATCGTGCCCACCAACCCCGCGAGCGTGGTTCGTGGGCCGAAGCATGTAGAAAAGAAGGCAAGACGCCTGTGCTCTCCGCAGAGGAGGCACGCGCCTTGCTCGACGCGATCGATACCGGCAAGCTCGTTGGCTTGCGTGACCGCGCCCTCGTTGCGCTGCTCGTCTATACCTTCGCCCGTCTCGGCGCGGCCGTGAAGATGCGCGTCGAGGACGTTTACACTCAAGTCCGTCGGACCTGGGTCCGCCTGTACGAGAAAGGCGGCAAGCATCATGAGATGCCCTGCCATCACAAGCTCGAAATGTTTCTTGAGGAGTACATTGCCGCGGCTGGAATAACAGACGATCCCGAAGGCTGGCTGTTCCGCACCACCGAAGGACAATCGGGATACCTCACCGACCGACCCATGAGCCAGGCTGACGTGTACCGGATGATACGCCGCCGCGCTGACGACGCCGGCATCAAGACCAAAATCGGCTGTCACACTTTCCCGGCAACCGGGATCACGGAATATTTAAGGAATGGCGGGAAACTGGAAATCGCGCAGCAGATGGCAAACCACGAGAGCGCCCGCACCACCGGCCTCTACGACCGGCGTGACGATCAGCTCACGCTCGATGAAGTGGAGAGGATATTGATTTAAGGTAACCGCTTTCTCTTTTGGATTAGACGGCCTTTTCGGGAGTTAATCTCTTTCGCAATCTTGTTTAAACGCTTTTCTTTCTTCATATAAATGCGCTCCACGACATGCTCGAAAAGCTCGAAGCCGTTCAAAAGATCGTCTTGTGCAAGAGGAGTATCACTCGCATGGCTGCCAGTATTACCCTGCCATTTAATGGCTAAAAGAAACTTTGCAGAAGATGCGTCCGTTTGGCTGAACATTTCGATACGCTCATGCAGAGTTAGCCGCACCTTCTTACCTTTCTTGTTGACCGTATAGCGAGGCACTTTTCTTTCAGTCAAAAGTCCTTCGGTCGCCGCACGAAGACGGCCTGCACTCGATTCAAGGTCGGACCAATACAGCGAAAAGGCCTTTTTAAGCTCTTCAGCAGTTGCCGGGGGGCAATTTTCCGGCAACGTGAAGATAGGGGGCGCTGGAAATATGAACTTGGGCTCACACATCTCATCCCAATGCTTTTCTTGCATCTCCCAGTCATGATTTTCTACATGATGTGTACGTCCACCAATCGCGACAATTTCACCGCATGCTGCGTTTTGGCAGACCAATTGACCCGAGAAGCGTTTTTCGATCCAATCAGGTTCCCAAGCTTGGCAACCATGCGCCTCTTTGGAAGGGCCAGTTTCCGAGGATTTTAACGTATCTTTATCAAGGACAAGTGTCCCGCTCTGACAACTTGGACATACCCAACTTGGAAAGTTTGAAAAGGGTGGTTTCCAGTACTTACGATTGATCGTCATTGGTTAGTCCGTGCACTCACCCCTACCGCATGATCCGACAGCATACCGATGATGCCGACATCAAGACCAAGATCGGGTGTCACACTTTCCGCAGACCGGTATCATCGAATACTTATGCAACGGCGGAAGCTTGAAGTGGCGCGACAAACGGCGAACCACGGCCTGGGTCTAGCTGGCATAATACTTTGACTCCCGATTGTCGAAGGCCGGGCGCGTGCCCTCCAGCACATCAACCAGATACTTGTTGATCTGCGGGGATTCGATCGCCCCCATCGTATAGATAACCCGGTTTCCGTTCGCCCGGTCGATAAAGGCATGAATAATCTGCTCTGCATCGCAGACGACCGCGATGTTTGGGCTGTGCGTCACCATGATGATCTGGCGGCGCTTCTTGACTTCCTTGATGACCGGAATAAGCAGCCGGTAGACAGTCTCGCTGTCGAGGTTCTCTTCTGGTTGATCCACGATGATCGGACTATTACTCTTGTCTACCAGCAGATAGAAGACCAGCAGCAGCGTTCCACGCTCGCCCGGCGAGAGATGGGTCAAATCCTTGCCGTCGAGCTTGAGCGAATACTCGGGCGCCAGATAAAGCAACGACCATAGATAATCGTAAAGCTGCTTCGGCTCCACATGCTTGCGCAGCTGGGACCCAATGTTCATCCCTCCTTGCTGCGAAGTACGCATGTCGCGCTGCAGGTACGCCATGACCTTTTCGACGAACGCAATAGTGTCGTCGGCCTTGTTGAAATCGTACTCGGCGCGCAGCTCTTCCAGCATGGCCGCACCCTTATCCTTGCCGCAGAATGACCCGGCGACACCCTGATTGATGTACTTCTCAAAGAGATCCTGCTGAAGCGTACGCTCGGTGATGCTACTGTAGAAGGTGAGCTTGAATCCCTCTTTGATGATGACGCTACCTTCGATGAGCTCCTGAACCGCCGCAAACAGTTCCCGGTAAACATCCTTTATGGCAGCGATGCTCTCATGCACCTTCCGGGCTGCCGTCCGCCGCTCTCCCTTCACGGCGGCAATTTCCTGGGGAAGCAGCTCCTCGATGTATTTGAGCTGAGCCTCATAGTACCGGAGGGTGTCCACCTTCTCCGCATCCCCCTCGATAACTTCCTTCTGCTGCTGCCAGGCTTTGAGCACCTCCTGATACGCCTGATACTGCTTGTTAGGCGCATCCAGTTTGTCCTGAAGCGCCTTGATCCGTCCTTCGCAGGCAGCCTTTTTACTGACGAGGCCGATGTCTTCAGTCGGAGAGAGGGCGGTATCAACCCTGGCTCTTTCGGCGACAAGATCATCGCGCTTTTGTGTCAGCGCGGCCTTGTCGATGGTTAGGGTAATAATAGTTTCAACGTCCAGAGAGAGCTTCTTGCAGTCGGCAGCGCATTCCTGCTTCAGCCGTGCGAACTCGGCCTCAATGTTATCAAGTTTTCCTTCAAGCTTCTTTGCTAGTGCAAGCTGCTCAATCAACGTCTTCTGTCTGGCTTGATGCTCGGCGATTTGCGTTTCTAGGCCGCCGAGCGTTGTGCGTTCCTTTTCCAGTTCACCGGCAATTTGCGCATAGACCGCCTGCTGCTCCGCGTTCAGATTGTTCGGCTTTTCAATCGGTGTCGGCTTATTGACGTCGTGCGCTTCAAGTTCCTTCCGCTTTAATTTGAGCTTCCCATCGAGCTGGGCAGTGTGATCGGCGGTGCCTTTTACCTCAAGCCTAACCACTTCCGCGTTGAGGCGGACAATCTCCTGCCGTTGTGCGTTTTGCTGGGCTGTCAGCTCCTCGGTCTTATACTCGATCAACTCATCAAGAGACTCCTTACCGAGCCGATTGGCATCGTTGATATGCGAGAAAATGACTTTACGAAGCTCGCGCTGAAATTCGCTTTGCTGACCTGGTTCCGTCTCGGTGCAAACCTTCTCCAGATACGTTTGCGGGATGTACTTGACCAACTCCACGTTGTTGAGATCGGGCTTTGAATTCAGTGAGGTCACGGTCTTCGTGTCTTCTTCCCAAACAGTTTCTACCTCGAATTGCTTCGCAATCCGGCCATTTCGCTCACAAAAACGATCCTTGGTGAGGAAAGAAAAGTACTTGGGATCACAGTGTGTGTTGCCGGCCAGGGCCAGCACGTCGGCAAGCGCACTCTTGCCAGTACCTTTGTTGCCAATGATGGCTACCATGTCGAAATTGAGCGGAATCTCGCAGTCGAACCAAATTTCATCGGTGTCTGCATCGGAGGCCTTGCGGATATAGACGTGCGAAAGATAGCGGGTGGGATGGAGTCGCACCTCTTCCGTCTTGGGCGGGATGCGACCGATATAAACCCGGTCTTCCGGCTCGTTGATGATTTGCCGCAGCCCATTGAAGGTCGGGTCAGCTTTAATCCAGCAATACTTATCGGTGGGTTTGGAATCTTGGTCCTTGAGCTTGCCTAGCTCGTCATTCACGTTGTGTGAGTCGCTGCCTTTGATGCAGGGTTTTCGGCGACCGAACCACTTCCTGTACTGATCTTCCGTGAACTTGCCGTCCTTCCAGAGAAAGAAATCCGCCTGTTCCTTGTTGGACGAACCGAGGATAGCCGCTTCGGATACGAGCCCTTCCTTGAAGAGTGTATCCGTGGCTGGATTAATGGGGCCGATGCCACCATACTCATCGTATGGAATCCAGATCAGGAAACGATCGGCAAATGTCCCGTCACCCCGCAGTTGCTGGCAGGTTTCTCCGAAATTGACGGATACCTCGTCAAGCAGAAACTTTGGGTCGTTGTACCGGCTACCGATTGAGGTGCCTTTGACCTTGAGGCTCTTGACGAACGTTTCAACATCGTCCGGCGATACCTCCGGGCTGAAGATCAAATGAAAATTGATACGAGGGCCGGACTTCAGCTTCTTGTCGAGAACGACATTGTTCATCCGGCATTCGACCACCGGAAGCAGTGTCTTGCCTTTCAGCTTTTCAAGAGCCTCACGGTAAGGCTTGTTTCCTTCGGCTGCTGCGCCAGGATCGTTCAGTCGGCGCTGAATCTCCCTATACCCGGCGACAGAAAAGTAGTCGTTGATGCCGATAACGTCGCAGTCTGCATTGCCAAGCTGGATGATGAACTGGTTCCAGTCGCCCGCAAAGTTGTGAGAGGCAGGACTATGAACGTGCAGATCCCACTTTCGCCATTTTGCTCCTTTCGGCCAGCTCATGTCCGATCTCCTGATCTTAAAAATTCACTCTGCACTTCGACTGGGTATCCATTTTAGGTCGTGAGCCGCCCCTCCCCGCTAGACCTCAAACACCTTCAGCACTTCATCGCCGTAGTGATTGATGACCTTCACAGCGATCTTGCCTGACTCGGGCTTGGCAAATGCCCGGCTCACTGTACTGTAGAGACTGCCCCATGCCGCTTCGTCAATCTCTGCCCGTAGCGCGCGTTTGAGCTTGTCATAGGGTTCATCAGCCCCGGTGAAGTAGGCGTGCCGCACGAAAAAGCTCTCGCCGTTGTAATTACTGTCGATGAACCAGCAGGCGATGTCGTCGGTGGAGGCGCTGCGAATCTGCCCGGTGGTTGGGTCATACACATCAACGCCCTTGATCTCGACGGTTATCTGTCCGTTCTTCTGCTTCTTGATCTCCACGTCCGGCTCGCCGAAGACCATGAACAGGTTGCCCGCGCCGGTCTTCTTGAGCAATTCGTCGCCCATCGCTAGGTCGGGATTCATCTTGGCCGGCAGCACGGTCAGCTTGCCGTAGCGTTTCACCTCTTCTGCAACGTGCGGATCGAAGGCGAAACCGCAGACGATGAGCATATCGAAGCCTACGCCCTGCACGGCTTCCTTGGCTGCTTCCTTCACCTGCTGCGGGCCGACAGTGCCATGCTCGGGACCGAGGGAAACAGCCACCCGCCGGGTCTTGCCACCGGCGTCAGTATATTCGCCTGCGGCGTGCAGCCATGCCCCGGCGTAGGGATCGAGTCGATCGAAAATGAGCCGCTCGCTCTTGCGGGTGTTCTGCACTCCAGCCTTCTTGAGGTTGTCCACGATCATGGTTGCGAAGTCTTGCTGCTTGCGGGCTTCCTTCTCGGTTATCGTGCCGTCCTGGTTCTCGTCCGCAGTGGAGAGCACACGATGCGGCGACAGGCTTTCTACCGAGAACGGGCCGCACACCCGCACCCGCTTGTTGTCTTCGTAGGGCTGGTCGTAGAGCGTTTCGGTGTCAGCATGGCGGGAAATGGCGGCGTCGATCTCCTCCCGCTTCATGCCTTCCTTGATGTCGGGATTGTTCGCGATAGAGCCAAGCATGACGTGCGGCACACGCTTGTAAACAAAGCCCTTGCGGATGTCGTTTTCTGTTTTGTATTCGGGTGGGATCTTGCCGGTCAGTTCAGTTTCCTTTGTGATGCCTTCGGGCGAGTCGGACAGAAGGTAATACGGGTATCTCGCGGCCATCAGGCGCGTGCGCGCCAGCGCCAGAGCCACGCGGCTGGTGTCGCAGGTGATCCACCGCCGCCCCCACTGCTCAGCGACATAGGCTGTCGTGCCGCTGCCGCAGGTGGGGTCGAGCACCAGATCGCCGGGGTCGGTAGTCATCATGACGCAACGTTCAATCACTGGGGTTGAAGTCTGAACAACGTATACCTTTGGGTCGGATCGGCTCTGAACGGCACCACTAATGTCAGCCCAAAGATTCGCAACAGGCGCATATCCGAAATCGTCTTGAAACCTTCTGTAGTTCAACTTTCCGGCGCTAGATGCCTGCAACCTATCTGCAAGAGCAAGGCGGCGAAGACCTTCTTCAGTCGTCTTAAAAGTTCCGTTGCCGGGATCATATTTCTTACCATTCCAATTGAACGCTCTGACATCCCCTGCGCCAGCCGGGCGAGAACTCGTGATATTATCGAGACGGTAAGATCTACCTTCGGGAGTTGACTGGTCGTATCGACTTTCAGCATTGTCACTACGGACTTGGTAGATTGGTCGAAACTTGGTGCGAACGCGGTCTTTGCCGTACCAAATGAGGAAATCGCTAGTCGAGCCAATCAGACTACTACCCTCACTCGTTGTCTTTCGAACTGTGACTAGCGAGACAAAATTCTCACTCCCAAACACCTCATCCATAACGTTTCGGACAAGGTGGACATTTTCATCCCCGATCTGCACAAACACACTGCCGGTCTCGGTTAGCAAATCGCGGGCCACCACCAGCCGGTCGCGCAGGTAAGCGAGGTAGGAGTGAATGCCCAGTTTCCATGTGTCGCGGAAGGCGCGTACCTGTTCGGGTTGGCGGGTGGCATCCTCGGCCTTGCCGTCCTTCACATCACGCTTGCGCGTACTCACCTGCCAGTTGGAGCCGAACTTGATACCGTAGGGCGGATCGAGGTAGATGGTCTGCACCTTCCCTTTGAGTCCTTCCTTCTCGGCCAGTGAGGTCATCACCAGCAGAGAGTCACCGAGGATCATACGGTTAGACCAGTTCTGCTCATGATGGTAAAAGTCGACTTTCTGGTCGAAGTCGTGAGGGCCGCCGTTGAAGTCCGCGAAGAGGTTGCTTTGGTTGTCTTCAGGTTGTTCCGTGCGAGGTAACGCGTCAATGATGGCCTGCGGGTGAATTTTTTCCTGAATGTAGATCGGCACGACGGGGACGGCGAGGTCTGCGCGGTCCTGCTCGTCTTTGCCCTTCCAGACCAGTTGCGGATCGAGCGAGGGATCGCGCGGGTAGAGCATGGTCTTGGGAGCGAGTTCTTCATCGGCCACAAAGTCGCGCAGTTCCTCGGTGGGGATGTTCTTCCGCTTGTCCTTGTGGCGGATGGATTCAACTTTCGTCCGAGTGTTGATCTTCTTAGCCATGAGCTACTTCCTTTATTGACTCTGCATGTGCCTGTCTCAGAAATCCACGGATGAGGTTTTGTGCATCCCACGGATCGGCGACTTCGATGAACCCCCAGCGGCCTGAGCCGCCGTGGTTGTTGATAGCCGGCACCCACAGAGTGCGCGCCGTGGCGACTTTGGCAGCTTTGTCCTTCTTCTTCTCGCCTGTCACTTCGACGATCAGGTTCAAGAGATTACTCGGGCCGTGACCGTCCTCGATGCAGGCGATGAAGTCGGGAATGTAGTTCTTCTCCTCGCCGTTTAACGTGTAGGGGATGCTGAAGCCTAGGTTGTGGTTCTTGACGTAGCGGATGACCTCGGGCATGTCTTCGAGGGTTTTGGCCATTTTCTGCTCCCACGAGTCGGTATCGGCGACGACATGGGAGATGTGGCACTTATCGGCTTTGGTCGCATAGACCGGCCGGGTAGTGTCGAAATCAACATAACGGGTGGAGCCGAGTGTGTCATACGGGCGCAGGATGGGCTTGAGCGCGGACGTACCGTCGGTCGAGGTCACGATAGCCTTGTAAATGCGATCGGCGGCGTCGTGTGCGAACTCAATCAAGAGCAGCAGTTGCGGGAAGGTGTTGTCTTTGAGCGTGACGCATTCGGCGAGCCAGCGCTTCCCAATGCCGAGCAGTTGCGGGAAGAGCCAGGGCTTGTCGTTGCCGTTGTCGTCGCGGAAGTATTTCTCCAGTGTGAGCTTGGCGAGCAGGAACGCCACTTCGTTGGGCCGGTGGCGCTTGAGATCGTCGAGTGTGTGGATGCTCGATTCACCGACGATGGGCGCGTTCTCGGTCTTGGTGGGAATGTCAGCAGTCGAGAGCGCCAGCTTTGATTCGTCAGTGAATCTGGCTGTAACCCGCTCGCCGGCTATGTCGTAGCGATAGCCGAGCAGCCGGGGAAACGTGATCTCGCAGGCGATGCGACTTTCAAGGGCGCGGACACGCGTAGGCAGCGGGCCGGGCTTAGGGTCTGTGGTCGCACCGCTACACGGTATGAAGGAAAACGGCACGCCGTAGACCTCGGCATATTCGGGGTTAAAATGCCCCTTCTCGTTGGCGGCGTAACTCATCCGGCGCAGGGCACGACCAACCACCTGCTCGCATAGCAGTTGCGTGCCGAAGGCGCGCACGCCGAGAACATGGGTCACGGTGTTGGCGTCCCAACCCTCGGTGAGCATGGAGACGCTGACCACGCACTTCACGTGCTCGCCCAGCTTGCCCGCTTTGCCAACGGTATTCATCACTTCCCGGAGCAAGTCTTCGTCGGCAAGGTCGTCCGTATCGCGCCCAGGAAAGCGGGCGCGATAATCCGCCTTGAACTCGTCAATTTCACGGGCCGCAATCTTCTTAAAGTCGTCGCTCATCGCCTCGCCGGATTCGAGCTGTTGGCTGTCCACTAAGATCGTGTTCGGACGGTGCAACCATGCGCCGTTGCCGTCATCATTACGAAAGATCGGCAGTTCCCCGGCCTGAACGATGGTCTTTTCACCGATCTGCTTTTCCCAACCGGCGATGAAGTCAAAGACCAACTTCGAGACATTGGTGTTGTTGCAGACGACGATGAACACCGGAGGCGTGTTGCCACGAGCGTGAGCATCGCTGTTCTGCTCCCAGAGGCGAAAATACTTCTCATAGTTGCCGTAGAGACTAAGCAGCGCCCCTTGCAGTTCGACGGGAAGCTTCGGCGCACCCCCCACCTCGTCGGTTTTGCGTCCTTTTTTAGGCAGGTGATCGCGGATACGAAGCCACAAGTCGCGGTAGGTGGGTTGCTCACCTGTCATTGAGTCGTCAGCCACCGGCACGCGGGGCACTTTGACGATACCAGCCTCGATGGCGTCAATCAGCGAAAAATCCGAGACCACCCACGGAAAGAGCGTGCCTTCTGGGTAGCCCGACCCGCGTAGAAAGAACGGTGTAGCCGATAGATCGTAGATGGCCTTCACGCCAATCTTGGCCTTTATGGCCTCGATGCCTGAAATCCAGACTCGAGCCTCTTCGTCACGTTGCTTGGCTTCGATGCGATCATCGCCGGTGAGCGTTTCATCCTCCCCGTCTGGTTTATGACGGTAGCAGTGATGGGCTTCGTCATTGAGGACGATGATGTTTTTCTTGGTGCTCAACTCGCGACAGACGCGGCGCACCATCTGATCGGGAGTTTCGGTGAACGGGCTTGGCTGGCTATCTGGCTGCTGGGCGGCGAGAATCGACTTCGTGATCTTGCCGGCGGCGACCTTCTCATGCAGTAGGAATTTGTGGTAGTTGGTGATGAGTATTTTGGCCTGCCCGAGCTGGTCCTGGTACTGCGCCGGTACAATGTCACGCTGGCGGTAGTAGTTTTCCGGGTCGTTCGGCCACAGCACGCGCAGCCGGTCGCGGATAGTGATGCCGGGCGTGACGATCAGGAAGGTGTCGGAGAAGCGGGCGTCCTGCGGGTTGGCGCGCTTGTTCAGCGTGTGCCAGGCGATAAGCATCGCCATGACGACGGTCTTGCCGGAGCCGGTTGCCATCTTGAACGCCGTGCGCAACAGGCCTGGGTTCGATGTGTCGTTCGCCTCACGTATCGCGTTCTCGATCCAGGCATCACCATATTTCTTTGCCACCTCGGCAATGTAGATGGCAGTTTCAAGGGCTTCGTTCTGGCAGAAGAACAGCTTCTTCTCGCGGTTGGGATCAGTCCAGTAGGCAATCAAGCGGGCGGTAGTCGGCGTTACGCCAACATAGCCGCCCTTGCGCCACAGGGCTACGCGGCGGCGGATGTCGTTGACGAGCTTATTCTCTTCGATCCGGTCTTGTGTCCACTCCGTGTCGAACTGAAGCTGTTGCGCGCCTTTCTTTTTCGGCTTGGCGATAGGTACGAAATACGAACTCGTGCGCCGGCCGTCAACCTCCTCATTCGTGATTCCCCCGTCGGTAAATCGGAAATGGCGGGTCGGCTCGTCGAAAGGCGAATTGATGATTGGGTTCTCGATGACGGTCTGACCCATAAACCTCTACCCCAGCTCAAATAAAGCGGCCACCACGGGCATGCAGCTGTGGACAACAGAGGCCTGAAGAAGCCTGAAAGGAAAATCCGTGACCAGCCTTGCGATCATACATTCATCCAGAGATCACAGACTTCCGTGCTTGTTCTGTCCGAGTCCACCCCAGGCAGGCTAGGTTTCCACTCAACTAGTGCGCCGCAGAATACCCCTTTCTCATTGGGAAATCACCCCGTCTTATTGGGGAGGGCAAGGGGCGAAGGGGCAGCTTGTTTGTCTTGTTTCATCGTGATTATTACGGGCCGCGGCTTGGAAAAGTCTTTCGTCGTCTGCGTGAAAGGGCGTTGGTTGGGTGGGAGAATGGCAATTCCCTGCAGTGGACTCAATGGAAAGTCTGGTGCTTTGAAAGCGCTGGCAGGATGGCCCAACTACCCCCTGCTACCATTTGCTACTTTCTAGTCCCATGCCGTTGATCTCATGCGGAAATTTCTCAGAAACCTTATTGACAACGGCAGAAAGACCTAGTATCAGAGCAGTAGATCCGGTGAGGAGATGGGATGAAGCAGCTTTTAGAGAACCTCAGGAAGTACCTCAGACGGTGCAAGGTCTGGATGGATCGTTCCCGCGTTTTGGTTCCTTCCCTGGTGGTGTGCCTTTTTGTAGCTTGGGGTGTGTACTGCTTCCTAGATGGATTCGCCAATCAAGCAATGGGCTATTTTCTCTCGCCGTTCATTCTCGGACAGTTGGTTCTGCTCCGGCACGCGTGGCTTCCAGTCGGTGTTGTTCGGGGCTATGACGAACTGATTCAGAGGTTTACTCCTCCTCTTTTACTCGATCCCGCAGTCATTCGTTCGCTGATTCTTGCAGCCCTCTCGTTTCTCTGCCTCGTGTTTCACTCACTTGTTCGCTATCTCGCTAGCATCCTGTCTTTCTACCGTTTTCGCCGCATTGAGGAATCCGTCCACCATCAGCTTCTTCTTGTCCTAGATCTCTCTCCGCGATCGCCTCCTGCGTCTCTCTAATCCCTATTTGGTTTAGCTCAGTTTCATAGGTTCTTAAACACTATTGTTTCGGCCTTAGGCCGACAAGGAGGCGTTATGGCATCAGCACGTGTGCCTGGGAAAGATCCGTTTGCTCAGCTCGCCAAACTCGCAAAAGAAATTCAGGAGAAAAACGGGAGGCCTCTCACCTGGGAGGAGTTTATCGAACGACTAAAGCACTATCTGATCAATGAACTCGCGACCAGTCGCATCCTCGAAATTAGTCCGCGAACTCTCCAGTCCTGGCGGTTGGAAGGAGGCGCGCTAACATTCCGGAAACTGAATAAGAAAACCGTGAAATACAAACTGGAGGATGTCCTGAACTTCGTGGAGGAAGCAGGACGACGCTCAACGAGTGAACTGACTCACTAACACTGCAAGGAGCAAAGAATGAAACTGTTCAACGAGCTCAAGAATGAACTCGATCAGGAGTCGGGTGAACAAACTGTCCGGCTCTCGGTCGGCCTGAATGGCCGCGCCGCTGAGGTTTTCATTGAACTGCACCAATCCCTTGGAGGTCCAGAAGTTATCTCACGGAACGCGCTGGTAACCCGGATTCTTGCGCGTGTGTTGACCGACGATGAACCTTCGAAACAGCGTCGAACGGTGAAAGGTGGGGTGACATCACCTAACGAGCCGATTCTTCTCGCGAGCAGTGAGGGGCACTAATGGCGGACCTTCGCTACCTTCTGGGTAGACGACAGTGCTGGTTGTCACGGTCGTTTGTCATTCGTCAACCAGCGGCGTCAACGAACGCCGGAGTCGTGATCCCAGATTTGGATGCGAGGGAATTTGTAGCCATTTGTGGTGGAGGTAGCCGTCCTCTCGCGGGCTTGCGATCTGAACGATTCGCAAGTCCGCGATTCACCTCGCGCACCTCCGCTGGACGCTCCGGTACTTGGAGGCCTGTGAAGGCCTCTTCCAAGAACAGGGAGCTTGTACGCTCGCCTGTTCTTGGAATTCACCGCGTGCGTCTCGGCGCCATGCCTGGCGCGAGACTGCCCACGAAGTGGGCTTCGCCGAAGGTGG
>CXWL01005110.1_pt1 | contig 17260 bp, 15 predicted proteins | sample 590931 | NCBI WGS metagenome assembly CXWL01 (sample SAMEA3498368, study PRJEB10139) | groundwater metagenome | biome: water well; material: biofilm material | place: Germany | collected 2015-04-27 | reverse complement strand
CAAGCGCGTTCCATGAAAAAAGCCATATTTGGTATAAGCTTCTATCACATATTGTGAACAAGATGGGGTAAAACGGCATGAAGGCACAAACAGAGGACTTATAAAATATTGATAAAATCTAATGATTGTAATAATCAATCGTGACATTGCTGTAATTGAGCCATCAATAACCGGATTTCGGTCGTTAGTTGTAAGGATTCCTTTTTTGTAACCGGGCGGCGCAAACGTATGACCCAATCCATTCGTACCCAAAAACTTTTTTCACAGTAACGGTTATTGCGAAATGTTTCGCGAAGTAATCTTTTAATCCAATTACGCTTAACAGCTAATCGCTCAATCTTTTTTGAAACTATTAAACCAAGTCGAGAATATCTTAAGTGATTTGGTTTCGCAAAAACTTGGATCCAATTACCATTAAGCTGATATTCAGTGCCAATTAATGAAGTAAAGTCTGCGGATGTATGCAATCTACAATTTCTAGGTAAGGAATTAATTTTCTGAAATGTAGGAAGATTGTCGTTATCGTTATCTGTCAGATCTGTAGTTTTTCTTTTGATACTAAACACTTAATTTTGCACGTCCCTTAGCGCGACGAGCGCGAATAATAGCAGCGCCAGCGCGTGTTCTCATACGAACTAGAAAGCCGTGAGTGCGTTTTCTTTTGGTGACTGAAGGTTGGTATGTTCGTTTCATTTTTACTCCACGCTTAATAATTTAATCTGATCTATAGAACCGCTTATTACAACCTGTTTTAGGGGTATATGTCAATACCAGTTGAGCGCTAAGTTATGGAATAAGGAAAGAAATATAAATATACTTGACTGGTACCCCTCCTTATTTTTTATAAAAAGTGATGATGAAATCTGAGTTAGTTGCTGGCATCATTGTTTTGTTAGGAAATTTAATCTCTTTCGGGTTTAATTCCTTGCTCCTTGGGGGCGAGTGGCTGGTTGAAAACCAGCGCGTTCTTAATATCTTTCCTGCTTGCGGTAAGGTGTNNTCACCGCAATTGCCGAAATTCTAGGATGTTACCTTAGTTATCTTTGGCTAAGGAAAGATGCATCAATTTGGTTATTGCTACCTGCAAGTGTCAGTCTGATAATGTTTGCGTGGCTTTTAACACTTCATCCATATGAAGCCGGTAAAGTTTATGCGGCCTACGGCGGAGTATACGTTGCTACTGCTATGATTTGGTTGCTGATTGTGGAAAAAGTGATCCCGGATAAATGGGACCTGATCGGTGCAAGTATTTCAATGCTTGGTATGCTCGTGATTTTCTTTGCGCCGAGGGGTTAAATAGATTACTGGGAATGACCTTCAAGATCGATTGAATTAGGGTTTTGGTGGTTTGAGCGGATAGAGCGTTATTAGTAGAGGTATGATTTTAGTTATGAAATTGCTATTTTTTTCAATTCAGATTAAACTCCAGCGGCAGGGTTAGGTCAGAAGAATTCAAATAACAATAATAAAAAAGGAAGAATAATGACAGAGCAACTTGCAAGGAATGAAGAGTGTAGAGACGACAGGCAAGATCGTCGGGGCAGCATCCCTTTTTTTTGCCCCTTTCATCTGGGAATTAAATCTGGGGGTAGAGTTGGTGAGAGGCGTTTAAATAGTAAGAAATGGGATTATGTTGACTACTATCCCAACCATTTGCTGTTTTGTATTATTGCTATTTTGATGCTGAGTGTTTTAGATGCCTATTTCACATTAAATATTTTGGCACGGGGTGGTGAAGAGCTAAATTGGTTTATGCTGGTCGTGATTGAAGAAAGCGTTGAGAAATTTATCAGCGTTAAGCTGGCGCTAACGGGATTAGCACTTATCTTTTTAACCATTCATCATAATGCGCAGTATCTCCTGAGGCTTCGTGTCCGGCATATTCTTTACATAGTACTGGTGAGTTATATGGCTTTGATTGGATACGAAATACTACTATTGAGCTGGGTTATCTGAAATATTGACAAATTGGCGTTTGATGCGAGAGTACCTTGTGCGTATTACCGGGAAGTAAAGTAACTGGCAACGTTCCGCAGATCGTCGAGAACCAAAGTTCCAGCAGCTAATTGTAAGCGAAGATAAGCTAATAAATGATTGTAGCGTGCCTCCGCTAAATCTTTTCGGGTTTTATGCAGTTGCTGTTGCGCATCCAATAAATTTAAATTGATTCTAATTCCACCACGTATACTTTTTTCTGTTGCGCTCACCAGCAATTCCGCTGATTTAACGCCAAGCTGCAAGGATTCGATTCTTTTTATACCACTTTGTAAAAGATTATATTGTTTTCGCAGTTCAACCATCACTTTGTCCCTTGCAGCATCTAATTCAGCTTCGGCGCGCGCATGGTTAGCTCTGGCTTGTGTTGTTAGCGCATTGACACGTCCCCCTGAATAAAGCGGGATGTTTACTTCAATGCCTGCAGCACCCAGTTGGAATTCGCGTCCGGCAATAATGGGCGATCCCGAGAGATTACGCGATAAGCTTGCCACCAGATCGACACGAGGCACATGCCCCGCTTGACTCTTGTTGATTTCTTCCTTGCCAGAAGTTACCAAATGCCGCTGTGTGGCTACTTCAGCGTTGCGATCCATTGCTAAAGCATACCAACTATCATAGTCCTGTAACTGAATGGCACGATAATTAAAAAGATCAGATAATCGATCAAGCTTTGTTATTTTCTGGCCAATTAGTGTTTCAAGTTTTAGTTGAGCCACCGCTAAGTTATCCTGAGTTTCGATCAAGTGTGCTTGGGCAATCGCGTGCTTTGACTGTGTTTCAAGCACATCAGTAGTGGTACCTTCACCTTTTTGAAGCATTCTCTCATTGATACGTTTGAGTTCATCTAACGATTCGAGTTGTGTCTCGGCAATCTTGACGTGGTCTTGTGCTAGCAGTGTTTCTACATAAGCTTCCACCAATCGTACTACGAGCTGTTGACTGCGCCCTGTAAATTTGGCGCGGTTTGAATCGGCTTGTGCTTTTCCTTGGCGGTAATTAGCTACGGCTTCCAAATTGATCAAGGGTTGGCGTAGGGTTAATGTGGTAACTTGGCTTTCGAAATTCATCGAAGTAAATTCGTTGACACCTGTAAGTGGATTGGGATTTTGATAACCGGCATTTTTGCTTTGTACGTGCGTCATCGATAAGTTGGGTAATAAACTCGCTAAACCAAGTTTTTCGGCTTGTTGTCCTGCCTCATTTTCATGAATAGCCGAACGAAAAATGGGATCATGTTGTAATGCTGCTTCATAAGCCTCGAGCAAGCTCATTGATTGTGCTGCATTACTCATATAACATAAAATCAAGATGCTGATTAAAAATGAATATTTCAGAATCTTTCTGCTAGCCGATACCATCGTGCTATTCTTCACTCATGGCTGAATGCAGCCGGTCCAATATCGGTTTAAATAAGTAGCTCATCAAAGATCGTTCACCCGTTTTAATGAAGACGTCAACCGGCATACCCGCTCTAATCTGCTGATCAGAAAGCATCCTCAATCCTTCGGTTGTTACTTTGGCTTTCATGGTGTAATAGGGTATTCCAGTGCGTTCGTCGGTCAAACGATCGGCGGATACTTGTGTGACGACTCCGGGTATATTCGGCGTTTTTTTCTGATTTAACGCGGAAAAGATCAAATCGACAACTAAATCGACATGTACTTTGTCGATCAGATGAACCGGAACTTGTCCGGTAATAATCAGCACATCATCGCTGGGGACGATATCCATTAATTTGAATCCTGGCCCAACGACACCACTCTTGGTAAATACATTTAAACCGACCACAATGCCATCGACGGGTGCTTTGACTTCAATATTGGCGAGCTCGAAATCTTGTCCATTGAGTCGGCTATTTAACGCTTCCGCTTCACGTTTTATGTCGGATAATTGTTGCCTGACATCCTTTTGATATTCTTGTTGGCGCTGAATACGGCGTTGTTCTAATTCGGCTATCTGGCGCTGCGTTCGGCCGATGTTGCCAATATCGGTGGATATCTCGCCACTCAATTGAATAAACGTTCGTTCTAAATCTAAAACGCGATTACGGGGTACAAAACCCTCTTTAGAAAGCTCGCGCATGTTAACCAGCTGTTCCTCCAAGAATTTGGATTGCTGATTTTTGCTGGCCTTGGAGGCTTCAAGCCCACGCAATTGCACTTTTAATCCGGAAATTCCTTCATCAAGCGCCGCAATTTCATGCTGTAAAGCCAGTTTACGTGAAGTAAATAATTGATTCTGTATAAGGATATTGTTGGCAACGCGTAAATCATTTTGTTGTGACTGTAGTTCGGGAGGGAAAAGAATTTCTTTCTTACCATCACGCTCTGCTAACAATCGTGCTTCCACAGCAAGTGCTGTATATAATTGGGCTCGGGTTATTTCGGCCTGTGCTTTGGTTTGAACATCGTTCATGCGTACTAGCACTTGACCTACTGTAACATGATCGCCTTCTTTGACCAAAATGTCGTCAATAATGCCGCCGGTTTGATGTTGCACTGCTTGTAAGTGACTGGCTACAGCAACAGTTCCGGAAACAGGTACGCCTTTTTCTAGGGGCGCAAATGTAGCCCATAATACAAAACCACCAAAGCCTGCTAGTACGATCCACCAACCCAAGCGTGTGTGCATCTTTTCATTGGTATCTACCCAAGGTGCGCTTTCAATCGGAATATCTTGAGTGGATATTGGTTTGTTTTCAGCGATAAGCTTCATGATCATGCCCAGTTAATAATGGGGTCTTTTTTATCATACTTGGTTGATTTGTAGCGTTAATTCTTTTGATCCTGAGTTGTTTGGGCATCGTTTTGTTGTTTTTCTGCTAATGCTTGTCTTGCCTGCTGCTGCTTGGTAAGCTCCTCAATGACTTGTTTGGTTGGGCCAAACATTTTCGCCATACCGTCTTGAAGCAGCAGCAATTTAGTGGTGACTCCTATGATGCTGGTACGATGAGTAATCAAAACGATAGTTTTACCGCGCTTACGCAAATCAATTAATGCGTTTAACAATGCTTGCTCACCTACTTCATCCAAATTGGAGTTGGGTTCATCCAGCACAATCAATGAAGGATCATCATACATCGCACGTGCTAATCCAATGCGTTGTTTTTGTCCTCCGGAAAGTCCGGCGCCGCCTTCACCTAGCATCGTATCATAGCCATCTGGCATGTTTAGGATCATTTCATGAACGCCGGCGCGTTGCGCGGCTAAAATAACTTTATCCGCATTGATTTCACCAAAACGAGCAATATTTTCAGATACGGTTCCAGCGAATAATTCGATATCTTGGGGCAGATATCCAATATAAGGGCCTAGCTCATCCTTATTCCATAAATAAACATCTGCGCCATCGAGTCTGACTTTTCCAGAGGCAGCAGGCCAGACACCCACCAATAAACGTGCCAAGGTCGATTTGCCTGATCCACTAGGGCCGATTACACCCAGTACTTCACCGGCATCCAAGGCAAAAGACAGTGATTTGATGACAGGTACCTTACTGTTCGGTGGGATCGCCGTCGTGCTTTCAACTGCAATAACACCCCGGGGTTTGGGTAATGGCATGCCTGCTTCACGTGCAGGATTTTGCTCGAATAATTTGCTCAAGCGTTCATAGGCACTGCGGGCACTACCAATTTGTTTCCAAGTGCTAATCAGTAGTTGTACGGGTGCAATGGCTCGACCTAATAAAATTGATCCGGCAATCATCATACCCGGTGTAATTTCGTTTTCCAGTACCAATAGCGCACCAAATCCAAGCATGAGCGACTGTAGCGCTACCGTAAATGCCTTTGATAGAGCGGTAACTATCCCGGCTTTTTCACTGGCTTCTGCTTGTAGATTTAAAAAGCGACTATGCAATTTAAACCAGCGTGCTTGGATATTCGGCAACATGCCCATCGCCTCAATTACTTCCGCATTGCGTAGATTGTTGGACGCAATGTTTGAAGATGCGATCGACATGGTATTGGCGTCAGCCAACGGTTTATGTGATATCTTTTCGTTAATGTAGGCTAGCGTTATGAGTATGATCGTGCCGCATAGTGCGAAAACGCCCAAAGCAGGATGAAATATAAAAATGACAAACAAATAAATCGGAAACCAAGGCGCGTCGAATAACGCAAATAAAGCATTGCCGGTGAGAAATTGGCGCAGACTGGTTAAATCTTTTAAAGCTTGCCCGGCATTGCTATCGCCCATTTTCAAACTTTGTTCAAAAGCTGCGTTGTACACGCGTTTATTGAGCTTCATGTCGAGTTGCGCGCCAACTCGTATCAAAACAAAGCTGCGTACAAACTCCAGAGCCCCCATAAAGACATAAGCGCCAAGCATAATGAGTGTTAGCATCAATAAGGTCATCTCGTTGCGGCTGGTCAATACACTATCATAGAGTTGCAGCATATAAATCGCCGGCATGAGCATGAGTACATTGATTACAGCGCTGAAAACACCAATGTTACGGAATGTTTTCTTAAAGCTCGCGAGTACTTGTGCTATTTCGTTTTGGGGTATTTTAAATTTCATTGATCAGTTAATATCAAAAATAGAAATTTTCGAAGCGTAATAAATGACCATTATCAGCAAGCATTGCCGCATTGAATACCTATCCAATTGAAAGATAAAAGCATGCAGTATGTAGGAATTGGCGGTCATTATAGTTCTTGCTTATAGATTTTGGCTAGGTAAATCCTTCATTTCCAACATAAATGGTTTTGGAGAAAAGTGTAAATCGCATTTTGCTTCTGAATTATCAAATACCAGGTCCTCATTCATTCTCGTTGCCATGGATGCATTCCAATGCTGAAAGCGTGGCAAGCGCTTTAGTAATCCCGTCGCAATATGAAAAATCCAAAGCGGCAAGCTGATAATTCTGGGCGTATAGTTTAGTGTGCGAAATATTCGTTCGACCATTTGGCGATAGCTTAACGTTTCATCTCCCGTTATATTATAGGCGAGATTGTTTAAATTACGCTTCCAAAGCGCTAAAAAACATGCTGTAGCGACATCATCACTATGTATAGGTTGCCTTAGGCCGCTTGCCTTGCCCAATATGGGGAAAAAACCATAACGATGAATAAAGCGCGTGATTTCTGCAACATTTTTATCTTGCCCATAACCGTATATTAATGTCGGACGTAATATGATCCATTCTATTCCATGCAAATTTGCCCACGATTCTAATAATGCTTCACTGTCAGTGAGTTTCTGTGCGACTGCTTGCTCATTCAAGTCGGAAGAGTTTTGTTTGGTGAAGCGACTGGTTGAAGATAGTACGATTATTCTCTGAGGTTTGAATGTTAATAAAAAATCGAAATACCCCGGTAATACCCAGATGGGGGCAGCGCATATCCAAAAAAGAATCTTGTTTTTATCACAGTCTGTTTCTTTTTGCGTTGCTGGCGGAAGTTGCTGCCAAGTGACATAGGGTTGATTTTGATTCGTTAGTAATCGGCGAGAAAAAGCGGTGATGTGATGTTTCTGTGCTATCCCTTGTTGTATTAAGCATTGGCCTACTGGGCTGGTGGCACCTATGATTCCGATTGATTGAGTCGTCATATCCACAATTTTATGCGCTTGCAGCATTGCTTGACTGTGTGAAAAATCACTGACGCGCCAAAGCGAAACCATACGGCGAGGGCGATCAGTCTCATCAAAATACTTGCATGCTGATGGCGGAAAAATTTTTGATAAAAATGCAGCATGCCTTTGTGCTTATGCCAAGCAACAAAAAGCGGCCGTGCATGACTGCAAGCGCCTTGAAAATGTTTTACCGGAGCATCGGGGACAAAAACAATTTTCCAATGTTTTTGCTGGAAGCGCATACACCAATCCAAATCTTCACAATGTAAAAAGTAACTTTCGTCCCAATGGCCAACATCATTGATGGCATCACGTCTTACTAACATCAAGGCACCTGAAATCGCTTCCACCTCAATTGGTTTGTTAGGCAAAGGTTGTTTGTTGAGATGAAAATCAAAAAACAATTTCGGCCAAAATTTTGCTAAATGATGCAATCCAAAGGCGCGAACGAAAGCACGCCAGGGAGTAGGAATGGCCCTGCGCCCACCCCCCTGTTCAGTGCCATCGAGATTCGTCAAGTAGCCACCCACCATACCGATGCTCGCATCGGATTCCATGACTTCCATCATACGATTTAGGGAGTTCTCACCCAGTATGCAATCCGGATTGAGAAAAAGAATATAAGGCTGCGTGGATGCAGATAAGCCAGTATTGCAGCCAGCAGCGAAACCGGTATTGCTATTGAGGCGAATAATTTGAAGATGTTTTTCGTTAGGAAATCGAGCTTCAAGCTCCAGCAAACTTGAATCGCATGAGGCATTATCGACGACGATGATTTCTAGTGTTTGCTTCAGTACCGCTTGAACACACAAAGATAGCAACACTCCTGCATTGTAATTGACAGTAATGACTGAAACGGGTTGTCGAGTGTCCATATCAGCGTCTAATGAAGATTGGGATGAAAATTTACAGCTTTCCAGAAACGCCACGTAATCCGTGTGTAAGTCCTTTTAGCATCATTTTCAGGTTGGCCATACGATTTGGAGAAAAAATAGAAAAAAAGAACAGCAGATAAAGTATTCGTAGACGATCTGCATTTTTCCATACTACCGGCATATTGGCGCGTTGCCAAAGCAATACGCTATTTCGAAACATATAATAGTAACGGAATGGTTGATGACAAGGAATGTTTCGCCAACGTTTCCACCAGATTCTAATTTGTCGATCGCCTAAGGCATGAAACATCACTGCATCACAAATACCGTAAATTTCAAATCCTTTTGATTGTGTACGCAAGCACCATTCGGTATCGATATGATCAATAAACAATGTTTCGTCCATATTACCTATCTGATTCAATGCATTAAGTGAAATCAGGGTGCCGGATGAAATCAAGAAGTCAACGCGAATATATTCATACGGATTAGTGCAAATCACACGCTCAAACCCTTTTGGTGTGATGCGGGTAAACTCAGACATACAGGTCGTATCGGGAAAACGATAACGCGGTCCGACAGCAGCGATCAGTTTCCCTTCTTTTTCAAGACGAGTAAATGCATTGTGTAGTTTTTCCAGCATATCTTGTTGTGGGATGCTATCGTGATCCAGCAGCAACACGAATTTCGCTTCTAATTGACGCGCAAACTCTATTCCATGATTATAGGCCACGCCAAGGCCATAATTTTGTTTAAGTGCCAGTAATTTAATTCTATTAACTTCAGCTTCAGTTAGTGTGCGTAGGTTAGATTCAATGTTAATGTTCGACCCATTATCGACAATGATAATTGTCTCGACTTGAGAGACCAGTACTTTTATTGCTGAGCATAGCGTACAGTCATCTGGGTTATAGGTAACGATAATCGGGACAATATCAGTACACAATGTGTTCAAAATTAATGCCTATTAGAAAAGAGGTGTCGATTTAATTACGTTTCATTAAATAAGGAATACTCTAATATAAGCTTTAATCGACTAAAATCTTTATTGTTCAAGAAAGGAAATGGATTCTAGGAGTATCTGCCAAACTGAAATCCGAGCGATCAAGAGTGAGGTTAGGATTGTAGCCTGGATCATTTAATAATAAATCTCCCCAGTGTTGCTTCATAAACAACACTTCTTTAGCAAAACGCGCTCTTTTTTCCGGTGAGTTTTCATAACCGCGAGTAGCAGATTCATGATGATAGAGTTCGGCATACGGTGTCCATACATTGTGATAGCCAGAATTTCGTAATTTTAAACAAAAATCTACATCGTTAAATGCAATTTGAAGATTCTGTTCATTTAAACCGCCAACTTCGTTATAGATAGATTTTCTGACAACTAAACACGCAGCACTAACTGCGGAGAAAGCACTACTCAAGCTGGCGCGGCCAAAGTAGCCGTGTTGATGCGCTGGTAGAAAATAATTTGCATGTCCCGCAATGCGATCTGCTCCCAATCCTAAAATAATTCCGGCATGCTGTAAGGTATCGTCAGGAAATCTCAATCTGGCGCCCACTGCCCCGACGTCAGATTGCAATGCAATAGAAACCATCTCCTCCAACCATATAGGTGAAATGACCTCTAAATCGTTATTGAGCAGTCCGATGATGCTTCCATTTGCTTTTTTCACGGCTTCGTTATTCAATTCAGAATAATTGAATGGGCGATCGTCTCTTAGAATGATGATCTTGGTACTGTCAGTGCTTACTTGTTGTAAGTAATTCAATGTTTCAAGATCGTCAGAACCGTTGTCAATGATGAAGATCTCATAATTTTGATAAGTGGTTTTTTTCAAAATACTATCAATACATCGGCGAAGTAACTTTAATCCGTTTCTTGTTGGAATAATGAGCGTAACTAGCGGCAGCGGGTTGGGTAGCGCATAATGGATCCGATATCCAAAGCCGATAAGTTCAGCAGTAGCAGCAATATTTTGTCGTTGAAAGTGTTCATTCAATGCTCTTTCTCCCGCTACCATGGCGTAAGGCTTAGTATCAGCCGATAGCGCTGTACTGCTAGCATGGACTCGCCAATGATATAAAATACGAGGAATGTGGTGAATCTCTGTAGCATTGACTCGTTCAACGCAACGCAATGCCAAATCATAGTCTTGCGAACCTTCAAAACCGATTCGAAAGCCACCAATCTCTTTTAATAATGGGGCATGGTACACGCCTAAGTGTGAAAACATGTTTTGAGAATAAAATAATTCTCTGTTCCAATCAGGCTTGAAATAAGGGTCAAGTCTTCGGCTTTGTTCATCAATCTTGTCTTCATCGGAATAAATCAATTGTATGTTTGGTTTGTGTTGCAGTGCATCGACAACCCAAAATAATGCGTGCTCACTCAACAAATCATCATGATCCAACAGTGCGATCCATTCTCCTGTTGCTAGTTGCAGAGCACTGTTAGATGCTGCAGAAATATGACCATTTTGGGAGCGGTACACAACTTTGATGCGTGATTCTAATTTTTCATATTGCTGTAAAACTTTTTGTACCGCGTCTTCTGTGGATGCGTCATCCGCAATACATAACTCCCAGTGAGGGTAGGTTTGTTTGCGCACCGATTCGATCGCTTCAGTAAGCCATTCAATATTTGAATTATATGTTGGCATAATGATTGATATCAGTGGCTTGTAAGTGAAGTTTTCACTGAGCGCATGCATTTTGGCACGCAGCTCATCACTCATGTGGTCAAATTTTTCGATCCATTGTTGATAAGGGGCTGAATTTACCTTATTCGCATAGGGAGTAAATGTTCGCGAGAATTGCTTGATCAGACTAGATAATCCTTCCTGCCTAGCGATTACCCATATTTTAAGAAAAAGTGCTTTGAATCCTCCATGATTGGTAGCCAATTCCAGAATTTTACGGTAACTTGAATGCAATGCTCGAGAATGCAACACCAGCCAGCGCATGGGGTGCGTAATTTTCCAACTAGTTGAACCCATAACATCCCTTATCGTGTCGTTACGACTTGAAATCAGGTTATCTTTTTCGGAGATCAGTTGTTCGAGTTCTTTGGCAAGCTCTCGTAACTCATCGATTTGTTGCTTGTGCTCTAGAAGTTGTTGTTGTTGTTGTGAGTAGTATTGTTTTTCTTGTTCTTTTAATTGATTTCCTCTTGCTTGATTGGAGCGAACTGCCGCCATCAAATTACTCATTTGACTGCTATTAATTCGCGGAAGCCATTTTTGGTAAATTCTTAGGGTTGCTGCTTCAGTGAGCTTATTATCTGAATGAATTGCAGAGCCTAAGTGTGGATTGATGCGATAAACAGCTGTTATTTTATCGATGTATAAAAAATCTGTGAACATGGATGCTTGTATCCAGAAATCCCAATCTTCATAAACATCCAGTGTTTCATCAACCTTGCAACCAATATTGATTAATTCTTTGGAAAATAGCGCGGTATGAATGGGAATATAGTTTCCAGCTAGAAGTCGAGTCGCGTCGAAAGGTTGACCGAAAGTATTAGGCATTCGCGTATTATTTTCATCTATGCATGTTGCACCACTGTATACAACCTTAATATGTGGATGCGATTCGATTGTACGAACCAGGTTTTCGATATGATCAGCGGTCAGCCAATCATCATCATCTAGAAAAATCAGGTATTTTCCTTGTGCAGCTTCAAGTCCAACGTTCGCTGCACGACTCCGGTTAAGTTGTTCACTACCATCAATCATGCGGATTGGGAATCGTCCGCACCATTCGCCTACATCGTTATACTTAAAACCTTTAGCGTTGACTAAAACCACTTCAATATTGCAGTAAGTTTGCAAAGCCACTGAATCCAGTGCATCGGATAAAGTAGGGCGATTGATGTTGCGAATGATAACGCTAACAAGCGGTATATCTTGGCTATCTAACACTAATCCTATCGCTTTTTGTCTAGAATATTCAGATTGATAGAGTTTCAGTGGATCAAGCGAGAGTTCTTCGGCTGTGAGGTGTATGTAAGCTTCTGCGGCTGTTACTTGAGCAGATAAGGTATAGGTGCGGTAACGATTAAGTGCTGCAATATGTAAATCATACCGTTGCTTGGCATTTTGTGACACAAAGCATGCCATTGCGGCTGCTTTTCGTTCAGCTAGATCGCTGATATCCAGTAATTGATTAGGGTGTAGCGGTATGCCCACTTCGTAGAGTGCAATTCGCACAGTTTTTCCGAGCCTTCGCACGGCTTCGACTACCACCATGCCAATGACCCGATGATCCGGGTGCATTTCGAAGACGGATGGGGCATAAACTAAATCTGCTTTGTTGTCTTGAATTGTTTTTAGAATTTCTTGAACGAATTTTTCGTTGTAATCTATATTGCGGTCAGGATACTGCCAAAAAGTTGGTGTGCCGTAACCGAGTATACTAGCAGCGGCAATACTTTCTTGTTGTCGTTGCAGGGTGTAATCAGTGGATTTTTCTGTATCTAAACCATATGCACCGTCAGAGACAATGATCACGGTAACAGGGATGCCCTGCTCTATGTGGCGCATGATGGCGCCACCGCAACCGAATACTTCATCATCTGGATGCGGAGCGAAAACCAGAGCGTGTGTACAGGGAAAGTGCGTGATAGCTTGGTAGGGTATGAGTAAGTTTTCCAAAAAAATCTCAGCTAAGAACGTGGATGAATAACACTGAAAATAAACAGCTCAGTTTGGGTTTGTGATTTTAACGTAAATAGTTTTTTGTGTTGATGGTATCTGTGATGGATGCTGATGATTCATCATTACCTGAAATCCATATCGCCCCCCATCAGCCACCAGTGATTCTTGAGTAATTCGACAGAAGGGCCATCACACCATACATTGGTCGGTATTTTAATACCTGTTGTTTGTTGGATTGGATGAGTGCGATCGAAACACTCGGTGAAATTTTTGGTGATGCGGCAAAATAACCGAGAAGCTTTTCCTAAGGTGGCTAAACGTTTAGCTTGGGTAATCAACAGTGGAATTTCAGCTAAAGGCGCAATCAGATCGATAATTTCACATTCATCAGCATCATATCGTAGTATCAAAATGCCTCTTGGGTGCTGAGTGATGCGGTTTCTTACTAAGATGATTTGATAGCATTGGGTAGGATGATAGAGGTAGCGTTGTTGAATATAAGGCCAATCACGTAAACCAATCACCGAAGTTTGCATATTGGCGGCCATATTTTGCCAGCATTGATTGACAGCTTTGATGTTCGCTTTGGTCGGAAGGTCAATGAGTTTTAGATGGGTTCGGATGAGTGGTGGACGCGATTGCGGTTTCCATGATAGTTCAACCATTTCACCGACCTCACCATATAATCCCAGCCGCTCAGCGACTTTCATCGCACGCTGGTTTGGGAAGCCAAAACCGATGAGATAGTGTTTGCCGTAACCGATATAATATTCGAGGAAGGTTGCCGCCATCATATAGAAAGGGCTTTTGCGGGTTAGGGAGCTTCGCTCCTTGGTTTCAACCATGACATCGCCGATTTGGACAGCGTTTTCGTGTTTACCAAAAAATAAAATACTGCGGCCGATGCCGCCGTAGTGTGCGATCAATCTGTTTTCGCGCCAGATACCTAATGCACGGCTATTTTCTGTAGCGTATTTCCATTGCCATAATTCGGTAGGCATTTCATGATGGAAGATTCGCCGGAATAACTCTTGCATCTGTGAGCAGTGTTCGTTTTCCAAAAATTGCAGCCGCCACTTCGGCATATCCTTTTTTTGGAAGTGTAACAGTGCATAGCCGCAGTACCCATTGCGATATTTTTCACGATGCAGACGGTTGGAATGATCAAGCTGGTCGAGTTGTGTGGCGCTCACATCAAGATCATGGATCAAGTTTTGCCGGTGCATGTGAGTGGCTTGTAACCAATAATCGAGAGTAGGGATGGCCATCTGCGACAAATCGCTGTGTTCGATTAACTCAAACCCTAACCTTGTTGCTAATGCAATGACGTTATCGATCCAATGCAAACCGCTCGGCTCGGTAGCCTGATGCTTATGCGCGAATTCATCCAAAATGACTAAATCACCCGCTGGTTGAAGCAGATCAAGTGCTTTATTAAAAATGACCAACGGATCAATATGCTGCGAGGATTCTTGAAACAGAATTACATCAAAGCTTTCAGGCTCAGCACTAAAAGTTTCGAGCGAATGTCGGCTGACCGAGACTTCCGTTCCCAGTGCTTGATGAATATAGTCGATTTGTGTGGTATCGGGTGTGATTGCAAACACATCGTAGCCTTTTTGCCGGAGCAGTGAAAAGGTTTTGCCAAGGCCTATTCCGGCTTCTAGGATACGACATGGGGGCGGTGGTAATTTCGATATGAGTAGATCAGTGGAATATTGCTGCGCCTCTTTCAGGCTGGTTTGGGCATTCTGGAATAAACCATAGTGCAAGTATTCAGCTTCTCCCTCTTGCAATAACAGAGCTTTCGCATAAACATTCAGCGGGAAAGTCAGTTTTTTGGGGTCTAATGCGGCTATCGTTGAGTCAGCAGAGTGATCGACTTGCAAATCGTGTTGTGTGTTAAGGGATGGACGGAAACTAACCGGCATGATCATGATGAATTGCTATTGATTGTTTGCCCATTGATGGGGGATTGAAAAATATCCTTGCAAGCGTCCTGTCTGGTCGATTTGTAAAATGTCTGCGCCCTCCACCAAATCATAGATATGGATGCCGCGCTCACATAACAAGTATGCATTGATCAAATATTCGCCTTTGAGCAGTGGTAATTGGTTCAAGCTGAGCAACACCTCCGCGAAACCTGTAGTTGTACGTTGGATAGTAAATTGGTCTTCCCAGGTTGCTGCACTGGTGATGGTGCGTCCATCTTTGGTTTGGATCGTGACCCCTACTGTTGGGCAGGGTAATGTAGGATCTGAGGCGAAACTGATATACAGCGTGATGTCAGATTTTCCATGTGTAATAATTCCCTGTTGTGTAGAAAGCGGGTCGAGTTGCAAGCTGACTTTTTTCAAGTGTGCGCTGCCGGATGGGGTTTTAACAATGGACTTGGGAATTTTAGCATCAATGGTCGGGTTTTCAGTATTGGAAGCTTTTTCATCCAGGAAGGTTTGGTAGGACGATACAACCTTGGCTGAATTGCCATCCATCATAATTTCGCCCTTATCAATCCAGATTGCGCGGGCGCAGAGTGATTCCACTTGGAATAACGAATGCGAGCAAAATAAAATGGTTTTGCCAGCATCGCGCATTTCCATGATGCGCATGAACGATTTACGCGCAAAAGCGCCATCTCCCACTGATAATGCCTCATCGATCACCAAAATATCGGGATTGACGCTAATGGCAACCGAAAAGGCTAACCGCACATACATTCCACTGGAATAAGTTTTAACAGGTTGATCAACAAAATCACGTACACCGGAAAAGTCGATGATACCTTCAATTTTCTCGCTGATCTCGAGTTGCGTGAGCCCCAAGATAACGGCATTCATATAGATATTTTCGCGTCCTGTAAATTCCGGATTGAAACCAGCACCCAATTCGAGCAAGGCAGCGACACGGCCATCCACGAAAACGCTGCCTTGTGTTGGCGTGAGTGTTCCGCAAATTAATTGCAACAGCGTGGATTTACCTGAACCATTTTGTCCTACGATACCTATCACTTCACCTTTGTGAACGGATAGGTTAATGTCGCGTAAGGCCCATAATTCACGGTAGTACTGGCGAATGCCAAGCCAGCGGTGCGGCCATAAAAACTGCTTAAGTCGGTCTTTCGGGTGATTGTAGAGCGGATAGCACTTGGAAAGCTGTTTTACCGTAATAGCCTCACGCTTACTGAAAGCATCGCTAAAGGACATCGGCAAAACCTTTGCGTGTTTTTTCGAACCAGATGAAGCCTATTTGTGCAGCGGCCAAGGCAATTACCGAATAGATTGCTAGACCTTGCCAATCAGGAAATTGGCCGAATAAAGTTACTGCGCGCAATTGCTCAATAATAAAGCTCAGTGGATTTAAAAATAAATAATCACGAAGCGATTCCGGCAAAGCCGCAGCGGGATAAAACACAGGACTCAGAAAAAGCAACATGGTCAAAAGTAAGCCAATGAACTGCCCGATGTCGCGCACAAAAACCCCTGTTGCTGCCAAAAACCACGAAATACCGATCGTCAAAAATACAAATGGCAAGAGAATAANNTGCATGAAAAAGGGTGGAACCCAGATTGATCCAAGCCAGGATTTCCAACGGAAAGATGATTTTCTTCACGTAATTGATATTCGCCAAAACTAGACCTGGTGCACGCGAAAGGCATTCAGAAAAAATGTTGTATACGATTAAACCAGAAAAAAGTAATAGTGCAAAGGAGAACTTGTCATCCTCGAAGCTGCTTCCTTGATCTAGGCGTACTTTAAACACAAAACCGAATACAAACGTATATACCGCCAGCATCAAGATAGGATTAATCACTGTCCACATCAATCCGAGGAACGATCCACGGTAGCGGCCTGCAATTTCCCGTTTGGTTAATTGCAGAATAAGCGTTTTGTGTTTTTTTAAGCTATGGAAGAAAGTAAAAGGCGAAATAAAGGGCAAAGTCAAAGTAATAGGTGCTTGCACAGTAGCAACAGGAATAGTCAAAATTTGAGAGGATAAATTATAGCCGAGATACCAAAGAAGCACCTACATTTGAACTTGAAATTATTGGCGGCTTGCAAAAAAAGACAAAAATTATAGGTAATCTGAGAATAGAGATAAAAATCCCCTTCAAATCGGCTTTTAAATTAGGCCTGAGCGCAGGCACAATCCTTT
>CXWL01001465.1_pt1 | contig 17260 bp, 20 predicted proteins | sample 590931 | NCBI WGS metagenome assembly CXWL01 (sample SAMEA3498368, study PRJEB10139) | groundwater metagenome | biome: water well; material: biofilm material | place: Germany | collected 2015-04-27 | reverse complement strand
CCCGCCACAAACCGTTCTGCCGCTGCCGTCAGATTCTGCAGCATCTCGGTCAGATCCTCTGACACAGGAACCTGCGACTTCGACGCCGCACGGGCCAGCGCGAGCCTTCGCCGGGGCCCCACATACATCTGCGGCGCAACCGGATTATCCTTTTCCAACTCAGGCCGTCGAAATACTCCCATAATTCCTCCTCACGATCAGACAATGAGAAACAATTCGCCCACTGTACTCGATTCCCGGCGGGAATTGCATCGGGGTTTAAGAAACCTACCGTTCCATCACAGCGTTTTGACTCTCCTCATTCATCGACCGTCCCTCATCATGCTTGGCCGGTTTCACGGTCGACGTATGCTTCCCCGGTTCCGACGGCACGGCAGGACGAGGACTGGAGGCCGCGCAGCCGGTCACGGCAAAGAAGAACAGGGAAAGGGCAAACGCAGTTACCATCGACATAAAGGCCTCCTTGGACCGATGAGCAGGTAGCGTGTGCATGAGTCTCGCACGGAGAGGGGGCATCAGTCGAACGCGGGGATGTGCCGCAGCGAAGGCGGAATTCGTAGACTCATCCTCCGCTGAAGCTCAGCACCAGTGTATTAGAGATGTGAGAGGATTAGGAAAACAGAACTTCCGGAGAGCCCTGCATGGCAAGATGCGTATCTTACGCAGCCCCATGTCTGAGAGCCGGCTTGAGACGGGTACGCAGGTGTCGATACAGGCAGTCCTCCACGGCATCGATCAAGAGGTGCAGCCGTGCATGCTGAAAGCCCGCCCGTTTCAGACAGGGATCGCTCAATAATCCGACGAGCAGACTCATCCCTGTCACAAAGAGCCCCACGGTAAACGTCGCCACCACCACCTGCCAGAACGACGGCTTGGGAGGAAACACGGAATAGAATGCCGAGCCCAGACCGGATCCGAGTAGGAACGTGGACGCCGCCCGGTCCTTGGCCCGCTGTCTGGCGATATGATCGCCGATCCCGGAAATACCGAGCGAGTGATCGCCGAAGAGCAGCCATCCCGCCGTCAGCGTCAACACCGTGGCCGCCGTATCCAGCACCAGCGCCCGGCTGGACGAATGTTCACCGACCAAACGGGGAATATCGGAGAAGTTCTTCAGCGCCTCAGCCGACAACGCGCCCGACGCCAGCAACGGCCCGACCTGTGTGTCCCTGGTAAAGCGCTCCAGCAGCCCGTTCGGCAAAACCTGCCGGTCGCCCATCGTGCAAGGCCACTGCAGCAGTTCGACGGCGATCAGCCGTTCACTCTCTTTCTGATAGCGCGTCTTGAGGCCGACCGGCAACAGCCCGATCAGATTCGAGCCCGAGCGCCAGCCCAGCTTCACCGGCACCTCCAGGAGCTTCTTCAAGAAGAGCGAGGGAATCGCCCAGAGTGCATTGACCGGATAGCACAGCAGATCGCTGGTCAGGGACTGTTTTTGAAACGCGACGGTTTCCCGGAGTGAAAAGTGCCCGGCCACAAAGCCGTCCACGCGCGCGCGGCAGTCGGCAATATACTGTTCAATGCACTCTTCAAGCCCCAGAAGCGCCGTCGCGGTCTGCTGATCGTTCATGAAGGCGTCCTCTCGACAACGACTTACTATACAGAGTCAGCCCAACGGCTCAAGAAAATCTCTGTTCACGGTGGGATGGAATCAATGGAGTGTGCCAGCTGCCGGCCGGCTATCCGCCGGTCTTGCTCGATCCGACAGCCACCCGATAGAGGGCCGCGCTCACCAGCGTGACGATCATCAGACCGGGCCAGCCACCGAACGGAGGTACGTCGAAGAGAGTGAAGGGATCGGCACTGAGACCGGGCCAGAGCGCGGTCAGCGCAATCGGGACGGCGAGCATGATACCCATGAGTGCCTCACCGGTGATCAACCCGGCTGCGAACAGTAGCCCCCGCCGCGACGGATCATCGCCCCACCCGGCCGCCCGTTTCGCCAGTTCCGCGATCACCCCGCCAACGAAAATGGCGGCGGAGAGTTTCAGCGGCAGATACACCCCCAGCGCCACAGCGAGCACCGGAAGCCGGAAGGCGCTGCCGCGCCGTTCCATCAGCCGGTCCGCGAGAATCACCAGCACACCGATCGCTGCGCCCAGTCCTACGAGCGTCCAGGGCAACCCGGCACCGAACACACTCCGCGTGAGACTCGCCATCAACGTCGCCTGCGGGGCGCTCAGCGGATGCGGATGCGCGATCGTCGGCTCGCCGATCCCATACTTGGCCTGGAGCAGCGACAGCACCGGCACCAACACAAGGGCGCCGGTCACCACGCCGACCACCTGCATCACTTGCTGTTTCCAGGGTGTCGCCCCGACCAGATGCCCCGTCTTCAAATCTTGCAGATTGTCGCCCCCCATCGCGGCGGCACAACAGACGACCGCCCCGATCACCAGCGCCGCCGCCGGTCCGGCCGGATGTCCCGCCCCCATGAACAGCACGAGCAGGAGCGCGGCCAGCATGATCGTCGCGATCGTTACGCCCGACACCGGATTGCTGGAACTCCCCACCAGGCCGGCCATGTAGGCGGCCACCGACGAGAAAAGAAAGGCCGCGACCGCCATCACGAGCGTCATCAGGACGCCGATCACCGGACTATCCACGACCGTCGTATAGATCCAGGCCATTGGGATCAGAGACAACCCGAAGGGCACCACGATCCACCAGAGCGACGCATCCTGCTCCGTCCTGGCCACCGCCGTTCCGCCGCCGGACGCGCGCGACGCCTTGTAACTGGCCCGGAGCGTCTGCAAACTCCGCCACACCGGCTCGCGCAACCGCGTCAGCGTCCAGAGTCCTCCAGTCAGCATCGCCCCGATGCCGACGTAGCGGATCTGCCCGCTCCAGATCGCCATCGCCGCCGCCAGTCCGGTCTTGTCGGGCGGCAGTCCATGCAGCAGCCCATAGGCCGGCATCAAGATCAGCCAGCCCAGCACACCGCCGAGAAACACGACCACTGCCGTTTGCAGGCCGATGATGAACCCCACCGCCAGCAGCGCGGGCGAAAGGTTAATCCCCGCATACATCACCGTGCGCCCGACGGTGGCGGCCCCTTCCAGCGACTCCGTCCACAGGCGTAACCCGCTCTCGCCGAACTTCACCGCCCCGCCGACGAGAGCCGCCGACAACAGCGCCCGGAAATCGCCGGCCGCATGATCCTGTCCGGTCTGGCCTCGCCCAGCCGCCGCGACCTTCAAAACCTCCGCCGTCGCCACCCCTTCGGGAAACCGCAAGCGCGCCGTCACGATCAGCGCCCGCCGCAACGGAATGGTAAAGAGCACGCCGAGCAATCCCCCGACTGTGGCGACCAGAACCGTCGGCCAGTACTCGAAGGCGGACCAATAGCCCACCAATAACAGCGCGGGAATCGTGAAAATGACCCCGGCCGCCAGCGCCTCGCCGGACGACGCGGCGGTTTGGACGATATTGTTTTCGAGAATGTTCGACTGCCGGAAGAGGCGAAGAATCGCCATCGAGGCGACCGCAGCGGGAATCGAGGCCGACACTGTCATGCCGGCGAAGAGGCCCAGATAGGCGTTCGCGGCAGCCAGCACGGCCGCAAGGATCACCGAGAGCACGACCGCTTTGAAGGTGATTTCAGGGAGCGAAACGGAAGCGGGGACGACTGGCTGATCGTCTTTCATGAGCCAGGTCGAACCGGGAAGACCGCGACCATATGTTGAACCCGCCTACCGGTGAAAGACTGCCTGCCGATCGATGAAACAACGGTCCCATCATAACCCAGCGCAGAAAAAACGCAACCGGACATCCGAGAGCTTTCGACTAAATAACCTGCCCCCTTTTCGCTCTCCTCTACCGAAACCGCCGATATACATCACGCCGGTGGCGCACGTAGTGCACCGTAATCTGTTCGGCCTCGCGATCGATTTCATAGACGATCCGATAGTCTCCCACACGCAGACGATATAGCCGTTCGGCACCTTGCAGCTTCGTGGATTGCGGGGGAGTTGGATTGGCCGGCAAGCGGTCAATCCGGTCAAGAATGCGAGAGACAACGGTAGACGGGATCGACTGAAGATCTTTCTCAACGGATGGCTTAAAGCCGAGGCTATACGAGGCCACGTTTCTGAAGCCGCTTTCTCATGTCGTCGGCGCTCACGGCTTTTTCAGGCCGTCGCTCAGCCACAACCGCGAGATCGTGCAGATCTTCCATCAGACGCGAGTAGCGCTTCAGCGACAGCACCACCCCGGTTCGCTTTCCCTGTCGGTCAATCACATACCGCGGACGAGGTGTTGTTGCCTTTGCGGATCGTTTAGCCAGCATGACCATCCTTATAACTCACTTGGGGAAAGGTTGTCGAGAAACCACACTGCTCCTCGCCTGAAGCATTGCGCTAGCAGCGGATGCTCGCGAAATCCTTGCCTCATCGCGCGAGCTTCTTTTTGATGGCAGTCAGGTTCTCAGGGGTCGATCGCACCCGGACCGTGAGGCCCTCGGCATCATAGGCTTCGGACAAGATACGCATCCGGGCGCGGATCTCTGCCATAACCCCTTGAGCCGTAAACGGAATCCGTAAGTCCTCGTCGATCATATCGCTCTCAAAGTACCCCATAATGCGCTCGCGTAACGCCTGCAGATCGTCCTTGCTTCTCGTCGAAAGAAAGAAGGCGTCGGGATATTCCACCTTCAGGGCCGCGAGAGCTTCCGGCCCGAGACGATCTTGTTTATTCAACACCAAGAGGCTGGAAACATCCGTGGCGCCGACTTCGGCTAACACCTTCCGCGTGACGTCGAGTTGGGATCGAAAGGAGGGATCTGAGGCATCGACGACAAACAGCAACAGCGAGGCACTGGCCGCTTCATCCAGCGTCGACTTGAACGACGCTACCAGGTCATGCGGGAGCTTTTTGATGAATCCCACCGTATCGGACATGAGCACTTTGGGACGCGTGTCAGGATACAGCGGCCGGATCGTGGTATCGAGCGTGGCAAACAGCTTGTCGGCCACGAGCACCTCGATGCCCGTCATCGCTCGCATCAGCGAGGATTTCCCGGCATTGGTGTACCCGACAAGCGCGACCGTCAATTCGTGTTCCCGTCTCGCGCGGCGCGTCTGATGCTCGTCCCCGATCGCCGCCAATTCCGCCCTGAGTTCTTTCATGCGATCGCGGATTCTGCGCTTATCGAGCTCCAGACTCGTCTCTCCGGCCCCTTTGCCGCCGACGCCCCCGCCTTGCCGCTCGCTGCCGCCGCTGGCTTCACGCAACCGTGGCGCAAGATAATTGAGCCGCGCGATCTCCACCTGAAGCCGGGCCGCCCGCGTCCGCGCGTGCCGGCTGAAAATCTCAATGATGACCCCGGTTCGATCGAGCACCGGCACGCCGGCGGCACGTTCAAGATTTTTCAATTGGGAGGGCGACAGATCACAGTCCACGATGACGATCTGCGCCTGCTCGCGAGGGCCGGGGGCAACCTCGACCGTATCATCCGATTCATCGTCTTCCGATTCCTCTATGACGTCCGAGTCCGCCGCCTCGAACTTCGACGCCGCTTTGTGCTTCGGCCGTTCAAACGCCGCCTCGATTTTCCCGGAACCACCGGTCCACAGCGCCAATTCGGCAAGTTTGCCCTGCCCCAGGACCGCCGCATATTTATCGGAACTGCGTTTTTGCGTCACACGGCCAACGACATGGTAACCGAGGGTTTTCACCAGACGGGTGAGCTCTTGCAGCGAACTTTCCAGCTCCTCCAGAGTCACGCGAGGGGTGCGGATCGCCACAAGCACGGCATTCGATTGTGAAGGATTCGACATCGCTGGCTTTTCCTTGGATACAAGTGGGTGAGGAGTTTTTCATTTTAACAGGGACGTTCGTGTGAAGGCGAGCACGCAACGCTCAGCACGGTGCTTCGCCATCAGCAGTGTGGTGAGGACTGATACTCAAAAGCGGGTGTTGCTATGAAGCCCCCTGCCCATGTCTTCTTCGAATTGCCCACCCTATTCTCGATGAAACATTCTCCGCAGTCGTGCAATATCGCCTTCTTCTCCGCCCAGCCGGTGCAGCATCCGGTGGCAATTCGCGCAGACCGTGACGAGATCCTGGCTTGACGACACCACACTCTCCGCCAGCTGTGCCAGCGGAAGCACATGATGCGCTTCCGCAAAGCCGCTCCCGATCTCGCCATANNCGTGGCGGCGCGTCGGGCTGCCGGCTCTTCATGACGCTCTCAAAAAACCCCGTGGCCTGGCCCACAAGGATCCGGACATTCTCCGGGCCCTCCGGAAGAACCGACCCATACTGCCCGTAATAGGAATAATCGCTCTCACTCTCGTGGAATTCTTCATAGATTGGCCGGTCATATTCGCTGGAGCCTAACGGTTTCTTGAGCACATAGTCTGATCGTGAGCCGGTAGCGAGCCGCATGTCCTTTTCATTCAATTGCCGCACAGACCGCAGCGACTCCGGCAAGACGGCGATTCTCCTCCGCAGCTTGTCCGCTTGCGCCGCATAGAACCCGNNGTACCACAGTCTCCGCTGACCTTCTCGAGCCCATTCGCAGTACCAGATTTCCAATCTCGGCTCCCCCAACCCCAACGATCCCAGCTCCACACGCCACCCGTTGGTGTGAGACTCTTTCAGCGGCAGCTTGGTCCGCAGCCGGATCAATCGTCCAAGACGTCCCGACAGCTCCCGATGCAACTCGTCCGCAACCAACTTAAGGCGCTTCATATCCTCCACATCTCGCACGCCATCTCCCATGACAACTCTCCTTCAACACACCATGTAACGATGGAACATGAACTGAACCGCGCTAATCCTACCTCGCCGAGCCACAGCAGTGGCCATCCTGACGATACCCGCCATAACCAGTCCAGCGCACTCTACCCTATTTTCAAGGTATTGTGGCCCTCACTCCCACCGTTGTATTCCCGCCCCGGTTACAGAATATTTACCCTCCTGCTACGTGCCTGTAACATCCCGCTGCCACACTTACCCTGACGGCTTGTTCTTCAGAACCATCACGCACGTAGCCCAAAGGAGGAGATGGACACCATGACAATCAAAGCCTGTTTCAAATCCCTCGGACTCTTTGCCTGGGCCATCGTTGTCGCGGTGCTTGAGAGGTGGCCCCGTTAGAAGGAACGAGAGCCTCACTCACTTGGACAGAATGCGCCCTAGCCGAAACCAGCGCTGAAATATTGGTTGCGTATGACGGCGTTGGTGTCGCCGCGTTTGAGGCGCGGATAGAGCGCAGGAGAAAATATTCCCGGCCCCTTTGTTTGATTCAGCGCAGTTCTTCGCCATCGACAGCACAGGGTGTTGGCGCAGTAGGATTCAAGCAAGGGAAGGCCCGGTCAAGTCCCCTGCTCCCACATCCTGAAATCCTTGAGTTCTTCAGCAATGCTTTTCAGCACCCAGGCAATCACCGCCGCATCATCCACATAGCCGACCACAGGAATGAAGTCTGGAATCACATCAAGCGGGCTGATGAGATACAGAATCGCCGCGACGATGGTCACGAGTTTGTGGACCGAGAGGCCTGTATAGGCACCGCTCACTGACGCTTTCAGGAGCCGAACCAATAGTTGAAGGTCTTTCAACAGCTTCCCACCGCGACCTTGTGCGATCGAGACCGCCGCGGCCAACAGATAACGAAGCCGCTCTTTGTCTCTGAGATACTCCCCCGCCGCCTGAGTGAACCCTCGAAACATCTTCAACGCCTTCAGGAGCATGGCTGGAGTCATTGTCTTCATTCCGTCCTCCTTGAAGTGTGTGCACTGCCCCGGCACACAATCAAGCTTGAGGATAACAGGCAGTCCCGGCAAGGATCAATTTGGACCGGTGGCGAAGCACGGGTCCGAATCATCGGCGGCGTGGTGGGGACGGAAATTCAGATGCGGGTAATGCATGAGACGGTGGGAGAGGCAGTACAGTTTTCCAATTACGTCGCCTATTCCCACTTTTAGCTCTCGACAGAAACGAAGAGTAGAGGACGCACTCGCCGAAGGGAGGAGGACTCTATCCAGTGGTTTGGAACTCGACCTTCCGGGCTTCCGTCACCCGTTTAGAAGCATCCAGGATCTCAATAGAGACAAGATTGCCTGCCGCATCATAATCTAAAATCACGCCGGGCTTATCCTCGTCACTTTCCACAACCGGCGTATTGTCCTTCAGGATCATGCTCAGCGTATCGCTCGCCTTGTCGTACGACACCTTCATCAGGTCCTCCAATACTTCTCGACCTTGCTGGTCCGATAGGCGGTCACCACCTCTGCCGGGTGCCGGTCGACATCCACGAAGACACGAAGCAGAAACACTGTTCCAGGCAACTCTAACAACACCTTCGATTGAAGAACGACACGGCCAGGCCGAACCTCAATACGTTGCTCTGGTGAAAGAAGTATCGCACGGACGGCCTCCTCGCTCAAGCCTCGCCGTATTAGTTCAAACCGGGCATGTTCACTGAACACATAATCTATAATGGGCAACGCACTCACAAGCAACGCTCCAAGAGGCTACACGCCACAACGCAAATAAGCCGGAGGAACACCATTGGCCTTCCCTGCGGCAGAATACATCGGGATGATACGTTTGGGAAGCTACATTTTTTCCTGATGGTACATTGTGAAGCATTTCCCTCTCACCCATCGATGTGCAGGGCGAAACCGTAGGGATTGAAAACAAGGAGGTCAGAGCACCGGGCGGTCAGCGGAAGATCCGCTCGGCACTCAGGACTCAACGTTCAGCACTCTGCTTCGCCATCGGCGGCGTGGTGGGGACGGAAACCTAGATGAGGGCGAGGCGTGAGACGGCGGGACTGACGACGAATGAGAAGAATGCCACCGAGGCTTGGGGCTTACGGAAAGAAAAGATTCCCGGTACTTTCTAATTGTCCTCCTGCCACTTCATCCAGAAGCGTTGACAGGTGCGATCCTGGTACTGTACCGTGACGAGTATAAAGACTCAGCTTCCGAACTGTCACCGTATGGTGTGCGTGCCCGAGGATCCTCGGGATAGGGGCTGGGTCGAATTTTCCCTTCCTCACCATTTATTTGAACTCCCACACATCCTCGATCCGCTTAGCAATGAGATTTCTGTACTCTATCGCATCTGCCTTTTCTTGCTCCGCATACCGCCGCAGCGTCCCGGCTGCCATGTCCGCAAGCTGAATCAGTACGTTGTTCTGCGAATCCACGATTCGCACATCCTCCAGAATAGACTCCCCATCACGATCGATCTGTAGCTGCTTCCGAAGGTAGGAAAAGAGTTCCCGTCGAAATTCACGGTCTTCATGGCCGTCCATCTTGAGGCGGGCCTTTTTGATGGCGCCGAAGCTATGCTGCAGCACCATCTTAATAGCGTACCGGTAAAAACTGTCCTTGGACTGCCGCAGCTCCGGACTGTAAATCACGCCTTTTCGCATCACGATGGCACGCACACGAAACGCAGATTGTGCCACACGCCCGAGAAAGGCCTTGCGAAACCGGTCGCAGCATTTACTGAACTTGAATTCGAAGTGATCGCTTAGTCCCAACTCACGCCGTAGCTTCTTGATCTCCACGGCACAGGCCTCCGCTTCCAAGTGATCGTCGAAAATCACCAAGGCGATCACAAAGCACGGAGAAGAACCTTTCTTCACCTTGAAACCGGGGTCTCCTGAATCATCGAGAAAGACCAACATTGAGTCGTAACTCCTACTGCTGTGCCTTACACCGCCGGGGCCAGCGCCTCGTGAAGGACGGATTCGAGGAGGCGGCGGCTTTCGGTTTGGGTGGTAGTGAGTTGCGTTTCAAGCCGGTCGCACAGAGCCATCAGTTCCTCGACTTTGGCGACGATGCGATGTTGTTCGGCAAGGGGTGGGATGGGAGCGAGTGTCGAACGCAAATTATTTTGCGTAATTTGGTTGATCGTTGTCGTATTTACTTCGTTTATCATTTGTCGAAACAGTGGGGAGCGAATGAAGTGGTAAAGATATTGATTCACATCGCTTCGAAATATTGCCATGAAGGCCCCAAACGCGGCAGGTTCCTTAAGATCCTCAATCACTGCAACTTTTCCGACAAGTGCTCGGCTTCCATTCCGCGCGCAGATAAGCAAATCGCCGTCTTGCACCATGACGCTCTGTTTAGGCTTACATTTCACTCGAACTAAGTCGGAATAATCTAGCTTACCGTTCTGGATGTTACTTGAACGCAGAACCGGAATCCCAACGTCGGATATATCCTGTGGCGAATAGGTCAGTCCGATGTTCGTATCACCAATATTCCCGAGGCGCGCCCATGCCCACCCGATGGGCAGTTCGAACGGAATTTCGTCTGTCGTAATCACCTGCAGGAGTTCCGATCTCCTCCGGCGAGCATTATCTTGTAAATTTCGGTTGGCAAGCCTCGTAAGCAAGGTGTCTGCCGATTCGTCGTTCGGGGTTTGAGAGACGAGCCGACCACGAACGGCGAGGTTGAGTATGGCTTGGCGGAGTTGCTGGATATGTTCGTGGCAAGTGGTGAGGCGCGAGAGGTGGTTGAAGTAAAAGCGGGCGTGGTCGAGAAAAGCATCGGCGTCTGCGTTATTGTTCAGGCGATTCAGAGACGAAGTCACCAGCCGATCTCGCCGGCTCTCCCGCTCAGCCTGCGCCGCCTCCAACCGATCACAGAACGCCATCAATTCATCTACCTTGGCAACAATGCGTTGTTGTTCGGCAAGAGGGGGAAGGGGAAATGGCTGCATCTCAAATTCTTCATATTTTAGGCTTTGAACTGTAGTCCCGGTTTTCACGAGACTCGACAGGATGACGTCTGTCATTCCTCGAAACATGATCTGCAGATAGCGTTCCAGTCCCTGGACAAAAGGCTTCAAAACCTTCAAGTCCTGATTAGCCGTAGCTTCGACCCGATTGATCGAAACCGGAAAAGTGCGCTTCAGAATCCCGCTTCGAGCCACCATGAACAGACATCCTGGCGGATAGAGTTGGAGACCGGTTTCCTCTACGCCAGCAGCAGTGATCTTGAGTTCTGAGTCGACCAACTCATCTGACTTAACATCCTTGGGGGAAAACCAGTTAATGGAACCTCCCCAAAACTCCTGACGATTCATGGAAGGTGTCATTCCACCAGAGAGGAGCCCAATTTCCTTCAATGGCAGTGATACCCAATACGTTGGAATAGAAAATGGAATTGCTCCCGCATCAACAGGTGGCAGCTTTTCCTGTTTTCTTATCTTGCTGTTCTTCCTCAGCTTTGTTCCTCCCGCCTGAATTCGCTTTACCAATTCTGACGCCGGCTCATCCCTCAAGTCCTGTTCAACGAGCTTCCCTCGCACCGCAAGCTCGAGAATAAAGCGGCGCAAGCGCGGGATGGCGTCTGGTGCGTCGCTGAGTCGATCGAACTGAGCGAAGAGTTGCACCGGATTCATCGTAGCAAAGCCTTCTCCAGAATGGCCTTGAGCTGATCACGGAGGTTGGCAGTTTCCTTTTCGGCGGCCTCCAGTTTTATCAGCAATTCGTCCGGATCGCCGTGGTCATCCGCAACGGTGTGCGGATTCTTGAAATCCAAGTTATAGCCACGGGCTTTGATTTCATCGGCCGTCACCTTCCAGGCAACCTCAGTTTCCTTGCGGCCTTTCCGTTTCGCTCCGCCCCACCACTCGATACAGGGCTTCAAATGCTCGAAGCGGATCGGCTTCGTCATCGAGTAGGCCTTCTGGCCATCGGGAATGCGATGCTCATAGAACCAGATCTCTTGGGTCGGCTCGCCCTTTTCAAAAAACAGCAGATTTGTGCCGATGCTGGCGTAGGGTTTGAACACGCTGTTGGGCAGACGGACGATCGTGTGGAGGTTACACTCCTCCATCAAATGTTCCTTGAGTCTGGTCTTCACGCCTTCGCCGAACAATGAGCCATCGGGCAGCACGACGGCGGCGCGGCCACCGGCTTTGAGTAGGCGGACGATGAGGGCGAGAAACAAATCCGCCGTCTCGCGCGCCTGGAAGTGTTTGGGGAAATTGCTTTCGATCCCGTCTTCTTCTCTGCCACCAAACGGCGGATTGGTCAGCACAATGTTCACACGATCGGCCTGGCCATAGCTGATATAGGGCCTCGCCAACGTGTTGTCATGGCGGACGAAGGAGGGATCGTCGATGCCATGAAGCAACATATTTGTCACGCAGAGCATGTGCGGGAGCTGCTTTTTCTCGCAGGCGCGCAGGGCCTCTTGCATCTTCTTTTCGTCGACTGGTTTCTTCACGTAACGATCGCGCATGTGGCGAATGGCGCAGGTGAGAAAGCCGCCGGTCCCGCAGGCCGGGTCAAAGAGAATTTCGCCCGGATGCGGGTCGATACGATCCGCCATGAAAGCGGTGACGGCGCGGGGCGTGTAGTACTCACCCGCGTTGCCGGCGCTCTGGAGATCGTTCAAGATCTGTTCGTAGATATCGCCGAAATGCTGACGCTCGGTCAGATTGTTAAAGTCGATGCTGTTGATCTTGTTGATCACCTGCCGCATGAGCTGGCCGGACTTCATATAGTTGTAGGCATCTTCAAAGACATCCCGCACGACACGGCGGCGACCGTCCTTGGCCGTGCCGGACAACTCTTTCAGCGAAGGAAACAGCTCATCGTTCACGAAGGTCATGAGTGGTTCGCCCGTGGTGCCTTCTGGGTTCGCAGCCCATGTGCGCCACTGGAACTTTTTCGGAATCGGCGACCGGTAGTCCTTCTGCATCGCTTCGAGTTCTAAATCCTGATCGTCGATGATCTTCAGAAAGAACATCCAGCAAAGTTGAGAGATACGCTGGGCATCCCCATCAACGCCGCTGTCCTGGCGCATGATGTCTTGAATGGATTTGACGGTGTTCCGAACGGACATGGATTAGGCGGCTCCTTGATACAGCGCGGATTGGAGTTCGTGCACGGCCTGTTCAAATCCTGGCCGCCCACCGAACGTCTTGAGCAACTCAATCGGCGTGCCCATAGTGTCGAACGGCGAAATCTTGAGGATCTGCGGGTCATCCAGGCTGGTCACGCCTTCGTCCTGGTATTTCTGGAGTAGCGCTTCCAGCACGGCGCGGGCTTGCTTGCCGTACTTGGTAAAGACATCCCGTTTGCGGACATTCTCCACCCGTTCACGTCTGGTCAGCGGCGGTTGATCGAAGGCCACATGGCAGATGAGATCGAAAGGATCGAGATCCTTTCCCACTTCGTCGGCTAGGGGTTCAAGCAACACCCCTTCTTGCTCCAATTCCTCGATGATGGCCTGCTTGCGCTCGGTGCTGTTCCACTGTTTGAGAAAGGCCGTGAGGCTGGCATAGCGCTTCCGGAGCGTCTTCTTGGAATAGTCGCGCAGGGTTTCGGTGACGAGCTTGCCGTATTCATCGAGATACTCGACACGCTCCGCGATGACATTAACCTCGGCGCCGTGAATATAGTACTTGCGTGGCTGAGTCCCGCTGGGCGGGATTGTGATATCCGGCTTATCGGGATCGACAACGACTCGCTCATCCTCACCTGGTATCGGCGGGATGGGATCTTCCGCATCAGTCGGTGGCAGCACATCGTCCGGCGGCGCGACCGGATCATCTTCGCCTGGTTCGTAGATCTGCACCGGCTCACCGTCGAAGTCGGGGTCGGCGAAATGATTGGTGGCCTTACGGAAGTCGATGAGCGTGAAATAGTACTTCTTCGTGTCCTCATGCACGCGCGTGCCACGCCCGACGATCTGCTTGAACTCGGTCATCGAACCAACCTCGCGGTCGAGGACGATCAGGCGGCAGGTTTGAGCATCGACCCCGGTGGAGAGCAGCCGTGATGTCGTGACGATCACAGGGTATTTCGCTTCCGGATCAATGAAGTTGCCGAGCTGGGCGCAGCCTTCGGCATCATCGCCGGTGATCCGCATGACGTAGCGTTCGTTCTGCTGGACAAGATCATGGTTCTCGTTAATCAGGGCCTGGCGCATTCGGGCGGCGTGCTCCACATCCACACAAAAGACAATGGTCTTCTGGAAGCGGTCTCCGCTTTCCTTCAAGAACTCGGTCACTTTGCGGGCCACGCGCTTGGTCCGCTCGTCGATAACCAGATTCCGGTCGTAATCCTTCTGGTTATAGATGCGGTCTTCGATCTCCTGGCCGTATTTATCGATCTCTCCCCTGGTCGGGCGATAGCCTTCCACGTCTACATCAAGATGGACCTTCACCACCTTATACGGAGCCAGGAAGCCATCGCGGATGCCTTCCTTTAACGAATAGCTGTACACCGGCTTACCGAAGTAGTGGATGTTCGACACATACTCGGTTTCCTTCGGCGTCGCGGTCAGACCGATCTGGGTGGCGCTGGAGAAGTGATCAAGAATCTCCCGCCAGGCCGAGTCCGCCGCGGCGCTGCCGCGGTGGCATTCGTCGATCACGATGAGGTCAAAGAAATCCCGGGAGAGTTCCCGGTACAGCTTTTGGCTATCCTCAGGCCCGGTGATGGCTTGGTAGAGTCCAAGGTAAATCTCGTAGGAGGTATCGATCCGCCGATGCTTCTTGTCCACGGCCAGGGGCAGCTCGACGGTGTTACCGTCCTCCCGCTCGATCGTTTTGGAGCCGGTGCTGAGTTTGGCCATCGTCTTTCCAAAGGGGCGGAAGTCGTTGATCATGGTTTGATCGATCAGGACGTTCCGATCAGCCAGGTAGAGGATGCGTTTCTTGCGGTTGGCTTTCCAGAGACGCCAGATGATTTGAAAGGCCGTGTAGGTTTTTCCGGTGCCGGTGGCCATGACGAGGAGCAGGCGATTCTGGCCTTTCGCGATGGCTTCAATGGTCTTATTGATGGCGATGCGCTGGTAGTAGCGCGGCTCCTTGCCGCTCGCATCGTCGTGATAGTTCTGGAGAACGATATCTTCCTGAGCTGGTGCCAAGCCTTTCCAGGCACGGTATTTCTGCCAGAGGGCTTCAGGCGTCGGAAAGGCATTCAATGAAAGTTCGGCTTCCCGTTTCTCGCTCCGGCCCGTCCGGTCGTGAAAAACAAATCCGTCGCCGTTGGATGAAAAGACAAAGGGAATATCCAACGTCGCCGCATACTCCAGCCCCTGCTGTATCCCGCCACCGACAGGATAGCTGTTGTCTTTCGCCTCGATGAGAGCGATGGGGATGTTCGGCTTGTAGTAGAGAATGTAGTCGGCGCGCTTGGCTTTTCCGCGGGTGACGAGTTTGCCACGGACGATGATTCGACCTTTAGTAAAGCCGACCTCTTCGCGGATCTGCGACATCTCATCCCATCCCGCCAGCTTCACCGCCGGCGTGATGAACTTGGTGCAGATGTCGCGTTCGCTGAGAGATTTCTTATCGAGGTCTGCCACGTACTCAAACTCCGGAGCAAAACGAAATAGCCGCCGCAGAATACCCTGTTCCCTCCCATAAATCACCCCGCCTTTTAGGGGAATTAGGAAGTGCTGAGTGCTGAGCGGGAGCGTTGGGATTGGACGGGGAGAAACCCCGTAGGGTTACTAGGGCCTCTTAAAGAAGTCCTGGGTGCTGGGTATGGGGATTGAGCCTACTGCCGCTAGAGGGAGGAAACCTGGCCAAACGAAATTCAGTGGCTGCCGGCTTTGATCTCGTAGGTTGGGATGGGCGTTCCGGTGACACGGGCATAGAGGACGGCAGGATCAAGGTCGGCCCCGTTTGGCCAATAGATGGTGCCAAGAACTGGGTGAACACCGAGTTCCCTGAAGCGATCGAGATTCTTCAGCGGAGCACACACACCTTCAAACTTCATCACCGCTGAAAGATCAAGCTCACCCACCACACCATCTTCAAAGCGTAAGCGAACGTGATAGCCTTCTAACGCGGTGACTTCTACGATGTCCTTCATAGGGGAACGGCTTCGGCGTGGATGCGCTGTTCGAGGTGCGGGCTGAGCCCCCCGTCCGTCAGAACGTCGACCTTATGGTTCAACAATTCTTCCAGATCCTGCCCCAGCTCAATGAGGTCAAGCAAGCTGCGGCCGCCTTCCATATCCACGAGGAAGTCGATATCGCTGTCAGGCCGTGCATCTCCCCGTGCCACGGAGCCGAACACCCGAACTTTCTGTGCACCGTGCCGCGCGGCGATTTGGAGAATCTGGCTTCGTTTGGACTGGAGTAATTGGCGAATGCTCATTCCATGTCTCCTGCGCCTAGTGTAGCCAAAACCCGCCGGGAACTCCAGCAATGCGCCCCTCTCGGGGTGGGGCCGGGAAGTGCTGAGCGGGGATAGATGGTTGACAGGTGTCATGCACCTCATTACACTTCGGTCGTGATCAAGACTTTTGCTGACAAGCGTACGAAGGACCTGTACGAGAGCGGCAAATCCAAGCGGTTTCCTCCGGACATGTGGGAACGGGCCTTGCGCAAGCTGGAATATCTTGATCTGGCAACCAGCGTGACAGATTTAAAGGTCCCGCCGAGCAATCGGCTTCATAAACTGGAGCGCGACCGGGCGGGCCAGTATTCAATATCCGTCAACGACCAATGGCGGATCTGCTTTCGATTTGAAGACGGCGACGCGCATGATGTGGAAATCACGGATTATCATTGAGAAAGGTGCCTGATGAGCATCCCCAATAAGCGAGAACGTAAGGTTCGCCCCACCCATCCTGGCGTGATGCTGAGGGAGGATTTCCTGCCGGAGTATGGGTTGACTGTGTCCGGATTCGCCAGATTGCTCCAGGTGTCCCGGCAGACGGTGAATGACTTACTGCGGGAACGGCGTGCGATCAGTCCAGAGATGGCGTTGCGGCTCTCCCGGTTATTCGGCAACAGCCCCGAGTTCTGGTTGAATGCCCAGCGCGCGGTAGACCTTTGGGAAGCAGCGCGGAACCTCAAGGCCCAAATCAATCACATTTCTCCGTTGTCCGCCGCATAACTCCGGCCTTACGAACACATGAGAACCGGCTTACCCGTCGACTGCGATCATTCCTCATAAGGCCACGGCATCTTTCAGCACGTCTTTCTGAACCAGGCGGCTTCGCCCTTCCTCCAGATCAACCAGAAAATCAATGGCGCTACCCCGGCAAGCGGTGCCCGGGCGACCGATCCGAATACCCCCAATTTCCACGCACCATGACGGGCGGGACGAGGGTGGATCAGCCTCAGAGTATTCCCCGATTGATTCGGGACTGGAAGAGGAGTAGCGTTTTCACATTCCCCACCAGATAGGAGGCTACCATGACACGCTTCCGACTCCCCTTTTTCACTGTTCTCCTGTTCCTCACCTGGACAACGCTGGCTTCGGCGGAAATTCTGGCTCTCTTGAACTATGAGAGTAAGCCGGGCCAGCCGGTGCG
>CXWL01115849.1_pt1 | contig 17263 bp, 16 predicted proteins | sample 590931 | NCBI WGS metagenome assembly CXWL01 (sample SAMEA3498368, study PRJEB10139) | groundwater metagenome | biome: water well; material: biofilm material | place: Germany | collected 2015-04-27 | reverse complement strand
ACCGTGAACCGCCCCGGGTTTGAAGGAGGCTCCATTCTCTCAAATGATGGAGCCTCCTTCAAACCCGGGGCGGTTCAGTCCAAGTCGTTCTTGGTATCCAGCTTAGGAGCATAGGTGAACCATCCAAGTTCGTGCCTACTCCTATCCGGCTGCACAACCAGCATGGAATGCACGCTAGGGCTTCCGGGCGATAGCGTGGCGGGCAACCCGGTGAAGAACAAGCGGAACGGCACGTTCGCGTCCCCGCCAGCCAGCCACGACCAATTCAATTTGCGATAGATCATCACGCCTCCGGTTGGCTGCTTCGTACCTAAGCATAGCCCATCGCACGCTTCATGGCACCCGAGCGGCTAGTCGTCGCTTGCGCCCACCAAGCGTAGTACGTGCTTCAACCGTTGAATCTCGCGGCTGAAGACCAGCTTCAGGGTTGTGCCTTCGACCCTGACCTCCGCGAGGTTCACTAGCTCCAAGACGAACAACGTCTGACGGATTTCCTCGATGACTCTTGCATCGCGCTCAACATATGCGATGAATTGTTCTGTCGTGTTCATTCTGCCCCCTCGCTGGCTAGTCGCCCGCTACTTGTATTGACAGCACCAATGCTCGCCGAGTGCAGGAATCGCACAAAAGGTTGAGCCAGATCAAGGGGCAGATAGTCCAGCCCAGCTATGGAAAGTCAGACCACAGGGCTAACAGTCTGCCCAAGAAGGCATAGGTTGATGTCCAATCGCCTCGTGAGAATGACCGCTAGCGCGAAGTTGCCGGTCGCTGATGAGGCAAATGTGACTTGTGCGCCTCTCAATAGAACCGCCAATGTGCATATCGAAATTGACAGCAGCGCTCACTGGCGCCGGTCGTTTGTTGCAGGTCATCACTCACCGCATTCCTTGGCCCGCACACGGTGGGACCGGTGGTCTTACTACCTTAGGCGTGCGATCCTTTAGTCGGGTGTACAGTGGGTGTACGGTGCTGAAAAAGAAAAAGCCGGGTTTCCCCGGCCATACGTAAGTTATTGATTCTATTGGTCGGGACGGAGTGATTCGAACACTCGACCCCTTGCACCCCATGCAAGTACGCTACCAGGCTGCGCTACGCCCCGACTGTGTCGAAATTATATCAGAGCGATTGCCACTTTTGCCAGTGTCGCCGGCCTCCGGCCGATGCGGATTCGCTACCAATTGTCGCTGTTACAAGCGTTGCGTCACCGGTCGCCGAGGCGAACCCGCCTCGCCTCAACCGTACGACAAGCGCAAAAGCAATCATGTACCATTTGTTGTAAAGAATTGCATTTTATTAAGTTGATAGTCGGAACGACGGGCGACCCTACGATGGAAAATCAAAACAGCGACACTAATCGCTTTCTCTCCACCGGCGTGGCCGGACTGGATACCATCCTGGGTGGCGGACTGACCTCCGACCGGCTGTTCCTGATCGAGGGCGAGCCCGGCACCGGCAAGACCACGCTGGCGCTGCAATTCCTCTACGAAGGCGTGCGCCGCGGCGAGTCCGTGATCTACATTACCCTTGCGGAGACGCGCGTCGAACTGAACGCGGTGGCCGCTTCGCACGGCTGGTCGATGGACGGCATTCACGTCGAAGACATCATCCCCGACGAGAACATCCTCCACCCGGAACAGCAGTTCACCATCTTCCACCCGTCCGAAATCGAGATGGGCATGACCACCCAGCGCATCCTCGACGCCATCGAGAAGTACCAGCCGACCCGCGTCGTGCTCGACTCGCTGTCGGAGTTGCAGCTGCTGGCCGAAAGCCCACTGCGCTACCGGCGCCAGGTGCTCGCGCTGAAACAGTACCTGGCCGGCAAAGGCTGCACCACCCTGTTCCTTGACGACCGCACCGCCCTCTCCGGCGACCTGCAGGTGCGCAGCGTCGCGCATGGCGTCATCACGCTCGAACTGATCAACCAGGACTACGGTTCCGAGCGGCGCCGGGTGCGCATCGTGAAGTACCGCGGTATCGCCTTCCGCGGCGGCTCGCACGATTATAAGATCGTCACCGGCGGGATCATCGTCTATCCGCGCCTGATCGCCGCGCAGAGCCGCGTCGTCGAAGAGCGCAACCAGCTCTCGAGCGGCCTGGCGGAACTCGATGCGCTCACCGGCGGCGGCCTCGATGAAGGCACCAGCACCCTGATCTCGGGTCCGCCCGGCACCGGCAAGTCGTCACTGTGCTCGCAGTACGCGTACGCGGCCACACAGCGCGGCCAGAAGGCGGCGATGTTCCTGTTCGAGGAAGCGGCCAACAACCTGCTGCTGCGCTCGAGCGGCCTGGGGATGGACCTGCGCGGCGCGCTCGCCAGCGGCATGCTCGATATCCAGCAGATCGATCCGGCCGAGATGGCGCCCGGTGAGTTCATGCAGAAGGTGACCGACGCCGAAGCGAACGGCGCCCGCGTGATCGTCATCGACAGCCTGAACGGCTACCTGAAGGCGATGCCCGACGAACGCTTCCTCGCCACCCACCTGCACGAGCTGCTGACCTACCTGGGACAGCGCGGCGTCGTCACCATCCTCGTCGGCGTGCAGGCCGGCATCATCGGCAGCAACATGTCGACCTCGGTGGACGCCAGCTACATCGCCGACAGCGTCATCATGCTGCGCTACTTCGAATCGCGCGGCAAGGTGCGCCAGGCCATCTCGGTCTTCAAGAAGCGCGTCGGCAAGCACGAACGGACGATCCGCCAGTTCAGCATGAGCAGCGAAAAAGGCATCCGCGTGGGCGAGGTGCTGACCAATTTCCACGGCATCCTGACCGGCGTTCCGACGTTCGAAACAGGCGCCAATTTCGATTTCAACGACGAGTAAGCCGGTTTATGGAAAATCGCGTCCTCATTTACGCTCCCTCCGGCCAGGACGCGGTGCTCGCCTCCAAGATGCTGACGCTGGCGCAGGTCGACAATCTCGTCACCGCCAGCGCCGGCGAGCTGGCCGAGCAGCTCACGCTCGGCGTCGGCGCCGTGCTGACGGTCGAAGAGGCGCTGTCGAACGGCGGCCTGAAGGCGATCGGCGAGTTCGTGCAGTCGCAGCCCAGCTGGTCGGACTTGCCGATCGTCCTGCTGACCAACCGCGGCCCCGATTCGCTCAGCGTGCGCCAGGCCATCGGGGTGCTCGGCAACGTCACCCTGCTCGAGCGCCCGGTGCGCACCCTCACCCTGATCACGTCGCTGCAGTCGGTGCTGCGCGCGCGCGCCAAACAGTACGAAGTGCGCGAGACCGATCGCCGCAAGGACGAATTCCTCGCCAGCCTGGGCCACGAGCTGCGCAACCCGCTGGCGCCGATCCGCACCTCGATGGGCGTGCTTACCCATCTGTACCCGGACCATGCGCCGGTGAAGAAGGTCAGCGAGGTGGTCGAGCGCCAGGTCGCCCACCTGACCCGGCTGGTCGACGACCTGCTCGACGTCGCCCGCATCAACAGCGGCAAGATCGAACTGCAGCGCGCGCCCACCAGCTTCGCCGCCATCATCGGCCATGTGATCGAACTGTGCTCGGCCGCCGCCGCCATGAAGCGCATCCGCATCGACCAGTTCCTGCCGTCGGAGCACGTCGCGCTGCATGCCGACTATGCGCGGGTGGTGCAGATCGTTTCCAACATCCTGTCGAACGCGATCAAGTTCACGCCGATCGACGGCGTCATCACGGTGCGCGCAAGCGTCGCCCACGGCTGCCTGCACATCCGCATCAAGGACAACGGCATCGGCCTCGAGCCGCAAGCGCTGGATGCCATCTTCGCCATGTTCGAACAAAGCCGGCCGCCGTCAGGCCAGATCGCCAGCGGCCTTGGCATCGGCCTTAGCCTGTCGCGCCAGTTCGCCGAAATGCACGGCGGCAGCGTGCATGCCACTAGCGAAGGTCTCGGCAAGGGCAGCGAATTCGTGGTGTCGCTGCCGGTGCTGTCGGTCGAACCGGCAGCCGCCATCGTCCAGGTGCAAGACACGCCCGCACTGGTCGAGCTGCGCCCGAAAGTGCTGGTGGTCGACGACAACCGCGACGCCGCCGATTCGCTGCAGGCGCTGTTCGAGATGGAGAACTGCGAAGTGGCCACCGCCTACGACGGCCAGGAGGCGGTGCTGGCGGCNNGGCGCGAAGGAGGTGCTGATGATCGCCGTCACCGGCTGGGGCCAGAACGATGCGCGCCAACGCACCATGGAGGCGGGGTTCGACCACCACCTGATCAAGCCGGTCGACTTCGACGAGATCAAGCAGCTCGCCAGCGGCCGCCTGGCAAAAGCGCAGGGCTTGCGACGGGCCTGACGCGCCCTACTTCCACTCGCCGCGCAGCGCTTTCACTTCTTCGAACAGGTGTTCGGGGGTCGCTTCCTGCGGCGCCACCGGTGCTCCGACCGCCAGCGCCAGCCGCGAGCGCGGCCCGCGCGTGAACGAACGTTCGAACAGGTTGGCCGGATCGCGCGTGAGCAGGCTGCCCCACAGCCCGCGCAGCGCCATCGGGATCACCGGCACCTTGCTGCGCTCGACGATCTTGGCGATCCCGCCGCGAAACTCGTTCATCTCGCCTGTGGCGGTCAGCTTCCCTTCCGGGAAAATGCACACCAGGTCCCCCTCGTGCAGCGCCTGCGCGATGTCGACGTAGGCCTTCTCCATCAGCCACGGATCCTCCTTGGCCGGCGCGATCGGAATCGCCTTCGCGGTGCGGAAGATCCAGCCCAGCAGCGGGGTCTTGAATATTTTGTGGTCCATCACGAAGCGGATCGGGCGCGGGCTGGCCGCGCCGATCACGAGCGCATCGACGTAGCTGACGTGGTTGCACACCAGGACCGCGGGACCCACGTCGGGAATGCGATCGACGCCGATGACCTTGACGCGGTGGATGGTGTGGATCAGCAGCCAGGCCAGGAAGCGCATCAGGAACTCCGGCACCAGCGAGAAGATGTACAGCGCCACCAGCGCGTTGAGCACCGCGGTGGCGAGGAACATCTGCGGGATCGTCGCGCCGAGCTTGAGCAGCACCATCGCCATCAGCGCCGACGCCACCATGAACAGCGCGTTCATGATGTTCATGCCGGCGATCGTGCGCGACACGTGGCGCGGGTCGCAGCGGGTCTGGATCAGTGCGAACAGCGGCACGATGAACAGGCCGCCGAACACGCCGATCAGGACGATGTCGGCGAGGATGCGCAGCACCCCCGCCTGGGCCAGCAGGCCCGCCATGTCGACCGCCGCCGTATTGGTGTAGCCAAGGCTGGCGAAATACAGGTCGATGCCGAACACCGACAAGCCGATCGAGCCGAACGGCACCAGCCCGATCTCGACCTTGCGGCCGGACAGGCGCTCGCACAGCAGCGAACCGGTGCCGATCCCCAGCGAGAACACGGTCAGCAGCAGCACGAACACGCCGTGGTCGCCATGCAGGTAGTCCTTGGCGTAGACCGGGAACTGAGACAGCATCAGCGCGCCGTAAAACCAGAACCACGAATTGCCGAGGATCGACAGGAATACGGTGCGGTTCTGGCGCGAGAAGGCCAGGTTGCGCAGCGATTCGGCCAGCGGGTTCGGGCTGATGCTCAGGGTCGGTTCGGGCGCCGGCGACAGCGGGATGCGGTAGCTGGCGACCAGGCCGATGACGGCGACCAGCAGCGTCGCGCCGGCCACCAGCTCGATGCCGAACGGTTTGTGCGACACCAGCAGGGCGCCGCCGATTTCGCCGAGCAGGATGCCGACGAAAGTGCCCATCTCGATCACGCCGTTACCGCCGACCAGTTCTTCCGGCTTGAGGTTTTGCGGCAGGTAGGCGTATTTGACAGGGCCGAACAGGGTCGAATGCACGCCCATGCCGACCAGCGCGGCGACCAGCAGCCACAAGGTGTGGGTGGTCCAGCCGATGCCGGCCACCAGCATGACCGAGACTTCGAACCATTTGACGAAGCGCGCCAGGCGCGATTTTTCGACCTTGTCGGCGATCTGGCCGGCGGTGGCCGAGAACACCACGTACGGCAGGATGAACAGCGCGGGCAGGACGATGTTGAGCGTGGCGGGGGCGATCGAGGTCCAGTTCAGGGCGTCGAAAGTGAGCATCACCAGCAGCGCCGTCTTGAACAGGTTGTCGTTGAAGGCGCCGAAGAACTGGGTCCAGAAAAACGGCGCGAAGCGGCGCTGGGTCAACAGGGAAAACTGGCTCGATTGGCTCATGCTGGGGGCTCGCGAAAGTAAGACTCGTACACTACATCACATCGCCGGCATAAACAAACAATGTTTCCTGACGACATTTTAGTGCGAAATCCGATACGCGACGTCGCATTTCGCAATACTTGGCCGCAATTGCTTGAGGCGGGCCGGAAAAGCGCGAATGATGCTTTTGCCAACCCGGCATGCCCTCGAAAGCGCGACCATGAAACCGATCGTCCTGATGCTGCTGTCCTGCCTCGCAGGCGCCGCGCCCGCCGCCGAACCGCGCGGCAGCACCGACTTGTCGAACGCCTCGGCGCTGGTGGCNNGGTGGCGTATGGCTCGCTGTCGACGCTGGCGGCATCCGGCACGGTGGTGGTCGACAGCATCGAGGCCGCGGGCGACGCCAGCGTGGTGGTGCTGGCCGGCGCCTCGAACGTCGGCCAGGCCGCGGTGCGACTGAGCGGGCGCGCGGCGCGCGAAGCTTCGCTGGCGGTGGGAGCCTCGGTGAATGTGGTCGCCATCTCGAGCGGCTACCTGCTGGTTGCCGCCGGCAAGGTGCTCGCCTTCGTGCCGAACGAGATGGGTCGCGCGCTGCTGCACCATTCGCGCACCAGTGCCAGGGGCTGAGCGTGAGGCGCCTGCTGCTGATCCTCGCGCTGGCCGCCGGCGTGGCCCATGCCGGCACGCCGTGCGAGCCGAAAAAGACCGATGCCGCCAGCTTTGCAAAAGCGATGACGCTGGCCGAGCGCACGCTCGTCGCGCTGGACAAATCGGGCGCGCAGGTGGCGCTGATCGCGCGCGTCGGGCAGGACCTGTCGAAATATGGCCTGCGCTATTCGCACATGGGGTACGCGTGGCGCGACCACCCGCAAGGACGCTGGCTGGTGGTGCATGAGCTGAACCGCTGCGGCAGCGCCCAATCTGCGCTGTTTGACGAAGGCCTCGGAAATTTCTTCCTCGACGATATGCATGCGTACGAGACGCGCATCGTGGTGCCGGGCGCCGAAGCACAGGCGCGCATCGCCGCGATGCTGGCGTCGACGGCGCCGCTGCGGCTACACGACGCGCACTACAACATGCTGGCGTTCCCGTATGCGACGGCCTACCAGAACTCGAACCAGTGGCTGCTCGAGACCTACGCCGCGAGCGCCAGCGACCTGCCGATCGACGGCCGCGCACAGGCGCAGGCCTGGCTGAAGCTGGCCGGCTACCAGCCGATCACGATCGACATTCCTGCAGTGACGCGGCTGGGCGCAAGCCTGTTGCGCGCCAACGTGTCGTTCGACGACCAGCCGTTCGAGCGTCGCATGGCCGGCCGGATCGACACGGTGACGGTCGAATCGGTGCTGCGCTTCGTGCACCAGCGCGATCCGGCCGCGTGGGAAATCCTAGTGGCCTTGCAATAAACCCCGGGGTCAGTTCTGACATTCGGACACGGTCTCAGCAGCTACGCCCGGCCTAACTTTCGAAGTTTCCTTCGAACCTCCGCACGGCGCGACTGACGGTCTTATAAGTGACGCCAAAATGTGCGCCGATGCTCGCCATGGTGAAGGCGGTCGAGTGATAGGCGCGTGCCATCGCCTCGTCCCGATTCGGATAGGCTACTTCGTACTCTGGCAGAGTTCTTGCCGTTATTCGACGCTGGTTCATTCCAACTTCGGCCAGTTTGTTCCGCGGCTGGCGATGCCGGTGGCGTGCTGCGAAATCCTCATCGCCCAACACCAGTTGGAACTGCGTTTTGCGCAAAGGACTCTCTGCGCCCGCGCCGGCGGCGACGAATTTCCGATACCGTTCCACGGCTTGTTCCTGGGAGGATCCGAACTGCCCCAGCAACCATTCTCGGTCCAGCCATTCGGGCTTGCCTGCAGGGTTCAGCACGAAATGATGGCTGCTCCAGTGCCAATCTGCATGGGACGCTACCATACCCGCCCGTAGTGGATTCAACACAATGTAGCGAGACAGTTCCAGCAAGTGCGCCTCCTTTTGGACTAGCACCGCTTTGTAACGTCCTTGGAAGACGTGGCCAACCAGCTTGTGCCGGCGATTCACGCGCTGCGAATAGATCCCGTTTAACTGGCGCATGCCTTGGGACAAATTGCCTTCGGCCGTCTCCACCATCAGGTGGTAATGATTCGTCATTTGGCAGTAGGCATGAACGACAAGGTGGAAGCGCGCGCAGACGAAGCCCAGAACCTCAAGCCATATATAACGGTCGGCAACGTCTCGGTAGATGGCGCGACGCTGATCGCCACGCGCAGTAACGTGATAAAGCGCGCCGGGAAATTCGATTCGGAGTGGTCTGCTCATCGAAAGACTCTAGCATCGGCAAGCGTCGACAGGATGATGGAGCACAGGTTTTGGTGGTCTAGGTAGAAGTGAAGAACAGCAACCGAGCATTGCTCAGTTCGTGTCCGAATGTCAGAACTGACCCCGGGGGTTGTTAATCAGCGGCGGGATTCCTGCTTGACCGATAGGCGGAACATCGGGCCGATCAGCAGCACCACCGCAACCATGCGGGAGACGTGGAACGCGGTCACGATCGGCACGCCGAGGTGCAGCACGCGCGCCGTCAGCGACATCTCGGCGATGCCGCCGGGCGAGGTGGCGAGGATCGCGGTGCCGGGATTGATGCCGCCCAGCGCGGCGAGGGCGAAGCCGAAGCCGGCCGCCACTGCCATCATCGCCAGCGCGCACGCGGCGCAACTGGCGAGGAAGCGCGGCGCCGTATGCACGAAGCCGGGCGTGAAGCGCGTCCCCAGCGAGATGCCGATGAACAGCTGGCCTGCGCGGATTATCCATTCGGGCAGGCGGCTTAAATGTACACCGCTGGCGGTCAATGCGATGGCGACGAACAGCGGACCGATCACCCACGCATTCGGGACGTCGAGCCGCAGCAGCGCGATGCCGCCCAGGCAGGTAAGCAGCACCAGCAACAGCAGCGGGCCGTAGTTGACTGCCGCGGCGCCAGGCACGAACATGTCCAGACCGGCGCCCAAGCCGTGCCCGCCCCACCAGCGGATCGCGTACGGGATGATCCCGACCACCATCATGATGCGCAGGCTGTGCGCGGCGGCGACACGCTCCACCGCGGCGCCGTGGCGCTCGCCCTGGGTCGCCATCTCGGAGGCGCCGCCTACCGCCATCGAGAAAAATGCGGTGACGCGGTCGGCACCCGACAGGCGTTCGAGCAGCGCGCCGCCGGCCACGCCGAGCACCAGCGCGAACAGCACCGCCAGCAGGATCCAGCCGGAATACGAGACCAGCGCGGCGATGACGGGCGCCGTGAAGTACAGCCCCAGCGCGGTGCCGATCGCCCACTGCCCTGCCGCCCGCACCGCGATCGGCGCGTGCAGCGGCGCGCCCAGCATGCAGGCGGCGGCGGTGGCAAACAGCGGCCCGATCATCCACGGCAGCGGCGTGTCGAGCCACACGCACAACTCGGCGGCGATCAGCGCCAGCAACAGCGCGCCGATCAGCGGCAGCCGCTCCGAGTGCCTCAAAATACCCAGAGCTTCTCGGCCGGCATCTGCAGCCAGTAGCTGCCGGCGTCGAGCCGGTACTTGGAGTAGGCGCGCAGACTGAGTTCGCCGCGCGTGAACAGGCACTCCCAGCGGTCACCTAAATACATGCACGTCAGCAGCGGCAGCTCGAGCGCATTCTCCACCGGCGTCGCACTGACGCGCACCTCTTCGACCCGGATCAAGGGCTGGATGTCGTTGCCGGTGTTGGCGCCGCGCGCGCTGCCCTGCAGCGTCACGCCGTCGACCATCACCTGGACACTGGCGCCGTTGCGGCTGACGACCTTGCCCGGCAGGCGGTTATTACTGCCCATGAATTCGGCGGTGAACAGCGTGTCCGGCGTCTCGTACATGCTTTGCGGATTGCCCTGCTGTTCGATCTTGCCGTTATTGAGCAGCAGGATGCGGTCGGAGATCGCCATCGCTTCGGCCTGGTCGTGGGTGACCATCAGCGCCGACAGCCCGAGCCGGACAATCAGCTCGCGCAGGAAGGCGCGCGCTTCTTCGCGCAGCTTGGCGTCGAGGTTCGACAGCGGCTCGTCGAGCAGGATCACCGGCGGGTTGTACACCAGCGCGCGCGCAATCGCGACGCGCTGCTGCTGGCCGCCCGACAGCTGGTGCGGGAAACGCGCGCCCAGGTGGCCGAGGCCGAGCTGGGTCAGCACGTCGTTGACCTTGGCGTCGATCTCCGCCTTGCCCATCTTGCGCAGCTTGAGGCCGTAGGCGACGTTGTCGAACACGGTCTTGTGCGGCCACAGCGCGTACGACTGAAACACCAGCCCGAGGTTGCGCTGCTCGGCCGGCATCTCGTAGTTGGTGGCGCCGTCGAACACCCGCCGCTCGCCGATGTTGATCTCGCCCTGCTTCGGGCTTTCGAGGCCGGCCACCGCGCGCAGCAGCGTGGTCTTGCCGCTGCCCGATGGCCCCAGCAGCGCCACCACTTCGCCGCGCTGCAGGTGCATCGAGACGCCCTTGAGGATCTGGTTGGCCTGCGCGCCGGTGCCGTAGTCGAGATACAGTTCGTTGACGGATAATTCGTTCATGGTGAGGTCTCGTTTCATAGTATTAGTTGTGCAGCTTGACGCCGAAGCGCAGTGCGATGCCAAGGCCGATCGCGACCAGCGTGATGTTGACGAACGATAGCGCCGCGACCAGGTCGGTCGAGCCGCCGGCCCACAGCGACACCAGCATCGCGCCGATCACCTCGGTACCGGGCGAGAGCAGGTAGACGCCGGTGGAATACTCGCGCTCGAAAATCAGGAACACCATCAGCCAGGCGCCCAGCAGGCCGTATTTGATCAGCGGCAGCGTGACGTCGCGCGTGACCTGGCCGCGGCTGGCGCCGACCGCGCGCGCCGCCTCTTCCAGTTCCGGCCCGACCTGCAGCAGCGCGGTCGAAATCAGGCGCATGCCGTAGGCCAGCCACACCACCGAGTACGCCAGCCACAGCGCGAAGATGGTCGAGCGCACCGCGCGCAGCGCCGGGATCAGGTGCTCGCTGAGCCAGACGGCGACGCCGTTGTCGCTCATTTTCAGGAAGCCGTCCAGCCAGCTCGGCACGAACAGGAACACCCACAGGAACGCCAGGCCGGCCAGCAGCCCAGGAATCGCGCGTGGCACCAGCACGCTGTAGTCGAGCAGGCGGGTGATGCCATCGGGCTTGCGGTGCATCGCCAGCGCGATCGCGCAGTAGCAGACCACCGCCAGCGCGCCGCCGATGACGCCGATCAGCACCGTGTTGAAGATGCCGCGCATCAGCGACGGCTGTTCGGCGATGTCGCGGAAGTGCTGCAGCGTCAGCACGTCGGCCAGCCTGACGCCCTCGCCCCAGTACTGCACGAACGAGCGCAGCACGATGCCGGTGATCGGCATGACGATGGTAAACAGCAGCCAGCCGGCGATCAGCGCGAACGCCAGCCACTTCCAGCGGCCCAGCGGCATGGCCTTCTGGCGCGCGCCCTTGCCCTTGATCGAGACGTACTTGTTGGCCGACTTGAGCAGCCAACGCTGCATCATCACCAGCGGCATCGTCACCATCACCAGGCACACGGCGACCGCCGCCATCAGGTGGTACGACGGCGTGCCCAGCTTGTTGGTCAGCTTGTACAGGTAGGTCGCCAGCACCAGGTGGCCTTCCGGGTCGCCCAGCACCAGCACCAGGCCGAACACCTCGAAGCCGAGGAAGAACACCAGCACGCCGGCATACGCCAGCGCCGGCATGATCATCGGCAGCGATACGTTCATCATCACCTGCAGCGGCGAGGCGCCGGCGACGCGCGCCGCTTCCTCGACGTCGGAGCCGAGGCTCTTGAGCGCCGACGAGGCATACAGGTAGACGTGCGGCACGTGGGTCAGGCCGGCGATGATGACGATGCTGGTGAACGAGTAGATATTCCACGGCACGAAGCCGAGCAGCTCTTTCGCCCAGGTCGAGTAGAAGCCGACCGGGCCCATCGAGACGACGTAGCCGAAGCCCATCACCATCGGCGAGACGAAGATCGGCACCAGCAGCAGCGGCGCGATCCAGCCGCGGCCCGGCAGGTCGGTGCGGATCATCAGGAAGGCCAGCATGCCGCCGAGCGGCACGGCGATCGCCGCCAGGCCGGAGGCGAGGATCATGCCGTTCTTGAACGCCATCCAGAAGTCGGAGTCGTCGAAGATGAAGCGGTACGCGTCCAGGCCGAGCATCTTGGTCGGCATGAAGAACGGCGCCGTCAGGAAGCTCTGGTAGAAAATCAGGATCAGCGGCAGAAAAACGGCGATGCAGGTGAGCGTCACCACCAGTCCGCGCGGCCAGTTAAGGCGGCGCGAGCCGGGCAAGGATAAGGTAGACATGAGGATTTCCGATGAAGGATGCGGTGCTGCGACAATCAAGCGGCGGACCGGCCTGCGGTCCGCCGTGGGTACAGATTACTTCTTGCCTGCGGTGTCTTTCCACTGCTTCAGGAAAGCCATGCGCTTGGCTGGCGCCAGGTATTGCAGGATGATCGGATGGACCGGCACCGGCTTGACGTTCTTCGCGCCGATGATCTTGATCAGCTCAGCCGAAGTGGTCTCGCCCTTGACGTCGGCGCGGATCGCGTACAGCTTCGAGTCGTTGGCGATGATGGTCTGGCCGCGCTGCGACAGCATGTAGTCGATCCACAGCTTCGACGCGTTGACGTTCTTGGCTGCCTTGTTGATGAACAGGACGCGCGACAGGATCAGCGTGTAGTCGGACGGCAGCACGATGCCGATCGACGGATCGCTCTTGGCGCGCACCAGTGCGTAGGAGCCGAGCACGTTGTAGCCGATCAGGTTCTCGCCCGAGGAAATGCGCTCGAGCATGGTGCCGGTCGACGACTGCACGCGCACGTGGGCGGCGCCGAATGCCTGCTCGAGCGCCGGGAACTGGGCGTATTCGTGCGAGTCCTGGGTCATGAACATGAAGCCGACGCCGGATTTTTCGATGTCGTAGGTGGTGACCTTGTCCTTGAATTTTTCCGACGTGATCAGCTTGGCGAAGTCGGCGTGCGTCTTCGGCACTTCGGCGCCGGTCACCAGGCGCTTGTTGTAGACGATGGCGGCCGGCTCGAACGTGGTGCCGTAGGCCATGTCGTTCCACACTGCCCAACCAGGAATTTTCGATGCTTCGACCGACTTGTAGGCCAGCGCGTAGCCGTCCGAAGCGAGCTTGATCTGCAGGTCCATCGCGGACGACCACATGACGTCGGCGGTATTGCCGCCGGCGGCGACTTCGGAGATGAAGCGGTTGTACACTTCGGTCGAGTTCATGTCGTTGTATTCGACCGTAATACCCGGGTACAGCGCCTTGAAATCGTTGATCAGCGGCTGGGTCGCCTTGCTGTCGGTAGCGCCGTAGACCACCAGCTTGCCTTCCTTCTTGGCGCCGTCGATGATCTTCTGGTAGTCGGCGGGATAACCGGCCGGCACCTGCGCGTAAGCGGCCAGCGATGCGCCGGCCAGGGCGGCCGCGATTGCAGCGCTCATCAAAGTCTTGGTAACGTTCATGTTGTCTCCAGTGCGTTTTATTGTGTGTGTTTCAGCGGACCAGCTTGAATTGCGTGGCCTGCCGGTGATACTCGTCGACTGCTTTTTTCACATACTCGGTCAGGGCCGGCCCGGTCATGCTGAACGGGTACAGGCCGTAGGCCGCGCGCATTTGCGCGAATTCGGGTGTCGCTTCCATCTGGTCGAAGGCGCGCACCCAGCGCTTGTAATCGGCATCCGACACTTTCGGCCCCATCCAGACGCCGCGGATGATCGGCCAGACCACGTCGATGCCCTGCTCGCGCGCGGTCGGCACCGCCGCCAGCACGCCAGGCAGGCGCTTCTCGGACAGCACCGCCAGCACCCGCACCTTGCCGGCGCCGGCATACAGCGTCGCTTCCGATGCATCGCCGGACACCACGTGGACGAAACTGGCGTCCATCGCGGTGAAATTCTCGCCGCCGCCCTCGAGCGCCACGAAGCGCAGCACCTTCGGGTCGATGCCGGCGCGTTGCGCCACCAGCGCCATCTTCATCCAGTCCTGGCTGCCGATGGTGCCGGAGACGCCGATCAGGACCTTCTTCGGATTGCGCCGTAACGCTTCGAGCAGCTCGGCCAGCGTCTTGTACTGCGAGTCGGAGCGCACCGCGATCATGCCGTAGTCGGCGCCCAGCGCGGCCACCCAGCGCACGTCGCCGGCGGTGGCCTTGCCGAACTTGCCCTGCGCGAGATTGAGCAGCGAACCACCCGAAAACGCCACCAGCGTGTCCGCTTCGCTGGCGCGCTGCGACACCAGCGTGTGCCATGCCACCGCGCCGATCCCGCCTGGCAGATAGCTAAGCCGCATTGGCGTCTTGCCCTGCAAGGCCTTCTGGGCCAGTTTGCAGGTCAGGTCCATCGCGCCGCCCGGCTTGGACGGCACGATGCACTCGGCATCGCCCGCCCGCGCCACGCCGGCTGCAAGCAGCAGCGCGGCGCCGAACAGCAGAGGCAATCGCTTCGTCATGCCCGCGGCCGCCGCTTAGAAGCGGTGCTGGATGCCGACGGTGACGCCGGTCTGCGACGTGCCGAAGGCGGCGTCGTCGCGCGACAGGCCAACCAGCTTGCCGTTTTTGCCCTTGACGTAAGCGGCGGCTGCGTAAAGGTCGGTGCGCTTCGACAGTGCGTACAGTTCGCGCACCACGTACATGGTCGGATCGGCATCCTGGCCGGCGGCGACGTTCTTGACGTTGACATGGTAGACCGCGCCGGTCAGCGTGATTGCTTTCATGACGTAGCTGACGCCGCCCCAGTAGGTGTCGGCGCGAACGTCGGCGGTAGCAGCCTTGCCCGCGACCAGCTTGTAGCCGCGCATGCCGGCGGTGAAACGCAGGTCGCCGGTCTTGTAGTCGGCCGCCGCGTGGTAGGCCTTGGTTTCGTCGCGGTTGAAGGTGACCGGCACGGTGTTGCCGTTGACCTGCTCGTAGGCGGCCATCACGCCGAGGCCGGCGTGGGTCCACGAGCCGGCGACCGAGTACTTGCGGCTGTCGGCAGCGCTGCCAGCCACTTCGCCCAGGCCGATGGTGGCGCCGTACTTGAATTCGCCGGTGCTGCCCGAATACTTGATCAGGTTGTCGAAGGCGGTGGTCATGCCGTACTTCGACGGGCCAGTAGCGCTGCCCGAAGTCGCCCACGAGTAGTTCGGCGCATAGCCGAGCGGGTCGAACAGGATGACGAAGTCGTAGGTAGTGGTGAACGAACGGCCGATGATGACGCGGCCAAAGCTGCCATCGAGGCCGACGAAGGCCTGGCGCTTGAACAGCGGGCCGTCGGCAGCGCCGGTGTCGAGCAGGATGCCGCCTTCGAGGCCGAACACGGCTTTCAGGCCGCCGCCCAGGTCTTCAGTGCCGCGAAAACCCCAGCGCGACGTGTTCTTGCCGCCCGAGATGACCTTGGTTGCGCCGCTGCCGGAGGCATTGGCGTTGTTCACGTGTTCGATACCGGCGTCGATCAGGCCATATACCTGGACGTTGGTCTGCGCATGAGCGGCGCCGACGATGGCGAGGGATGCGAGCACGGCGAGCGAAAGCACTGATTTTTTCATACATGTCTCCTGGACGGTGTTTATGGTTATGGATGCTGGTGATTCCGCTCATACTATATGTGTATGATCCTTTCAATTCGCTTTCAGGCCTAGCCCTTCCGCCGCCCCTTGTAGCGGAATCGTCACAGTTGGCCGAAGTGCAGCTTGGGCTTACACTGCATGCCATGCGCATACTATTAGTTGAAGACCATATCGAACTGTCCCACTGGCTGGCCAAGGCCCTGCGCGACGCCAATCTCACCGTCGAGTGGGCCAGCAACGGCGCCGACGCCGACGCCCTGCTGCACACCCAGGATTACGCGCTGGTGATCCTCGACCTGACCTTACCCAAAATGGATGGACTGGAAGTGCTCAAGCGCCTGCGCGCAAGGGGCGGCCCGCGCGCCAAGACGCCGGTGATGATCCTCACCGCGCGCGGCGGCCTGGAAGAACGGGTGCAGGGCCTGAACCTGGGCGCCGACGATTACCTGGCCAAGCCGTTCGAGCTGGCCGAACTGGAAGCGCGCGTCAAGGCGCTGCTGCGGCGCAGCCAGGGCAACGAAGCGCTGGTGCACCAGTGCGGCTCGCTCAGCTTCGACACCGTCACGCGGATGTTCGCCTACGACGGCGCGCCGCTGGCGCTGACGCCGCGCGAACACGCGGTGCTCGAAGCGCTGATCACCCGCCCGGGCCGCGCGGTGTCGAAGGAGAAGCTGTTCGACGAAGTGTTCGCGCTGGCCGACGACGCCAATATCGACGCCATCGAACTGTATATCCACCGGGTGCGCAAAAAGCTCGACAAGGCCAGCACCAACGGCGCCGCGATCACCACCTTGCGCGGCATCGGCTACCTGCTGCAGCCGCGCGACGCCGTGGGCTGAGATGGCGCCGCTCGCCGCCCTGCTGCATCAACGGTTCGGCGCCGGCGCGCCGCTCGGCAGCCTGCGCAACCAGCTGCTGCGCTGGCTGCTGATCCCGCTGGTGATCCTGGTGGCGGTCAATTCGGTCTCGGTCTACAACAACGCGCTGGAAGCGGCCGACCTGGCCTACGACCGCTCGCTGCTGGCGTCGACCCGCGCGCTGGCCGAACGGGTCTCGATCAAGAACGGCAAGGTGGTGGCCGACGTGCCCTACGTCGCGCTCGACAGTTTTGAAACCGACACGCTGGGCCGGATCTTCTACAAGGTCAGCGGCCTGAAAGGCGAGACGGTGTCCGGCTTCGACGACCTGCCGCCGGTGCCGGCCAACGTGCCGCGCTCGGAAGCGTATCCGGCGCTGGTGCGCTTCTACCACGCCGACTACAACGGCGAACCGGTGCGCATCGCCGCGCTGCTGCAGCCGGTGTATGACGACTCGATGCGCGGAATCGCCCTGATCCAGGTCGGCGAAACGCTCGACGCGCGGCGCGGGCTGTCGCGCAAGATCCTGTTCGACACGTTGCTGCGCCAGGCGGTGATGCTGATGGCCGTGGCCACGCTGGTGTGGTTCGCGGTGCGGCTGGTGCTGCGCCCGCTGATGCGGCTGAAAATGGAAGTCGAGACGCGCGC
>CXWL01113016.1_pt1 | contig 17265 bp, 12 predicted proteins | sample 590931 | NCBI WGS metagenome assembly CXWL01 (sample SAMEA3498368, study PRJEB10139) | groundwater metagenome | biome: water well; material: biofilm material | place: Germany | collected 2015-04-27 | reverse complement strand
CAGGAAACCGGCATCAAGCTGCATGCGGCCAGCGGCAAGGTCAGCAGCCAAAGCCAGTCGGATGAAACGCGCATCACCGCCGACAAAACCATCACCGTTACGAGCATCACGAAGAGCGTCGCGGTGGCGGCGAAAAACCATGTGCTGCTGACTGCGCAAGGTGCCTACCTCAAGCTCGAGGGCGGCAACATCATGCTACACGCCCCGGGCAAGGTCGAGTTCAAGGCGACTTCGAAGGTATTAGCGGGGCCCGCGAATGGTAGCGTGACTATGCCGGGCCTACCAAAGGCCAAGCAAATCTATAACGAAGCTTTCGTCATTGTGAACGAAGAGACGAAAGAGCCAATGGCCCACGTCCGATATCAAATGGAATCAGAGAGCGGGGTCAAAATCGAAGGAATCACCGATGCTTTGGGGCGAACCCAGCGCATCTTCACTTCGAAGCGCGAGATGCTCACATTGCATCTGCCTGCAGATGAGTGAACGGAATCACTCTTGCGCCCATCGTTAAACGCCTTGGAAGATGAACGTATGAGCGAAATACTGAATGCCGTCAAATCCGCCCCGACAACCACTCCCAGCAACACGTTCGTGGAGGTTCCTCACACTTTGACGGACGGCGTCCTGCTGTATCGCCCGGAAGACAACTCGCTCATCGCGTTGTATCCGGAAGAGTGGCTGTTATGCCGGGCTGAAGGACACGAGAATAAAACCGCGATCGAGGAGTTGCAAGAAGCCAATCGCGACGTCACGGAAAAATCCCTTTTGCTTCAACACCTGTTGGAGCAACCAAACTCGCCCAGATCCGACATCGCGCAAGCAAAAAAAGATCTCGATGCCGCGCTCAACACCTTGGCCCAAAAAAGCGCCGCCGCCAAAAAACGGATCGAAGCAATTACCAGTCAGAAAACGGATCCGAACAAGCTGGTCGAACTCCTGCCACTTACCCTTAAGCGCATGGGCGGGAAGGCACACACGCCAATTTATGTCAGTGCGCAGCGGTTGAAAGGCGCCTTGGCTGACCGTAGGGTCTACCTCGTGGACGGCCCGGCAGAAAAGAAAAAACATCCGAAAGAAAAGCTGTTCGACGGAACGACCCTAAATACCAATGAGGTACGGAAGCGAATTTCTGCTCAGGTACAGGACAAGGCTAAGTTCGAAAAAAAGTGGAAATGGGCGCCCAAAGATGCGGAGCAATTTGGTGGGATTTGCTTCGACTGGGCCAAGGTCATGGGAGCGTCGGTGACCGCTTTCCTAGAACGTGAGCAGCAAGACGTTATTGACGGACGAGTCGGTGCGGGACACCACGACCCTAGTAATCCATACCGGAAGATCGACCTGAAGTCGGAAGCCCAATTCATGCGCTGGGCAGCCGGCGCAGGCGCCGCTGCAACGTTCACGCCCTTCCAAGGCAATCTCGACGACGGACGCGATCGGAATTGGCGGCAGCGCTTCAAACGGGCAGCAAAATCCGCCCAATTTGGCATCAAGGCCAACGCCGAAGCCTCCTTTGCAATCGGCGAGGCTAAAGTGGAAACCATCCTCTATCTCCCGCACGCGGCCGGCTGGCATTTGGACTCCAACCTGATCGGCGCGCCGTTCGATTTCGGCTACTTTCGCCTCCGCGGCGACCTGACGCTGTACGCGCTGGCAGGCGCAAGTATCGCGATCGAAACAGGGGCAACTTTGATGATAACGGGGGATAAACAAGGGATCAGGGGTACCCCGAAAGGCCAGAGTGGGGCGAAGGCCAAAGTGGGTGTCAAGGGAGAGGCGCAGCTGTTTCTCGGCGTAAAGGAAGGTATTGAACTGGCTGGCGCCTTGCAATGGCTGAACCCGGAAGGCTTCATTGACCCTAAGGGTCCCAAGAAAGCAGACGCTAGTAATGCGATCGCCGCTTATACGGACGTGGCCAGCGTCACCACCGGTGTTTCGCTAATCCAAGGCTTAGCAGCTAGTTGGGGATTTGAATGTGACTATCGCGACGGCAACTTTGTGGTCGCAGCCAACGCTGGCGCTTGTCTCGGGCTAGGCGGTTCCGGCAGTGTGAGCGCCAAGGTTGGCGCTGCACAGATCAATCAGTTCATCATGTGTATTGCCCACCAGTTGAAACAGGCGAATTACAAGAAAATAGCCGGACTGATGAATGCAGCTGCTTTTGCCACGCTCAATCAGCTCTTTTACCTGGTGGTGGCCACCAATCGGACGCTGGAGAGCTTCGCCGGCAGTCTCAGCAGGAAAATAGAGGAGCAATATAAGGAAGTGATCGGTTCCATAAATCAAAATGGTGAGCAAGTCATAAAGCAAATAGAACGCCGGGCACTCTCTGGATGGGGCTGGTATTCTTATATGCCGCCGGAATCACGTGGGGCGGTAATCGCTAGCATCGTGGGGACTATGAATCAGCCCCAGAATGCTGGCAATAGTGAGTTGCGCAAATTAGCGGCGTTTGCTATCAACGAACTGCTGGCGACCGTGCAGTCAGACGGGCATTTGAATAACACGCTCGACAGAATTACGTTGGCTATGGGTGAAGAATCGGAGCGTAACCAAGGCGTAAAATTGATTAACTCTGTCTTGGCGGGAACCTCGTTCGAAAACTGCATCGAGCGTTGTGACATACAGGTGGCGCAGGCCGAACCGCTGATGGGGCGCCCTTTTTTACGGAACGACGAACCGCAGTTCCAACTTGCGCAGTTTCCGTTGCATCATTCCGGCTACGTCGTCTCTTAGTTCAACCGCTGCACGGCATTGACGACGCATCGAAAATTCACATCAGAATAGCCAGACTGGCCGGGAAAAGGCACCATGACTTCGTCGGACGTAATCCCATTTGGGAAAGTTGGCCGAAGCGGTTGAGGGGAAGCTTTGGTGCGCATGAAAACCATTGCGGCGATCTCAGCACGGCCTCCGACACTTCCTCGCATCACTTTCATACTGCCAGTATCAGGCCCTCGTGGATTACTTCCCGCGGAAGTCTTGTAATAATCCTCAGCGAACCAGTCGTTAACCCACTCGCTTGTGTTCTCTGACATCCCGTAGAGTCCGGCCGGATTGGGCGGAAACGTGCCCACATCAGGCAGCGGAGGTTTTTTTTCCCCGTATTCCCATTCTCTTGGAAAATTTCGTGGTCGCTCAATCCTGCCATTATCGGTGGCAAACAGCATTTTTTTCCCGCCCGATCTAGCTGCGTACTCCCACTGTGCCTCGGTTGGCAGATCGAATGGCAGTTTCGTCAACGATCCAAGCCACTGGCAGTATGACTTGGCACCGAACCAGCTCACCCCCGCCGGCCGCTTCGGCTCACGGCTGCTCATGTTCGTTGGGTTCATGTCGATCCGCTCGCCGCCACTTGCATCAGTAAACACATCAAAGTCATCGTATGTCACCTTAAACGCCATCATCGAAAAGCTATCCAACGTCACGTTGTGTACGGGCCTGGAATGTGCGTCGATATCGTAGGGTTGGCCAGATTCAGTGCCCCAATCGCCCATCTCGAACGTGCCGCCGTTGAGCACACGAAGCGTATTTTTCACCTTAGCGAGCAAGTCTTGCACCCGCACGTCGAGATTCGCAGGCGAAGCCGGCGGTGCTGGCTCAGCAAACGCTAACGGTGATTGTAGGCCGGTACAAACCAAGAGAGCCGCGATCGATATTGAGGGGCGCATGGCTAGCTCCATTCAAAAAGTTGACAAATTCGCGTTGCGTTTTGAAGAGCGAATTGGCGATTCGATTAATTAGCTTTTGGGGGTGGTGGTGCGTCGAGGAAGAGCGAGCCGTTATACGGCATCAATAGTATTAAATCGTGAGGCCACGCCGCCGCAATGACACCGCGCAAGTATCGCTACCCTTGGTACGACTTCTTGACAACGGTTCCGGTTTTCGCTGCGCGATTTTCCACAGCCACTATTTATTTCATGGCGCGGTTAGACGATAAGTTTCAGTCCAGGCGGCAGCGTCTCGCCGAGTACGCGCCGTTCGGTGGCCTCGTCGAGTGCCACCACTTCTTCGACCATCGTGATCCAGATCGGCGGCGCGTCGACCTGGCGCAGGCGCGCCGCGATTGATTCGCGCAGCGCCAGCGGCAGGTCGCGCGCGCGGTCGCCCGTCATGCGCGCCATGTAGGCGGCGGCGAATCCGGCCGGCTCGATGCGGCGCCAGTCCAGCGCCAGGATTGCGTCGAGCCAGGTGGCGACGACGTCGGCCGGCACCAGGTCGTCGAGATTGCCGTAAAAGGGTTGGCGCGCGCCGATTCGTCCCAGCGCCCACAGCGTGAGGGCGTCGTTCGCCTTGCCCAGGCGTCCCAGCAGCCATTCGCCGATTTCCACCTTGAAGGCGGACGGAATGCGCTCGAGCGAGGCGCCCAGGCGCAGCATGTCGTCGTCGCTGCCGCGCACCACGGTGCCGGCACCGCTGTCATCCCCCTGCTCGTTCGCTTCCAAGTTGAAGGCGAAGTCGTCGAGCAAGCGCCGCTGCTGCGCCGCATCGAGGCCGCCGGCGACACGCCGCCACAAGGTCCACCATTCCGCCTGCACCTGCTTGTCGGCGCCGTGCGCGACGCCGGCGTCGAACAGGGTCCACAGCTGCTGCAGGCGCCATTCGTCGAGCGAGAAGCCAAAGCCGGGACGCAGGCAATAGCCGGCCAGGTTCAGCCACAATCGCTCGTGCTCGGGCGACCGCCGCCGCGCGCGCGCGCGCAGCCACAGGGCGTCGAACAACTGGCGCAGCAATGGCGTGCTCCAGCTGGCGCGTTCGCCGAGTACCTGTTCCAGCTGCGCACGCAGCTGCCTGACTTCCTTGATCGGCACCTGCTGCGATTTGGCGCCGAAGATCCGCTCGATTTTCGCCAGCGCCGGCGCCAGCCGCGCCACGCCGGCGCCGTCGGCATCATCCGGGGCGGCGTCGTTGTGCTGGCGCAGGTCGAACTCAAGCAGCCAGCGCTCGGCCGCATCATCGACGCTGACGCAATGCACTTCCAGCGTGCCGACCTCGGTCAGGGCGCTGGCCAACTGCACCGGCACTTCGCGGCGCGCGCGGGCCTGCAGCACCATCGCAATCGGTGGCAGGCGTGCGTAGTCGCCGTCGTCAAGGTCGACCAGTTCGCCGAGCGCGAATGGTGCGCGGCCGGCGGCATCGGCGTTCGACGTGAACAGGTGAAAGCGAACCGGCTCGCCAACGCGTAGCGCGAAGTTGTGTGCGTCCAGGCGCAGCTCCTGCCCGGCTTCGCTGCCGCGCGGCAGGATGCAGATGGCGCGCCGCGCGCCGCGCTTGCCCTGCTCGCCGAGTAGCAGGAAGTAGCTGCGGGCGGCGCCGCCGCCGATCTTCGGCGTGCCGCCTTGTCCCGCCAGCGCATAGGCGACCGCGCCGCGGGCGACGGCGACGTCGGGGTCATCGTTGTGCAGCAGGCGCAGAGGCGCGCCGCGCCACTCGCCCAGCGTCTGTTCGAGTCGCCTTGCCAGCGCGTCGGCGCGAAACACGCCGCCGTTGAGCAGCAAGGTATCGGGTATGGGCGCCGCGCCAGTGGCGGCGCGCACGGCGTCGGCGTGGCGGCGCAGGAAATCGGCAATGTGGCGCGTAATGGCCGCGTCGCGCGCATACGGCAGGCCGAATTCGACGATGCCACCGCGCCGTTGCAGCAGCGGTGCGGAGGACTCGACCTGTGGAAAAAAGCCGTCGACGATCAGCCGTTCGACTTCCGCGCGGGTCAGTGTGACCGAACGGGCGCCGCCGACCAGGCGCGCGCCGGCGCCGAGCAGCGTAACGCTGACCTGCTCCGGCGCGTCCGCGGCGAGCAGCTGCTCCTTTGCGAGGCGGCAGCGCTCCACCAGTTGCGACATGCGGGCCGCGGACAGCCGCTCGCCCTCCATGCGCGCTTCGACCAGGTGGGCCAACGCCATGTCCATGTTGTCGCCGCCCAGCATCAGGTGGTTGCCGACGCCGATGCGGGTGATGCTGGTGTCGCCATCGCCCAGTTCGACCTTGATCAGGCTAAGGTCGGTGGTGCCGCCGCCGACGTCGCACACCAGCACCAGGCGCGTTTCGGCCAGCGCACCAGCCAAGGTATCGCGGTGGCGCTGCAGCCAGTCGTAGAACACCGCCTGCGGCTCTTCCAGCAGCCGCAGCGTGGGTAAGCCGGCCTGGCGCGCGGCTGCCAGCGTCAGCGCGCGCGCCGCTTCATCGAACGAGGCGGGCACCGTCAGCACCAGTTCCTGCTGTTCCAGCGGGTCTTGTGGGAAGCCGCGGTTCCAGGCTGCCTTGAGGTAGGCCAGGTAGCTTGCGCTCGCTTCTACCGGCGACACCTTCGGCACGTCGGGCGCGCTGCCCCACGGCAGGATCGGCGCGAGGCGGTCGACGCCCGGGTGCGACAGCCAGCTCTTGGCGCTCGCCACCAGGCGGCCCGGCGCTTGCGCACCGAGCTTGCGGGCGAAGGTGCCGATCACCACTGGCGGATCGGCAGGCCAATCCCACGGCAGTTGCAGGTCGGCCGCCGCAAGTTCGCCGACGCCGGCCTGATAGCGTACCGAGGGCAGCAAGGGCAGCGCGGCCACTTTGCCGGGCGCGACCAGCTGCTCGACGTCGAACAGCGTGACCGCGCCGCCGTCCAGCGCAGCGTAGGCGAGCACCGTGTTGCTGGTGCCCAGATCGATGCCGACCGCGTACCTGGCCACGCTCGCCGCCACTAGCCGTTGCTGCGCACGTCGAACTCGATCTTCCACTGGCCTGCGCCATCGATGGCGACGGCGGTCAGCTCGAGCGTGCCGGTATCGGTGGCGACCGCGCGCAGCCGCACCAGCACGACATCGCCGTCGCTGCGGCCTTCAGCGGGCAGGGTGGCGCGGATCTCGCCGAGCTCCTGCAATTCGTCCGGTTGCCAGAAGTCGAGCAGGGTGCCCAGCTGGTCCTGGCGGCGCACCGTCGAACCGAAAAAGCGCAGCTGGATCGGCTCGCCGACGACCAGGCCGAATTGCTGGCTCTGCAGCTCGGCCTCGGCGCCTTCTTCCATGCCGAACGGCGCCACGCACAGCGCCTGCACCGGCGGCTCCATGCCCGGAATGGCCGGCATCGCCGACTCGATGGCGACGTAGTAGGCGCGCGCGGTGCCGCCGCGGATGCGCACACCCTGGCCGCGCCGCACGTAGCCGTAGTAGGCGGCGCCGCGCGCCACCGCCAGGTCGAGGTCGGCGCCGGCGAGGACGCGGGCAGGCGCGGCCCCTTCGGCCGCCAGCCAGCCGTTCAGTGTGCCGAGCGTGCGCTCGGCCAGCAATGCGGACTTGAACACGCCGCCGTTGAACAGCACCGCGCTCGGATGCAGGAAGCTGGCATCGGGCTCATTGGCCCGCACGAAGCCGGCCAGGTCGGCGGTGGCGTCGCGCTGGCGGCCGAGCAGCGCCGCCAGGTGGCGCGTCACGCCGGCGTCCTGTGCGTACGGCAGGCCGACTTGCGTCAGGCCGGCGCGCACGCGGCTGGCCGGACGGCTCGATGCCGGCACGTCCGGGAAGAAGCCTTCGACGATGGCGGTGCGCACTTCGTCGGCGGTCAACTCGGTGCGGATCGCGCCGCCGATCAGTTTCGAGCCACGGCTCGGCACCACGATCGGCTGCGCTATCAGTTCGGCGTCGCCCAGCAGGCGTTCCTTGGCCGTGCGGCAGGCATAGCCGAGCGCGCGCATCTGCCACGGATCGAGCGTGGTGCCGGCAGCGGCCAGCTTGCGCGCCACCACGTGGGCCAAGGTCAGGTCCATGTTGTCGCCGCCGAGCAGGATATGGTCGCCCACGGCGATGCGGTGCAGTTCGAGCTTGCCTTCATGTTCGAGGACCGCGATCAGCGAGAAGTCGCTGGTGCCGCCGCCGACGTCGATGACGAGGATGATGTCGCCCGGCTGGACGTCGCGGCGCCACTGGCCGCCGCTGTTCTGGATCCAGTTGTACAGCGCGGCCTGCGGCTCTTCGAGCAGCGTCAGTTCCTGGTAGCCGGCCGCCTTGGCCGCTTCGACCGTCAGTTCGCGCGCGGCCGGATCGAACGAGGCGGGAATCGTCACCGTGATGTCCTGCTCGGCGAATGGCGCCTCCGGATGGGCGTGGTCCCAGGCCTGGCGCAGGTGCGACAGATAGCGGGTCGACGCCTCCAGCGGCGAAACGCGTTGCACCTCCGGCGGCGCGTCGCTCGGCAGGATGGCCGCGCGGCGGTCGGCGCCGGCGTGGCACAGCCAGCTCTTTGCGCTCGACACCAGGCGGATCGGCGTGGTGGCGCCGCGCGCGCGCGCCATTTCGCCGACCGCATACTCGTGCGACGAAGGCCACGGCAGGTCAAGGTCGCCCGGCGCCAGCTCGTCGGCGTGCGGCAGGTACAGGAACGAGGGCAGCAGCGGGGACGACTCGACCGCTCCGGGCGCTGTCAGCTGGGCGATCTCCAGCACGCCGTTGCGCGTCGCTTCGCCGTCGCTGGCCTCGAGGTCGACCCAGGCCAGCGCGCAGTGCGTCGTACCGAGGTCGATGCCGATCGCGTAGCGCGGCGCGCTCACAGTTCCACCTCGGCCTGCGCCAGCACGGTGGCGTCGTGGCCGCTGGAGAGCTTCGGCAGGCGCACGTCGGTGGCGCGCCAGCCGCGATGGCTGATGCTGCCTTTAAACGGCGCGCTGCCGACCACGTTGCCGGTCAGGCGGATCGCGCCGGCGTCGAAGCCGGCGTCGAGGCTGATGCGGCTGCCCTCCGCTTCGGCGCGCACCGGCGTGATGGTGAAGTGCTCGCGCAGCACCTTGCGGCAGCCTTCATGCACGATGCGGGCGGCGGCGCCGATGTCGGCGTCGGCGTAGCTGGCCAGGTCTTCCTCGGTGAAGTCGATCAGGCGGGCGTCGCGCTGGAACAGCGCCAGCAACTGCAGCGCTGCGTCAGGCGTGGCCTGGCGCAGCGGCGCGGCAGGTGCAGCCGGCGCCGCTGCGGGGGCTGGCGCTTCGTCGCGCTGCAGGCGGTCCACGCGGGCGGCTACGGCCGGGCTGGAGAGGATGCTGAAAAAGGCGCCGAAGGCGAGGGAGATGCGTTGCATCAGCGATGGCTGCGCAGGAATCTGGTGGTCCGGTGTGGTGTTGTTCATTTCGTGTTGCTCCTGGAACGGTGGGGACGCGTCTATGACGGGTCAACTGCGTGCTGCATTGCAGTATAAATCATCCGATATCGGGAACTGGTTCGGTTTGTCGGCTGCTCAAGCAAATGGGGTCCCCGCTTGCGCGAGGACGACGGCGAAAAAACCGTCGTCCTCGCGTACGCGGGGACCCCATTATTCAGGCGCAGCGGTGGCGCCTGGCGAATACAGCGCTTACATCAGGCGCCGGCTGCCGCGATCGCCGCGTTGAACGTCGCGCTCGGGCGCATCACTGCCGACACCTTGGCTTCGTCGAGCTGATAGTAGCCGCCGATGTCGGCTGGCTTGCCCTGCACCGCCAGCAGTTCGGCGACGATCGTCTGCTCGCTGTCGCCCAGCTTCTTCGCCAGCGGCGCGAAGTAAGCGGCCAGTTCCTTGTCGTCCGTCTGAGCGGCCAACTCGCGCGCCCAGTACAGGGTCAGGTAGAACTGGCTGCCGCGGTTGTCGAGTTCACCGGTCTTTGGCGAAGGCGACTTGCGGTTGTCCAGCAACGTGCCGGTCGCGGCATCGAGCGTCTTGGCCAGCACCTTGGCCTTGGTGCTGCCGGTCTTGATGCCCAGGTCTTCGAGGCTCACCGCCAGCGCCAGGTATTCGCCCAGCGAATCCCAGCGCAGGTGGTTCTCCTGCACCAGCTGCTGCACGTGCTTCGGAGCCGATCCGCCGGCGCCGGTTTCGTACATGCCGCCGCCGGCCATCAACGGCACGATCGACAGCATCTTGGCGCTGGTGCCCAGTTCCAGGATCGGGAACAGGTCGGTCAGGTAGTCGCGCAGGATGTTGCCGGTGACCGAAATGGTGTCGAGGCCGCGGCTCAGGCGCTCGAGCGTGTAACGCATCGCGCGCACTTGCGACATGATCTGGATGTCCAGGCCGCTCGTGTCGTGGTCCTTCAGGTAGGTCTTGACCTTGGTGATCAACTCGTTCTCATGCGGACGGTACGGGTCGAGCCAGAACACGGCCGGCATGCCGGAGTTGCGCGCGCGGGTGACGGCCAGCTTGACCCAGTCGCGGATCGGCGCGTCCTTGACCTGGCACATGCGCCAGATATCGCCCTGCTCGACATTTTGCGACAGCAGCACTTCGCCCGTTGCCAGGTCGGTGATGTTAGCCACGCCGTCTTCCGGGATCTCGAACGTCTTGTCGTGCGAACCGTATTCCTCGGCCTGCTGGGCCATCAGGCCCACGTTCGGCACGGTGCCCATGGTCTTCGGATCGAACGCGCCGTGCCATTTGCAGAAGTTGATGATCTCCTGGTAGATGCGGGCGAAGGTGCTCTCCGGGATCACTGCCTTGACTTCCTTGAGGCGGCCGTCGGCGCCGTACATCTTGCCGCCGGCGCGGATCATCGCGGGCATCGAGGCATCGACGATGACGTCGTTCGGCGAATGGAAGTTGGTGATGCCCTTGGCCGAGTCGACCATGGCCAGCGCCGGACGGTTTTCCTGGCAGGCGTGGATGTCGCGGACGATTTCATCGCGCTGCGACACCGGCAGGTCGGCGATCTTGTTGTACAGGTCGGCCATGCCGTTGTTGACGTTGACGCCCAGGCGGTCGAACACCTCGCCGTGCTTCTCGAACGCTTCCTTGTAGAACATGCGCACGGCGTGGCCGAACACGATCGGGTGCGACACCTTCATCATGGTCGCCTTGACGTGCAGCGAGAACATCACGCCGGTGTTCTTCGCGTCTTCGATCTGCTGCTCGTAGAACGCCAGCAGCGCCTTGCGGCTCATGAACATCGAATCGATGATCTCGCCGTCCAGCAGGACCACCTTCTGCTTGAGCACGATGGTGTTGCCGCTCTTGCCGATCAATTCCATCTTGACGTCGCGCGCGCCCTTGAGCGTCATCGACTTTTCGCCGTGGTAGAAGTCGCCTTCGGTCATGTGCGAGACGTGGGTGCGCGACGCCGCCGACCATTCGGACATCGAGTGCGGATTCTTGCGGGCATATTCCTTGACGGCGCGCGGGGCGCGGCGGTCCGAGTTGCCTTCACGCAGAACCGGGTTCACTGCCGAACCGATGCACTTGCCGTAGAGTGCCTTGATGGCTTTTTCTTCGTCCGTCTTTGGCTGGGCCGGATAGTCGGGGATGTCGTAGCCCTTGGCCTGCAGTTCCTCGATCGCCGTTTCCAGCTGCGATACGGAGGCGCTGATGTTCGGCAGCTTGATGATGTTCGCTTCCGGCGTCAGGGTCAGCTTGCCCAGTTCGGCCAGCGCGTCCTTGACGCGCTGTTCCGGCTTGAGGCGCTCGGGGAAGGCGGCCAGGATGCGCGCGGCGACGGAGATGTCGCTCGATTCAACGCTGATACCAGCCGCCTTGGTGAAGGCGCTGACAACTGGCAGGAAGGCGTGGGTCGCCAACAGCGGCGCCTCGTCGGTCAGGGTGTAAATGATGGTCGGATTACTGCTCATGCGCTTTTCCTCGGTGGGGGTGAAGGCTCTGTCGGCCGTGCAATTCTGTACATACGCTCTGTCTGGGTGCAGCGTCCGGGTCTTATATAAGACATAGGACATTCCACATTATGCACCAGCTTTTCACGATATACCACTTTTTAGGCCACCGCCGCCACTTTGGGCGTCGCGCAAGACGCAATCCGGCCGGAGCGAAGCGGCGTGCGGACGCCCCGTCGAATTAGGGCGTTGAATGGGAATAGAAGAGGTTAATGCGTAGCAGATCGGCTAAATAGCGGGGGCGCTGACGCTGGTTCGCGGGCTCGCGATTGGTTCGGGGAGTGCTGCCGCTGATGACCACATGGGCGCGGCCGCGAGGAAGCCAGGCGCCAATTACGGGATGCGATGCGGCCGAGAGAATGCGATCGACCAGGTCGAACAGGCGTGGGGCGAAGCGGATGCAGCGCACGCGGCCGAGCGCTATGGGTCCAAGCAGGGCGAGCATCGCAGTCATCATAAAGAAAAGTTCCATGCCAACCTCCGGGTCAATAGACACAGAGTAGGTGATTGGCAAATCGCATTCCGTTCGGTACAGCGCATACGGCCCCGTCGTGACATTTGCTGGAATCCGACAAGCGGAGCTCGGCGGCGCTTATATATGTGAGGACGAGCAACGTATGCCGGTTACCGAACATACCCGGCTCACTGGTAGCGATAGCATCGGTCGGGTTTGGAGCAACTGCGCGGCATGAGGTCATGGCGCAGTCACCGACAGCAATCGGCCGCGTCACGTAAGGCTGGAAACGATCAATCACTGCGGCGTACTTGCGCTGCAAATAGGAAGCACATGGAAAACTCGGCGCGCCAATCCGGCATCGACGCAGTCGGCTCGATCCCCTGGGGCTCGCATTTCTGCCAGTTTTACAATAGCGACGCCGATCTCACCGAGACCCTGGTGCCGTATTTCGAAGCGGGCCTGCGCGGTGGCGAAGCCTGCCTGTGGGTGACCGGTCGCACGCTCGAAGCGCAGAGAGCGGAAGCGCTGATGACGGACGCGGTGCCCGAATTTAAGAAATACATCAGCTCCGGCCAGATGCAGATTGCGTCGATCTACGACTGGTACAGTCCCGGCGACGTCTTCGACGCCGACGCCGTGCTGCAGGGCTGGATCGACAAGGAAGCAGATTCGAAGGCGCGCGGTTTCGCCGGACTGCGCCTCACCGGCGATACCATTTGGGTGGAGCGCTCGGGCTGGGCCAATTTCATGGAATACGAGCGCAAGATCAATGCCTCGTTCCGCCGCTACAACCTGGTCGCGCTGTGCACCTACTGCATGGATCGCTGCAGCGCCTCGGATGTCATCGACGTGTGCTGCGAACATCAATTCGCACTGGCGCGCCGCGCGGGACAGTGGGAACTGCTCGAAAGCTCTTCGCTGAAGGTGGCGAAGGATGACCTCATCCGCCTCAATGGCGAGCTCGAATCGCGCGTCGACACCCGGACGGCCGAACTGAGCGCCGCGCTGCGCTCGCGCGACGAGTTCCTGGCGATGCTGGGCCACGAACTGCGCAATCCGCTGGCGCCGATCCGCACCGCGTCGGAAGTGATCCGCGCGCTGACCCCTGACGACTCGCCGATTGCCGCCAGTTCGCAGATCCTGTATCGCCAGGTCGGCCACCTGACGCGCCTGGTGGACGACCTGCTCGACGTCGCCCGCGTCACCAGGGGACAGATCCAGATGGAATTGCAGGACAGCTCGCTGGCCGACATCATCGCGCTGGCGGTCGAGCAGTCGCGTCCCATCATCGATCAGCGCCTGCATTCGCTGTCGGTCATGCTGCCGGCGCGCAGCGCGCGGGTGCGCGCCGACCCGACGCGGCTGGCGCAAGTGTTCGGCAACCTGCTGCACAANNCCCGACGTGGTGGTGACGGTCACCGATAGTGGTACCGGCATTCCCGACGCGATGCTGCTGCCGATCTTCGATTTGTTCGCCCAGTTGCCGCACTCGCTGGCGCGCTCGGACGGCGGCCTCGGTATCGGCCTGACGCTCGCCAAAAGCATCATCGAGATGCACGGCGGGACGGTCGTGGCGCGCAGCGCGGGCGCCGACAAAGGGACACAGTTCATCGTCCGGTTGCCGCTGGTGAAGCCGGCGACCGCGTGCGCGGATGGCGCAGGCGCGGCGCTCGTCGCCGAGCCAGCCACGTCATCGTGCCGCATCATGCTGGTCGACGACAACGACGACGCGCGCCTGACCATGGCCGCGCTGCTGGAGATCCACGGCCACGATGCCGCGTGCGCACCCGACGGCCGCAGCGCACTGACGCTTGCCTCGACCCTGGATCCAACCATCGTGATCCTCGATATCGGTTTGCCCGACATCGACGGTTACGAGGTCGCGCGCCAGCTGCGGGCCCGCCCCAACGGCGCCCAGGCCAAGCTGATCGCATTGACAGGGTATGGCCAGCCGGGCGACCTGGCCGCCGCGGCGGCGGCAGGTTTCGACGCCCACATCCTGAAGCCGGCGAAGATTGAGGATGTATTGGCCAAGATCGCGTTCTTCAGCGCGCACTGAAGCCAGGCCAGGCGCCTCAACCACGCGCAGCGGGGTCGGACGTCACGAATCAGGCAGGTTTGCCGGTGTGCTCGTACAGGATAAGGCAGCCAATCCCGATGAGGAGAATGCCGCCCACGACTTCAGCGCGCCGGCCGGCGATAACGCCCAATACTCTTCCAAGCATGACGCCAATGGTCACCATGATGAAGGTGGAAAGACCGATGGCTGCCGCTGTCATGACGATATCAGCGCCCATGATAGCCAGACCCACGCCGACCACCATTGCATCAATGCTGGTCGCAAATCCGGTTATCGCCAGTATCCAAAAAGAGTGACTGGCCGGCTTGCTCACCTCGACGTCGGGCTCCGATAGACCGGCCCAAATCATCCGTAGTCCAAGCAGACCAAGCAGAACGAAGGCAATCCAGTGGTCCCAGGCAGAAACGTACGGCGCAGCTACTCGGCCGAGGGCCCAGCCGACGATTGGCGTCAAGCCCTCGATAACTCCGAAGATAAGACCGGTTCTTAACGCTTCACGCAAATGCGGCTTGTGAAGTGCCGCGCCCTTTCCTACAGCCGCAGCGAAGGCATCGGTGGACATTGCGAGTGAGAGTACAGCGGTTGCAGCAAGATTCATTTGGAGCTTTCAGGTCGGGCACGAACAAAGGCATGCCGCACGGCCCGACTGGACGCGTTGACATGCCAATGGTCTCGCCAACCTTAACGGCTACCCGCACCACGGCATAGACAATCACCGAGTATGTTGATACGGGCGCTTCCGGGGTGGAAGCAGGCTACTCCCCAAAGGACGAATGAATTATAGCAAAGGCTGAGGTTCGGCTGGCGCTTCGCCGCTAGACGACTGTTCCGAACATCGCGCCGATGCCAGAGGCGGCCGCCATCGAAAGCGCGCTCCAAAATGTCACGCGGATCACGCCTTTCTTCACGCTGGCACCACCGACTTTCGCTGCCAAGCCGCCGAGGAAGGCAAGAAACAGCAGCGACATCACCACCGTGAACGGGATAAGGTTTTCGTGTGGCGCCAGCAGCACCACCAGCAACGGCAATGCCGCGCCGATGGCAAAGCTAAGCGCCGATGCGAATGCCGCCTGCAGCGGCTTGGCGCTCATGGCATCGGTGATGCCGAGCTCATCTTTCGAGTGCGCCGCCAAAGCGTCATGCGCCATCAGGCCGGCAGCAACCTGGTTGGCAAGCGCGGGCTCAAGGCCGCGGCCAACGTAAATACTCGCCAACTCACGGTGCTCGCCCTTGGGATTATCGCTGAGCTCGGTACGTTCCTTTTCAAGTGCGGCGGACTCGGTGTCCGCTTGGGATTGCACAGAAACGTATTCCCCGGTTGCCATCGACATTGCTCCGGCAACCAATCCGGCAACACCGGCGACCAGGATGCTTTGGTGGGTTGCATGGGCGGCAGCGACGCCCAGAATCAGACTGGACGTCGAAACGATGCCGTCATTTGCACCGAGGACTGCAGCGCGTAGCCAGCCGACATTGTCTAGCNNGTTATTGAGTGTAACCGCTTCCCTTCATTTTGCCCGCCCGAACATCTCGACACCTGTATCTGTCGTTTCAAAATGTGATGCGGTGGCGAAACTACGCAGAGATAAGAATTCGATGAGTTGTCCAAGCTAACACGCTCTGATTGACCCGTGCCTGTTCCGCATGGCGTGTTATTCGGTGATCCGGGAAACTTTCTGTTTGGACTGAGCCGCCCCGCGGTTGCCCTGTATGATACGGCCTACTAATTACTGCGGGAGATGGGAATGGCACGCCAAGAAGTTACATCGGACGAGGTTTCAGCAGCGGCCGTCAGTTTGGAGAACGACGGCAAGCGGGTCACCATCGAATCGGTGCGCACCTTCCTCGGCACGGGTTCCACCAACGCCATCCACAAGCATCTGACCGAGTGGCGCGCCAGCCACGCCACGCCGGCCGAAGCGCCGAAAGTGGAGATCCCGGAGGCGATTCTCGCCGCGCTGGGCAGCTGGGTACAGGAATACGCGGAAGTGGCGGGCGCCGGAAATCGCGACGCGCTGGCGCAGTCCGAAAGCGACATGGAAGCCCTGCTCGAATCGGGCGAGGAGCTCGAAGCCGAGCGCGACGAAGCGCGCGCTGAGGTGGAGAGCGTGACTTCGGCCCGCGACCGGGCACTGGCTGAGGCGAATGAGCGCGCCGACGAAATCGAGCGCCTGACGGCCCAGCTGCGCGACGCCCGCCAGGTTGCCACCGACGCCCTGGTCGGCAAGGCAAAGGACCGGCTGGCGATCGATGGCAAGGATAATCAGTTGGCCGATTTGCGCTCGCAGCTCGAACGCAATGTGGCAGCGTCGGCGGCGGAGTCCGATGCCCGCCTTGCCGCCGAGATGGAGCTGATCGGCGCCGTCACAGCGCGCGACAGTTTCGAGGCGGAGATCAAGGATCTGCGCGCCCAGCTCGCCGCCGCGAAGGCGCTGCGCAGCGTCTAGCGGCAGAAAGACCTGCAACGGGCTCATAACGCACGCGGCCCGACCGCGCGAATGCGTGATCGGGCCGTCCGGCGGGGTGTGCCGCGCTTACTCTACAGTTACCGACTTGGCCAGGTTGCGCGGCTTGTCGACGTCGGTGCCGCGTGCCAGGGCGGTGTGGTACGCCAGCAGTTGCAGCGCGGCCACGTGCAGGATCGGCGACAGCAGGCCGTAGTGTTCCGGCAGCCGGATCACGTGCACGCCGTCGCCCGAGGTGATGCGCGAATCGACGTCGGCAAACACGTACAGCTGGCCTCCGCGCGCGCGCACTTCCTGCATGTTCGACTTCAGTTTTTCCAGCAGCGCGTCGTTCGGCGCGATCGTCACTACCGGCATTTCTTCCGTCACCAGCGCCAGCGGGCCGTGCTTCAGTTCGCCGGCCGGGTAGGCTTCGGCGTGGATGTACGAGATTTCCTTGAGCTTGAGCGCGCCTTCGAGGGCGATCGGGTAGTGGATGCCGCGGCCGAGGAACAGCGCGTTTTCCTTGCGCGCGAAGTCGTCGGCCCAGGCGATGATCTGCGGCTCGAGCGCCAGCACGGCGGCCAGCGCGACCGGCAGGTGGCGCATCTGCTTGAGGTAGGTCGCTTCCTCGTCATCCGACAGGCGCCCGTTCACTTGCGCCAGGGTCAGCGTCAGCAGGAACAGCGCGGC
>CXWL01007365.1_pt1 | contig 17267 bp, 11 predicted proteins | sample 590931 | NCBI WGS metagenome assembly CXWL01 (sample SAMEA3498368, study PRJEB10139) | groundwater metagenome | biome: water well; material: biofilm material | place: Germany | collected 2015-04-27 | reverse complement strand
GCCGGGGTCGTGGGGACCTATAGTCGCTCAGGGTTTCTTGCCATTGCATTGATCGTACTTCTCTACTTCTTTCGAAACAATCCGCTGAAGGCAATAGTTCCGGTTTCCATTTTAGCCGCCCTGTTTTTACTTGCCGTTAACCAAATTCCACAACTCCAAGTGAGAATTTTTGGCATTGATGAAGCGATTCAGGCGGGAGCCACCGGACGTTTTACTGCATGGAACTGGGCTATGGAGATGTGGCTCCAATCCCCCATCTTTGGCAACGGCATGTCAGCCTTCTATGCCAGGCATCATGGTGCTGTCCACAATACCTATCTTCAGATTCTCGCTGAGACAGGAATTATTGGATTTGGATTCTTCCTCTGGATCATCGTGGCATCTTGGCTCACAGGTGTCAGATTCCGTGAGTTATCGCAACTGCGAGGGCATGGGGCAGATTCTATGTTCAGTCAAATCCTTGCGGCGGGGCTACTCAGTTTTTGCGCCATTATCGCCACCGTAACGTACCAGGACATCAAGTTGTTCTGGTTGGCGTGCGGTGCATTCTCATCACTCTACCTTATCATCTTGGCTGAAAGACCCATGGAGAGCGTGGACATCCCTTTGGAAACATCTTGTGAAAACACCACACCGCAGCGAAATATTGGATGTATACCGTGAAAGCTGAAATCCTTTTCTTCGTGCCAGAGTGGCCGGTTCTGGATAGTCCAATTCTGCATGCGCAAGTCCTCTCAGTGGCATCGTTCCTCAATCAGCATGGTTTCGCGTGCAGATTCGCGGGGGCTGAAACATCGTCATCGCGCGCGAGGGAGGCCGCCGCGATGATCGAAAAAGACTATCACATCCAGGCCCATGTGGCTCCAGCTCTTTCGCCTCACGCAGGCGCCGCATCGCTATGGTGGGCATGCCTGAAAGTATACCGCCACCTACGCACTGACCTTTCCCAAGCACACATTACTCATATTTACGCGCGCTCGTTTATCGGATCGATATGGGCACGACGGTTAGCGAGGAACCTCAACGCACTGTCGATTTTCGATGTCAGGGCGATAATCAGTCAGGAGCAACGCCTTGAACAGAGATCGTGCGTGAAATCTTGGGTCAGCTCCTATCTCGAGCTGCACGAGAGCCGCAGGGCGGATCGACTCTCCACGGTATCGGAGAATCTGCGCACGCTTCTCACCCGAGAAAGCGCCCGTAAGGATATTACGGTCATCCCATCGTGCTTTAGCGAAGATAGCTTCTACTTTGATCTGGTCGCACGAAAAGACATTCGCACAGGGTTAGGACTCACCGACGATACCATTCTCCTGTGTTACTCCGGTGGAACGAGTACCTGGCAACGGATAGCGGATATTATCTCCCTCCTCAAGGAGGTGTGCGCATCCGATACTCGGTGCAAAGCGCTCTTTCTCACCACCAACCAGGACGAAGTGGCTCGTCGGCTTCTCCAGGCGCAGTTTCCGTCCGACCAGGCGTTTGTCCGGCGGTGCTCGCACAAAGAAGTTACACGGTACCTCTCCGCAGCCGACCTTGGACTGATTATGCGCCACGACATACCTGTCAATAATGTGGCCAGTCCGGTAAAAGTGGGGGAATATTTAGCCTGCGGGCTGCCAGTTATTCTCACCCGCGGCATTGGCGATTACAGTACCCTCCTGCCCGCTGAAGGCGTAGGACTGCTGCTGGATGAAACCGCTCACCTTGCAGGCCAAGTACTCCAGTTCATCTATCGACAGAATTTTGCGACTCTTAGAAGCACGGCGATTCGCTTCGCACAGAGCAGGCTCACGATGTCTGCCAATCTGGCCCAGTACCGTTCGCTCTATGCCCCAAGAGAGGCAGCCGGACGTCTGCCATGTTGAATCCCCTGTGGCTCCATCGCATAGCCCACGGCCTCCATAACAGCCATGTGCCGGTTGTCCCACAGATGATGGACTATCTGATCCGCTTTCTCTTTGCCTGCTGGTTGCCTCATACCGCAAGGATTGGCCGGCGTGCGGTCCTTGGATATGGCGGTCTCGGCGTTGTCATCCATGGAGAGGCCCAGATAGGCGATGATGTCCGTATTGACCAGGGTGTCACCATCGGCGGCAATGCTACCGAGTATGGCGTGCCAATCGTCGGAAACGGCGTCTATATCGGTGCCGGAGCTAAGATTCTTGGTCCCGTTATCATCGGAAGCAACACCGTTATTGGCGCGAATGCTGTTGTGGTTGCAGACATTCCCTCGAATTGCCTTGCGGTGGGAGTCCCTGCGCGAGTGATCCGCACAGACATCAAGCCATCGGCTTTTCTTTATCATCTACGAGTGAAAGGAGAAACGTAATGAACCTTCTGCTGGTTGGAGGGCTACCACCACCTGTTGGCGGAACAACAATACTCTTTCAACAGCTGGCAGATGACCTGCGTGCACAGGGTGCCTTTCAGATCAGAATCATTAATATCTCGCGGATACACATCAATTTCTTTAGCAATATTCTCCATGCACTGCGTTGTTTATTCCTCTTGTTTCGATATCTCCCATGGGCTTCAGTATTATCATTTCAGGCTTCAGTCAAAGGAGCCGTCATATTCGGCCCGATTGTTCATCTGACAACGCGGCTATTTCGGAAGAAATGGATTTTCCGAGGGTTTGGGGGGGACATCGATACCTGGCATCGTCAGGCAGGCCTATTCGCCAGGCGCGTGTTTGATAGCACTGTACTTCATGCTGACATCCTTTTATTGGAGCGCAAAGCCACTGTGGAGTACTTCAAGGTACGCACCGCATCTCTTGTGGAATGGTTCCCCAATAGCCGTCACCGTTTAGGTGCCATACCCTCGTTACCGCGTGAAGCTTCTCGATTTCGTTTTCTGTTCGTCGGCCATGTCAAACCTGCCAAAGGCATTGGAGAAATTATCGCGGCAGCGGAGATGCTATTGACGACAAGAGTTACCATAGACGTGTATGGCCCCTTGCAAAACGGTGTCTCGGATTCCTGGTTTAATGATTCTCTCGTAAGGTACCGTGGTCTGCTGCCTGAAGATGAGGTTGTTCGAACTATGGGCAACTATGACGCACTTCTTTTACCAACGTATTGGGAAGGTGAAGGTCATCCGGGTGTGATACTTGAGGCCTATTGCGCAGGGATTCCTGTCATTGCCACCAGGTGGGGAGGAATTCCTGAGATTGTGACGTCCGAAACAGGGATTCTTGTTGAGCCGCGTGATGTCGAGGGCCTCGCGCGTGCGATGCGGGAGTTCATGACTTCGGAAGAGCTTCGTGTGCGGTTGCGGGCCGGTGCTCGGCAAAAGGCGACCGAGTTTGATGCCGAGCAATGGACGATGTATTTCATTCGTCTTTGTGATGAGTTGACGGCGGGGCAGCGAGGCTGACATGTGTGGGATTGCCGGTGTCATAGGCTACGACGAGGCGGCACTTCGTACGATGCTGACCCGCATTCAGCATCGCGGTCCCGACCATCTCGGCACAATTGCCCTTCCGAATCGGCGTGGCTACCTCGGCCATGTTCGCCTCAGCATCCTCGATCTCGATCCGCGGAGCCATCAACCATTTCTCTCGGATTGTCATCGTTACGCGCTGGTCTTCAATGGGGAAATTTACAATTTCCATGAGCTGCGGGCGGACCTTGAGGCGCTTGGGCACCGGTTCCGCACGACCTCCGATACGGAAGTGCTGCTGCAATGGATGATTCGCTACGGCACAGCGGGTCTGGCACGATTAGAAGGCATGTTTGCGTTTTGCCTCGCCGATCGTGATGAACGCACGCTGTTGCTGGTTCGCGACCAGATCGGAGAAAAGCCGCTCTACTATTCCTTCACAACGCTTCAGGGAAGTCCGCACTTTGCTTTTGCATCGGAGATCAAGAGTCTGTTGACGTTGGGGGATGTCGATACATCGCTAGACCAGACCGGTCTCCTAAACTATTTACGATTTCTCTACACGGCGCCTCCTGACACCCTCTATCAAGGCATTCAGGAGTTGCCCCCGGGCCACTATTTCAAGATGAGATTGGATGATCGGACTGCGCCAGTCCTACATCAATACTATGATGTCGAGTCCCAGCTGGACCAGGCCGACTCGATCTCTTTTCCGGAAGCCGCCGAGCGCTTCCGCCGGCTCTTTTCCCAGAGCGTACAACGTCGGATGATCAGCGATGTGCGTGTGGGACTGTTCCTCAGCGCGGGGATCGATTCCAACGCAATCTTGGCCGAGACCAAAGACACTTTGCTCCAGTACCCACTGGAGACGTTTACGCTTGAGTATGTGGGGCAGGCTGATGAAAGCCGGCTGGCCAAGCAGATTGCCCATGACCGCGGTTTAACCAATGAGACCATTCCTTTCACGCAGTTGGATTTTTGTACGGCTCTTGACCGGGTGGTTAGCCTCTTTGATCAGCCGTTCGGTAACTCGACTGCCATTGTGTCGGATATGATTGCGGCGAAGGCTGCCGGATCATGCAAGGTCTGTCTGGTTGGTGACGGAGGGGATGAGGTGCTGATCGGGTATCCACGTTATCACGCGCTGACTCGATTTGCCGCTATGCAGCACTGGCCCTCAATTATGCATAGGGCCTTACGGGGGCTGTTCATGGGGCTTCCAGAGACTGGGGCGACGGCGGTACCTGTTCGTCGTGCCAAACAATTTCTCCGTACGTTAGGGAAGCCAATGGCTGAAGCTTTCCTGGACTGGTCGACGTATCTTGATACGCCGGCGTTGTCGTTCGCCTCCGGCATCGCCGAAGCCCATACTGACTTCTATCGGCAGTTACTGGCCACATTCAACCGTCATCAGGCAGATCCGATGCGAGCGGCCACTATCGTTGATATGAAATCATTTGTGCCGTGTAATTTGTTGCAGAGTGCGGATCGGACCAGTATGGCGCACTCGCTTGAATTGCGGACCCCATTTTTATCGACCACGTTGATTCACGGCATTCTCGGTCTTCCGTCAAGGGTTAAGGTTCAGATGCAGAAGAAGGCCCTGGTAACTGTCCCCTATGCGGCTGACCTAACAGCCGCTGTTGTGAGGCAACCAAAACGCCCCTTCAATCCTCCCATTCAGGCTATGCTGCGAGACAATCTGCCCGCCTTGAAAGAGTATCTCCTGAATTCGACTGCTCGCGTGAATACCGTACTTGAGAAGCGCTTTGTGTGTGAGCAGGTGAAAGCGTTCGAGTCATCTCGTTGTGACAATTCAACGTTCTTATGGGGTCTTGCTACGTTGGAGCGCTGGCTCCAACGGGCGGCCTAGCCGCTTGCGATCCATGGTGTCATGAGAGAATAGGGGGGGGATATGGAGAGTTACACACGTGCAATCACCTGGTGGTGTGCGGTCGTAGGGCTTGTGGTAAACGGCACGCTTGCAGGACTCTGTTCGGCTGAGACGACCACAATCATAGTGCGGGAATTTTCTCATCCGCCCAACTACGCGGTGACGAGTGATCACAATGATGCCCTCCAATTAACTGATGGAGGGACGATGGCATTCCCGATGTGGACGAAGCGAGACGCAGTAGGATGGGCGCATGCCACTCCCGTCACGCTTTCAATCGAGCTTGGGCGCGAGCGGACACAACCGGTGGAATCACGGCAGGGAACCTTACGCATTCACACAGCCAAGGGCCTCTATGCCGGTGTAGATGTTCCACGACAGATCGATATTTATTCAAAGGGGGCAGACGGTACTTACTACAAGGCCGGTAGTGGATTGCCGATTAGCAAACAGCTGGCCGACAAGGCGCATCATTGGATCACCGTGCCGGTGTCTTTTGCGGGGACAGGGCTTCTGGTGGTCTTGCATGCCGGCGGGGAGTTCCTCTTTGTCGATGAAGTAGTCTGGGATGACAGTGGGAAAGCCGGTGCCCTGCCGAAAGAGCGCTTGGTCGGATCAAAAACACAGGCGCTCGCCGACAGCACGGAGAGTTTGCGGGACAATCTTATGGCCCGTGCCCTGCCTCCCAGCCCTCACAGTCCACCGGCTTCTGCCGGCGTCAATGTTGTGATGTGGCTCCATGATCCATGGGGCGCGTTGCCATCTGATGTGGCTACTCCCCAACTTAACAAGATACCTAAGCGATTGGTCGTAGAGGGATTTCAAGGTGAACAAGAGTCCATCTGTGTGGGCCTCAAGACTTGGACGTCTGGCGCAATGACAGACGTCCGTCTTGAAGTTACAGGAGTTCCCTCGGAAGCAGTCCGCCTATTCTACGTGGCTCCGGTCGTGGCTGCCAGCGGGCAGTTGGTCTATGACCCGCTTGTGCCGCTGGGCACAGACCGAAAGCTGGCACTTCGTGCTGATCACCTCAACTATGCCTGGATTTCGCTTGATCTTCGCTCGATTCCCGTGGGTACCCATACAATCACAGTTGCAGCGTTGAGGGAGGGAGGGGCCGAAGCGGCCACAATTTCAGGTGAGGTCATTGTGCATCCACCGTTACCACAGACCACTCAACCGGCGGCTGTCAACTGGGCCTATATTCGCGATACTCCAATCTGGCGCAACCCCGATGTAGCTTTTCAGGACTTGGAGGCTCATGGCATCAATGTTTTCGTGCTCCATCCAGCTGATATCCCAGGTGTGGGGCTGGACGGGATGTGGAGTGCCGAGCACTGGGCAGGCTTCAATAAGATGCTTCGGCTTGTACGCGGTCGCGGGATGCTGCTCTTGTACTTGGGCTGGGATGTCACAAGAAATCCGCTAGGGCTTTCCAAGCATCACCCCGACATCTCTTCTGACGTCAAGCGCCGCTTGAGCCAATGGCTGGATCGTATGTCGACCTATCTGGACCAGCACGGCTTCAGCAAGCAGCAATGGGCGCTCTATCCTGTTGATGAACCTCGTGGTGACAACATCGTGTTTCTTGAAGCCGTAGCAAGGGCGATCAAGAGCACGGATCCTCAGATCCGTGTCTATGCCGATCCCACCTCTGGGAAAAGCGGTCATACGTCACTGGATGACCTGCAGCGGTTGGATGAGGTCATCGATATCTGGCAGCCGAATCTCGAGTTTGTGAGAGATCAGGCCCATACGTTTTTCTCAGGATTACAGAAGCCGTGGTGGTTGTATGGGAATCCATCGTCACCCGCTAAACTGGGCTCTCCGTTGCAGCATTATCGATTGCTCGCCTGGTGGAGCTGGATTTTTGGCGCCAAAGGTGTCGGATTTTGGTCGTATAGCGACACGAACGGCAGTTCGGCATGGAATGATGTGGACGGCAAGTATCCGGACTGGGCCGTTGTCTACGAAGGGGACAATCAGGTCATCAGTAGTCGACGCTGGGAGGCCTTCCGCGAGGGATTGGAGGATTATGCCTTGTTGTCGGCCTTAGATCGCAGGACTGCTGAAGCCCTTTTCGGTGCATCGGTTGGGTGGAACCCATCGACCTTGGACCTTCACTCATGGACATCGGATAAGGTCAATAGTATGCGTCACGATGTGTTTGACCGCCTCCATTGAGCCTGATGAAGCGGAATCTGGGAATGGGTGCATGATCCTTCGGGCAGTTCTACTCATTCGGACACTCAGTCATCTCAAGCCCCGCCAAGTGGTGCAGTTACTTGCGCATCGCTTGCGTCTTTCACTGGCTGTGCCCCTCCCTTCCGGTCCGATTCACCAGAGGACGTCCATCGAACTCGTGCCGGCCTGGTGCGATCGAGAGGCCTCTAGCAGAGGGGCAACATTTCATTTCTTGAATGTGACGAAAGCCATTCCCATCGAGCGGATTGATTGGGTCAGTCGGGATATGCCGAAGTTGTGGCGGTATAACCTTCATTATTTTGATTATTTGCATGATCCACAGCGCTCTTTTGAAAATAAGTGTTGTCTCATTACTGATTGGATTCAGCACAATCCGCAGGGAACAGTGGATGCCTGGGAACCCTACACAGCCTCATTGAGGATCGTGAATTGGGTGAAATTCTTTCTCTCGCTGTCGGCAGCTTCAATGAAAAACAGCATAGGAGCCGAGGGAGGCACAAACGGGGAGTTTCATGCAAGGCTAAAACACGAATGGCTCAAGAGTCTTTACTCGCAAGTACAGTGGCTGGAACAACACATCGAATATCACATCTTAGCGAATCATTATCTTAAAAATGGCGTGGCGCTATTCTTTGCCGGGGCGTATTTCCAGGGAGTGGATGCGGACCGGTGGCTTCGAAAGGGTTTGCGGATTCTGCGAGAAGAGCTAAAAGAACAGTTTCTTACTGATGGAGGACATTATGAGCGAAGCCCCATGTATCACTCCATCTGTGTGGTCGATTATCTTGATGTGTTGAATCTCGCGCAGAACTCGCAGGCTGCGGTCTCAGGTGACATAGCGGACGAATTTACCGGCAAGGTTACGGCTGCTCTCGAGTTTCTGAACGGTATCTGTTTCCCAGACGGTACTATCCCCCTGTTCAATGATTCGGCGTTCGGCATCGCTCCGACTCCTCATCAGATCTTTGACTACGCGGAGAGGGTGATTGGGTACAAGGCCCCAGAGCCAGCAAAGAATCTGATGGTAAATGCCTTTCCGTCAAGCGGTTACTATGTCTGTCGCAAGGCGGACGATATGATCATTATTGATTGCGGGCAGATCGGCCCTGACTATCAGCCCGGACATGCTCATTGCGATACGTTGAGTTATGAGCTCGCAATTGACGGACGGAAAGTTGTGGTCGATAGCGGGGTCTGTGACTATGAGCCAAGTCAGGAACGGGTGTATGCGCGAAGTACGAGCGCTCATAATACCGTGATGGTCGATGGAGAAGAACAATCAGAAATGTGGGGAGTGTTTCGCGTGGCTCGGCGGGCCAAGCCGATCCAGGGTCATATCGACAAGACGAGGCACGAGTCTGTCCTGTTTGAAGGAGCTCATGACGGATATAGGCGATTGAGCGGAAAGCCCATCCATAGGAGGTGCATGTCCTATGATGGGCAAGGAAGTTGGATGATTCTGGATTTGTTGGAAGGAAGTGGGACGCATCGGATGGAGAGCTTCGTTCATATCCATCCTGATTGCTCACTCGTGCCGTCAGGTGAAGGTGTCTTCAGAATTGAACGAGACGGGGAGCCGATTGCGGTGATCGAAGCGTTGAATACCTGCTGGATGGAGATTCAGCAGGGCTGCTATTTTCCCGAGTTTGGTTTGAGTCAGAAGAACCCTGTGCTAGCCTTTTCTTGTTCTGGAGAAGTTCCACTCCAGCTGAGTTATCGAATCCAGAAAACAAGAGACCAACAAACCCCGGCGCACAGGCATGCGAATCCTGTTTCTGTCACATTACTTCCCTCCCGAGGTGAACGCGCCGGCAACCAGAACCTATGAACACTGTCGGCAATGGGTCCGAGATGGGCACCAAGTGACGGTCGTGACCTGTGCACCCAATCATCCTCAAGGAAAGGTCTACGAAGGGTACTGCAATCGGATCTATCAACGGGAAACGAAAGACGGAATCAGTGTTGTCAGGATCTGGACGTTCGTGACGGCTAACGAAGGTTTTCTCAAACGAACGTTGAACTACATCTCGTATATGTGTTCCGCAGTCATGGTTTCCATTTTTCTGCCGAAGGCAGATGTCGTCCTTTCTACCTCTCCACAATTCTTCAATGGGCTCGCAGGCTACTTTGTCAGCAAGCTAAGGAAGATACCTTGGGTATTAGAAATTCGTGACCTATGGCCGGAATCGATCGTTGCCGTGGGTGCGATTAAAAACCCCACAATCATTACCCTGCTGGAATGGATCGAGCGGTTCGCCTATCGAAAAGCGGATCGGATTGTGCCGGTGACCGACTCGTTCAAGGCATACATGCTGGGTAAGGGCATCGATGCTGGAAAAGTCGAGGTCGTCAAGAACGGTGTCGATCTGGGGCAATATGCGCCGCTGGATGGTGCGAGTGCTCTCGCTGAAGAACTTGGGGTCAAGGGAAAGTTCGTGGTGTCCTATTTTGGGACCCATGGTATGGCTCACCATCTGGAGACGATCTTTCATGCAGCCCACCGATTAAGCGGCTCGAATAACATTGTCTTCCTGATGGTGGGCGATGGAGCCGAGCGGCGAGCGCTTCTCCAGATGCGAGACAACATGAGGCTTGGCAACGTGATGATGCTCGATCAGCAACCTAAAAGCCGCATGCGCGACTTTTGGGCGTTATCCGACATCAGTCTCGTTCTGCTGAAAAAGTCAGACCTGTTCAAGACCGTCATTCCCTCGAAGATCTTTGAAAGCCTGGCGATGGCGAAGCCGATCATTCTTGGAGTGGAGGGGGAGAGTGCGGATCTTCTCCGAGCGGCCAAGGCAGGTATCTGTATTGAGCCGGAACAGGCTGATGAGCTCGCTGCACGTGTTCTGGAGCTTTCCCAAAACCCTGAACGGTGTCAACGGCTGGGTAGGAATGGGCGCCGATATGTCATGGAACATTTCGATCGCATCGTGCTCGCTAGGAAACTGGCTTCCGTGCTCGAGGCGGTTGACGGGAAGACAGTTCTGGAGGCTGAGGAGGTTTCTGCCCCTGTGAGATGACTCTCTTGAACGACGCCGGATCATCGCCACCTCTGCGCATGCGTGGATTTGGACATGCCAGAATAGTAGATCAAGAGCATCGGCGAGAAACTCGGTCGCAGGCGAGTCGGAGAGTCGAGGGCGCTGAGCATATGGTCGGTGGAGGACATGGACGCAATATGAATGTGTGTCGTCAGGCAAGAGGAAACGTAGTCGGTAATTGTTTCCGCCCGGTGCGTGGCCCATACATAATTGAACGCCGTTGTGGGGACCTGCACACAGGTGTCGACGCAAGCCTCCATCGTGTTCCTTATTTTTCAGTGATATACGCACTGCATTTGCTGGTCTGGGATTTGCTCAGCAAGTACACCATTGCTACCGACTGATATGTGTTCCTTATGTGTCAACCTCTAGAAGGAGCGGTGATATGCAGACGATGAAACAATTGTTTTCCAGAAGATTCATACTGCCGGCTGCCGCAGTATGTGCCCTGTTGGTTCCCTGTACGGCAGCTCAGGCATCGTTTATTCAGTACTCCTTTACCGGAACTGTCGGGGGGGTGAGTGGCGCATTGAGGTCCGATATACCGGTGGGGTCCGCGATGTTTGGGACCCTCTCTTTCGATCCTACAACGTCGTCCACTGGCCCCGGCAGGTATATGGGGGCGATCCAGGGGTTCTCGCTTAATGTTGGAGGCTACACGGTCAATTTTGATCCCGCAGGGGACGTGAATCTTGTCCGAATTACCGATAACCCTTCCGGTGATCTCTGGCGTTTTAGGACTTCAGTTACAGGGCCTGATATCGGCGGATACAAACCGGCAGAATTTCGCCTGGATTTGGAAGATGAAGATGGTCTGGCGATCAATGGGACCTCTCTTCAAGATCCTCCAAGTCTCGGCAGTCTCACCTCGACTCACTGGCGACTCGTGTTTGAGGATGCCAATGGAAGAATGGTTCGTATTCAAGGGATCTTGAATACTTTGACGGCAGTGCCGTTGCCGGCGGCGGTGCTCCTGTTCGGTGCGGGCCTTATTTCGTTGGTCGGTTTGGGTGCCGGAGGGTTAAGAAATCTCCGCGGAGCCAAGGCGTAATCACAAACCTCGCTTTTGACGGCTGGGGCTTGATACCCATACTCGGGGTATCAAGCCCGTTCTTTCTTCGAAATCAATCGACAGATTGCTCATTGCCATAGATACTCAGGCTTCGCCTCGCGTTTCCGGACCGGCGTCGCTCGGTTGACTCATTCCTTCTCATCGTGTGAGTGACTCTGTCGTATGGCTAGCAACCGCTCTCTTCTCTTCACGTCAATCCTGGTCGTGGCGCTATTGGGCTACATGTATGCGGACAGTCTTGTCTTTCTATTCAGTCGCTGGTTGGGCACTGAAGATTATAGTCACGGAATTTTCGTGCCGTTCATCAGTGGGTATTTGATGTGGCAATCCCGGCACCGTCTCAGCCAAGTAGCGAAGGAGAACTCATGGTGGGGCATTGCCGTCATCGCGTCAGGGCTTATGCTTTATGTGGTTGGGGAATTCTCCACGCTGTTTATTGTTCTCCATTTCTCTTTGTGGATGGTGATCGTCGGATTGGCTATCTCACTGCTCGGGATTCGCGGGGCGAAAGCCATCGCGTTTCCTCTCGGCTATCTCCTGACCGCGATCCCTCTTCCGACGTTTATCATTGCGAGTCTATCGAGCCAACTTCAACTGTGGTCCTCATCGCTCGGAGTCGGGTGCTTGCAGCTCGTTGGCGTGATGGCATTTCGAGAGGGCAATGTCATCGATTTGGGGCCGGTACAGCTTCAAGTGGTCGAAGCCTGTAGTGGGATTCGATACCTGCTTCCGCTCGCTTCTCTCGCGCTGCTCTGCTCGTACCTATTCAAAGACAAGATGTGGAAACGAGTGGCGCTCGTGCTCTCGTCGATTCCGATCTCGATCATGTTGAATGGTTTCCGCATCGGCATCATCGGAGTGCTGGTCGAGCTCTATGGGAAAGGTGCTGCTGAAGGCTTTTATCATCTCTTCGAGGGGTGGGTCATTTTCATGGTGAGTTTCGGGTTGTTGATCGCAGAGATGGCGCTCTTAGCACGAATAGGGGCTGTGAAGTCGCAAGGGTCGGTGTTTGACCGATTCACCTGGAGGGATCAATTAGAAGATAGCGCCCATCCGGCCGTGAACATCGTTCCATGCCGAATGCAATCGGCTTCGGGGCGGGCCTATCTGTGTAGTGTAGCCTTGCTCGCGCCGTTTACTCTTTTCTCGACCGTGGTGATAGATCGTGAAGAAAGTTCTCCTCCACGAGCAGCGTTTGTCGACTTTCCAATGCAGATCAACCGCTGGCAAGGATCGCCGTTTCCGCTTGAGCCACAATACATTGACGCACTTCGGTTCGACGATTATGTGCTGGCCGACTACCGGTCCGACAAGGAACAGCCGGTGAATTTCTACGCGGCCTACTACCGATCACAACGGAAGGGGCAATCGGCACATTCGCCTCAAAGCTGTCTGCCTGGTGGAGGATGGGAGATCGCGTCCCTGACGCAACGGGACCTGCCTGTGTCGCAGGGACTGATGCAGCCGCTCAGAGTCAATCGGGTGCTCATTCAGAAGGGGGATCAGAAGCAAATCGTGTTGTACTGGTTCAAGCAACGAGAGCGACATCTCACAAGTGAATATCTGGTCAAGGTCTACTTGCTATGGGATGCCGTTTCTCGACAACGGACTGACGGGGCTCTTGTGAGATTGGCCTCGTTGGTTGGTCCGGGGGAATCTGAGTCCACAGTTGACCAGCGGCTTCAGGAATTTGCTGTTGCCGCCGGGCGGGAATTGACGAGGTTCGTGCCGGACTGAATCGCTGTGATGAAGGCGTCGAGAGCGTACCTATGGTGAACGAGCTGTTTTTTAGTTCCATGACCGCCTTGCTGGTGTGCATGGCGCTGATCCCGCTCCTGCGACTCATGGCGTCGCGGTTGCAGATCATGGATCAGCCTGGGGGTCGGAAAGTTCACGAACATCCGGTTCCACGGATCGGCGGGATTGCGTTTGCCGTCGGCGCCTGCGCGTCGATCGCCTGGTGGGGCGAGAAAGATGCGGTCACGCTGTCGGTTCTGATAGGCAGTCTGATTATCGTAGCATTCGGGGTCTGGGACGACCGTGTCGATCTTGGCTATCGAAGCAAGCTCGTTGGCCAGCTGTTCGCCGCCCTTGCCGTGGTGTTGGGCGGGGATATCTGGTTTACCACTCTTCCGTTTTTCCCTGATGTGGAGGTGCCGGCATGGGCCGGGATGTGTGTCACCGTTCTATTTCTTGTCAGTGTGTCCAACGCGGTCAATCTGACGGATGGGTTGGATGGGTTAGCCGGCGGTCTGTCGTTCCTGACTCTATTTGGGATTGCCTATTTGGCCTATCTTTCCAATGACTCGATCGTCTTGTTCTTGACGGTCCCGTTTCTGGGTGGGCTGTTGGGGTTCCTACGCTACAACACCTATCCGGCCCGCATCTTTATGGGAGATGGCGGCAGCCAATTGTTGGGGTTCATCATGGGTGTGCTGGCCGTTCTGTTGACGGATTCGTCACGTGGTCCGTTCGCTCCCAGCCTCGCATTCTTTTTATTAGGTTTGCCGTTTTTGGACACGCTCGGTGTGACGGGACAGCGGCTGGCAGAAGGCCGTTCTCCGTTCGTCGGCGACCGTACACACATTCACCATAAACTGCTTCGCTTTGGATTCACGCACTATGAGGCCGTGACCGTCATCTATGTGATCCAGGCAAGCATGTTGAGCTTGGCCTATGTCCTGCGATGGCAGTCCGACCTGGTCATCCTGTTGCTCTATCTCACGATTGCTGGATCGGTCTTGATGCTGTTCATTGCAGCGGGGCGAGGATTGTTACCCACGCTCACGGCGCAGGGTGGGCATTTCCTCTCGAATATGGTCGTGAGACGAGTGATGAGTGGTCCATGGCTGACGGATCTGCCCATGCAGTTTCTGGCCGTAACGGTGCCATGTTTCCTTATTGCGCTGGTATTTGTCCCATCGAATGTGCCGACCGATGTCGGGTACCTCTCAATCATCATTTTCGGGATTGTGTTACTCGGCCTCTCGTTCTCTCCTCGAATTGCGCCGTACTTTGTTCGTGGAGGGCTCTACGTCGGGACGACCTTCCTCCTCTATGTCTGTGAGGCGTCGCGCTATCGGTCTCTGTCCGCCGTCGCGATGGTCCACAATGCATTTTTTGTCGTGGTGGCCGTCATGGTTCTGTTGAGTCTCCGGTTCAACGAGGAGAACCGCTTTCAAACCACACCGCTCGATTATCTGATGGTGTTCTTGGCGGTGACCTTCCCGCTGCTTCCCGAAGTGAGCGCTGATGTTGCGCAGTTGGGTGTGTTCGCAGCCAAGCTGATGGTGCTCTTCTTTTCGTTTGAGTTGCTGCTCCATGCTTTTGCCAGCCGCGTCCGGCAACTCGGCCTTGTGTCGCTCTGGATTCTGTTTGGACTCGGAATTCGGATTTTGTTGTAGCAAAACGGGTTACGTAATAACCTAGGCTTATGAGCGCACCATTTTTACACAGCAGTAGTCGGGAGATGTCTGGCATGCGTGTGATGAGCGGCATCGTTCTTTTGGCCGCCGTCACCGTGACGGCGTGCGGTGGTCCTGAGGAAAGAAAAGCGAAGTACTTTGCCAAGGCAAATGAGTACATAGACGCAGCCAACTATCCCAAGGCACGGGTCGCCCTGAGAAACGTGCTAAAGATCGATCCCAAAGACGCGGAGGCCTACTATCTTTTTGCTCAAGTCGAAGAAAAAGAGAAAAACTGGCGTAATGCCGTTCAGCTGTATCAGGAGGCTGTGCGCCTGGTCCCCGATCATGCGGCCGCCCTCATTACTCTGGGTAAGTACTATCTTGAAGCGAGGTTGACGGATCATGTGGTTGAAGCCGCTGACACGGTGCTCAAAAGCAATCCTGGCCATCCGCAGGCCAGTGCGCTGAAGATTGCGGCACAGGCCGTGACGGAATCAGCCATTCCTTCGGTCATTCCCAAAGCGGAAGCACTGGCGAAGGAGTTCCCAACAGAACCGGATGTCGCCATCCTCCTCGCGACATTGTACGGCCAACAGCAGCGCCATCGAGAAGCGGAGACGACGTTGAGACGCGCCCTTGAGTCCCATCCGAGGGATTTGGATCTGCTCAATAATTTAAACAAGGTTTTGACGCAGGCCGACAATATGGCCGGTGCCGAGGCTGTTATGCGGTTGATGGTCGCGGCTGAACCGACATCCTTTGATCATCGGGTGAGACTTGCCCGCTTCTATGCCGCACAGGGGGCGCAGAATAAAGCGGAAGCTGTGTTGCGAGAGGCAATCGCACTGGATCCAAACAGCGAACAGCGGCGGATCATGCTGGCGGAGTTGTTTGTGAACACAAAAGATGTGGCCGCTGCCGAACAGGTGCTTCTTGATGCGGCGGCGCACATCCCGCATTCAACCCAGATTCAGTTCGGGCTCAGTGCGCTCTACAGAAAGAGCGGACAGGACCTCAAGGCTCGTCAGCGCTATGCTCAATTGATCGAGGCGTATACAGACAAACCCGTCGGTCTGGAAGCCAAGGTCAAACTGGCCGAGATGGACTTTGTGGAGGGAAAGCAGGTTGACGCGGAACATCACGTGCAGGAGGTGTTGAAGGCCAACCCTCGCTCATCGGACGGACTGATTCTTACAGGACGTATGGCATTGGCCAGACGAAACGGAAAAGAAGCGGTGCAGGCGTTTCGCACCGTTCTGCACGATCAGCCGGAGTTGGCTACGATTCACTATCTTCTTGGCCAGGCCTATCAGTTGACCGGAGACACGAATCTTGCGAAAGACAGTTTTGAGCGAGCGATCGTTCTGTATCCGGACCAGATGGATGCGAAACGGTCTCTTGCCGTTCTTGAGAGCAAGAGCGGTCGTTACCAACAGGCTCGCGCTCGGCTGGACGACTTGCTGAAGCAGCGTCCCGATGATGTCACCGCTCTCGATATGTTGATGACACTGGACTTGATCATGAAGAATTGGCGGGGTGCCGAACAGACATTGGCACGGCTTCGTCAGGTCTCCACCGGAAATAATTCTATGGCCTTGTTAGCCGAAGGGCGGTTTTATGAGGCCCAGCGCCGTCTGAGCGAGGCGAGGCGAGCCTATGAGGGTGCAACGGCACTGGCTCCGAACGAACCAGAGCCGCTGATGTCTCTTGTGAAGGTGGAGGTGGCGTTGGGACAGGCAACACAGTCTAGAACCCGTCTGGAAGCTCTTCTTGCTTCCCGCAAGGACCATTCATTCGCGCATGGATTACTGGGGGAGGTCTTGTCTCTCACGCGAGAGTATGAAGGTGCAGCACTCCACTATCGTGAGGCTGTGCGACTGAATCCAAAATGGATGACACCTTGGCTCAACTGGGCCACGTTGTCGTTGTCCCAGAAGAAACCGGATATCGCCGTACAGGTCCTAGAAGAAGGGCTCAAGGCCAACCCTGAGAGCGAGGAGTTGCATATGCTGTTGGCCTCCGCGCACTCCGAGCAAGGACAGATCGACCTCGCTATAGCTGCATATGAGACGACCTTGCGGCTGAATTCTCGAAACCTACTGGCGGCGAATAACCTGGCGGTTCTTCTCGTGGACTATAAGCGTGATCCATCAAGTTTGCAAAGGGCCTTTTCGCTCAGCCGAGATTTTGAAAAGGAGGCGCCGCATCCTCTCTTTATCGATACGCTCGGCTGGGTGCGATTTAAGATGGGGCAACAG
>CXWL01008087.1_pt1 | contig 17270 bp, 15 predicted proteins | sample 590931 | NCBI WGS metagenome assembly CXWL01 (sample SAMEA3498368, study PRJEB10139) | groundwater metagenome | biome: water well; material: biofilm material | place: Germany | collected 2015-04-27 | reverse complement strand
TCGGCGCCATATTCAATACTTGTTTCAATACCGGCAATTTATCCCAAGCATCCCTTAATCCCTTCGGCGGATCAGGTTCTTTCAAGTAGGCCAATAATTTACCCACTTCGCGTAATGCCTCGACCGATTCCTGCCCCATACCCAAAGCCACCCGCTTTGGTGTTCCGAACAAATTACCCAGCACCGGCATGGAATGTCCCTTGGGATGTTCAAAGAGTACCGCCGGGCCTTGTGCTTTCAGGATACGATCACAGATTTCCGTCATTTCCAATGCCGGATCAATTTCCGTTTGAATGCGTTTGAGCTCACCCATAGCTTCCAATTGCGCGATGAAATCCCGCAGGTCTTTATATTGCATTGATTGAATCCTTAATGCGGAAAAATGAAGAAATCGAGCACAATCCCGGCAAACACCACCATTCCCACCCAATTATTATGCAGGAATGCCTTAAAACACAGCGCCCGGTCGCGGTTACGGATCAGCGTATATTGATAGATGATAAGCCCCGTTGCCCCCATCAACCCGGCGTAATAAGCCAGACTCATCTGCTGCAACTGCCCGATAATTAGCATGATCGCGATAAAACAGGCATGACACACCATCACGCCCAACACATCAAAACGCCCAAAAGTAATCGCAGAAGTTTGGATACCGATTTTCAAATCGTCCGGCTTATCGACAATAGCATACGCCGTATCATACGCAATCACCCAGAATAGATTGGCCAGCATCAAAATCCAAATAACCGGCGGCAAGCTATCGGTTTGCGCCGCGAAAGCCATCGGGATGCCAAAGCTGAATGCAATCCCCAGATAGGCCTGCGGCATCGCGAAAAATCGCTTGGTGAATGGATACGTTCCGGCCAGGAATAATGCCGGTACCGAGAGCAGGATAGTCAATTGATTCAAAGGCAGAATGAGTAGAAATGCACAGACACTCAATCCAGCAGCCAGTAATAAAGCCTCTTTGGAACTGACTCGACCCGCCGCCATCGGGCGATTCTTCGTGCGTTCGACATGCGGATCGATTTTACGGTCGGCGTAATCATTGATGACACAACCCGCCGAGCGCATCAGTATCGTGCCCAGAATAAAAATGATTAAAATTTGCCAATCGGGCAATCCCTGCGCAGCAAACCATAACCCCCACAACATCGGCCACAACAGCAGCAAAATGCCAATCGGCTTATCCAGCCGCATCAATTGCGCGTAAGTTTTAATTCGGTCTGCCATGCTCATAAGGGTAAATCCAGAATCGCCGGTAAAAATACTTCGGTCACTAAAATCGATTGCCCGTGCAACGTAAACAATGAGCGCCGCGCCCACAGATTCGCCGGTTTTGTTTGTAATCTGGTACATGCCCGATCATAAAGAAAGTGACCACGACTGACTTTTTTAAATTCCAGCGGTGTGCGCTTAATTCTAGGATTGGTAAACAAAACCGTCCCCAACGATTTATTCCCTAGCCCGCTTAAACCCCGCCATGCACCTCGTAAATTCTTGTGTGCCACCACCGAATGCGCGAACACCACCGGCGTATCGCCACAATACAGATATACCTCTCGTACCATTGCCAACTCACCGGCACGCAATCCCATCACATCCAATTCATCCCCGTAAACCCTACTCAGCGACTGAAATACGCGTTTTACGCAAAATTGATCACAGCGATCCTGTATGCGGCGCGTCAAAGACCCGCGATCCTGTAACCAGTTGCGTTGGTGATACGAAACGGATGTTAACGCAGGATACCATGCCAGCGGATGCGCTTTGATCATCGAGAAAAAGCTGCTATAAAATGGGATGGTTGCATGCTAGGAATTCTTATACTGAGATCTAAAAAAATCATACTAGAATTGTTGGAACGGGATTATACAGCAGTCTTTATGCAGGGAATTACAAAACCGGCCGATCCCTCTAGCACTGTAGGAAGATCAAAGAAAAAACTCGATTAATATATTCAACATTGATTGATCAAGGTCAGAATCGAATCTTAAAGGATGAGGGTATCTTTTTTTCTATCGTCCGATTCCTAATGAAATCTATCTATCCATACTACTTCATCTTATTAAACAAGAAAAATTCTTATTCTGTAAGATACAGCTCTTAAAATAAGCTCTATGATTGATTTAGTTTTAAGATTTCTTATAAAAAACGAAGGAAATACGTATATGGACAAATCAATTCGCCGAAACGAACACTGTATTATTGGATTGCCGCGTTGTGACTTCGTGTTTTCATCTACTCGAACTTGCTTTATAGCCTATGGATTCAAAGAAAGCACACTTGAGATGAGTTTACTCCGAAGGATTCTCACTGAGCACTCGATTGATCCAATCGAGGCCAGTGCCACCCTTGCTCCCGGGCAAAGTGCATTCTGCACAAAAATTTGTTCAAAGATCATTACCTCACAATTTTGCATAGTGCTTCTAAACAACGAAAAACGAGACCGTCATGAATTTACAAATGCAAATGTAAATATGGAATATGGCTTGATGCTTGGCTTTAACAAGTACGTTATTCCTTTTCAACTAGCCTCGCAAACTTTACCATTTAATGTTGCGGGACTCGATACTGTCATGTATACACATCACAACTTTGAGCAATTGGCAACCGAAGCAATTGTTAAAGCAATAGAAGCAACCCATCAGGTTCCAAGTCGTGAAGTTGCGCCTGATCAGAACATTGCAATATTTCTGCTCTCTAAACGCGCGCTGGTTGCTTCTATAACTGAACAAGGGACAAAGAATATCTATGATATGGGCATGCCCCTTGGGTTTAATCTTTTGCATGATTTTAGCGGTAATAACTATATTTACTTTGGTAACTTTACAATGTTGCGTTTAGAAGCGATTCTTTGGCGCATTCATATGCTTGAAGAAATAATCCTTGGTCGTACTGCCATTTTGCCACAACGACTCCAAGATGGTTTCTTCACCGAACCAGAATACAATCTCGCGGTTCAGATTCTCAATACAATTCAAATCTGGGTTTTAGTAACAGGTCCTGAGGACAAAACTAAAATCTTAAATGATATACATCATATGCCTCTTACTCACCAAGTAAAGATTTATTCACAATCTGATATAGCATCGGAATTAAGCAATCTCCCCGGTGCTTAATTAGTTCACAATTATTACACTGTGCTAAGAAACTGTGAAAACTGCGCCTTCTTTCACTATTTATCAAATTTTCTTCTTGTTGTCACATCAAAATATCATTCTCAGGCTTAAGTGCCTCCGGGCGATCCGGGTTATTAATCAGTTCCAGCAAATTAATTTCGATATTTCTTGAAATCGCGGTAAGTGGCAGATCGTTTGGCTGCAAATCAAACGGATTTTCAATTTCATCGCCGATGGCATCCAGCTCAAAAAAAGCATACGAAATTAACAGTACAACAATCGGTGTCAGCACGCCGGTTGTTTCAACCAATCCAAACGGCAGGGACAGGCAGTAGGAAGCCACGATGCGATGGATCAATACGGAATAACTGAACGGTATCGGGGTACTTTTAATCCGCTCGCAGGCACCGAGGATATTGGTCAGTTCATTCAGCTGAGCATCCATAAATGGAAAACTAAGTTCACTCAACCAGCGCCGCTCCCGTGCGACAGCCAGATCTCGCCCCAATTGCTGCAGAATCGCTAGCGGTCTATGTTTGGATTCAACAACGCTGGCCCAATCTTTCTGCGGTAGAAATTTTTTAATTTCCTCTGCGGGATCTTCATTACGCAAGTGACAGCGCAATGCATGCGCGTACGCAATCACGCGTTTGACAAAAACTTCCCGGAAATGCTGCACTTCCTCGGCATCATGGGAAGAATCAATCACAAAGCATGCTTGGCGTGTCAGGCTGCGTGACGTGTTAACTAATGCCCCCCAAAGTTTGCGCCCTTCCCAGAATTTATCGTAGGAGGCGTTGTTGCGAAAACCGAGGAAAATTCCTAATGCAACACCAACCAAAGTAAACGGCGTTGTTGTGAGGGTATATTCTTGGATGTGGTAGTAGAGTTCGACGTAAGTAACGATAATCGAGACAACCGTCACCGCGAGAATCCGCGGCCAAGTTTCCATGAAACTACTGCCCCTGAAATGAAACAGCAAGCGCACCCATGAAACTTTATTTTTAATAATCAAAGCTTTAATAATTCCTTATCTGATTCATCTTCGTGACATCATCCAGGCTGTCAGAAATCCCGCCGGAAACGCAGGGCTTAAAGAGCGACAGCCCATTATTCATAAAGTTATTCAAATGGGGGACCGATTGTACCCAATATTTGCAATAAATAAATAGCACTTCAGATAATATTAATTCTGTCAATAGTAAAAATGTACTGTATAATAAAGTTGATATATCACTGTTAGGAAAACGATTTCTATATTAATGTAGCATGGCAATCGCGTTACTGTGTAGTTTAAAAGAATAATCAGTATATTATTAATACTGAAAGGTGAGTCCTGAAGTTTGTATTCAAATACGCTGTCTAAAACTCAGATTCATAGTTCTTAAACTAAAAATAATTAAGACTGATTTTGGCCAAGTCAATTTTTTGTAAGTTTATTTATTTTCATGGAAATGCATAGAGGATTAGATTGATACAAATATTATTTATGTAATTTTCTAATTTAGAACGTAATATTAATTAAATTCGACCCTTTTCTTAAAATTTAAGGAGATTCAAAATGGCAAATATCAATGGTACAGTTGGAGCAGACACAATCATTCCAGGTTTTGTTTCACCGGGCGTTGTCGGTGGTTTACCAACCTTCGCTAACGACACTGTTAACGGTTTTGCTGGCGATGATACTATTAATAGTGGTGGCGGCAATGATTTAGTATTCGGTGGCAACGACAATGACAATATCAATGGGGGTTCGGGTAATGACACTCTCAATGGTGGCGCAGGTAATGACACCATCAACGGCGCTGATGGCGATGATCTTATCAATGGTGACGGCGGCAACGACACTCTGAACGGCGGCAATGGCAATGACAATATCAATGGGGGTTCGGGCATTGACATTCTCAATGGTGGTGCAGGCACTGATCAATTATCGGGTGGTGACGGAAACGACAATGTGTACTCCGATGGAGACGGTGGAACTTATAACGGAGATGCGGGTAATGACACCATGTTTTCAGGCATTGGCGGTGAAACCATGGACGGTGGAACCGGAGTGGATACTATTGATCACCGTGCCTTTAATGGACTCTATGTTTTCGATATGGCAACCGGGCTAACAAACTTTGGTGGTGAACTTTACACTAATTTTGAGAAAGTCCGCATGGGCAATGGTGATGACACCGTTACCGGCAATGCGGCTGACAACACGATCTTCGGCGGGGGGGGCAATGATACGCTGACCGGTGGTGCCGGTGTTGACACAATCAATGGCGACGATGGAGACGACACGATTACTTCCGATGGCGATGGCGGAACCTATAATGGGGGGGCCGGTAATGACTCCATGAAATCAGGTCTAGGCCCTGAAACCATGATTGGCGGAACCGGGATCGATACGATTGACCATACTATCTGGAATGGAGACTACGTGTTCAATATGGGAACCGGACTAACAAACTTTGGCGGCGAAAGCTACAAAGGTTTCGAGAACGTCTTGATGGGCAATGGCAATGACACCGTTACCGGCAATTCCGCTAATAACACAATCAAAGGAGGTGGCGGCGCTGACACCCTGAGCGGTGGTGCCGGTAACGATTTTATTAATGGTGAAGATGGCGATGACCTCATTATTGGTGGAGCAGGTCAAGATACGCTAACCGGTGGATTGGGCGCAGACACATTCGATTTCAACTCAGTAGTTGAAAGCTCAGTAGCAACGCCGGATACGATCAGTAATTTCATGTGGAGTGAAGGCGACAAAATTGATCTTTCAAGCATTGATGCGGATCTCACTGTGGGTGGAAATCAAGCATTTACGCTTGCTCAAATAACATTTAACAGTGGTGCGGAAACATTATTTGCGGATGTTACTGGTGGAGCAGATCTCTTAATAAACTTGACAGGTGTAGAAGGTGGATTTGCACCTAGCCTTGATGTAATTCTGTAAACAACAAACAGCCCCGTGGTAAGACTTCTACGGGGAATCGTAAATTAAGCTGTACAAACTCAACCTTTGGCGCTTTATAAATCGCGCCAAAGGTTTGATAACACACCAGCGCACGTGATCATACGCGTAAATACTCAGTCTTATCACCCAACCAGCGCGCGATATGCCGCTGCGCTAATTCCGCATAATTATTTAGCATTTCATCCGCCGTGGCTTGTGCCGCAGAAAGTAATTCGCCGTCTTGCTCTAAATCGGCAAAACGCAACATCGGTACCCCACTCTGACGTGCGCCAAGAAATTCTCCGGGTCCTCTCAACTGTAAATCCTGGCGGGCAATTTCAAATCCATCCGTGTGTTCAAAAATGATTTTAAGGCGCTTGCGGGCAATTCCTGATAAAGGCTGTTGAAATAGTAGAATACAAATACTGGCCTCCGATCCCCGCCCGACACGGCCGCGCAATTGATGTAATTGCGACAACCCCATACGTTCTGCATTTTCAATCACCATCAGCGATGCATTCGGCACATCCACGCCCACCTCAATGACTGTCGTGGCGATCAATAATTGAATTTCTCCTCGCTTAAATGATGCCATTACCGTTGTTTTTTCCTGCGTCGATAAGCGCCCATGCACCAAACCGACACTCAGATCCGGGAATTCCTTGCTCAAACTTTCATACGTTTCCATCGCCGTTTGCAGCTGCAAGGTTTCTGACTCTTCAATTAATGGGCATACCCAATATACTTGTTTGCCCTGCTGGCAGGCATGCTGAATGCGCGCGATGATTTCGTCACGGCGATTGTCGGCGATTAATTTGGTTACGATCGGCGCCCTACCCGGGGGCAGCTCATCAATAATCGACACATCCAGATCGGCAAAATAACTCATCGATAGCGTACGTGGAATCGGTGTGGCGCTCATCATTAATTGATGCGGCACCGTATTGGATAGCGAGCCTTTCATGCGCAGTGCCAGACGTTGGTGCACACCAAACCGATGCTGCTCATCGACAACCGCTAATCCTAATTGATGAAATGTCACTTGATCCTGAAACAAGGCATGCGTCCCTACCACAAGTTGCGCGGTACCCAGCGCGATATCATCCAGTGCCGCTTGCTTTTGTTTCTTCCTTTGGCTGCCAGATAGCCAGACAACTTTTATTCCTAATGGATCGAACCAAGCCAATAATTTCTGGAAATGCTGCTCAGCCAGGATTTCGGTCGGCGCCATCAGTGCCGCTTGAAAGCCATTCTCAATGGCCTGTAAGGCAGCCAATGCCGCCACGATTGTTTTGCCGCTGCCGACATCGCCTTGCAATAAGCGCTGCATGGGATGGGCGGCAGCCAGATCTCGGTTGATTTCGGCGGATACTTTGATTTGTGCTGTGGTCAGTTCAAACCCAAGCTGCTTGAGAAGCAATTTTTCCAGCTTATGCTTTTGCATTAGCACCGGAGCGGCATGGCTGCGCCGCTGCCGGTAGTGTAAGCGCATGGATAATTGTTGTGCCAGTAATTCATCAAACTTAATACGCCGCCATGCCGGATGTGTACGCACTTGCAAGGCCTCTACCGATACATCGGGAGGCGGATTGTGCAGGCACATCACACTCTCCTGCAAACCCGATAGCCGATACTTTTGGATGATTTTCTCAGGTAAAGTCTCAGTCAAAGCTTGCGTCTTTTGTGCATCCTGCAGAGCTTGCCCGATCAACTTGCCTAAAATCTTTTGAGTCAGTCCCGCCGTGGTGGGATAAACCGGTGTCATCGATTCGGCCAGAGACTCGCTTTCACGAACGATGCGGCATTTGGGATGCACCATTTCCGCACCGAAGAAACCGGTGCGAATCTCACCCAACAGCCGCACACGCTTCCCAACTGCATAGGTTTTTATCTGACTGCCGTAGAAATTCAGAAAACGCATGACCAGGATGCCGCTGCTGTCTTCAATCTGGCAAACCAATTGCCGCCTGGGCCGGATAACTACTTCGTTATGAATAATCACACCCTCGACCTGCACCACATGCCCTGGCGGCGCATTGCTGATTGGAAACAAATGCGTTTCATCTTCGTAACGAATCGGCAGGTGCAGAATCAAATCCAGTTCATTGCGAATACCTAAACGGGATAACTTTTCCTGCACATTGGCACTAACAATCATTCTGGCATCGGGCAATACTGTATCGTCGATTGATTCAATATTCTAGCGCTGCAAAACCATGATCGCATCCATTTCCACCAACGCATCGCGTGGCAACGCTTTGACACCGACTGCTGCGCGTGCGGGATAAGACTGAGTAAAATAACCAGCCATGATTTCATTCACCAACGCAAAATTATCCAAGTCCGTCAGAAATATATTTAATTTCACAATATCATTTAAGCTACCGCCACTGGCCGTTACCACTGCTTTCAGATTTAAAAATACCTGATGAATTTGTGCATCAATTCCACTGACCATCTGCATGCTTACCGCGTCCAATCCAATCTGACCGGATAAATAAACCGTATCGCCGCCACTCACCCGAACTGCCTGTGAATAGGTGCCGATTGCCTGCGGTGCATCTGCAGTTTGGATGATTTGCTTACTCATTTTTTCTCCTGATGAAATTATTGAATACTTTTTTGTTATAGTAGGTGCTGCTTAGAAAAACCTTCAACGCTTTATTACGCTATGATGCAGTGAAGTTAAACGCATTTCAACCGGTTGATGCCTGTTTGTCTGTTTAACACCATTCAGGCAAGCATTTTAATAAAATTTTTATTCGAATCTTTTACGCAATGCAAAAACTGATTATCCAGGGCGGCGTACCACTGAATGGCGAAATTACCATCTCAGGCGCAAAGAATGCTGCCCTGCCTGTTTTGTGTGCCGCGCTTTTAACCCAAGAGCCCTTAAAAATAAGCAATATCCCGGCTCTGAAAGACATTACCACAATGTTGTCATTGCTCAAACAAATGGGAACCAGCATCACAACACACAATGTATCTGAAGTCGTGCTATCAGCCGCTGAATTGACCAATCTAGTCGCGCCGTATGAGATGGTTAAAACCATGCGTGCAGCAATTCTGGTTCTTGGTCCATTATTGGCCCGCGCCGGAGAAGCTAACATTTCGTTACCCGGTGGCTGTGCGATCGGTTTACGGCCGGTTGATCAACATATCAAAGGCCTACAAGCTATGGGCGCGGAAATTAGCATCAAGCATGGATACATTCATGCCGTGGCGAAAAAATTGCATGGTGCACGCATTGTATTTGATATTGTCACCGTCACTGGAACAGAAAATTTAATGATGGCGGCAACCTTGNNGATCGAATCGAAACGGGAACTTTTTTAGTTGCAGCCACAGCTGCTGGCGGCGAAATTCATTTAAAAAACACCTATTCCCACTTACTTGACGCGGTACTGGATAAACTGACTGAAGCTGGTGCCAACATTGATTCAAGTGAGAACTGGATTCATCTGAAAATGTGCGCAAAACCCAAATCGGTTAATTTACGCACAGCCCCCTACCCGGCATTTCCAACCGACATGCAGGCACAATTCATGTCCTTAAATTGTATCGCCCACGGAACGGCTATCATCACTGAGACTATCTTTGAGAACCGGTTGATGCATGTACAGGAATTAAAACGCATGAATGCCAATATCGAAGTGGAAGGTAATGCTGCCATTGTCTATGGCATTTCCCAATTGGATGGTGCTCATGTTATGGCTACCGATTTACGGGCATCGGCCAGTCTGGTGATCGCTGGATTGATCGCACAGGGTGAAACGGTGATTGATCGTATCTACCACTTGGATCGTGGCTATGAAAATATTGAAGGAAAATTATCAGCGCTGGGTGCTCAAATCCGCCGCACGAGCTAGAAAAACCAAAAAGGCCTTTGCGGTTAGACAAAGGCCTTTTAATTAATCAACAGCGTTAGATCATCAACTGCTCGGTTGATCAAATTCCATTAAAATTTCGGCTGCTTGTAGCTGACAACGACGGTAGCAATTTTCTTATTTAATCCCATTACCGGAATGACCAGAATTTTTTTGCCATCGACATCGGATTTAACAGCTATTTTCTGGAGATTGAGAATTTCCTTCGGAAATAATTCCACGCCTTTTGTTTCTTCCAGTCTTTTATCCGTTGAAACCAGCAACTGGCCATCTTCACCAATCAACACAACCCTTTCGGTATCTTTCATTTTGACGATTTCACTCAAATACTGATCAATTTGATCAATATTGTGACGAATCAACTCACCCCGCACCGCCCAGGATAGAACCTGACCAAACCGTTCTTCTTCCTTGGTATATTGCTGATCAGCGTATTCGCGGGCTTGCTGTGTAATCAACACGCGTTCGCCTTCGAGTTTCTTGGCCATATCAGATTCCACTTTACTCACAGCAATGGTTTTCCAAACCAAAATTACCACAATGACCCCGACGAGCATCACAGCATACTTAGCAGGAAACTGCATGGTAGGAATTTTAGCCAAGATCTCAAATTTGGCGCTTAACATTGAAAAAAAAGTATTAACTGCGGATTGTTCATCTTGGTTTTGCTTGTTCCGATCCGTCATGGATAACTCCTTGTGTATTTATGGGTAGTAGGGGAAAGCTCGAATTATCCACTAATCCTTAGGGAAGGAAAAGTGGCGTGTATCAATTAAATTACTTGCAGCCGCCGCAGTTAAGATTAAATCGAAGTGATTATGGCTCTTATAATTTTGTATTCCAAGCTTGGTAGATAACATTCGCCATGCAAAAAAATGCAATACCGCAAAATGACCAGCTATGCATTTATGTTCTATAATCGATGCTTCTCACGGCAGGAAATAAGGGATTATAGCAACACAATGGATAATAACTCAGCATTAGAAAAAGATAATAATAAAAAAAACTGGTCTGGGCGGTTCAATGAACCGGTCTCGGCGCTTGTTGCGCGCTATACCGCTTCTGTTGGTTTTGATCAGCGGCTTGCTGAATATGATATTCAGGGATCGCTGGCTCATGCACAGATGCTTGCAGAGCAAGGAATTATCAGCAAAGAAGATTTGGGAGATATCCAACAAGGTTTAAATCAAATTCGTGATGAAATCCATAATCAGCAATTTACTTGGTTGCTAGAACTGGAGGATGTGCATTTAAATATTGAAAAACGTTTGACTGCACTAATCGGTGATGCCGGCAAACGATTACACACCGGCCGGTCACGTAATGATCAAGTTGCTACTGACATCCGATTATTTTTGCGCACTGCAATTGATGAAATTATTGATTTGATCAAAGCCATGCAGCACGCTTTATTAAATCTGGCGGAACAGCATATCCATACCGTTATGCCAGGCTTTACTCACCTTCAAGTCGCGCAGCCTGTTTCCTTTGGTCATCATCTAATGGCTTATTTTGAAATGTTGAAACGCGACATCGGACGATTAACCGATTGCAGAAAACGCGTGAATCAATTACCGCTGGGGGCAGCAGCGCTGGCTGGCACCAGTTATCCGATCAATCGTGAACGGGTTGCAGAAATACTGGGTTTTGATGGGATTTGTGAAAACTCATTGGATGCTGTTTCCGACCGTGATTTCGCCATCGAATTTACCGCCTGTGCAGCCTTGATCATGACCCATTTATCCCGCATGTCGGAAGAATTCATTTTATGGATGAATCCATCATTCGGCTTTATCCAATTGGCCGACCGGTTTTGTACCGGTTCTTCGATCATGCCGCAAAAAAAGAACCCGGATGTACCCGAATTGGTACGTGGTAAAACTGGCCGTATCAATGGCCATCTGGTTGCCCTGCTGACTTTGATGAAAGCACAGCCGCTCGCCTACAACAAGGATAATCAGGAAGACAAGGAACCGCTTTTTGATACCGTCGATACCCTGACCGATACCCTACGGATCTATGCCGACATGCTCACCGGTGTTCGTGTTAACCAAGAAGCCATGCGCCGTTCGGCATTACGTGGCTATGCCACTGCCACTGATCTGGCCGATTATTTGGCTAAAAAAGGGATTCCTTTCCGCGATGCGCACGAGATTGTGGCAAAAGCAGTACAGTTTGCGGAACAAAAAGATTGCGATCTCGCTGATCTTGATCTGAATGCGTTACAAAAATTTTCTCCGCAGATTGAGTCCGACATTTTCGCTGTGTTGACGCTGGAAGGTTCTATGCAAAGCCGTAAACACACCGGCGGAACTGCGCCCGAGCAGGTGCAAAGAGCAATTAACCAGGCCAGACAGTGGTTATCCTGAATATGCACTCCAGTTGCTCTTGAAGAGGCGAAAGCATGCATGCTTGGGATCAAATCGGCGCACAAATTTCCACAACCAATGGTAATCCCTTCAAGATAAAAGACACTCGCCCAATCAGCGGGGGTTGTATTAATCAAACCTATTGTATTGGCGATGGCGCACAACATTATTTTGTTAAATTAAACTCGCCCGGCAATCTTTCTATGTTTGAAGCGGAAGCTGCCGGGTTAATGGAGATCCATCAGTCACGCACCATACGTGTTCCACTACCCGTCTGTTATGGCCATGATGATCACGCTGCCTGGCTGGTTCTGGAATACCTGGATTTGAACGTTGGCACCCGTGGCAAAGCATCCGACTTGGGCATACAACTTGCCGCCATGCACCGCACTGCTGCCAAACAATTTGGCTGGATCCGTGATAACACCATCGGACAAACCCCGCAAATAAATACCGCTTCTTTCGATTGGCTAAACTTCTGGAAAATGCATCGCTTAGGCTATCAATTGGATCTGGCCAAGGCCAATGGATTTAACGGAAAACTGCAAAAATTGGGGGAGCAATTATTAGTCGATCTGGATGAGTTCTTTTCGGGTGTAACACCATCCCCTTCACTTTTACATGGTGATCTCTGGAGTGGCAATTATGCCTATAATGAGACAGGGAATCCGGTACTGTTTGACCCTGCCGTATATTACGGTGATCGTGAAGCTGATATTGCCATGACTGAGCTTTTTGGCGGCTTCCCAGCCGATTTTTATTCTGCTTACCGATATGATTATCCGTTGGATTCCGGGTATAATGTTCGCAAAGTTGTGTATAACCTCTATCATATTCTTAATCACTTGAACCTTTTTGGTAGTAGCTACCTCCACCAAGCCGAACAGATGATGGAGAGATTACTTGCTGAAATTCGTTAATATACTGGATAAAGTTGTCTGCTAAAAAATCATGCAAAAACTCTCTCACAGTTCTCCTAAATTATTCTAGCTACTATAACCATCCATGACCAAGTATGTCTTTGTGACCGGTGGCGTTGTTTCTTCTTTGGGTAAAGGTATTGCCGCCGCATCCCTAGCCGCACTGCTTGAGACACGTGGACTTAAAGTGACGATGCTTAAATTGGATCCGTATATCAATGTCGATCCCGGCACGATGAGTCCTTTTCAACATGGTGAAGTTTTTGTCACGGAAGATGGTGCTGAAACGGATCTCGATCTGGGTCATTATGAACGTTTCATCAGCACCCGTATGACCCGGCATAATAACTTCACAACGGGGCAAATCTACGAAAGCGTTATTCGCAAAGAGCGGCGCGGCGATTATCTCGGCGGCACGGTACAAGTAATTCCTCATATCACGGATGAGATAAAACGCTATATTCAAGCAGGCGTTGGTGATGCACAGGTCGCGATTATCGAAATCGGTGGCACGGTCGGTGACATCGAATCACTCCCGTTTCTGGAAGCGATCCGGCAAATGGCCGTGCAGAACCCGCGCACTGATACTTGTTTCATCCATCTCACTTTATTACCTTATATCGGCTCAGCCGGTGAGTTAAAAACCAAACCTACTCAGCATTCTGTCAAGGAATTGCGGGAAATTGGTATCCAACCGGATGTATTACTATGCCGTTCAGATCGTGAAGTACCCAAGGAAGAGCGCCGCAAAATAGCGTTATTTACCAATGTACAGGAAGAAGCGGTGATATCTGCAATCGATGTGGATAGCATATATAAAATCCCAGGCTTGCTACACGAGCAAATGCTCGATGAAATCATCTGCCATAAATTGAATATCCTGGCCAAACCAGCCGACTTAAGTGTTTGGAAGAAGTTAGTTTATGCGCTAGAACATCCGAAATGCACCGTTACCATTGCACTGGTCGGCAAGTACGTCGATTTAACCGAATCGTATAAATCTTTGTCCGAAGCCTTGATCCACGCGGGCATTCATACTAACAGCCGGATTATTATCAACTACATAGATTCCGAGACTATCGAAAAGGAAGGGACTGACAGTTTAATCAATATGGATGCGATCCTGGTTCCCGGCGGTTTTGGCAAACGCGGCGTGGAAGGCAAAATCATGGCCATCAACTTTGCCCGCACCAATCGTATTCCTTATCTGGGTATTTGTCTGGGCATGCAACTGGCGGTAGTTGAGTATGCCCGTAACATGACCGGGATGAAAGGCGCCCACAGTACTGAATTTAATCCGGATACCCCATACCCGGTCATTGGATTAATTACGGAATGGCGTACTCGAGACGGGCAAGTCGAAACAAGAGATGAAAATTCTGACATCGGCGGCAGTATGCGCTTAGGTGGCCAGGAATGTATTTTGAAAAAGAACTCATTAGCTTGGAAAACGTATGGTGCGGATAAAATTACTGAGCGTCACCGTCACCGCTATGAAGTTAATAACCTCTATATCCCCAAATTAGAAAAAGCTGGGCTTTGCATCGGTGGCTTATCCAAAGAAGAAAGCCTGTGTGAAATGATAGAACTTCCGGAAACAGAGCATCCATGGTTTCTTGGTTGTCAATTTCATCCGGAATTTACTTCCACACCACGACAGGGTCATCCGCTATTTAAATCCTATATTCAGGCAGCCATCAGCTTTCATAACAGCCGCCAGCATACAGGGGATGAAAAAATACATGCGGTTCTGACTAAGTAACAATATGGCAGCAGAAATATCAGAAATAATATTAATTAAATAACAGGGAAAATGTAGCATGAGCGCAATCGTAGATGTTATCGCCCGCGAGATTCTTGATTCTCGTGGTAATCCAACTATCGAAGCAGATGTACTGCTGGAATCAGGCGTATTAGGCCGCGCTTCTGTTCCTTCCGGAGCATCTGTTGGAACCCGGGAAGCCGTTGAGCTAAGAGATGGGGATGCGCAACGATACTCAGGTAAAGGTGTGCTCACAGCAGTCGAAAACGTTAACACTGAGATTTCTGAAACATTAATGGGGCTGGATGCTGTCGACCAAAGCTTCATTGACCAAGCACTGATCAACCTGGATGGTACTGAAAATAAATCCAGGCTCGGCGCCAATGCAATTCTTGCGGTATCTCTCGCAGTTGCCAAAGCCGCTGCCGAAGAATCCGGCTTGCCGTTGTATCGTTATCTGGGCGGCGCCGGTTTAATGTCCATGCCCGTTCCTTTAATGAACCTGATTAATGGCGGCGCACATGCCAACAACAATATCAACATGCAGGAATTTATGATTGTCCCGCTAGGCATTTCAAACTTTCATGATGCCATTCGTTGCGGAGCAGAAGTTTTTAGCGCGCTGAAAAAGCTCATCAACGATAAAAACATGCCTACAACCGTTGGCGATGAAGGTGGATTTGCGCCCAATCTGGCAAATAATGAAGCAGCCCTGCAATTAATCGTACAAGCCATTGATCTAGCAGGGTACCAGGCTGGCAAAGAAGTTGCGATTGGCCTTGACTGTGCCAGCTCGGAATTCTTTCAAGACGGCAAATACCACCTGGCATCGGATGGCCTGCATCTGACTTCCGCGCAATTTGCTGATTACCTCGCATCATGGGTCGATAAATACCCGATTATCAGTATCGAAGATGGCATGAGTGAACATGATTGGGACGGATGGGAAATACTGACTAACAAACTGGGTAAATCGATTCAATTAGTCGGCGATGATATATTCGTTACCAATGCTAAAATTCTGCAAGAGGGTATCAAACGAGGTATTGCCAACTCCATCTTAATCAAGGTTAATCAGATTGGCACACTGACCGAAACACTCTCAGCCATTGAAATGGCAAAATGCGCTGGCTACACCGCGGTCATTTCACATCGCTCCGGAGAAACCGAGGATACCACCATCGCTGATATCGCTGTCGCAACCAATGCATTACAAATAAAAACCGGCTCACTATCCCGTTCCGACCGTCTCGCCAAATACAATCAGTTATTGCGAATTGAAGAAGACCTGGGGGATTCAGCAAACTATGCTGGCCGGAGAGCATTTTATCAGCTCAAATAATGAAGCTTTTGAGTTTTATACTGCTGCTACTGATTGCTGCAATGCAATACCCATTATGGTACGGTAAGGCGAGCTGGCTTAAAGTCTGGCAGGTCGATCAAGATGTTGTTGTGGCACGTGAAAATAATTTAATACTGCAGAATCGCAACAACAAGCTTGAGGCCGAAGTGAATGACCTGAAACAAGGCCTTGAAGCCATTGAAGAACGTGCCCGTAGTGACCTGGGCATGATCAAGGAAGGCGAAATACTTTTTCAGATTGTCAGAAGTGCATCACCCCAACCTTCGCGATAATTTCGTACTACGCGATCTACCCAGTAGTGATCAAAGAACATCCATCGGTGAATTACTCTGTTTTATTTCCGTACTTACTTTCAGAAAATACTGAATTCATTTGAATGGTTCAAGAAATCTGGCACCTAAGTTATTAGATTGAATGATCACTGGTAGAAAATCTAAACAACATTCAGTCGGCAGCCTAATCGGGCAAATTCAAATATAATCCGCTTGAAAAGTAACAAATAGATCACATATCAACATCAGCTTTGTTTTAGATTTTATCGATATCATGGAGTAAAGGAATGAAAAGAATTTTTCTTTTTTTAGCAACTAACTTGGCCATTATTGTTGTTCTTAGCATTACATTGCGACTATTTGGATTCGAAAGAATTTTAGACGAACAAGGAACAGGTCTGGACATCAATTCCCTGTTACTGTTTGCATCAGTATTTGGATTTGGCGGCTCGTTGATGTCGCTTGCCCTGTCAAAGTGGACAGCAAAACGATTTACCGGTGCACAAGTGATTGAAATGCCAAGTAATGCGCAAGAGCACTGGCTAGTCACCACCGTGCAACGGCAGGCGAAAATCGCCGGTATCGGTATGCCGGAAGTCGCCATTTATGACGCGCCGGATGTGAA
>CXWL01000677.1_pt1 | contig 17280 bp, 18 predicted proteins | sample 590931 | NCBI WGS metagenome assembly CXWL01 (sample SAMEA3498368, study PRJEB10139) | groundwater metagenome | biome: water well; material: biofilm material | place: Germany | collected 2015-04-27 | reverse complement strand
TTTTTTCTTATTGCATAAACTGACTCAGAAACAAAACCAGATTTGTAAATACTGGACGTAATGGAAACAGCTCCTCAGTTTTTCAGACATGGCCCAGGTCCGTTTGCACGGCTGTTTGTATTCGCTTTGTTATCCTGTTTACTGATTGTTGGAGATACGCGTTTCAAATATTTTCCGCAATTGCGTCAGGCTATTGGTGTGGTTATTTTCCCATTGCAGCAGATTGCCTATATCCCAGCCAGTATTTATGATCAAGTAGAGGAATTTATTGCCAGTTTCAACTTGCTGGAAGAGAACATACAACTGAGACAGATCTATCTCGAGAATCGGGAGCAATTGCTAAAATTAGATTCACTGGAAGCTGAGAACACTCATTTACGTAATTTGCTCGGCGCGGTACAGCAAATTGAAACCAAAACCAGAACCAAGGCAGTTCTGGCTGAAATTTTGTATACCCCGCGCGATCCGTTTAATCATAAAATTACCCTGAATAAAGGCAGTCAGCATCATATTCAACTCGGCCAGGCAGTCATTGATGATAAAGGCATCGTTGGACAAATTACGCAGTTATATCCTTGGTCATCCGAAGTGACACTGTTGACTGACAGAGATCATTCTGTTCCGGTGCAGGTTATCCGTAACAGTTTGCGCTCAGTCGTGTCAGGTACCGGTAAAAATGATCAACTGGAGTTGCGTTATCTGTCGGTGAATACTGATATTCAACAAGGGGACCAGCTGGTCACATCTGGAATCGGCGGAGTTTATCCACCCGGTATTCCTGTCGCAACGGTACTGCGAATTGAACGAGACCCTACGGGTGATTTTGCTCAGATTATCAGTACACCGGTAGCCGGCGTCGATCGGAACCGGCAGGTTTTAATCCTGTCCCTGATGCAACCGGAATCCCATGATGCTTTAGAGATACCTACAATTGAATCCGGAAAGAATTAAAGACGACAGATCAAATAAGGACAATTACTTTGGACAGGATGTGTATGTTCCTGCCAGTAATTGGTTTATTGCGGCAAGTTTAGTTTTGGCTTTGATTCTAAATTTCCTGCCATTGCAAGGGGATATATTAATATTTCGTCCTGATTTTGTAGCCATTGCAATAGCCTATTGGAACATTAATCACCCGCATAAAATGGGAATGAGCGTGGCTTTCGGCATGGGATTACTGATGGATGTCGGCAACACCGGTATACTGGGACAGCATGCATTAGCCTATTGTGTCATCATTTACCTTACATTAATTTTTGGGCGGCGATTACGGTTATTTAATTCAATGCAACAAGCCCCTCAGATTGGTTTGATATTATTGATCATGCAGATAGTCATTATTCTGGTTGCAATCTCAGGCGGCTCTGCATTACCCGATGGGAAATATTTCTTTGCGACAGTGACGGGTACCTTGCTTTGGGCACCCGGTTCCTTTCTGTTAACGATGCTCCTGAAGCAAAAACCAGACCCTGATGCGTTATGAGAAGACATGTAGAACTGCGAAATCATTCTGTCGAATTACATAAATTTCGTTTTCGTCTCGCCATTAGCGCTGGTTTTGTACTCGTCCTATTCTTGATACTCTATGTGCGCTTCTATTATTTACAGGTTTCTCAACAAGAACACTATCACACGCTGGCGGAAGCAAATCGTATTTCCATTTCACCGCTGGTTCCCAATCGCGGCTTGATTTATGACCGTAATGGCAGGATTCTGGCGCAAAACTATTCAGCGTACACGTTAGAAGTTGTACCCAGTAAGATCCCGGATCTTGAATCGACGATGAATGAGCTGGCATCAATTATTGAAATAACTGCCACTGATCGTCAGCGGTTCAAGAAATTGCTGAAGGAAAGTAAACGATTTAAAAGCTTGCCTATTCGTAGCCGTTTGACGGATGTGGAAATTGCAATCTTTGCGACTAATCGCTACCGGTTTCCTGGTATAGAAATCAGGGCGCGTGTGCTGCGTCAATATCCGGAAAAAGAAATCGTGTCGCATATCATCGGCTATATCAGCCGCATTAATGACCAAGATCTTGAGCAACTTGAACGCAATGAAGAACTCAATAATTATCGAGGTTCTCAGCACATTGGAAAAATTGGCATTGAGCAGAGTTATGAGAAGCAATTACATGGTGTGACTGGTTTTGAAGAAGTGGAAACCGATGCAGCAGGCCGTTCCATTCGTGTTCTGTCGCGTACACCATCCATTCCGGGCAACAATTTGATCCTTTCACTGGATCTTGGATTGCAGGAAGCTGCAGAAAAAGCTTTCGGTGACCGTCGTGGCGCATTGGTTGCATTGGATCCGAATAACGGCGAGGTGCTTGCCTTTGTCAGCAAGCCGGGCTATGACAATAATCTTTTTATCGGCGGTATTGATCAGGAAAACTGGAGTCTGCTTAACAATTCGATTGATAGACCATTGAACAACCGGGCATTACGGGGTGTTTATCCACCTGGATCAACCTTTAAACCTTTTATGGCATTGGCGGCGCTTGAACTCGGGAAACGCACGCCGGAATATAGTATGAGCGATCCCGGATATTTTTCATTGCCTGGTGTAGAACGCCGCTATCGCGATTGGAAGCCGGGTGGCCATGGTAGGGTTGATCTGCACAAATCGTTAGTCGTTTCATGTGATACCTATTATTACAGTCTTGCCAATGACTTAGGGATAGACAATATACATAACTTTATCGGTCAATTTGGATTGGGGAAGAAAACAGGTATTGATGTAGAAGGTGAAGTTTCTGGACTTTTGCCATCATCTGCCTGGAAAATGAGTCAATATAAGCAAAAGTGGTATGCCGGAGATACCATTTCTGTTGCAATCGGTCAGGGCTATAACCTGACTACACCTTTACAGCTCGCTTTTGCCACCATGATCATCGCAAATAATGGCAAAGCTTATCTTCCCCGTTTGGTTAAACAAATACAGAACAGTGATACCGGGGATGTCGAGGATATTCCTGAAAAGCTTCTTTATAGCCTGAATCTAAAACCCAGAAATCTTGAAGTCGTCAAAAGTGCATTGGTTGATGTTACCCGTCCTGGTGGTACCGCTGCAAAAGCCGGTGCCAATGCAGCCTATACTTTTGCAGGTAAAACCGGTACATCACAGGTGATCGGCATTAAGCAGGGAGAACGGTACAATGAAAAATCTATTAATGAGCGTCACCGTGACCATGCCATGTTTATCGCTTATGCGCCAGCAGATAACCCTAAAATTGCACTGGCGATACTGGTTGAGAATACTGGAACCGGCGGTTCAACCGCAGCGCCTATCGCCAGACAAGTATTTGATTATTATTTATTAGGGAAATTGCCTGAAGCGGCTGTTGCAAAATTAAATGAGCCTGCCGAAGAACATTTTCATGATCATCTCTAAGAGACTTGGCTAGCAGTTGATTAAACAATCCATTCAAAGATGACAGCTGACTGAATCAAAGCATGATAGAAATTAGAAAAATCTGGCACTATTTCACACGTTACATGGATAGTTTTCTGTTGATCGGGATACTCGCATTAATGGCGGTGGGGTTGATTGTGCTCTACAGTGCCACAGGCGCAAATATGAGTAGAGTCAGTAATCAAATCATTAACATGCTGGTGGCCTTGGTGATCATGTGGCTGGTTGCCAATATTCCTTTGCAACAAATCATGCGCCTTGCACTACCCATGTATATATTGGGACTCGTCTTACTGATCGGTGTTGCCTTGTTTGGAGAAATCAACAATGGGGCAAGGCGCTGGCTCAATATCGGGGTAACAAGAATTCAACCGTCTGAATTGATGAAGATTGCCATACCGCTAATGATGGCCTGGTATTTCGACAAACACGAAATCACCTTACGTCTGAAAGATTATCTTGGCGCAACGGTACTGTTAATGTTGCCGGTTTTGTTGATTCTGCGGCAACCGGATTTGGGTACTGCATTACTGATTGCAGCCAGCGGTTTTTATGTATTATTTCTGGCTGGATTATCCTGGCGCATCATTGCCGGATTGGTGGTAACGGTTGCAGCTAGCTTGCCAGTATTTTGGTCAATCATGCATGATTACCAGCGCCGACGTATTATGACATTGCTTGATCCTTCACAAGACCCACTGGGCGCTGGGTATCACACCATACAATCATCCATCGCGATTGGTTCTGGTGGTATTGTTGGTAAAGGCTGGCAAAATGGCACACAAGCGCAATTGGATTTTTTACCGGAACAGAGCACTGATTTTATTTTTGCAGTTTTTTCCGAAGAGTTCGGCCTCATTGGTAATACCATACTATTATTTCTATATTTAGTAGTCATTGCGCGGTGCATGGTGATTACGGCCAATGCCTCGACACAGTTTACTCGCTTGATTGCCGGATCAATTACACTGACTTTCTTCACGTACATTTTTGTTAACATGGGAATGGTTAGTGGTATCCTTCCCATTGTAGGGGTTCCGCTTCCACTCATCAGCTACGGGGGTACATCGATGGTGACAATGTTGCTTGGTTTTGGTATTTTGATGAGTATTCAAACACATCCTAAACTAGTTAAAACATGACAAACACTAAATCCGCGCTCCAAAAAACTAGTAACTATTTGGTTGTATTATCGACACCGGTTAATGGATTGGCATCGGCAATGTTCTTTGCTTTGTTGGCGGCTTGCAGCAGCACGCCGCAATACACAGGCGCGCTGCCGAAAAAAGATGTAACTTCTGCTTCACTTTCTCACCCAGGATCAAGTCCGGTAGCTAGAAAAGGAGGAGGATATTATCTGGATGATGGTCCAGGCGATAATCCGCCACCCGATCTGCATTTGGTTCCAGACGCCATACCCAGAGCTGAATCGCTGCGGCCGGCCAATATGCAGCCGTATGTCGCACTAGGGAAAAATTTTAAACCCATGACTGAACTACGTCCCTATAAAGAACGTGGAACCGCTTCATGGTATGGCCGACGCTATCATGGAAACAATACGGCATCGGGGGAGGTTTATGACATGTATGCAATGACGGCGGCTCACCCGACGTTGCCGTTACCCAGCTATGTCCGGGTAACCAATCTGGAGAATGGCAAGTCGGTGATTGTACGTCTGAATGATCGCGGACCATTTCTATCCGATCGCTTAATCGATCTTTCTTATACAGCGGCGTATAAACTGGGAATACTGGCTGGTGGAAGTGGCCGGGTTGAGGTTGAAAGCATATTGCCTGGCGATGGTGACACGGTCAGACTGGCTGTTTCCAAACCATCGGCATCGTTGCCCGTTGCCGATAGTAATACAGAAATGAATATGGTTTACCTGCAACTGGGCGCATTTGGTTCATCGGATAATGCACATAATTTTCTTACACAGGTACGGAAGAAACTTCCGTGGCTCAACGATACGATCAATATTACCCAAAATAACGGGTTGTACAAAATTCATGCGGGTCCCTATCCAGATCAGGTTGTTGCTCAGCTGGCGGCTAATACGATTACGCAACAGCTTGCGATAAAGCCTGTGTTGGTGATCGACTAATAGAGGCAAAAAAAATCCCTATTGCAAGCAACAGGGATTAAAGGGCCTCGTCATAAAATCATTGATCGCAATCAGCAAGTCAAATGTAAAACATCTTCCTCAGTAAAGGTATCACTACATTTTTTACATTTTGACTTCGATATTCTCGAATCAATTGCGACAACATGATTTCAAGTTTAATACCTACTGAGAATTTTGAAGATGAAAATAGAGAGGGAATATACCGCTATATCTAAATTATGCCTGTGACTTTTAGCACATATATGTAAAAATTTTGTTCTTCGATGGATTTGGTAATGGTTAATTCATTTTATTTTTAGATGCTCAATCGATTACTTTTATCATTCTTGATTGTATTGAGGCGGGACGATTGTGCTGTCTCTATTCTTCATTTCACGGAACTATGGACTCCATGAAAATCAGTATATTTTAATGATCAGGTTTTATTGTATTTGGTATTTAGACCTAATGATTGATTAGGGTGTTGAGTAGCCTATAATCAACCCAATCTTTATCGACAGTTGTTATGCTTCTGATTTGGGTGAACGGTTGGGATGGTTCGCCAAGATCTGACAAAACTGCGATTGCGCCGTTAAAATCTTGTGAATGAGTATAACCACTTACCGTGATGAGCGTAGGGAGGTTTGCAGCCAGTGCAGACTTCAAACCGTTTTCCGAATCTTCTATCGCGATGCATTGTTGCGGGGTTAATTTGAGTTGATCGAGCACCCACTGATAAATATCGGGTGCCGGTTTTTTCAACGGCACAATATCACCGGCGCCAATCACATCGAACCAGCCTATCGATTCTTCGCCTAAAGTGGATTTTAGCAGCGCGGTGACATTTTCCATTGTTGTTGTTGTTGCAATCGCGAGTTTTATTTTTTCCTGGCGCAACTCATGAATTAATCGCGCGACACCGGGGCGTAACGGAATGCTGCCGGTTTCCATGAGTGACTCGAAATATTTGGTTTTGGTTTTGTGTAAGCTGGCAATCCAGTCTGACAAATCGCTTTTATTCAGTTCGGCTGGAGCGTATCTTTCTAGGTAATAACGAATTCGTTCCTTTCCGCCAGTGACTTGTAATAGCTCACCATAAAGACCGATATCCCAATTCCAGTCGAGATTAAATTGTTTAAATGCAGCATTGAAGGCAAGACGATGACCGTCTTGCTCGGTGTCGGCAAGCGTGCCATCAACATCAAAAAGTACGGCTTGTAGTTTATTCTGTGTATTTGTCATTTTAATTCTGTTTATTATCAAATGGATTATAGCTGGCACGTTGCAAACGATCCGTAATGGCTAACCAGCTAGGATGATCAGGCGGTGCCTCTATTATCATATAATCAAATGCTGCCTGATCAAACTGGCGTAATTTTGCATAGAGTTGCTGGCCATAAGTGATTGGATCTGCAGGCATGGAGAATTGTTCGATAGATTGATCCGAAGGCCGCAATTGGCCGATATCGGACCATGTCATGACCAGCACTCGCAAACCTTGCGTAGCTAAAGCTAAAGCTAAAGCGTGATCCCATAGGTGCTCCGTCGAATATATTTTTAAGGGTGTTGCAGGCGCGTAATGCGCTGGTAATGACCCGGATGTACGTATCGTCTGGCTTGTGTTGTGCGCTAACATCACCGGACTATCCAGCGCGGATTCCAGTGCAGATAACGTAATTCCACCCGGCCGGAGTATCTTCGGTGATTGATCATGAAAACTGATGATCGTACTTTCCAAGCCTACTTCACAGGCGCCGCCATCCAGAATCATATCGACTGCCGCCCCCAACTCCTCTTGCACATGCGCCGCTGTAGTCGGACTGATGCGTCCAAAACGGTTTGCGGACGGTGCGGCCAGCGCTTTTTCTGGTCCCAATGCTTCGAGTAAAGCCAATGCAACAGGATGCGCCGGTATGCGTAAACCCACGGTATCTTGGCCGCCGGTAACGCTATCAGGTATGTGGCGGCTACGTTGCAGAATCAGTGTGAGGGGTCCGGGCCAGAAGTGATTGGCTAGCTTCCAGGCAGAATCCGGTATTGCCTGTGCCCAGTAGTGCAAATGGGAAACATCGCCGATGTGAACGATGAGCGGGTGATCAATCGGTCGCTGTTTTATTTGGTAGATCTTATTGATGGCATCCGGGCTGGTGACGTCTGCGCCGAGACCATAAACCGTTTCGGTAGGGAAAGCCACTGTGCCGCCTTCGCGCAATATCAGAGCGGCTGCTGTAATCTGATCCTGTTGCTCTGCTGTCAAACTGGATTTATTTTGCCTGTACTGTGTGTTTTCCATTCGTATGGTGATCTTTCTTGGTTTCTGAGTCAAATGAAGAAAGCGGTGAGCGGTTTATTAATGAAATTACGGTATATTGTCGTGCCAGTCATAACCGAGCACGCCTTGCATCATCCGTACGATATAAAAACTCAACCAGTTCACAACATAATTGCGCCATGAGAAGAAGCCTTTGTGTGCGGGCGTTACCGGTATGGATTCTTCTGCAATCGCGGTTTTTAAACTTGTTCTGAGCTCAAGCGCAAATTGATGATCTTCAATGATGATATTGGCTTCGCGAGCCAACAGCAAACTGAAAGGATCAATGTTGGAAGAACCCACGGTTGCCCAATGCTGATCAATAACCGCTACTTTTGCATGCAAATAACTGCGATTATATTCATAAATTTTTATCCCGGCTTTCAACAAATTTTCATACAGTGCCTGAGTTGCATGGTGCTGCAAACGATATTCAATTTTACCTTGCAATAAAAGCTCAACCGTTACGCCACGTTGAGCGGCAGTTTTCAGCGCGTTGCTAAACTTTCTTCCAGGCAAAAAATAAGCGTTGGCAATGATGATTTCGGTATGTGCCTGATTGATGGCTTCTAAATAAGCGTGCTCAATGTCATGACGGTGCCGCCAGTTATCGCGTATCACAAATGCGGCTTTTTGATCTCCGCAAGGTTTGTCTGCCGGTTGTATAGTAACTGGGATAACCCAGCGTTTCTTTAAATGCACCCAGGCGACTAACATCCATAAATGCTTCACAGCTTTATGGATCTGAATAAGTAGCGGGCCTTTGATAACAATAGCATAATCAAAACGCGGTGTTAGTTTTTCCGGATTATGTTGATCATCAATGATATTGATGCCGCCGGCAAAAGCGATTTGTGCGTCAACAATGACTAATTTGCGATGCATCCGGCGTAAACGATAACGCCGTGGCATTGAAAAAATAAATTCAGGCCGGAATATGAGTACCTTCATGCCGGCCTGAAGCATGCTGTCGATTTCCTCTCGCGGAAAATCCTGCGAGCCGAAACCATCCAGCAGCAGATGGACGGCTACCCCCCGTCGTGCTGCACGTTTTAAAGCCGCTGAGATTTTGCTGCCAATCGCGTCGTATTCAAAAATATACGTTTCAATGTGTATTTCTGTTTGTGCTTTTTCTATTGCCGCTTCTAATTCCGGAAAATATTCGTCGCCATTGTGCAGCAGGGTAATTTGATTATTATCCACAAAACGAAGGTTTCTCATGTGCGGATTAGATTTGTTGATAGTGCAGCTTGTGCCATTATGTGTCGGTTAGCATCGGGAAAATCTTTGTGGGCGTGTAGCTGGCGATTTGTACATTCTCAGGCACTGGCTATATGTGTGGCTATGAAATCTTCAACATTCTATCCAACGCTAATTTTGCAAGCTTGGCTTCAGCCTGAGGAACTTTGATCTGATTCACGACATTGCCATTGACTAGATTTTCCAGTGCCCAGGCCAGATGCTGCGGATCAATTCGGGCCATCGTCGAACACATGCAGACCATGGGCGACATAAACTGGATAATTTTTCCTTGGGGTTTGAATTCTTCAGTGATCCGGCTGACTAGATTGAGTTCGGTGCCTACTAACCAGCGTGTGTCGCTTTTTGCTTCTGCGATGGTTCTAATGATGTACTCGGTTGAACCGACATAATCGGATGCCTTGCAGACCTCAAAACTACATTCCGGGTGAGAAATGACAATACCATCGGGATATTGATTACGGAAACGAAGAATGTGCTGTGGTTGAAACATTTGATGAACAGAGCAATGGCCTTTCCAGAGTAAAATTTTAGCTTTTTTAATTTGCTCGACGGTCAACCCACCCATTGGCTCATCAAAATTCCACACTGGCATTTCATCGAGTGGAATACCCAACAGATGCCCGCTCCAACGACCGAGATGCTGATCAGGGAAAAACAAGACTTTTCCCCGCTGATTAAATGACCATTGCAGAACTTTCCCGGCATTACTGGATGTGCAGACAATGCCCTCGTGCTCACCGCAGAAAGCTTTAAGGTCTGCCGCAGAATTAATGTAAGTGACCGGAGTGATCGATTCGTCGGGATCCAATATTTCCGAAAGTTCACGCCAAGCACGCTCGACATTGGAAAGATTGGCCATATCTGCCATGGAACAACCTGCAGCCATATCGGGTAAAATAGCAATTTGTTCCGGGCTGGATAGGATGTCCGCCACTTCAGCCATGAAATGAACCCCGCAGAAAACCAGAAAATCAGCATCCGTTTGTGCTGCAAGGTAAGAAAGTTTTAAGGAATCACCCGTCAGATCGGCATGCCGGTATACATCTGCACGTTGATAATGGTGCGCCAGAATAACAGCGCGTTTTCCCAGAATATTCTTGGCCGCAATAATACGCTGCGCGCAGATTTCATCCTGCAACTGATCATATTGTTCAAATTCAAAGGCTTCTTGATGCATTGCGATTCTTTTCTTCCCAATGGTTTATCAGATAATGCACATCACTTTATCCTAAGATATGGATTCATGCATAACATTTAAAGATCTACTCAAAGAATGGTACAAGAATCGATTCGTTAAATGGAGATTAGTGTTCTGTTATAATTTATAAAAGTGCATTTTTTAATCAATAAGGTTAGATTGATACCCAATATTCTGGGATTAATGAAACGAGCAATATCTCTAAATGGTTAATCGCCTACATATCAGCTTTCCTCTGATTCTCCTAATTATTTTGGCGTTATTAACGTTCTGGTTGGATCGGATAACACGGCCAGCGGAACAGATTGGGGACGATAACTTGTACGTCAATCCAGATTATATTGTAGAAGACCTATCCGGTATCCGCATGGATCACGAGCAGGAAATTCAACGTAAATTTACAGCGAAGAAGCTATTTCACTACCTCGGCGAGGAAGTGACGCAAATGGAGCAAGTTGGTTTCATTAACATCGATCCGGAAAAACAGTTGATGCGATTGCATGCAGATAGAGCTGAAGTAAAAGGTAAGGGTAAAAATATTTATTTAACAGGAAATGTGACTGCAACCCGAGGAGCTGATGATGAAAAGAGTAAGATTACTTTGATGACTGATTTCTTGCATCTCATTCCAGATGAAAATCTGGTTAAGACAGACCATGCGGTGACTATTTCAAGATTGAATACCACGATCCATTCAACCGGTCTGGAATTCAATAATCGTATTGGAGTGATACAGCTCCTGTCAAAAGTAAATGCTGTGAATAAAAAATGAAACTAATTATCGCTATAGGCTTATTTGGTTTGTACTTTATTCAGTTTGTCTGGGCTGAGCGGGGTGATCGTGAAAAACCGATCTATCTGGAAGCTGATCGTGCAACCGTTGAAGATGTGAATCGTAAAGAATCTAACCGGGTCAGTGTATTTACCGGAAATGTGATCCTGACACAGGGAACCTTGCGGATTACTGCTGACAAAGTGATTATGAAAGAAGACTTGCAGGGTTTCCGGTATGCGACAGCCACTGGAGATCTTGTTAGCTTTCGGCAGAAACGCGATGGCCTGAATGAGTATGTTGAAGGATGGAGCCAACGGGCTGAATACGATAGTAAAACAGACAAAATTGAATTATTCCGGCAGGCACGATTGAAACGTGGTTCCGATGAAGTGCAGGGCGATTATATTTCCTATGATATGAAGACCGAGTTCTTCAAAGTAATTGGCAGCAAGGAGCGTGGAGATGAAACAGGTCCTGACAAGCGGGTACGGATAACTATTCAGCCAAAAAATAATTCTGAGTAGCACAAATAGTAACACCAGATTAGAAACGGATATGATTTCAGAGAATGAGTGAATTAAAGGCCAGTAATTTAAAAAAACGCTATAAGTCACGCACTGTGGTGCAAGATGTTTCTTTTTCAATCAGCAGCGGTGAGGTGATTGGATTACTCGGTCCCAATGGTGCCGGAAAAACAACCTGTTTTTATATGATCGTTGGTTTGGTTCCTCTTGATGGCGGCGGTATACATCTGGATGAGCAAGATTTAAGTCAATTGCCGATTCATCAAAGGGCAAAGCTTGGACTAAGTTATTTGCCGCAAGAAGCATCCATTTTCCGGCGTTTGACTGTTGAAGAGAATATTCTTGCGGTATTAGAGCTGCAGAATTTGGACGAAGAAACGAAACAGCGGTATTTAGATGACTTATTACACGATTTGCATATCGGTCATTTGCGTAATAATTCTGCAATCAGTTTGTCGGGAGGTGAGCGACGCCGTGTCGAAATAGCTCGTGCACTGGCATCGCAACCGCGTTTTATTTTACTGGATGAGCCGTTTGCAGGCGTTGATCCGATCGCTGTTGTAGATATACAGAAAGTAATTTCTTTTCTGAGAGAGCGGAAAATTGGTGTACTGATTACGGATCATAATGTTCGAGAGACATTAGGGATTTGTGATCGAGCTTATATCATCAGTGAAGGTCATGTGTTGGCTAAAGGTAAGCCTGAAGAGATCATAGATAATGAAAAGGTCAGGGAAGTTTACTTGGGAGAACACTTCCGGTTATAAAATAATAAATGAATTGAAATCAATTCATTTAGCAATTGCTGTTTTTCCAGGATCATGAAGCCAACACTCCAACTAAAGTTATCACAGCAACTTAGGCTTACTCCCCAGTTGCAGCAATCCATCCGGCTGCTGCAATTATCAACGCTTGAATTAAATCAAGAGATTGAACGAATCGTACAGGAAAATCCGTTATTGGAGCTCGGTGAGGAGTGGCATGTGCCTGAGGCCGAAAATTCATTCGAGCATTCAGAATCAGAAGATTCTGCGGATTTTGATAGTGTGCCACCAGAAACGGTAGCATCTGAAGTTAAAGATGAGCCGGAGGAAAACTTTGAATCGGATCCTGAATGGTCGCAGGAAAATATTTTTTCTCATGGCACTTATGAAGATGATGATCATGAGGCACCGCAAATACCTGCCAGACCATTAAGTTTGCGTGAACATTTAAATTTCCAGATTTGCCTGAGTCAAATTTCTGAGCGTGAGAAAAGTATTATTAGCCTGTTGATTGACAGTCTGAATGAGGATGGCTATCTGTTACAGGATCTGGATGAACTGATGGAAATGCTGCCTGCAGAACTGAGCATCAGTCTGGATGACTTGCAGGATGCGCTAAAGTATTTACAGGGTCTTGATCCATCGGGTGTGGGGGCGCGTAATCTACAAGAATGCTTGGTGCTGCAGTTGCAAGCGTTGCCTGATGACGTCTATCGTGACCAGGCAATAAAAGTTGTGCAAGAATATTTGGAAATTTTGGCGTCGCACGATTTTGGTCAGATTAAGAGATTATTAGCATGTGATGATCAAAGTTTACGAGCTATTCAGAAACTGATTGTTAATCTGAACCCTAAACCAGGCGCGCAGTTTAATTCTCAAAGCGAACGCTATATTGTGCCTGATATTACGGTTACTAAAAAGAATGGAATTTGGGGGGCAAACCTTAATATGGCCGCAATCCCACGCCTCAATATTAATCATCTCTATGCTAACATCCTGAAACAGGAGCATCATTCTTCACGTGGTTTAGTAAGCCAGTTGAATGAAGCTAAGTGGCTGATTAAGAATATTCAGCAGCGCTCAAGTACTATTCTGAAAGTAGCCAGTGCAATTGTGGAACGCCAGCAGCAGTTTTTTGAACATGGAGAAGTTGCTATGCGTCCGCTTGTATTACGAGATATTGCGGAAACCTTGAATCTACATGAATCAACAGTATCACGGGTAACTACCCAAAAATTTATGTATACTCCGCGAGGTATTTTTGAACTTAAATATTTTTTTGGTAGTCATGTCTCCACGGATTCAGGGGGGGCTTGTTCAGCGACGGCGATCCGTGCATTGATCAAGCAACTGATACAGGAAGAAAACCCAAGGAAACCACTCAGCGATAACGGAATTTCAACTATTCTTGAACAGCAAGGTATTGTTGTTGCTCGTCGAACCATTGCGAAGTACCGGGAATCGATACAGATTCCTGCAGCAAATCTTCGTAAATCATTTTAATCAGAAGAAAAGGAAGGATATGAACCTTAAACTTACCGGCAACCATGTGGAAATTACCGATGCCATGCGTGAATATGTCATTTCAAAAATCGGTAAAATTACACGCCATTTTGATCATGTCATTGACGTCAGTGTCATTCTGTCGGTAGAGAAACTTAAACAAAAGGCGGAAGCAAACGTTCATGTGCGTGGTAAAGATATTTTTGTCGAAACTGACAGTGAAGATATGTATGCATCGATTGATAGTCTCGTGGACAAATTGGATCGACAGATACTCAAACACAAGGAAAAGAATCTTGAACGCCGGAACCATGGTGCACTGAAAAATCAAGATCTTGATGAGCAATAGAAGATAATTATGTATGTTTCTATTTCCAAGCAAGAAATGTTGATTCTTTTGGAATGCTGCATGAATTGTAATCAAGAAACTATACGCTTCACTATCATTTGAACGAATAATTCTATTCTCCATGAATCAAATTTCGCAATTATTACCGCTGTCCAATGTTATTGTCGACCTGGATGTCACCAGCAAGAAGCGTGTTTTTGAACAAGCTGGATTATTATTTGAAAATGTCAATCAAATTGCGCGCAGTCAGGTTTTTGATAGTCTGTTCGCACGGGAAAAACTTGGCTCAACAGGTTTAGGACAGGGCGTAGCTATTCCACACGGCCGTATAAAGGGATTACGCGAAGCGGTTGCTGCCTTGGTAACAATGAAAGAAGCGATACCCTTTGATGCACCTGACGGTCAACCAGTCAATCTGGCTTGTATTTTACTGGTACCAGAGAAAGCTACTGACAAGCACTTGCAGATTCTCAGTGAACTGGCGCAGATGTTTAGTGATAAGCAGTTTCGTGAAGGAATCTTGCAGTGTAAAGATGCTGCGAAGATCCATAAACTCATTGTTGATTGGAAACCGAATGTCGAAGATTAGTATTGCTCAGCTATTTGAAGATAAGAAGGAGAAACTTAAACTAAACTGGATCGCGGGTCAGCGTGGCGGCGATACTGAACTCAGTGATGAGGCTGTTGCACAGTCTGGGCAAGGTATGATTGGTCATTTGAATTTCATCCACCCAGACTGGATCCAGGTGATTAGTAGTGATGAGATTCATTATTTAAACAAGCTGGATGCTGCCTCACTTGAGAAAAAAATAAACCAGCTGACGCAAAGTAACCTGGCATGTATTATCGTGGCGGATAATGCCGAAATACCTGTGTCTATCCTGAGTATGGCTAATGCATTCGATATCCCTTTACTGCATTCACCTTACCCCGGCCTGGAAGTTATCTGGCTGATTCGCTCTTACCTGGGAAGCGTGTTGGCTCCGTCTTGTAGTTTGCATGGGGTACTTCTGGATGTGTTGGGTATGGGAGTCATGATAACTGGTGAAAGCGGTGTTGGTAAAAGCGAATTGGCCCTAGAATTAATAAGTCGCGGTCATGGTTTAGTAGCGGATGATGTCGTAGAATTACGACGTGTCGCCCCGGAAACATTGGAAGGCCGCTGTCCTCCAATGCTCAGGGATTATCTCGAAGTACGAGGTTTAGGCATGTTGAATATCCGTACAATTTTTGGAGAAACCGCAGTGCGGCGTCGTAAAAATATGAAGCTGATTGTTCATTTGCAGAATAGCGGAGGAACAAATTCTGGCTTATTGGAACGACTGCCTATCAGTGATCTAAATGAGAGCATTATGAATGTTGATATCCGTAAGGTCATTATTCCTGTAGCGGCTGGCCGGAATTTGGCCGTTCTCGTGGAAGCAGCAGTACGAAATTATGTTTTGCAATTACGCGGTATTGATGGCACGAAGGAGTTTATTGAACGTCATGAGCGGGAAATGAATAATGAAGGCAGATAACCAGTACTAACCCGAATGATTCGTTTACTACTTTTAGTAACGCTCACTTCGGAGTAATCTCCCGAATCAACATGGATTAAGATGAAAAATTCTCAGACGATTACCTTGGCATTGACCGGTGCATCTGGGATGCCTTATGGGATTCGTCTGCTTGAAATTTTGTTGCAGGAAGGAAAGCAAGTTTATCTCCTGTATTCAAAAGTAGCACAAATTGTTGCACAGCAGGAAATGAACCTGGCACTGCCTTCCAGCGCTAAGGAAGCGGAAGCTTTTTTCAATCGTCAGTATCATGTTCCGGATGGACAGTTGCGTGTATTCGGACGCGAGGAATGGTTTGCACCGGTTGCTTCCGGCTCTAATCCGGCTGATTCTATGGTGATTTGTCCCTGTACGATGGGGACCTTGGCAGCGATTGCTGTGGGCCTGAATCAGAAATTGATCGAACGGGCAGCGGACGTCATGCTGAAGGAAAATCGGCAACTTATTCTAGTGCCACGGGAGACCCCGTTTTCTTCCATTCATCTGGAAAACATGCTCAAGCTGGTGCGTAGCGGCGCCGTTATTCTACCTGCGAATCCTGGTTTTTATCATCACCCGCAGACGGTACAGGATATGATTGATTTTGTTGTTGCTCGCATTCTTGATCATCTGGGGATTATACATACATTGATTCCTCGCTGGGGAATAGAAAGTTGACCGATCAGGGCAATCGAGCTAAAAGAGGCTTAAAAACAGAAACAAGATGAGGTATTAGATTTATCATTTTGATTTCAAATGATAGAGAAACCGATAGCGTCAATTATCCATCACTTTTCAAGCATTGAAGATCCGAGAGTAGACAGGCAAAAGAAACACCAGTTACAGGATATATTTTTTATCGCCCTATGCGCTGTTATCTGTGGGGCGGACAATTGGGTGGCTATTGAAGAATTTGGCAAAGCCAAGATAGACTGGTTCACTAAATTGCTTGGTTTGCAGCATGGGATACCCATGCATGATACCTTTGGAGATGTTTTTGCAGCGATAGATAATGAACAGTTTGGCGAGTGTTTTTCCAACTGGGTGTCTGACTTAGCCAGTCTGACTGAAGGAGAAGTCATTGCAATTGATGGCAAATGCTTAAGGCGTAGCCTTGATAAGACCTCAAGAAAGGCAGCCATCCATATGGTCAGTGCATGGGCGCAGCACAATAGCCTGGTTTTGGGTCAGGTTAAAGTGGACAATAAATCCAATGAAATTACGGCCATTCCCAAGCTGCTATCCCGACTGAATATTGCAGGAAGTGTAATTACAGTTGATGCCATGGATTGCCAGAAAAGAATCGCTCAGCAGATTATTCAACAAGGTGGCGATTATGTCTTGAGCCTGAAGAGCAACCAGGGTAACTTACATGAAGATGTTGCCACGTATTTTACTTCGCAGTTATCGCCTGAAGCCGCCATGGTGACTGTTGATGGGGGTCATGGACGCATTGAAACACGTACTATCTGTGTGACAGATGAGATCGCATGGTTAAAAGAACGTCATGCTTGGGCAGGACTACAAAGTATCATTG
>CXWL01022605.1_pt1 | contig 17284 bp, 19 predicted proteins | sample 590931 | NCBI WGS metagenome assembly CXWL01 (sample SAMEA3498368, study PRJEB10139) | groundwater metagenome | biome: water well; material: biofilm material | place: Germany | collected 2015-04-27 | reverse complement strand
ACCTCGAGCAGGAATTCAGCCCCGCTATAGCGGCTTGCGGGTACAGGGCACCGCTGGCTCCCCGCCTAGCACGACCGGGGGGATCGTACCACACGCGTCCGGGCGTCAAGCAACGGCAAGGTTTCGGGAGCGTTCGACGTTAGATCCCGAAAGGGCGCATCCTGTTGACTGATCCCCCTCAATGACCTACGATCGGCCCCTGATCACCCAATCCAGCTATCGCAAGGAATACTGAGATGCTGCGCGCTCACATCACCTCCCCAGCGGTCGCCTTCTTGCTTGCGGTGTTTGTCATGACCTCACTCTTCCTCTGGCAATCAGAGTCGCAGGCCCAGCAACCAGATTGGGATCCGGTTGCGGTAGCGAAAGCGCATCTCGCCGGGGCTGACGTTCAGCGAGGGCTCGCGCCGGCCACCGCGGACGAGCAGGAGCTGGTGAGCGTCAAGGAGAGTCCCGGGGCTGTACACGTCCAGCTGCAGCAGACGTTGCACGGGATCCCGATTTCCGGCGCGGTGTCGACGCTGAGCATGCAGCCGGGCGAGCAGCGGGTGAGCTTCGCCGTCGACAAGCACCGGCCGGATGCAGCGGACGCTGCGTCATCTGCTGCACCTTCTGTCTCGCAGGCCGTGGCGGAACAGCAGGCGGCTTCTTCAATCGGCGTAGTCGGCACACCGATGCTGCCGGTCACCAGTGCTCTGGTGTACATGCCACGCGGACTCGAATTGCGGTTGGCGTGGGAGGTACGGATCGCCGCGCGGGAGCCGTTGGGAAGCTGGCTGGTTGCGGTGGACGCACTCAGCGGTGAGACCATCTCTTTCACCAACATCATGGCCTTCGATTCCGGGCAGGTCTTCCACCCGAATCCCGCACAGAGCTCGGGGTTCACCATCCCACCGCCGTCCGACTGCGATACGGCGCCGAACGCGACGACACTGGCGCCGCAACGCGCGGTCACGACGATCTTGGGTATCGCAGCGGCTCAAAACAAGCTCAAGGGTCAGTATGTGGACCTCACAGCACCGGGGCTGCTGCCCGGGTACAAGACGCCGGGTCAAGCCGACGAGCCGACGCGTATCTACAACTACAACTGTAACGACGACCGCTTTGAAGAGGTGATGATCTACCACTACATCGACTTCACCCAGCGGAAACTACAGTCGCTCGGATTCACGGGCAGTTCGTCGATCCTCAACAGCGCGCTCGCGGCGCACGCACACTGGGATGCACAGTGCAACGCCTTTTTCGACCCCCTCACCCACGGCGTGTATTTCATGGACGGAGACGTTGTCAACTGTTCCTCCGATACCGGCGAGGATGCCGATGTAATCGTCCACGAGTACGGGCACGCGCTACAAGACGCCGTTACTCCCGGCTGGGGGGCCAGCGCAAACCCGCTGGCGGTGGAGCAGGCTCGCTCGATGGGCGAAGGTTGGGGCGACTTTCTGGCCGGGACCATCTTTGGAGACCCATGCACAGGCGGGTGGGCGCTAAACGAACTCTACGGTGGTGAAGACTGCCTGCGCACCATGGACAACACGAACGTCTATCCAGCGGACTTCGAGGCCTGCCCGGACGTTGGAGGCGGGGCCGAAGAAGAGCACTGCGGCGGCGTGCTGTGGGGCGGGGCGCTGTGGGATCTCGTGGAAGCGTTTGGCAACGACCAGGCGGCGCGCGATCTGGCGCTGCGCCTTGTCCTCGACGGGCAGTTCTACCTCAGTCCACTGGCGACGTTCAACGACGCCGCGGCTTCTATCCGTCAAGCAGACATCGACCTGTACGGGGGCTTACACGCCACAACCATCAACTCGGTGTTCGCAGCACGCGGCTTCAGCGCCGCCGGGACGCCGGCTGACTTCCCCTACTACTTCCTGCACGTCCGTCACACCTTCCAACGGGATCTCGAACTTCATGTAAAGGTCGGCTCGCTGGCGTCGCCGCTCTGCGACGACCTAGTCTGGAACCACAATGGCGGAAGCGCTGATGACGTCTGGGGCTACATCTCGATCAGCTTAAGCAGCTGTGCCGCCTTCTTCCCGCCTACGCTGGCTCAGCCGTGGTTCCTCACGGCGGCCGACAACTTTGCGGCCGACATCGGCTTCATCGAGAGCTGGATCGTCGCACTGAGCGGCAATCAGTACTGCTACGCGACCGACGTGCCGGTGAACATCCCCGACGGTACGAACGTGGCGGTTGCCTCGAAGGTCGACTGTTCGGCCAAGAAGACCGGGCAGCCGGCGGTCGATCCGAACGACCCGGACGCCGACGGCGTGGTGAACGCGTCGGATAATTGCCCCCTGGCCGCAAATCCGGGGCAGGAGTGGAGCGACCGCAACTTCATCGACCAGACGCCGCCCTCGACGCAGGACGACCGTACGTGGCCAAACTCTGACCCGACCGGCGACGCCTGTGATACGGACGACGACAACGACGGCATCCTTGACGTGAACGAGGCGGCCGGGTGCAACGGGAGCGGGGCGCTGTCACCAACGAACCGTGACACGGACGGAGATCGGGTACTGGATGGGGCGGAGTGCGCGCTTGGGACTAACCCCGCCAGCTCGGCGAGTAAGCCGACGGCCGCTGCATGCGCCGCCTTCCTTGGGGTAGGCGGGTCGGTGGACACGGACGGCGACCGGATATTCGACCGGGTCGAGTATTGCGGATACAACACGAACCGCCTGCTGCTGGACACGGACGGGGATCAGGACGCCTCGCCGTTGAACCCGACTCCGTCGGTGAACCTGATCAGAGACGGGTGCGAGGCGGCGTCGTTGAACAACGACCGGGTTGTGAACTCGGCCGACCAGTTGCTGATTGCGCTGGAGATCACGCGCGAGGTCGACCAGACGCTGCGCATCAAGAACATGGACATTAATAAAGACGGGGGTGTGAACTCCGGTGATCAGTTGTTGATGGTGGGGTTCATTACCGTGCTGGGCTCGTGCCCTTGATGGGCAGATAGCTTGCATTAGGCGACAATGGCGTCCCGCGCGGGGCGCCATTGTTATACTCTCGGCGGTCGGAACCGGATGGATCGCGGCCGAGCGAAAGAGGCATCCCGTGGGTGACACACTGCCGAAGTTCACGGCTGCCGCTGTGCAGGCCGCGCCCGTCTTCCTCGACCGCGAAGCCACGATAGACAAGGCGTGCGAGCTTATCGCCGACGCGGCAAAGGGCGGCGCATCCCTCATCGTCTTCCCGGAAACGTGGGTTCCCGGCTATCCGTTCTGGCACACGTCGCCCGGGGTGTTATCGAGTGAGACGTACGCCGCGTTGTGGAAGAATGCGGTTGAAATCCCTTCGACCTCGACCAACCGGCTGGGTCAAGCGGCGAAGAAGGCGCAGGCCTACGTCGTGATCGGCATTGACGAGCGCGACACCGTGTCGCGCGGGACGCTGTACAACACTCTCCTGTACTTTTCGCCCGACGGCGAGGTGCTGCATCGGCACCGAAAACTGATGCCGACCTTCACCGAGCGCACGATCTGGGGCCTCGGCGACGGGAGCGATCTTGATGTGCTGGAAACACCGCTGGGGCGGCTGGGCGGCCTGATCTGCTGGGAGCACGAGATGACCCTGGCCAAGTACGCGCTGTATGCGCAGGGCGAGCAGGTGCACTGCTCGGTCTGGCCGGCGTACACGTCCCAAAACGACCACATCGCCTTTGGCACGCGGCAATATGCCTTCGAAGGCGCTTGCTTCGTGGTAGCAGCGTGCGGGGTTGTGACGCCGGGCTCGGTACCCAGCCAGTTCGGCGGGGACAACTGGCAGGCAAACGGCGGGACGGCGATCATCGGCCCGAACGGGCAGTATCTGGCAGGCCCGATTTACGGCGCTGAGGAAATCATCTATGCCGAGATCGATCTCGAGATGGCGCTTCGCGAGAAGCACTCTCGCGACATTGCCGGGCACTACGCCCGACCCGACGTGCTGCAACTCGTGGTACACGCCGCCCCAAAGCCGATCGCGCGGTTCCTTACCAGCCCTGATGCTATCGCCGAGCCGCTCGAACTCGCCACGGCGGAGGCAGTCGTCGATCGCCTTCAGACGGTGCGGGACTACCTCGGTAGTCTGATCGAACGCATCGAAGTGGACGGCGACAACGATATCAATGCTGCGCTCGCCGAGGCGATGGAATCCATCGACCGGGCTGCGGCCGGCGTCTGGAACCGCGAGTAGTCCTTGGCCACGAGCAAGAAGCCCGTCCCGCCTCCACCCGCAGCGAAAGGCACGCGTGCCTTGATGCGCCAGCGCGCGCTCCCCTACGATCGCGAGGCCGCGCGGAAGCACATCGGGCGGCGGGATCCGGTGATGCGCGGCATTGTGAAGACTTGCGGAGCGTTCGACCTCGAAGTGCGCGGAAAGCCGTATGAAGCGCTGCTCCGGTCGATCCTGTACCAGCAGCTTGCCGGGGCGGCGGCGGCGGCGATCGAGCGTCGGCTGCTGGCCAACTTCGATGGGCGGATCCCCACTCCGCAGCAGTTGGCTGATCTCGAGGACGCGCAATATCGAGCGGCGGGCGTATCACGGCAAAAGATGGGGTACATGCGGTCACTGGGCGAGGAATTCTCCGCGAAGCGCCTTAATGACAAGGTGATCATGAAATCGCCGGACGACGAGGTGATCGAGATGGTGACGCAGGTGAAGGGCATCGGGCGGTGGACAGCCGACATGCTGCTGCTGTTCTGCCTTGGCCGACCAGATGTGTTGCCAGTCGGCGACTACGGCGTGGGCGCTTCGATGAAAGCCGCGTACGGCCTGGACGGCATGCCCAAGCCGGCCGAGATGGAGGAGATCGCTCATCCGTGGCGGCCCTACCGAAGCGCGGCCACATGGTACCTGTGGCGGCGCAGCGACATCGTGACGCTCTGATGTATGAGGTGGAGTTCGAGGCGTTCGAGGCGTTCGTTGCCGAGGCGGTACACGGCCTGCCCCATGAGTTCCGCGAACGCATCGCCAATGTTGAATTCGCGGTCGAAGACTGGGCGCGGGCGGAAGACTTCTCACGAACTAAGGCGCCGCGCGGTTCAACGCTGCTGGGCGTGTACCGTGGGATTCCGCTAACGAAGCGCGGGTCGCACTACAACATGGCGATGCCGGATCGAATCGTGATCTTCCGTCGGCCCCTGCAGCAGCTTGCTTTCGGCGAGGACGATCTGGTGGAGCGCATCGCGCACGTCGTACGGCATGAGGTCGCACACTATTTCGGAATTAGCGACGAGCGGCTGCGGGAGATCGACGCGTACTGACGGCTACTGCTCAATCGGCAGGTCATCTCGGTTGCCCCACTCCTGCCACGAGCCGTCGTAGTTCTTCACGTTCGCGTAGCCGAGTACATGCTTCAGTACAAACCATGTATGGACAGCGCGAATGCCGAGCTGGCAGTGGGCGATGATCTCCTTGTCGGGGGTGACGCCCTTGCCTTCGAACAGCGCACGAAGGTCGTCCTCGGATTTGAGGACGTTGTCGCCAGCGGTGGCGTCCGTCCACTCAAGATGGACCGCCCTCGGGATGTGGCCGCCGCGCTTGGCGCGAACCGCCGCGCCTGTGTGCTCGTCGCGCGAACGCACGTCGAGGATGACGATGCCGGGCGCGCCGATCGCCGCCTGGACTTCCTGCCACGTCGCACGATTCTCGTTCGTCCAGGCGATCGGCGCCGCGTACTCCGAAGGTGAGACTCTCGGCAAGTCGCCTGTTGCCGGGCGGTTCTCGGCGAGCCAGCGTTCGCGGCCGCCCTCCAGCACGAAGAAGTCGCCCGCGTGCTGGTAGTAGTCCAGCGTCCAGAAGAAGCGGATTGCGTAGGAGTTGTGGCGGTCACCGTAGGCGACTACGGTGCTAGTCGGCGTGATGCCGAGTCTCCGCATCAGCCTCGCGAACTGGTCAGGCGTCAGCACGTCGCCCGAAGACTCATCTCCGTTGCGAAGCAGGTCAACGAAATGGTCCACCCACTGCGCGCCCGGGATGTGCGCCTCGTCGAACGACTGCTTCGCCATACCCGCTTCGATGATGCGGATGTCGGGATCGCCCAGATGCTCCTCCAGCCACTGCGGGGAGACGAACGCCGATGTCGCTCGCGTCATGCCACCACCTCAGGTGGGTCGCTACGCCCGGATCTGCGGGCGAGGTCCGACATCTCGTCCGACAGTCCGGCATCAAGCTTCATGAAGGTGCCATCGGCCTCCGCTAACAGCGCACCATCACGCCCCAGAACGTCGGCCCGCAATTCGAGCAGCCGACCGCGGTTCTTCACGATCCAGGCCTCGACGCGCAGGGGATCATCGAGCGGCACCGGCTTGCGGAACCGGATGTTCAGGCGCGCCGTCGCCGCCCACTCTCGCGCGTGGTACACGGCCCAGGCCATCGTCTCGTCGAGCAGCGAGGAGACGATCCCGCCATGCACGCGGCCGGGATAGCCCTGGGTGAACGGCGCGGGCTCGTAGTCGCAGATCGTGCGGTCGCCCTCCAGGCGGAATTGCATGTGGAGACCGTGCTCGTTGGCGTTGCCGCAGGCGTAGCACAGGCGCGGCGGCGGCTCTTGGGGGTTGGTCATTTCGCCACCAAAACGGTCGCGCGCCCTTCGATCACGACCTCGCCCGATTGCGTTGCGCATTGCACGGTGTACTCGGCGGCACCAACAGACTCCTTCGAGAGCGTCGCGGACGCCGTGATGATGTCGCCCGGCCGGGTCGGCGCCTTGAACCGCACCTTGAGCTTGCCGGTGTTAGACCAGGCCTCGCCGAATCCGCCCCGCATCATTTCGCCGATGAGCGCGAGGACGAGCATGCCGTGGGCGATCGTGCCGCCGAACGGGGTCGCTTTCGCGAAGGCCGGATCGATGTGAATGAGGTTGTGGTCGCCGGACGCGTCGGCGTAAGCGTTGATACGTGCCTGCGTGATCTCCCGGACGGCGGGTAGCAGATCCGTGCTCATGAGCCCGATCCCGGCGCCATGATGGTTGATCTGGCGCGAATCGCTACGCCCGCCGCGCCTGCGATCTCGAACTCAATCACGCAGATGACGTAGCCCTGGCGTTCGGAGCGCTGGGCGATGCGACCGGTCATGGTGAGGGACTCCGCGACGTTTAGCGCACTCAGATGTTCTTCTTCCTGCCCGGTGTGCAATGAACCCTCTGGCAGCTCGATCTCGGTCTGGAGCGCTTCGAGACCGAGGGCGACGGCGGCGAGCGGCGGGATTGTGGCGCCATAGTCGTTTTGGTCGCCAACGGCGGCGAGGTAGGCAGCAACGCGCTCGGCGCTGAGCGTAAAGGCCGCTGGCGAGAACTCATGGGCTCTGGGAAAGGCGGTGATGTTGGTGCGAGCGAGGGATGTCATCGTTTGAGGCTACGCAGCAGCACGAGACTGTGTCAATTCGTCGAGACTCGTGGAGCCGCCGCTACACACAGGGTTCCTTCATGTACGACGCACCCCAGTACTCCAGGCGAGCGAGCGCTTCCCCGAGCTGCTGGCCCTTGGGGGTGAGCTCGTACTCCACCCACGGGGGCATGACGGCGATGATCGTGCGAGAGACCACCTCAAGCTCCTCGAGGTTCTTCAGGCGATCCCGCAGGGTGCGTGAATTACACCCACCAACACCGACGGCGAGTTCGTTGAACCGACGCTTGCCGGCCATTAGCTCGTGTACGATGTGCGGAACCCACTTCTGTCCGAGAAGGGCAAGCGTCGCCCGAACGGGGCAGTAGGTGGAGTTGGCGTCGATGACGAGCTTTCGCTCAAGGACCATAGCAATTCATTTGTAGCGCATCCCACCGCATGAAGTAAAGCCGAGGGAACAGCCCGAGGTCTCTGAGCAAGCAGCCAACCGCATCTAGCCGAGAACCTCGAGCGCCTTCTTCTGATCGCGAATTTGGCCCGGGCCATTGTGCTCGACGTACGTGATCTTCCCGTCCTTGTCGATCACGACCGTCAGGCGGTCGGCGAAGGCGCCCGCCTCGTTCCAGCAGCCGTAGAGCTTAGCCACGTCGCCCTTTACATCGGCGAGGAGGCTATACGGGAGGCTCTCCTTATCTTTGAAGGCCTTGAGCGCGAACGGGCCGTCACGGCTGATGCCGAAGATAATCGCCTCCTTACCCTCAAACAGCGACGTATCGTCGCGATAAGCGCAGGCTTCAGCGGTACAGAATCCGGAGAATGCGGCGGGAAAGAAGAAGATCACGACGGGTTTGCCGCGAAGGCTCGACAGGGTGACCTCCTGCAACGATTCATTTCTGAGCGTGAAGTCGGGCGCTTCCTGGCCGACCTGTACATTTGCCATGTTGTGTGCTCCTTCGTTCTAGCTTGATGATTCATGCTAGCGGCCCGGTGCCGCGGAGACTAGCGCCCGCCCGTGGTGATGACTTCAATGGCATCCAGCGCCTCCAACGCTATCGTCCGACGCTCCCCGCCGGTCATGGGCGCCATGCTGTCTAGCTGTACCGAAGCCTCCGAAACCAGCCGGAGTCGCTCTCCCAGCACTTCTCCCAAGTGTTCCCAGTACGTGGTCTGCGCTCGCCACACAGCCAGATTCCGCTCGAAATTGCGGCGGCGTCGGCTGGCATCAGCGTTCCGCTGGTGTCGAATCGTCTCTTCCGGCGGGGTGAGCAGCAGAACGCGATCACAGGCTCCAAGGGCTCCGTCCTGCGCACGATCCCGATACGCACTTAGCGTCGCCCGCGTGATAGACGTCTGATCGAGATTGGGATACGTGATCGGCAGATCGCACAGGCCCCAGAGGAGGTGGCCGATCCATTCCGTGTCGAAAACCACCGGCGTGCTGCGGCTGGCATGCAACGCGCGAGCCCAGCGACGGCATTCGTATTCAAGGAACGCTAACCGGTTGGCGGCGACTTCCTCCGATGTGCTGGGATTGGCCGGGTACGTATGCCCCGCCCAATCTGGCCCTTCCGCCATCTCATGGATGATTTGGGCTCCCCACGCTTTCGCCAACCGACTCGCCAGCGTCGACTTGCCCGCGGCCGAGGGCCCTTGCACGCCAACGATAGGAAACGGCATCAGCTGGCGGCCCGCTGGGGCTCCGCATCGAGCGCGGCGAGGTAGGTCAGCATGGATCGGGCGGCGATCTTGGCGTCGCGCACGGCGGTGACGACGAGGTCGGCGCCGTTGATGTTGTCGCCGCCGGCGAACACACCGGGGCGGTCCGTCTCGCCGGTCTCGCGGTCGACGGTAATCACGCCCCACTTGTCGCAGGCGACGCCCTGCGCCGAGGCCGCTACATGGTCCTCGACGCTGTAGCCGATGGCGAGGACGATGCTGTCGGCTTCGAGGATGAAGTTCGACCCGGGGACAGGCTGCGGGCGGCGACGGCCGCTCTCGTCCGGCGGGCCCAGCTCCATGCGCTGCAACTCAACCGCGCGGACGCGGCCGCTGCTGGTGCCAACAAAGCGCACCGGGGCACAGAGGAACTCGAACCGCACCCCTTCTTCGCGCGCGTGCTGCCGTTCTTCCTCCCGCCCGACCATCTCCAGTTCCGTGCGGCGGTACACCAGCGTGACTTCGGTCGCGCCCAGCCGGACCGCGGTGCGGGAGCAGTCCATTGAGGTATCGCCGCCGCCAATGACAACGGCGCGTCGACCCACGAACAGCGGCTCGCGCAGGGACTCCGGCAGTTCGTGCGGGCTGAGATTTCCGCGGGAGAGAAACTCCGTCGCCTGATGCACGCCGATGAGGTCGACACCGTCCACATCGAGCGGATTGCCGACAGATGCGCCGTGACCGATAAAGACCGCGTCGTATCCTTCGGCGAGCAACCCATCCACGGTGATTGCTTCGCCGACGCCTACCCGGGTGCTCAGGCGGTACTCGACCGGCAGGGGCTCCAGCCGCTCAACCCATTCGTCCACGACCTCCTTTTGGAGTTTGAAGGCGGGGATGCCGTACCGAAGGACGCCGCCGGTCACGGGCCAGGCGTCGAAGATGGTGCAGTGGTGTCCTTGTACGCCGAGTTCCTCGGCGATAGTGAGACCGGCTGGGCCGGCGCCGACGATCGCCACACGGCGGCCGGTGAGCGAGGCGGGCGTCAGGACTGGCGCGTGGTGGCGATATTCATCGGCGATGAACGCCTCTAGCCGGCCGATGGCCACCGGCCTGGCGTTCTTGCCGACGACGCAGTGGCCCTCGCACAGGCGTTCCTGCGGGCAGAGCCGCCCACACATTGCGGACATGCTGTTCGTCTCGTGGAAAATGTCGCCTGCGGCGATGATGTTCCCCTGCTCAAGCTGCCAGAGCGCACCCGGGATGTCGTTCTGAACCGGGCAGGCGGCCTGGCACGGGGCGGCCGGGCACTGAATGCAGCGCTCCGCTTCCACCATCGCCACGTCGGGCGACAGCGGCAGGTACACCTCGCTCCAGTTGTGGATACGGGCGTTGGGCGCCTGCTTCTCGATGTGTTGAGCAGGAATCTTCAGGCGCGCCTTACGGTCGACCGCAGGGCGCTCGTGCGACTGTGGCATCTTCACATCCCTGCGATGATTGTCGTCAACGCGATAGGGTCAGCGTAGCAAAACCGGCGCCAGCCGAAGCAGTTATGTCGATTGGGTATCGCCAACCGTGAGTGAACACCCTGGTTCCGGTCCGGCTTGACCCCTATCCCGGCACCGATGATGCTGTTTCTGTTCACCGACAGACTTCAGCGTGGGCGATCTGGGGCTCCTTCCCGGCGCCGCCTTCCTGCTGTTCAGAAAGCATGGTTCGCCGCTCGATGACATCCGAATTCGGTCCGGCTCGCGGTATCGACGCCCAGTCGTTCGGGCAGCCTGGGCAGCGCACATTTCGGCTGCGTCTGGTCGGATCCGGCGCGGAAACCGCCTCCATCTGGCTCGAGAAAGAGCAGATGCAGGCGCTGAGTCTCGCCTTGAAACAGATGCTGGCCCAACTCGACTATGCGCAGGAGGTGCCAGCCGCCAATGTCGGTGAGTTCCCGGCGTCCGCGGACCATGACTTCCGCGCCGGGCGCCTGGGCATGGGTTTCCATCCCACGGACAAGACCGTCGTCCTGTTTACATACGAGCTTGGGGCCCCCGAGGATGAAGAGGATCCGACCCTGCGCGTGCGGCTTTCGCAGGAGCAGTCGGCGGCCCTGATCGTCAGCCTCGACGATATTATCGCGGGGGGCCGGCCCTCGTGTCCGCTGTGCGGCATGCCTCAGGAGGCATCCGGTCACGCTTGCATCCGGAGTAACGGGCACTCCAAACAGCCGATTCCGGAGGAGAATCCCGGCGACGACGAGTCCTAGTCCGACGGGTTCAGGAGAAGCCTCTGGATCTCGCTCTGCTCGACCTCTGAATCTCCGCTTCGCTCCGACAACGGGCACTCCATGCAGCCGATTCCGGAGGAGAGCCCGGGGCGAAGACGAGGGTTGATGCGTACGGGCGTCAGCGAAGCGGGATCCAGACGCCAGCCTGGCGATACTTCACTAGCCGACGGTGCTATCCTGAAGCTCAAGCCGCGCCGCCCCTCCGAAAGAGTGAAGGTTTGGGATCCCGCCTGACCATCCGCCAGCCCGGACTCGTCCCCTACGCCGCTGCTTACGATCTGCAACAGAGCGTGGCGGCAGATGTCCGTGCGGGCGCCGGGCCGACGCTCATTCTGCTCGAACATCCGCCGACATACACACTGGGCGTTCGGGGCGACCCAGCCCACATTCTCGCGAGCGCACAACGTCTGCAGGCGCTAGGGGCGGAGGTGGTGCGTACCGATCGCGGCGGCGACGTGACGTTTCACGGACCGGGCCAGATCGTCGGCTACCCGATCCTCGACCTACGAGCGCTCCACATTGGCGTCGCTGACTACGTGCGTAGCCTCGAGGCTACGCTCATCGCTACGCTGTCGCGCTTCGGCATCGTGGCGACCCGTTCCGCGCGTAATCCTGGCGTCTGGGTCGGCGATGCGAAGATCGCGGCGATCGGCGTCCGGGTGTCCCGCGGCATCACAACGCACGGCTTCGCGCTGAACGTGAATACTGATCTGGCGTGGTTCGGCCATATCGTGCCCTGCGGTTTGGCGGACGCCACAGTCACATCTATGCAGAGCCTGTCCGGGTGCGACTTGATGCTGACGGAAGTCCAGGACGCAATCATTCGCGCGTTCTCGAAACAGTTCGATCTCCCAGCGGGCCTCGAACCGGCGGGGCTCGCCGAGGCACTCTCATGACCGCCACGGAACTAAGTCCAATCGCCCGCAAGCCGGAATGGCTGAAGGTGCGCTTCCCCGGCGGCGAGCGCTACCAGCGTCTGCAACAACTGATGCGCGAACAGGGGCTGCATACCGTATGCGAGGAGGCCCGCTGCCCGAACGTTGGTGAGTGCTGGAACGCCGGCACCGCCACCTTTATGATCCTCGGCGACGTTTGCACGCGATCGTGTGGGTTTTGCAACGTAAAGACCGGCCGACCCGGAACCCTCGACCGGCTCGAGCCTTTTCGACTGGCGAAAGCAGTCGCCGCTTTGGAGCTGGAGTACGTCGTCATCACATCGGTGAATCGCGACGACCTTGAGACCGGTGGAGCCGAGATCTTCGCCTCCTGCATCAACGCGATTCGACGGCACGACCCTGAGATCCGTATTGAAGTGCTGATTCCGGACTTCAAAGGCAACCGGGAGGCCCTGCGTAGCGTGGTCGAGGCAAAGCCGTTCATCTTGAATCACAACATCGAAACCGTGCCGCGCCTGTACCGCCGCGTGCGCCCACAGGCAGTGTACGAGCGTTCGCTGGAGCTCATCCAGCGGGTGAAGGAGATGGCGCCGGGCATGCTGACCAAGTCAGGCTTCATGGTCGGGCTCGGCGAGACGCTCGACGAGACGTTCACCGTCATGCGCGACCTGCGCGCGTACGGCTGCGACATCGTGACCGTCGGCCAGTACCTCCAACCGTCGAAGAACCACCTACCCGTCGAGCGGTTCTGGCATCCCGACGAGTTCCAGGCGTTCCGCGACTACGGCAGTGAGCTGGGGTTCAGGCACGTCGAAGCGGGGCCGCTCATTCGCTCCTCCTACCATGCCGAGAAGCAGTCTGCATCACCGTCCGTAGGTCTCGCCGTCGGCGGCGGCGGGGCAGCTAGCACCGACATCATTCAACTGGAGCAGGTGGACCGTGACTGAGTACGATCTCGCGATTATCGGGGGTGGGCCGGGCGGTTACGTGGCGGCGATCCGCGCCGCACAGCTTGGCCAAAACGTGGCGGTCATCGAGAAAGAGCGGCTTGGAGGCCTCTGCCTGAACTGGGGCTGCATCCCCAGCAAGGCGCTGCTCTGGAACGCCGAAGTCGTCGAGTTGATGCGCGACGCGGAGACGTACGGCATCACCTTCGACAACTTGCGACTCGACATGGGGAAGGCGATCGACCGAAGCCGCCAAATTGTCGACCAGATGGTCAAGGGCGTCGAGTTCCTCCTCACCAAGAACAAGGTCGCGGTCATCACCGGAGAGGCCGCGTTCGAGACGCCGCAGCGTTTGCGCGTCGCCGGCCTCGAAGAGTCTCTTGGTGCCAGGAACATCATCATCGCCACCGGTGCTCGTCCACGCATCATTCCAGGCCTCGAGACCGACGGCGAGACGATTATCGACAGCACCGGCGCGCTCGCCCTACGCGAACAGCCGCAGAAGGTGGTGATCGTCGGCGGCGGCCCGATCGGCGTAGAGTTCGCGACGTTTTGGCGCGCCTATGGTGTCGACGTGACGATCGTTGAGGTGATGGATCACCTACTGCCGTTGGAGGATGACGAGATCAGCATCCAGCTCGAACGGGCCTTCAAGAAGCGCGGCATCAAGTTTCTGTTGGGCGCGGAAGGCTGCTCTGCTACCGCTGCGGACGGTCGCGCCACCGTCAGCTGCACGGTCAAGGGCAAGGAGCAGGTGCTCGAAGCGGACAAGGTGCTGGTGGGCATCGGGTTCGAGGCGAATGTTGCTTCACTTGGTCTCGACAAGATTGGTGTGCAAGTCGAGCAGGGCTACGTGAAGGTGGATGCGGGGCTGCAGACGGCGGCGGCGGGCGTCTACGCGGTCGGTGATGTCACCGGCATCATGAACATGGCGCACGTCGCGTCGGCGATGGGCGTGATGGTGGTCGAGCGCCTCGCCGGCCACGCCTCGTCCGACCTGAATTACACGCACATGCCCCGTGCCACCTACTGCCATCCGGAAGTCGCCGGCATCGGTCTGACCGAGAAACAGGCGCGAGAGCAGGGCCTCGACGTGAAGATCGGGAAGTTCCCCATCCGCGCGAACGGCCGCGCAAAGGCAATGAACATGATGGACGGGCTCGTCAAGGTCGTCGCCAACGCGAAGACGGGAGAAACGCTGGGCATCCACATGGTCGGACCGATGGTGACCGAGCTGCTCGGTGAGGCCTCGCTTGGCATGACGCTCGAGACGACGCCGCGCGAGTTGGGTTGGACTGTCGCCGCCCATCCCACGCTGGCGGAATGCGTGAAAGAAGCGGCGCTGGCCGTCGATGGCGCGGCGATCCACTTCATCTCGGAGTAGCGATGATAACGACAGTCGCGAAGGTCAACATCAGCGAGAAACTCGCGGCGATCACCGACCATTGGAGCCCGCGCATTGCGGGTGAGGTCAATGGCCAGCACATCAAGCTGGTGAAGGTCCTCGGCGCGTTCGCGTGGCATACACACGAGGACGCCGACGAGATGTTTCTCGTCGTACGGGGGCGATTCTGCATCGAATTGCGTGACTCGCCAGCCGTGGAATTGGCCGAGGGCGAATTCGCCATCGTGCCGCGTGGTGTGGAACACCGGCCCGTCGCCGAGAGCGAGGCTGAGGTGCTCGTGTTCGAGCCGGCAGGCACGGTCAACACTGGCGCCGAACGCAACCAGTTCACCGTCGAGGAGCCGGCGACGATATGACGCGGATCGTCGGCCGTGCGCCCTCCGCCTCAGGCGCCGCCGCCCCGAATCCGATCGCGCTGCTGCGAGTGATGATGCAGATCCGGCGCTTCGAAGAGAAGGCGGCGGAGATGTACGCGCGCGGCAAGATCAAGGGGTTCTTGCATCTCTACATCGGACAGGAGGCGGTCGCCACCGGGGCCATCACCGCCCTTCGGCCCAACGACTACGTCGTCGCTCCGTATCGCGAGCACGGCCACGCCCTCGCCCGCGGCCTGGAACCAAACCGCGTGATGGCCGAGCTGTTCGGGCGCGAGACTGGCGTCACCGGCGGCCGCGGCGGCTCTATGCACCTCTTCGATGCCGCAAAGTCGTTTATGGGCGGCTACGCGATCGTCGCCGGTCACATGCCGCTCGCCTGCGGACTGGCGCTGGCCGAACAGTACAAGGGGACAGACCGCATCACCGCCAACTTCCTCGGCGACGGCGCCGTGAATGAGGGCGAGTTCCATGAGGCCCTCAACCTGGCGTCGGTATGGAAGCTGCCGGTGCTCTTTATCTGCGAGAACAATCTTTACGGCATGGGCACGGACGTGCGCCGGGTGTCCGCCGTGATCGAGATCTACAAGCGCGTGGCCGAGGCCTACGCCATGCCTGCGGAACAGGTCGATGGCATGGACGTACTGGCCGTGCATGAGGCCGTGACGCAGGCCGTCGAGCGCATCCGCGCCGGCGAGGGGCCGGTCTTCCTCGAAATGATCTGCTATCGATACCGCGGCCACTCCATGGCCGACACGGAGTTGTATCGCGACAAGGACGAGATTGGGGTCTGGCGCAAGCTCGACCCGATCGCCCAGCTCAAAACAAAGTTGATCGCGGGCGGCACGATCACAGACGAGCAGTTCGCCGCGTTCCAGACGGAAGCGGATGAAATAGCAAATGAGGCGGCTCGCTTCGCTGACGAGAGCGCGAATCCGCCGCTGGAATCACTGCACCGGTACGTATACAAGGAACGGGTCGATGCCTGAGATCACCTACCGCGAGGCGATCAGGCAGGCGTTGCGCTGGCAGTTGCAGAACGACGACCGCGTGTTTCTCATGGGCGAAGACATCGGCGCGTATGGTGGGTCGTACGCCGTCACCAAGGGCTTCCTCGAGGAGTTCGGGCCGAAGCGTGTGCGCGACACGCCGATCGCGGAGTCGGTGATCACGGGCGCGGGGATTGGCGCGGCGATGGCCGGGTTGAAGCCGATGGTTGAACTGATGACCATCAACTTCTCGCTGCTGGCGATCGACCAGATCGTCAATAACGCCTCGAAGCTCTACTACATGTCGAACGGGCAGATCAATGTTCCGCTGGTCATCCGCATGGCGGGCGGCGCGGGCAGCCAGCTTGGGGCGCAGCACTCCCAGAGCCTCGAGTCGTGGTACGCCCACGTACCCGGGCTCAAGGTCGCCGCACCCGCCACGCCGTACGACGCGAAGGGCCTGTTGATGACGGCGTTCGACGACGAGAATCCGGTCATCTTCATCGAGCACACCGCGCTTTACGCTTCCAAGGGCGAGGTGCCGGAAGAGCCGTATCGTGTGCCCTTCGGCAAAGCCGACGTGATGCACGCCGGCACGGATGTAACGCTGATCGGCTACGGAGGCAGCGTCTGGCAGTGCTACCGCGCCGCCGTAACACTGGAGAACAACGGCATCAGCGCGGAGGTCCTGAACTTGCGGACGCTGCGCCCGCTCGACACCGAAGGCATCCTCGCCTCGGTGCGCAAGACCAATCGGGCAATCGTGGTCGAGGACGACTGGGAGTTCGGCGGCTTCGGCGGCGAGATTGCCGCCATCATCCAGGAGCACGCCTTCGACGATCTTGATGCGCCGGTCAGGCGCTGCGCCGGCGCCGACATCCCCATGCCCTACAACGGCGCCCTCGAACAGGCGGCGCTGCCGCAAGAGGCGGACATCATCCGCCTGGTGAAGGAGATGGTGTAGCGAATGATCTCCGAAGTCGTGATGCCACAGATGGGCGCCGATATGACCGAGGGCACGATGGTGCGCTGGCTGAAGCACGAGGGCGATCCGGTCGCCCGCGGCGAGATCATCGCTGAGATCGAGACAGACAAGGCGAACGTCGAGATCGAGGCCTTCGAGGGCGGCATCTTCCGCAAAGCCCTCGCCGCCGAGGGCGATGTTGTGGCGGTGGGCGGCCTCATCGGCATCATCGCCGGAGCCGGCGACGACATCTCGAAATACGAGCGCGTCGCGCCTGCCGTAGGGGCGCAGCCTGCCGCACCCTCATCGTCCGCCACCGCTGTCCCGAAGATGGGCGCCGGCGTGGGCGCCGAGGCCATCGACGATAAGACGTTACCCGTGGCTCATGCGGCCGGTTCGAGCACCGCGCGGGCTGAAGGCCCGCGCTACGGTGGTCTGGGC